>Ga0306926_10007174_pt1 | contig 12067 bp, 12 predicted proteins | sample flu12Cox44000178_FD_203759 | JGI IMG/M metagenome (GOLD analysis project Ga0306926, IMG submission 203759) | Lab enrichment of tropical soil microbial communities from Luquillo Experimental Forest, Puerto Rico - flux8day.12C.oxic.44.000.178 (v2)... | ecosystem: Environmental > Terrestrial >... | reverse complement strand
GACATAAAACCCTCCCGGGATGATTGTGCACTTACCGTTTTGTTTTTATTGGCGCCTATCACATTGATCGCGCCAAGAGATGTCAAGCGCGTTGGACGCCTGTCGATTAAGTCGAAAGTCGTGCTTCGAGGAAGGCCGTGACAAAACGCGGCATCGCCGCGGTAAAATCAGCGCGCCCGCGCACCAGGTGGACTGCGGAAAGCTCGGGATGGTGCTGGCGGGCGAGATTGGTCTTTATCCGCACGCGCAGCGCCTCGCCGCTCATGTCGACGTTCAAGAGGCGGATCATCGCAATCGCTGCGCCCACCACCACGCAGTCCCAATGCGGCTCCGCGGTGTAGTCGTACTCGGCGAGACCGGTCTCCTCGAAAATTTCGCGCACGACGCTGCCACCGACATCGACCGCGCCGTCCCCGACATCGTCGGGATCGGGCGTGCCGGAGGGAAAGTAGATGCGCCCCGCATTGGCGGTATGCTGCGCCATTTCGCCAAGCACGAACGCGCCGTCGGTCGAGCGCAGCGCACCCATGCCGAAGCCGTTGAAGACGCCGCGGTCCGGGAATCCCCAGTCGCGCCATGCCAGGAAGCTTGCGAAGTCGGTCTCGAAATATTCGGCCGTGAAGCGTTGATCGGCAAAAACGGGATGGTGCCCGATGAGGACTCGCCCGTTCCAGAGTTTTGGCCGTTCGCGCTGCCGCTCGGCAAAATGCGCCTCGATTTCGCCGCGGCGTCGTTCCGCGAACGGCCAGGCAAAAGGCCGCACCGGAAGGTCGAGCGCCGTGACGCGGTGAATGACGGGAGAGGTCATGCTCTCCCTCCCCCTTGTGGGGAGGGTGGCACATCGGGAGCGTAGCGAGCGATGTGACGGGTGGGGGTCATGAGCAAAAGCTGTCGCGGCAGCACTTCGACCGCGGTGAGAGTTCGATGAAGCACATCAGACGGTTTCTTCGGCCAGGGATACCCCTACCCGACCGGCCTTCGGCATAGCCGACGCAAAGCATCGGCGTTTTCTTGTTCAAGGACGGCGGCCGAAGGCCGCCTATGCACTCTCCCCGCAAAGGGGGAGGGATCAGACGGCGAGTGCTCTGGCGCCTCTTCCAACGCATCTACTTCGCATTCGTGCCCGTCGTCTTCTTCGCGGCATCGACGAACTTGTTGGTGTAGGTCTTGCTAACGTCGATATTGGCCTTGGCGACCTCGGGCGAACCTACGCTGAACACCGCGAGCACGGCGTCGGCCCCCTTGGGATCCATCTTGCCGCTCTGCGAGTACATCGGGATCGTGTTCTTCAGCGCGGCTAGATAAAGCTCCCGGTTCTTGCCGACCATTTCCGGCGGCATCTTCTCCATGATGTCTTCGGCCGAATGGGTGTGGATCCAGTTGAGCGTGTTCAGGATCGCGTTCGTCAGCGCCTGGGCTTCCTTCTCGTGCGAGGCGACCCAGGCCGCCGTCGAATAGAGCGCGCCGCCCGGATATTCGCCACCGAACACCGCAAGCGTGTCCTTCTCGGTGCGCGTGTCGGAGAGGATGCGCAAATCCGGGTGGCTACCCTGCAACACGGTGACCGAGGGGTCGAGCATCACCGCCGCATCGATCTGGCCCTGCTCCATCGCCGCCACCGCTGTCGCACCGAGGCCCACGCCGATCACGGCGACGCTTGCCGGATCGATGCCGTTCTTCTTCAGCAAAAATTTGAGAAAGAAATCGGTCGAGGAGCCGGGCGCGCTGACGCCGACCTTCTTGCCGGCCAGATCCTTGATCGACTTGATCTCAGCAGTATGGGTGGGCGAAACCACCAGCACTTCACCCGGATAGCGGTCGTAAACGACAAACGACTGCAGTTCCTGCTTCTTGGCGGCGAGATTGACGCAGTGATCGAAATAGCCGGACACCACGTCGGCGCTGCCGCCGAGCACCGCCTTGAGCGCATCCGAACCGCCCTTGAGATCGACGAGGTCGACCTTGAGCCCCGCCTTGTCGTATTCGCCAAGCTGGTTGGCGAGCACGGTCGGCAGATAGCACAGGCAGGCACCGCCGCCGACGGCGATCGTCACCCTGGTCTGTGCGGAAGCGGGCGCGGAAATCAGGAGCAGCGCGAGAAGTGTCCCGGCAAGTTTTTCGAGCGTCAACCTCATGATTTCCTCCGTGCGAATGGTTCTTTTATAGGAAGATAGAACACCAGCCGACACAAGAGAAGGTGGGCATAGGTATAAGGCCGTCATTGCCTGCGAAAAACGCGAAGCGTTTAAGGGAGCGTGAGCGACGAAGCAATCCAATTCTCTTCGCTGGATTGCTTCGCTTCGCTCGCAATGACGACCCCTACCCCCTCGCCTCGCCCGCGTTCGGCCGCCAGACCAGGAGGCGCCGCTCGACCAGCGTTACGGCGAAGTCAATGAGGATGACGAAAGCCGATAATACGAACATGCCGGCGAAAACGCCGGCGACGTCGAACACGCCTTCCGCCTGCTGGATCAGGTAGCCGAGACCCGCAGCGGAACCCAGATATTCACCGACCACGGCGCCGACCACCGCAAAACCGACCGAGGTATGCAGCGAAGAGAACATCCACGACAGCGCCGAGGGCCAGTAGACATGGCGCATCAACTGCCGCTCGTTCATGCCGAGCATTCTCGCATTGTCGCGCACCGTCGCCGAGACCTCCTTGACGCCCTGATAGACGTTGAAGAAGACGATGAAGAATACCAGCGTGAAGCCGAGCGCGACTTTCGACCAGATGCCGAGCCCGAGCCACAGCGCGAAGATCGGAGCCAGAACCACGCGCGGCAGGGCGTTGGCAATTTTCACGTAAGGGTCGAACACCGCGGCGACGAGCGGCTGACGCGCGAACCAGAATCCGACTGCCGCGCCCCCGATCGAGCCGAACACAAAAGCCAGAATGGATTCCCACAGCGTGATCGCTAGATGCTTCCAGATCACGCCGGTTCGAAACCAGTCGACGATCTGGCTGCCGACATCGACGGGATTCGAGAAAAAGAACGGCGGCAGCAGCGTGCGGCCGAAGATCGGCACCGTGGCAAAAACCTGCCACAGCACGAGACCGACGATTGCAACCAGTACCTGCAAGGAGAGAAGCGTCACGCGCGACATGATGGAAATGCCATACCGGTGTCGTCCCCGCGAAAGCAGGGACCCCCGCGTGAGCGTAACTCATCGCGACGCCGGGTCCTATCGTTTGAGCAATGTGTCAAATGACTTCTGCAACAATAAGGGCCGGAGATGATGGGTCCCCGCGTGGGCGGGGACGACGAAAGGACAGATTTCACCCTCCCACAGGAAGCGCAGGGAGGGTGCAAGGAGCGTCAAATCACGGCTTCGAGAACGTGCCGATCAGGCCGGTCGCCTGCTTGACATGGCCGTCGAGCGCCTTGATCAGTTCATCGCGCGTCAGGCCGGGCGCGAGCGCGGTCGGCTCCAGATCGGTCGCCATCAGCGTGAAGGTGTAGTGATGCTGCGGTCCAGGCGGCGTGCACGGCCCGAAATAGTTCGGCAGCTTCATCAGGCTCGCTCCGCCGACATATTTGTCGCTTGGCTTCGACACTTCACCTTCCGCAAAACCTGTGACCGATGCCGGAATGCCATAGGCCACCCAATGGCTGACGCCGCCGGGCGGACGCCCTTCCGGATCGAACATCAGGATCGCGAAGCTTTTGGTGCCTTCCGGCGGATTCGACCAGGACAGCGCGGGCGAAACGTTCTCGCCGACGCAATTCGGATTTGACTTGTTGTTGCCGGCGTTCTTTGTCGCCAGCCGTTCGCCGTCCTTGAAGCTCGGCGAGGACAGCGTGAAGACGCCCTGCGCGCTTGCGGCATGAGAAACGCAAATGGTCGCAAGAGCGACTGAAACGGCCAGAATTGAACCACGTAGAAGCATGAGACCTTCCCCTTTGTTTTGCCTTTGGCGTTCGGCCTTCGAGGGCCGCTTTTGGGCGGGCGGAGTGTAGCCACGGACGCTGCGAGATCAAGAGAAGCCCGGTCGGGCGCCCGTCATGGTGAGGAAGCGCGAAGCGCTGTCTCGAACCATGGAGCCCCCATCTTTCGAGATGGCCGCTTTCGAAACGGCCGCGTGTCGCGGCCTCCTCAAGATGAGGCCGGAGCAAGACGATTTTGCGTCAACTCGTCGTCCCTGCGAAACGCAGGGACCCCCGAGCAAAAAGCTGTCGCTGTGACCATTCAGCGACTCTTACGATCTCTCCAGGCCGGCAATGGTGACGAGAAAACTCATCGTCGGCTGGTTTAAACTGAGGACGAATCTGTCCGCAGTGTGCTATTGCACGCACCAGCCTTGGTCATGGCCCAAACCTTTCTCTGTGATTGGGGTCAGGCCCAGCGGGCTTCCCGCTGGGCCGACGACCGCGATCTCCCAACATCGGTTTGAGTTTGTTAACCGGTCGTTAACCATCTCAGGCTCAGGCTTCGCACCGGAATGCGGTGGCACCGGACGACCGCGTAGTGCTTTCCAGTTTTGTTTGCCGTGCAGCGAAAAAGGTCACAGCTTAAGCGAAGTTATTTTGGCAACGGAGATTGCAATGCTGTTTCTCTATTTGCCCTTCATCCTATTCGAGGCTTTGATGCTCAGTCCACCTAAGCACAATGTAGGTGAGCTAGACGCGGCCTGAAGCAGTTCTGGCCCTGGCTTTCGATCGCCGAAGATTGGCTTCGGCTTGCAATGCAATCGGAAGATCACCCCAACAAGGCGTGGGACTGAGGCGAATGGCAAACAAAGGCGTTTGGATCGCGACTTGGCTGGCGGCGCCAGTTTTTCTTTGCACGGTCTCCGAGGTCGCGATGGCTATTGATCGGACGACCCCCCCGCCGACTGCAACGGATCAGACCGCGGCGTGGTGGGGACACAGTCCGAGCCATCGTGGCCACCGAAATAAAGGAAAGACGGTCCGAACTCACAAGGGTCGGCGGCCCGTATCCACCCATCCCGAGCGCCGACGACAAATTTGGAATCAGCCAGGCCACACGTCATCGAACAAATAAAAGACGCTGGACCGATTAAAGCCCCGCGCCCACGATGCCCGCTCGTGATACCCCTCCATCTATGAGCGTGCGCCGTAGCTCCCACCATCGTGACTGAACATTACGGACCGCCCGGAGTAGAATTCCACATACCCCGGAACCATTGTGGCATCTCCCAGAACAATTTCCGGGGTGAGAAACCTATCCTGACGGCCTCGGTGTACGGCCCACCGGGGCCGCTCTTCGATTCGCATTTGTAACGATGGCGACGATTGGATCGATTAGTGAGGATCACCTTTAGGGAAAATGTTCGACGAGCAATGGAGGCCCCAAATGTACGCCAATATTCTCTTGAGTACGGATGGATCGGATGTCGCGAGAAAAGGCGTCAAGCATGGGATTGCTTTAGCAAAGGCCTTAAATGCCAAAGTGACAGTCGTCACCGTAACGGAACCGCTGCCGATTTACCTTGGCACCGGATTCGACTCGGGATGGATTCCGTCGAAGGAAGAGATTGACAGCTTTGACGCAGCCCGCAAGAAATTTGCGGGCAAAGTGCTCGATGAAGCTCGAGCTATGGCGGAGCAGACCGGGATATCTGTAGAACTCTTGCATGTTCCGAATGCGCACCCAGCCACTACGATTATCGAAACAGCAAAGTCCAAAGGCTGCGACTTAATCGTCATGGGCTCTCATGGGCGTCGCGGTCTCAAGAAGCTATTCTTGGGGAGTCAAACATCGGAGGTCCTGGTGGGCGGAAGCGTGCCGGTGCTGGTAGTGCACTAGCGGACATAATTGAACGTGATCTAGAAGACAGGCGGCAGCGGCTAAATCGGGCGCTCGCGCCCGCCTGTCCGGTGCGCTGACGGGCTAATGATCAGTCGCGCAATCAGACGACTGCCTTTTCGCGAGCAAAAAGGGGGCAAGGCTGCGTATCGAAAGTCATTCGTTAGGTCATTGTTCCGCTCTCCGGAACCGTTGTTGCAATAAAAACCTGCAGCCATGCTGACCAATGATGTTTACGCACTTCACGCTGATCTGAGATTAGGTATGGCGCTTTAGTGCTACATTGGTACGGGGGCATGTGCGGTCCAAGAGCATGTCCGACAAGCCAGAAAACGGCGGCTTTACCGGAAGCGGCCTGCTGATTGTGCTATCAATCGCGGCGGGGATTTTGCTTACGGAGGCGGGACCCACTTCAGCGCAGTTTTTCAATTTTGGTTCATATCAGCAGCAGCAGCCGCAGCGCGGTGGCAGCTGGTTTGGTGGCGGTTGGTTTGGCAACGGCACGTTTGAGCCATTTTATCGGCGCGCGCGCCCGCCTCGGCAAACCCGCGAGGATTTTTCGAGGGCGCCGCCACCCGAGAAGCGCAAAGCTGCTCCGGAGCACCACATTCTGGTACTCGGGGACGGCATGGCGGACTGGCTCGCCTATGGCCTCGAAGAAGCCTACGCCGAACAACCCGACATGGGCGTGATCCGCAAGGCCAAGCACACCTCGGGTCTGATCAAATACCAGCCCAAGGACGATCCTTCCGATTGGGCCGCTGCGGCCAAGGGCATTCTCACAACGGAAAAGCCCGACATCATCGTGGTGATGCTGGGCCTCAACGACCGCGTTGCGATTCGCGAGCCGGTCACTCAAAAGAGTGACAAGCCGGTCGTCAGGAATAGCGACAAGGACGCGCGCGCCAAAAGTGATGGTAAATCGGACGGCAAGAGCCCTGCCAAACCGGAGCCGAAGCCTGAGGCGACGCAAAAGCCCGAGGCCGATGCCGATGCCGAGATTCCGCAAGACGATGCCGGCAACGCCAGGGCGCCGCCGGTGAAACCCAATGGCCTCTACGAGTTTCGCGAAGGCCGATGGATCGAACTCTACTCGAAGAAGATCGAGGAGATGATCGTGGCGGTGAAGTCGAAGGGCGTGCCGGTGATTTGGGTCGGCTTGCCTGCGATCTCCGGGTCCAAGGGCACTTCCGACATGCTGTTCCTGGATTCACTCTACCGCGAGGTCGCCAGCAAGGCTGGCATCACCTATGTCGATGTTTGGGACGGATTTGTCGACGAACGTGGCCTGTTCCAGCAGAAGGGCCCCGACTTCGAAGGCCAGATCCGCCAGCTGCGTACTTACGACGGTGTCTTCTTCACGAAAGCCGGTGCGCGCAAGCTGGCGCACTATGCCGAGCGCGAGATCACCCGCCTGCTCGCGGCGCGGTCCGGGCCTGTCGCGTTGCCGACCGAGCCGGTGACGCCTGATATCAATGCGGTTCCCGGCCAGCCCGCGCCGCGTCCGCTGGCGGGGCCGATTCTGCCGCTGACGGCGCCGTCGCTCGCCACAGATCATTTGCTCGGCGGTCCGGGAACGCAGCCCGCGGCGGTCGACGCACTCGCCGCGCACACGCTGGTTAAGGGCGAAGCGCTCAATCCTCCGCCTGGCCGCGCCGACGATTTTGCCTGGCCGCGCCGCGAGGTAGGCGGCGAAACGACCAAAAGCGAGACGCCAGTTGCGTCAGCATCGCCTAATGGCTTACGCGAAGTTCGCGCCCAAGCGACGGCGCCGGCGCCGCTAAGGTCGAAAAAACATCGCCGCTAGTATCGCCGGCGCAGGTGACGGGTGCGCTCAGTCACCGACTTGGCGATATCGAGACCGATTGTCGAAATCGACTGCATAGATCCTCCGAATCGTGGGAGTCCTCAAACGGCGCCCATATCCTTGGCACTCTCGTGCCGCGGAACGACGGAAGCGCATGTGGTCACGATCTGGCTCTCGTCTTGGACTTGCCACCAACGAGCTTCTCCACATGTGTCGCAAACGCCTTTGGAAACCGTTCGGCGATTCGGGGGACCGGGCGCTTGCTATCCCAAAGAACCGCCAAGTCGAGCTGCACGGGATTATTCAGAGCAACGAGTGGGCACGCTCGAAGCCGGCGGCTCGCCGTAAACGTACCAGGCACGACAGCAACACCTTGATGGGCTTCCGCTAAATCAGCGAGCGTGTGAGGTGCTGTGCTCTCGAATATTACATTAGGCCTGATACCGGCAAGCCGACATGCTGCATCAAATGTCGCCCGTGTCGCGAAACCTGATCCGAGCAACAACAGGGGTACACCATCGAGATCCCGAACATCGACAATTCCGCGCCGATCGAGCCGGTAGCGATCAGTGAAGAGTGCCAATAACGGAAAAGATGGAAGTGGCTGGCTTGCAAACCGTCGTTCTTCGCCGAGGATGATGGTTATGGCGAAGTGAAGATCCCCGCGCTCCACCATGGCCAATTGATCAGCCGCTTTTGCTTCCACGAGTCTGACACGGACGTCGGGAGCCTCCTTCTGGTAGCTCTGCAGGAAGGAGGGAAAGAATCTCGCAATGGTTTGCGGCGCGCCACCGACTCTCAGAATTCCGGCTTTTCCCTGGCCCAGCGAGCGCGCGCTTTCAAATACTGCACCCGCATGTCCGAGCAGGCCGTGACAATGTTGTAAGAACTCTTTGCCTTCGGCAGTTAACGAAAGGCGGCGTCCGACGAGATCGAAGAGCCCGAGGCCGAGTTCCTCCTGGAGTGTCTTGATTTGTCGGGACAGTGCCGGCTGGGTAATTCGAAGTTCGCCTGCGGCTTTCGCGACACTTCCGTGTTTTGCAATCACCGCAAAAGTTTGCAGATGTTTCAGATTCATCATGGAATATGATGATGCCATAATTGCATTAAAACATCAATTATTATGCATTGGTTTTCTTATTAGCTGGGTGTTAGTGGTTGAGCCGCACCTCGACCAGCAAGGTACGTCGTAAGCGCCGCGGGTGTCTTCGACCAAGATGTCCTAGGGCTACGTGCGATTTGCCCATGGTCGAGCAGAGGGCTACACATGTTCGACCTCGATCAATTCGTCGCCGATTGTCGCTCCGCACGCCGGACCGACTGTTCGTCTAAGGCGATAGGCGAAGTGATAAAGCGGACGGTGTCCGATCCGGCCGGCCTGCTCAAAGTGCTAGGCGTGCCCGATCGCGCCGGCATCAAAGAACTTTACCGCGCGTCCGACCTGAGCATCCTCAATGTGGTGTGGGCGCCGCGCATGATGATCATGCCGCACAATCATCATATGTGGGCGATTATCGGCGTCTACGGTGGGCGCGAGGACAACATCTTCTGGCGTCGTATCGCAACGGTCGGGGAAGCGCAGCTCGAAGCTGCCGGGGCTCGCTCGCTGAGCGCGAAAGACTCGCAGCCGCTCGGCGAAGACATTATCCACTCGGTCACCAACCCGACAGCCAAATTCACTGCCGCGATCCACGTTTACGGCGGCGATTTCTTTGCCGCCCGGCGTAGTGAATGGGACCCGGAGAAACTTTCCGAGCAGCCTTCCGACGGCGAGCGGGCGCGCCGGATCTTCGAGGAAGCCAACCGGCGCTACGCCGCGGGGCAGAGCTGACATCCTTTGGTGCGGTTACGCCGATTGCTTTTTGCGCGTTACTTCGCGGTTCAACACAACCCAGGAGGAAAGAAGATGAAGGCTTTGGCCATCGCGTGTCTAACGCTACCGATTATTGTGGTGTCAGGCAGCGCTCAGCAGGCTGGGATCAAGCGTAGCATCATTCGCTCCATAGATTTTCCGGCAGGCTACACCACCGTCACGGCTATTGTAGAACTGGCGCCGGGCAGCTGCTCGGGCCGTCACACACATCCCGGGATCGACACTGGCTTTGTTATGCAGGGCGACTTCGTCCTCAAGATAGACGGAAAGCCCGAACAGACTTTCAAGGCTGGTGACTCATTTGAGACAACGCCCCAAATGCCCCATGACGGTTGCTCTGTGTCCGGTACCAAACTGGTTGACACCTGGGTGATAGAAAGAGGCAAGCCGCTTTCGTCGCCAGCGCCATAGTAAGGACGACCTGCGATCAACACTGCTCTTGCTGCTTCTGAGCTCAAAGCTCGACTATAACCCTAGGTTGCACCAACGCCGATGACGCCCGCCGGCGGAGTAAGCCGTGCGTCGCCGCGCCAACAATCCATAGTTCCGGTCACGCGGCTCCTATGGCACTTCGATGCCGCAGAGTGGGCGCCGTCCACAGCCTGAAAAGCAGACATTCGGCGACTCTAAGCCGATGTCTGCTCTGCCACCGAAAGCGCACATCAGAGTCACGCGTGGTCATGTCCGCTTTGGGCCATGAACGGACTCATGCGCCGCAGCAACGGCATCTCTATTCGACCGCTTGTCGGCGCGTCCAAGCAGTGAGGGCGGCGCGGCTAGACCGAGCGCCTCGGCAGTCTTGAGGTTGACGATAAGCTCGAACTTCGTCGGCGCCTCAGCCATCTGGGTTTGCCTTACGAAAGCCACCGACTACAGGCTATCCAGATAAGAAAGGTTCCACGTCGGAGTTACAGCAATGATCCGCGCCACGGTACTCCGTGCGCTTGTGCTGACGGCTTTTACCGCAGGGTTGACGCCGGTCACGTGCCTTGGTGAAAACAGCAATCGGTTGCCGACCAAGGCAACAAAGGAGCTACCGCGCGAGCTGCTCTCGCTGCTCCGACAAAAGAAAATGCCGAAATATTCACCTATCGTTGTGCGTGTTTTCAAGGAAGAGGCGGAGCTCGAGGTCTGGAAACAGGACACCACCGGCCTTTTCCAGATCCTCAAGCTCTATCCGATCTGTCGGTGGTCAGGCGATCTTGGGCCGAAGTTGCAGGAGGGCGACCGTCAAGCTCCGGAGGGGTTCTATACAATTACACCCGAGTTGATGAATCCCAACTCCAACTTCTATCTTGCGATCAACCTCGGCTACCCCAACAGCTTCGACAAAGCGAACAAGCACGACGGCAGCTTGCTCATGATCCACGGCGACTGCTCGTCGAGCGGTTGCTATGCCATGACCGATGAACAGATAAGCGAGATCTATTCGCTAGCGCGCGACTCATTCCTCGGCGGCCAGCCGTCATTCCAGGTCCAGGCTTATCCGTTCCGCATGACGCCGGCGAATCTGGCGCGGCATCGAAATAATCCGAATTTCGCCTTCTGGAAAATGCTCAAGATTGGCAACGATCACTTCGCGACGACGCATCGCGAACCTAAGGTAGATGTGTGCAATCGCCTCTACGTATTCGATGCGAAGCCTCCCCCAAATTCGCCGAATCCTCTTGTGTTCCATCCCACCGATAAGTGCCCCGTCTTTGTCGTGAATCCGAAAATCGCGAGGCAGGCGCTGGAGAAACAACACACCGACGAGCTCGAATACGCGCAATTGCTTAAAGACAACGTGCCAGCCGCGCCGGTCTACAGCGGATGGGACGGCGGAATGAATAAGGCTTTCCTCGCACGGTTTCCAGACAGATTGCCGCTCTCGAAAGTGCTGCCGTGGGGACCTTATCTGCCGCAACTGCCACCGATTTCCTGGGTCGACACGAGTAAATGGTTTGGCGCCTCGTTCTCCAAACCGATTGTGTGTGATCCGGCTCGTGCCAGCTTCTTATCGAGCGTCCTGGCAGAATACCAGTGCTAGCCGCTAGGTTTGATCAGGGCGTGAGCGTCATGACCGTCGGCGGACGTTAAGGGATGGGGCTCGGCAGAGGCTTTCGCCGTTCAGCTTCCAGCGACTTGTTACGTCAACGATCTGGGCTTTGCCGCGATGAAAGCGGGCTTCGTCATTGAACGGCACACCCACCCAAGAGGTCTGCATTGGGTCACAAGCTGATCTTGACGAGCCTCCTCGCGGTGTTGTCCGCTTTGGGTCAGGAGCAGACATCGCGAGGTAAACTTGCAATGTCTGCTTTGCCCCCGAAAGCGGACATCAGAGACACACAGCGTCATGTCCGCTAAGGGCCAAATTGAGACATCGTCGCGCCAGGCTTGGCTCCAGTTTTGCCGCGGCGACCGGGTCGAGTGGCAGTCGCTGCCGCCCTGAAGGGTATGCTATTCTGGGCCCTTGCAGCCAAACGGAGGGTTGCATGGAGGCTGAGCGCAGGCACGTTACTGTCCTCTTCGCGGACATGGTTGGGTTCACACCTTTTTCCGAGCGGTGGGGAGAGGAAGCCGCCTATTCGTTGATGCGAAGCCTATCGAAACTCATGGGCGAAAGCGTCAATGAG
>Ga0306926_10007173_pt1 | contig 12068 bp, 12 predicted proteins | sample flu12Cox44000178_FD_203759 | JGI IMG/M metagenome (GOLD analysis project Ga0306926, IMG submission 203759) | Lab enrichment of tropical soil microbial communities from Luquillo Experimental Forest, Puerto Rico - flux8day.12C.oxic.44.000.178 (v2)... | ecosystem: Environmental > Terrestrial >... | reverse complement strand
GGCTCGACTCTCGGCATGAGCAATCGGGAACTCGATCAATTCGCTGACGCGTTCGAGCATCCCGAGCGTGATGCGGTACGTAAAGCAATCCGGCGAGCGTAGAGCGCGCGGCCTTGCACTCTTTGGCAGGTTGCAGGAAGTGTTGGGGTGCGAATCCTCGCTGCGGCCGACGTGGTCGGAATTCGCGCCATTCTCGTCCAAGCTAACTAAGGACCAGAACGCTGCGAGGTTCTGCGCCCGATTTGGATTTGCTTCTTCCCCTACAGACCCGCTTCATCTGAGGCTGTGTCAAAAGACCTCCGGCAGACGCCTCAGACCTGATTTGTCATTTCAGCCACACGATAGCAGTCAGGACTTTAGTCCAAACTCAGCCGAAAGGGACTGCACTTCAGGGTCGTCCGTCCAGCCACGGGCGAGTTCCTGCACTACTCCTGCACGCACAAGTGGGTCTTCATCGCTTCTGGCGAGGTCTTTGAGCCACGACAAGATGGTCGGGTTGCTCTTCCAACCGCGGGCCAATTCGTCCACGGCCACGAGGCGCACGTTTGTGTCTTCATCGCTGTGGGCGCGCTCTTTGAGAATCAGCAAGGTGTCGGGGTCGTCCTTCCAACCCCATGCTAATTCCTGCAGCGCCGTAAGACGCACGTTTGTGTCTTCATCACTTCTGGCGCGCTCTTTGAGCCACGGCAAGATGCTTGGGTTGCTCCGCCAACCGCGGGCCACTTTGTGCACCGCTGTTGCACGCACGTATGTGTCTTCATCGCTCCCGGCACAAACTTTGAGAACGGGCAACGTGTCGGGGTCGTCCTTCCAGACCTTGGCCAGTTCCAGCACCGTTGCTCCACGCACGGATTCGCTTTTATCGGCTTGGGCGCGCTCTTTGAGAATAGGCAAGGTGTCGGGGTCGTTCTTCCAACCCAGGGCCAACTGCTCCACGGCTGTTTTACGCACTTCGGAGCTCTCGTCGGTTCGGGCGCACACTTTGAGAATGGGCAAGGTCTCAGGGTCATCCTTCCAAGCATTTGCAAGTTCTCGCAGGGCTATTTCGCGGAATCCCCATTCCTTGTCGGAACGGGCAATCTCCTTGAGCATGGCCAAGGTCTCGGGGTCGTGCTTCCAACCTTTTGCCAATTCTTGCAGGGCTGCTTTGCGCGCCCCAAATTCCTTGTCGGCACGGGCTACCTCCTTGAGCATGGGCAAGATTTCCGGGTCATCCTTCCAGCCTTGTGCCAACTCGCCCAATGCTGCTGAGCGCACCCAATGCGGTTTACCCACACGGGCAAGCTCTTTGAGGAGGGGCAAGGTCTCCGGGTCATCCTTCCAGCTTCGCACGAGTTCCTGCAGCGCCGCGATTGCGACGGTTGCATCCGTCGACCTGGCGCATTCGTTCAACCAACTCTTAGTTGACTTTAGTTTTGGCCAGCATAGCGCAACCGATTGAATGGCCCTGGTGATTGCTTCGCATTGAGTGTGGTCGCGTTGCTCGAATGGAACCGGATGCCGCGCAAGTGATTTTAGCTCCTCCTCTAATTTTCGTGGAAGTGGGCCTAGCGAACCTGGATTGCGCATATCGCTAAAGCACCGCGCTGCCAACGCCGAGCTTTCGTATCGAGCGGCAAGGTCTTGCTTTCCTAACAAACCTGCAATCAATCGCCATGCGAGTTGAGGCTCCAACCTGGCGGCAATGAGCGGGAGAACTTCTTGCCACTTCTCGTCGGACCAGTGAGAACCAAACGTTAGACGCTCAAGCTCCTCGAAAGCTATGCGTTTCCCCTTTTCGCCTTTCTCAAATTTCCACACCCACGCCCAGGCGCAGAAGAATTCCAGGAAAGTGCGATGAACGAAGGCAAAATATTCAACACCGAGAAGACACAGGATAAAGCTACGCTCACGAAGTTGCTCGATTAGCCTGAGAGCGACGCGGCGAGGTTCTGCGCATCTCTCGGCTTCGAGCCATGCAACCAGCGTCCTCTCCAAGTCAACGGCCCCAATGACATTGCCCGCCAAGCCCTCCGGACCCAGTTGCATTCTGAAAGCTACGGCGCGCAGCATGGCTTGTTTATCCTTGTAGTCAAAACTCTGGTCCTTCAAAAGACCAACTTCCCGCAAGGCCTTCGAAGAATCCCACTGCTGCAACATTAGCTTGGACGCCTGCTCATACAGTTCATTTCGGTCTCGGGGCAGCTCCTGATGGCGGTTCAGCAAAGCCATGAGCGTGAGGAGAAGCGGGTTTTGCGCCAGCTCGCCAATCGCGGAGACATTGCGTATGGAGTCGAGCAGCCGGCTGGACTTCTCCGTGCGCTCATTCAGGTCTGCATAAGCTAGTTTATGCCAGCGACTGATAAATCTCTCCTGCTGAGCGTTGTTCAGCTCTTGCACCAGGAACTGCTGGAAGCCGCCATCGCGCAGGGTTGGGGCCACGAGGTCGTATCCGATGACCCTTGATGTTACCAGAAAACGAGCCAAAGAGTATTTGATTGTGAAACTGACTAGGTCCTGGGAAACCTGCTGGCGCGTGGGTGCATCAAAAATCTCATCCAAACCGTCCAGGAGCAGCGTGGCTTGGCCGCGTTGGAGAAGATTGTCGAGCACCGTTTGGTCTAGGTGGCCCACAGTGCCGCTGCCACGGTCAAAATATTCCAGAAAATCGCGGCACCTTCCTTTATCGAGATTTTCGGCATAAGTCTTGAGTTCGATGAGCAGAGGCACCGGTTGGTTTGCTCGCTCAACAGATGACGATTCAGCCCAGCGCAAAGCAAGATAGTCAAGCAGCGCAGACTTACCGCAGCCCGGGTCCCCAAGCACCACACAAAGCCGGTGGTCGGCACTATTGACCAGTTCCAGCACATTCCGGGGCGCCTGCTGGAGGAACGCCTTGCGTTGACGCTGGATTTCTTTCTCCTCAAGGTCACTTGCTATTCCCCCCGTCTCGCGCAGCTTGCGCCGATATTCCATCGGCAGCTCGTAAGCACGCGGGTTGAATTGCTGGCAGGAACGAACGTTTTGTTCGACAAATACCTTAGTGAGTGCAATGCGCTGGTGGTCGGGATTTGGGTCGAGGCTTTCGAGTTTGAGATAGCCGAAGCGTTTACACAGCCCCTCCGCGTATTTGGCCATGTCAAAATCGGCAGGGAGTCCAGCAAGTCGTTCGACGGCTTTGGCCGTGGTTTGGCGGTGCACCGAGTCGAGAATGGCACGAATTTCTGCCGAGTCGCGCAGGATGGCGCGAGCTTTGTTTTGGTAGCGTCGGCAAAGCTTACCCCAGTCGAAATCGTTTGGAAGGCGCTCCAGTTTTTCTTTCTCCCAGGTTTGAGCGAGTAAAGCGAAATCCACCATTTTGTCCGATTCGGTAATGGCGGAGCCGAGCACCTCACGAATGCTTTGAATCTTCACAAACCTGCTGAGCGAGTCGAGGTAACACTTAACGGTTTCATCGGTCTCTCCTGCGCCGATTAACTCCTCTTCAAATTGTTGAAGGAATTCCTTGAGCGCTTTGGCTGTGGCTTTTGACCATTCGTCCTTCCGGTGAAAAACATCCTTGAGGGAGTCTTTGCAAAAGTCCTTGGCGAAGTCCTTCGCCGAGTCTTTCACAAGGTCTTCTAGGATGGGCTTGAACACGAAGTTCCACCCAGCAGATATGCCGAGATATGCCAACAGGTCTATCATGGGCTCTTTAGAGATTGTAGGGCTTATTCCGGTTGGCGACAAGCGCGCCGCTGTTCGCGATGAGACAAAGGTTTAGCCCGGGGCCGAAATCATTGCTTCAATCGTCATAACGGCGTTCCCCTCCAACCGATTGTTCACGAACACGAACGTCTTCCGCTTTCGCCCGGCCGCTTTGCCTTCCTCTACAACTTCCGTCCGGCCGCTCTCACGCTTCGCGGCCGCAACTGACCGAGCGGCCATTGCAGGCGCGTGAAGGTTTGAGCGAAGGTAAATCAACAATGGAAGCACCCATGGAGGAAGCTCCACGGTCGTTTCGCCTGTCCGCTTACAACAAGATTCACGACAAAGGAAATACAGATGAAAGCTTTCAAAACAATGGTTCGCTACGCCTTGGTGGGCCTTTTTATACTATTCCCGCTCCTGTCTCGCGGTGCTGATTCTAACATGCCTGTTCCTGGATTGATTGAGGCAGGTCTTGAATTATGGCCAAAAGGGGGAGGACCCGATGCAACCCTCGGCGTCTGGCAAAAGGGGGGCCTAATGGAGGGCAGCAGCAAGGCGTCTAGAGAGGCCGGATATTTAAAGAGTCTCAGCCGAGCTCTCGGAAACTATAAATCCTACGAACTGATTCAGAGCAAAGGCGTCAGCCGCAATTCACAGGTAATCTACCTTTCGATTAATTTTGAACGAGGTGTTGTCTATGGCAGGCTGCTGCTCTATCAAACGGCCAAAGATTGGGTGGTGCAGAACATGGACTTTAGCGAGCGGCCCGAAGCCGTTATGCCCTGGCTGGCTTTCGAGGGGGAAAGGGCCACGGAGTAACGCCCGCACTGGCTTAGCCGGTCGAGGGGCTTAAACTTTCTGGTCAAGCGCCATCACGCACCAGCAGCATTACGCCGCGTGCCAATCTCGGCCATTCACTCGTTAATTCCCCAACCGGAAGGGGGCCGGAACTGCAGGATTTTCTGCATGACCGGCGTCAGGATTGACTCACGAGCCTTCAGTGTGTCCCGGGTGACGTCCGAGTCCATTTCCGCCACTAGGGCCTCAACCGCGTTCGCCAAATCAGGCGTGAGTTCTAGTTCCGCCGCGTCGTCTAAAGCGTTCATAAGGTAAAAGGGCATCGAAAATCAACTGCCTCAATCATACCTATTTGCTCTCCAATCGAGCCCAGTGTGCCACACATATTTTGTTCTATGCTTGGCATATTTTGGCTTGTCCTCAGAAATCGACCAATTCGTATTGCCACCTACCCCGTATAGCTGCTTGATCCATCTCAATAGCCGCGCTCGTCGGTTTAGTTTCCTTGAGGATTGACTCTATCGCCTTTTGGAGTTCGGGGATGCAATGGGGTCCGCTATTGGTCTCCACCGCCACCTGGTGCGCAGGTAGCCGATGAGCCACGGGTGGTCGGCATATCCTATTCGATGGTGCGGCAATGATTCAGACTTCCAGCGACTCGCTCTTCGAGGGCGTCGTGTTTTGGCAGGATTTTGAGCGCTGGTCAGCAACGAACTGGCTTGAGCGGTTGCAACGTTGGGGGGAGCGCCAGTGCTTCTGAGTCTCATGTTACCGCTGGATTTTGACGTTTCGGACGAAGCTGTTCGTCTTCACGTCGGCTTCAGAAAGTGGAGTTCCGTTCACCGTCACATTTTGAAACGATACATTTTCCACGCCGTGCGCCTCGTCGAATCCCTTAAGTTCGATGTGCAACGGATTTGCCGTCGCGCGCACGTTGCGGAAAACCACCCCGTCGATGTGTCCGCGTTCAGAGTCACGCGTCCAGAAAGCCTTGTCGATCCAGAGTGAAATCAGGCGCGGCGATTCTTCAATCCGCAAATCCTCGAACCGGATGTTGCTGATGCGGGCGGAGTCGCAGTGATAAACGCGCAGGGTCCATTCACGACCTTTGTCGTGGATCACGTCACAATTGGTGAACAGGACGTCGTCCACGTTCTCGCGCAGCTCGGCCCCGACGCTCAGCGCGTGCGCCACCTCGTTCCACAGGACGCAGTACCGCGCCACGATGTGTTCCGCTTCCCCCTGCCCTTTGTCGGTCTTGACCACAATCAAATCGTCCAGCGTCCGGATGAAGCAGTCTTCGACAGTAACCTGGCGGCTGTTGCAAATATCGATCCCGTCCGAATTGGCGCGGTACCCAAGCAGTTTTAGGTTTTTGACCATCACCCGTTCAGATTTCCGAATCGGAATATTCCACGTGCTGGAGTCGCGCAGGATGACGCCCTCGAGAGCGATATCGTTTCCTTCCAACTGGATCAGGTTGCGCGCATGTGTGGTGCAACGGCTTCCATCCACGATTCCCCGGCCGCGAAACTGGATGTTCGTTCCCCGGAGCACAAACGTGGGCGAATAAGTGCGCAGCCCGCTGTAGCTGCTGATCTGGAACGGCTCCTCTGGGCCAATCACCCCGCGCACGACCGCTCCGCCGGCCACATAAACGATTTGGTTGTTCGTCACGACAAGGTGTTTCACCTCGTGTATGCCCGGCCCAAAATAGAGCACGTTTGTGTCGCCCGGCTTTGGAGCGTTCTTCTCAGCAGGGTTCGCAAAAAGGTGCAATGAGCCCACCCACTCGTCGTTCACCTCAATGGAGATCGGTTTGGGTGTCTCGAGCGTGAAACTCAGGCTCTTGTCCTTTGTTTGCGCAGCGATCTTGAAGGAGGACGGCAGCACCTTCACTGATCGAATTTGCTCCGGACAGGTCACGGTCACCCGGACCGGCCCCTCCATATCGAAGTAACAGAAGGAAGCCTTTTCGAAGTAATCCGCGGATCGCGCTTTGTCATCCATGGCCTTCCACCGACGCTCGCGGTCGGCCGGGGCCACCTTCGCGACATATACCGGCACCGCCTTGCCCGCCACCTCCACCGTGAAATCTTTCGAAAGTTCCTCGTCTGCCGGCGCCGGGCAAACCTCCACCGATTCCGCCTGGCCGCAAACCGAGCCCAATAGCAGGCAACCCAAAATAGCCCAACGCAAGGAATTGCGCATAGGCCGAAACTAATCAATAGCCCCACCGGTTCAAGCCTCCGTTGCCGGCCACACTGGGAGCGTCGGTGCCGGTCTGCCGGTCTTGGCAAACTTCTAATTACCGATTGGTTCAACGGCCCTAATCACGGCTGTTCGATCTCCAGAAACTAATACGAAAAGGGAGGTCCGGCACAGGGTACCGGACCTCCCAGTGGGGAGCGGGGGGGGTGAAGAAATTAGATATCCAGAGCGGTGACGTGAAGGGTGGCCTGATATTTGCCAAGGATCTTTAATGTCAACCGGCCGGAATCGGATTCGCGTTCAGCGGTCATGTCGAGCGGCAGCTCTTGCTTAGAGTCGATAGCCTTTAGGGGCACGGCCAGGATGGGTTCCTTTTCTTTGCCGAAGACCACCAGTTCGAGCGCGCCCTGCGCATTGCGTCGGACTCCGAGCGCGCACTGTGGAACAGTGGCTTCCGTTCCCTCAGCTTCAACAGTGACCAGGCGCAATTTCGCTGAGGGAACCGGTTCACCGTCTCGCATTGGGACCAGCTTGTGCAGCCATAACTGGCCGATAGGAGCAACCTCGTCTTTCCCTACTTTGGCCAGGCTCTCGCTGGTGAGGTTTTTTTGTGGGAGCACCATCCCGCCGTACTCGTCTTCCCGCAACGCGACCGGCTTCTGCGTGTCCACATCGGTAACGATGGGTGTGCCTTTGAATTGCTTCGCATTGGCACTGACGGCAGTGGCGTATTTGAGGGCCTCCTCCCGCGAAAGCCGCTCTTGTGCAGTGGCAAGTTGGAGTGAGCTGAGAAGTGCGATTATAACAATGGTTTGTTTCATTAGTGGACTGGCAATTATCTGCATATTTACTCTGGTAACGTCGGCGATCGGACTTTGGTTACAAGCCACTTCGTTCTGGCGGCGAGCCGCCGCCGAACCCGCCGGTGAGACACCGGCCACTACTCTAACGCGCGTCGCCGGACGGCGGTTTGACTTTCAGGACATCCAGCGTCAGGTCCGCGGGTTTGGGTTTCATCGTGTCGAAGGCCTTGCGTTGTTCGGGAGTTAACTCCTGCTCCACTTCGGCTACAAGGCGCCAAATTACGTTGGTGCTGCGCCCGATCGTTTCCAGGCGAATCGCCTGGAGCTCACGCACGGCTTTGTCCAGGTGCTGTTGAATGCGCGCGCCCTGATCCGGGGTGGGCCGCACCACGCGGTCGAACTCGCGCGTGACATGCTCGTTCCAGTTCGACAAATCGTTCCGGGCCTTGAACTGATGCCGCGCAAAGCCGTGGCCAATGAATGCGCCAGCCAGGCCGCTGCACACGATGAGCGCGGCCAAAGCGGCTGCGATCTTCCAATGCCGCGCCACGTTCATAAGCGCCAGACCAATTGCGCCACGGTATCCTCGATGCCGGGTTCCAGGGGCCTCCGCTCACGCAAGTGCGGCAGTTCAAGGATGGCGCAGAGCACCAGCAGCGCGGCGATCCAACGCAGCGAACGCAGCGTCAACCGCTGCCAGACCGCTTCCAGGGAAACCATTTCGCTTGAACGCTGTGCCGCCACTGCCGAGAGCACTCGGGTTGCGAATCCAAACGGCACCTCTTCTTTTTGGCCTGGCACCTTCCTCGCGCGCGCTACACACGCCTGCCATTTCACGTCGAATGGGTTCATATCATTTTATTTCTCTAAGCTCTCGGCCAGGATTCTCAATTTGCGGCGGGCGCGGAAGGCGCGGACTTTCACTAGGGTCACGCTCCAGCCGGTAAACTGCGCGATTTCCCGCACGGAGCGTTGCTCCAGGTCGAGCAGGCTGATCACCAAACGGTCCTGTGGCGCCAGCTGGGACAGCAACTTTTCTACGATTTCGTGCGCCCCGGGGGCCGTGGGTTCCGATGCAGTCGAGGCCTCGGAAAGCATGAACTCCAACCAGGCAGTTTCTTCCTCCGAGAGGTCGCTCCAGCGCAATTCCGGCCGCCGTCGCTCGGAGCGCAACGCATCCAGGCAGGTCCGCACCGCGAGCCGTGATACCCAATGCTCGAAGGGGATGCCATGCCGGGGCTGGTATTGTTCCAATCGCAAAAACAGTTTTGTAAAAATCTCCTGCGAAAGGTCTTCCTCGGCCATTCGACGCGGCAAATGGGAGCGCACAATGCGGATGACCTGCGGATACAAGCGGTCCACCAGCGCCCGCGCGGCGTCCTGATCTCCTTGACGCACCTGCTCCAGGCACTGTTCCAAATCCGATTCGCCTGACGCCATGAATCATGAGTCACCGGCCATTTATACTTTTAACGCCGGTGACAACGATTTGGTTACCCGTCACTTCTTCGTCACCCCCGCCGTGTATGCGGCAGGTTCCACGGAGAACGGTACTTAATGCCTACCAATTCGTCGGCTTGTTGGTCCCCCACGACTTTCTCGTTCGCCGCGTCCCAGACAACCTTGCGGCCGGTGCGATAGGCGATATTGCCAAGGTGGGCAACGGTGGAGACGTGATGGCCGATCCCCAGGTTGAGGACCGGTTGCTGGCGCGATTTCACACAGTCCAAAAAGTTATGCACGTGCGCAGGGCGAGGGTCCGGACTGCCGGGCTTTTTCTGGCTGTCGAGATTGGCTTGTTTCTTTTCAGCGCGAATTTCCCACCCCTCATCGTTGAGAATGATGTTGCCTTCGGTACCGCTCCATTCGACACCCCACGAACGATTGTACAGGCCATTGTTCAATCCAGCTTTATGCTCCCATATCAGCGTGTAGGCTGGAAACTCGTAGACCGTGACCTGCGAATCCGGTGTTTCGGAGGCATCATCCAGAACGAATTTGCCCCCGCACGAGTAGGCGCTCTTAGGAGCGTCGAGAGGCATGGCCATGAGCATCATATTGATGAGGTGCACGCCCCAATCCGTCATGAGGCCACCCGCATAATCCCAGAACCAACGGAAATTGAAGTGAAAACGATTGGGATTGAAAGGACGTTGAGCCGCCGGACCGAGCCACATTTCATAGTCCACACCGGCGGGAACAGGACCGTCAGGCGGTTTACCAATACTGGGAAGCCAGTCCAGATAAGCCCAGCCGCGCACGATGGAAACTTTGCCCAGCTTTCCCGAGCGAATGAAATCTGTAGCCTCGAGAATGTGTTTGCAACTTCGCCATTGCGAACCCATCTGCACCACGCGGTTGTGACGGCCTGCGGCCTCCAGCATCGCGCGCCCTTCGTCGATGGTCTTGGCCAATGGTTTTTCAACATACACATCCTTGCCCGCCTGGCAGGCCAGTACCGTGGGCAAGGCGTGCCAGTGGTCGGGCGTGGCAACCAACACCACGTCGACATCCTTGCGATCGAGAACGCGGCGGAAGTCTTTGACCGTATCCGGTTTCTTGCCGCGCTTCTTTTCGCAAATCTCGACGCCCTTGGCAACGTGGGCGTCATCAACGTCGCAAACGACAACACAATCGACCTCCGGGTTAAGAAAAAAACATTCGAGATCCCCCTGGCCCATCCCGCCGGACCCGATGAGCCCAAGGCGGATCTTATCATTAACACCGGGTTCGGCGGCGCGAACCGAGCGGACGAATGGGAGAGCGACACCAGTTAACGCAAGAGGAGTCAACCCGGCGGCCGAAACAGATTTGCGGAGGAATGTGCGGCGAGAGATTTGGTTCATAAACCACTCCCTCGATACCAAGTTGCGAGGATTCGTTCAACAGCCGATTCGGCGCCAATCTTCTTCCCTCACTCGGTTCGGGTTGCCTCCATGGGATCGGCGCGCGAGGCGCTGGGAGCCGGCGGGCAAGAGTTGGTTTGACGGCCCACCCATTAATTCAAAACCTCATTCGTGCTTCAGCAAAATGTCCCCTGTGATGACAATCGGTTCGCCATCAACGGTGTTTGTTGCTTCTGCAACGGTGTAGTTTGTGCTCAGAGGCAGGTACTCGTAGTGTTTGAAGGAGACCGTCACCGAATACCAGTTGAGACGACGCAGGAAAGTCAGGGACTTGACGCTATCCAGCTTAAAAGTTCCATCGGCGGCTGTGCGAACTCCGCCTGCCTGCTCCATTAGTTGCGCGCCTTTAGCCTGCTCTCCAGATTTTGCTTTCGCCTTGGGATCAACGCGTTGAACAAACACGTTCTTGACGGGCTCATGTGATTGGGCGTCGACAACGCGACCCTCCACCTGCGGAGAAGTGTATTGGATAGGGGACTTGCAACCAGCCAGCGCCGCCACGCCTAATACCAGACACAATCTGGGCGGGTTACCTTTCGGAATCATGCGCATTGCCATGGGTTGGCAAGGCCAGTTTGAGAGGTGCCCGTGCCAGTTGCAAGCGTGCCGACATCACATGTAACAAGAATGCCACAGCGTTGGCCGTTTTGAGTTGAATTCTCGCTAATAGGGTGTGGGAACAATGTCAGCTAACGAAAACAAGAATCAGAACGGACCGATCCTCGTGACCGGGGCAGCCGGTCAGCTCGGGGCGGTGGGGCGAAACGTGGTCGGCCTGCTCCTCGATCGCGGACTCGCGGTTCGGGCCATGGTCCGCCGCGAGGACGAGCGGGCAGCGGCTTTGCGGTCCGCGGGCGCCGAAGTGGTGGTCGGAGACCTGCTCGAACCAGCCGATGTATATCGGGTCGCCAACGGCTGTCAGCGGGTCTACTTCGGCATGTCGGTGTCCCCTGGGTACCTGGAAGCGAGTGTGACCATGGCGGCTGTTACCCGGGAGGTCGGGGTGAACGCCCTGGTCAATATGTCTCAGATGACGGTGTCCCAGATGAGCATCCAGAACACCACGCCGAGCCGTCAGCAACGGCAACACTGGCTCAGCGAGCAGGCGCTTGCCTGGTCCGGCCTGCCGGTCGTTACCATCCGACCGACGGTCTTCCTGGAGGGCTTCTTCCTTCCCCTGGTCGGACCGACCGTCCGCGATCGAAGTCGCATCGAGCTGCCGTTCGGGCAGGGGAAGACCAATCCGGTTTCCACTGCCGATGTCGCTCAGGTAGTCGCTACGGTTCTCGCCGATCCCGCCGCGCACCTGGGCCGGGTATACGAACTTACCGGTCCGCGCTCGCAGGATATGCAGGCGGTGGCGCGGGAATTCTCGGATGCGCTGAACCGCGAGGTCACCTACTCAGACATCCCTCCCGAAGATTGGGAAAGGGCGCTGAAAAGGGTTAGATTGCCAGAGCACCTGACCCACCACCTGATGACAATGGCCGAGTTGAACCGCGCGGGCCGGTATGACCGCATGGCGGACGCCGTGGAGAGGGTGACCGGCCGGAAGGCGACAAGCGTCCGGGAATTTGTGTCGCTTCACGCGAATGAGTTCGGCGGTCGTCGATCTTAAACGTTCTAAGGTACTGTGTCCTGAGTAAACATATTAAACAAAAAACAAATAAAACCGCGGAGG
>Ga0306926_10007172_pt1 | contig 12068 bp, 11 predicted proteins | sample flu12Cox44000178_FD_203759 | JGI IMG/M metagenome (GOLD analysis project Ga0306926, IMG submission 203759) | Lab enrichment of tropical soil microbial communities from Luquillo Experimental Forest, Puerto Rico - flux8day.12C.oxic.44.000.178 (v2)... | ecosystem: Environmental > Terrestrial >... | reverse complement strand
GACATGGGCGTTGGGCTGACGGATGGTGTCAGCCAGGGAGAGGCCGGACCACGCGAGTTCCGCAGCGCGCCACTCTGGGGTCTCGGTAAACGGGTGTACTTCCTGCACGACGGCAGAACCTCGGATCTGATTAGCGCGATCCTTGCGCACGCGAGCGCCGGTTCTGAGGCGAACGGTGTGGTCGCAAACTACATGCAGCTGCCAGAACCACAGAAGCAGAACTTGCTGAACTTCCTGCGCTCGCTCTGAGCGCTGGATGGCGGCTGCCCGCGGGGCGGTCGCCTTCTAAGCGCATCCTGCGACATCCCAGATGATTTGTGATGAGATCGAATCGTCCATGGCTGTGACGCCGCCTGGCCCGGCAGGTCTCTGCGGTTCGTGCCGCTTCGCCGAGATCGTTGTCTCATCGCGCGGATCGATCTTCTATCTGTGCACGCTCTCGGCGACCAATCCGGAATTCGCCCGGTATCCAGTGCTCCCAGTCCGTCAGTGTTCGGGATACCAACCCGAGCCCGATCGACCGTAAGCTTGGAGGCTATGAGTGTCGCTTCCCATCTCGGCATCGACCTGAACGACTATGACTCGCGCATCCGGACGTTCATCCCGCACTATGAAGAGATGCTCGACGTCGCCGGCGCCGCCATTCCGCCCCGTGCTCGAACGATTGTCGACCTCGGCATGGGCACCGGGGCGCTCGCGGCCCGCTGTCTGAACACCGCTCGAACCGCTCGGGCCGTCGGCATCGACGTCGATCCGGAGATTCTCGCCCTCGCCCGCCGTCGGCTGGGTACACGAGCGACGTTCACCGCCGGCTCGTTTCTCCGGACGCCGCTGCCGCCGTGCGATGCGGTTGTGGCCTCGTTCTCGCTGCATCACGTGCGCACGCGTGCGGCAAAGGGAGGCCTCTATTCGCGAATCCACTCGGCGCTTCGCCCAGGGGGCATCTTCCTCATTGTCGACTCCCTGCCGGCGAGCAACGCGACGGTCAAGCGAGGTCAGCTCCAGGAATGGCTTGGCCACCTGCGGCGCACGTACACGAGCTCGCGGTCGAACGCGATCTTCAGGTCGTGGTCTCACGAGGACGTGTACACGCCGCTCGACGTGGAAATCGACCTCCTGCGATCCGCCGGATTTCGGGTGGAACTGCTCTGGCGCCGCGGCGCGTTCGCCGTCCTCCGGGCAGCGCGCGTTTCGGACTAAAATTGCTGTGTGACGCCCGCGCTCGGGAACTGGTACGACCCGGATGGAGAAGGCTACCGTCCACCCTGGGCGGGGCTGTCGCTGCTCGATCTGCTCGAGCAGTTCCGCAAGCGCATCGTGCGATCCTGCATCGCGATCGCAATCGGCGTCCTCATTGCCTTTACGCAGATTGACCGGATCGTCGCGTTCGTCTTCGCGCCGATGCGCAAGGCCCTTCCTCCCGGCACACATCTTATTTATACGGCGCCTGGCGAGGCCTTCTCGCTGTACATCAACATCGCGCTGATCGCAGGCTGCGCGATCGCGTCGCCCTACGTCCTGTTTCAGGTGTGGCGGCTCATCGCGCCCGCGCTGTTCACGAATCAGAAGAAGTTCGCGATTCCGTTCGTGTTGATGTCGTCCGGAGGCGTCGTCGCGGGATGGCTCTTCAGCCACTTCATCGTGTTCCCGTACATGATCGAGTTCTTTGGCACCTTCGCCAATGCGAACCTTCAGTTCATGCCGAAGGTCGAGACGGCCTTCGATCTCTACACGAAGATGCTGCTGGGCATGGCGATCGTCTTCCAGATGCCGACGGCCGTGTTCTTTCTCGCAAAAATGGGGCTGGTTTCGGCGCGATGGTTGTGGGACAACCTGAAGTACGCGATTTTGATCATCTTCATCCTGGCTGCGGTTCTGACGCCGTCCGGCGACCCGTGGAACCAGACCGTGTTTGCTGCGCCGATGATCGTACTGTATGTCCTCAGCATCGGAATCGCGTGGATGGTCGCTCCGGCTGTGCCCCGCTCCGACCCTCAGTAAACATGCAGTAACCGCCGAAGCTTGCGCTCCGCCGCATCGTCGGCGGCTCCTCGGGTCTCGCCCGTGGCGTCTATGCCGAGGCTCTGCTGCTCATCTCCCTTCATTTCAACCACCGACGCCTTCCATCCCGAGTCGAGCGGTTCCGACAGAATCCAGAACCGTCTTCCCTCGAGCTCAAGCTGCCGCGCCATGATTCCCTCGTTGTAAGTCGATTACAGAACTGTACGTGATCCACCGTATGTGTACAAGCCCCGGACAGCCCGGTTTTTCAAGTGCAGACGCCCGCACAGACAATTCCCGCAGAATCGCGAAATTCCACGACGCGAACGAATGGTTTTCGGCACTGTCAGCGAGCGGCATCGTCTTTGCCCATCGGTTGAATAACCCAACCGGCGGCTTACATGTTTGAAGAGGCGTTGCAATGTGGAATTTGATTCACTGCTATCTTTCGGGTCGCCACGACTACGGCGTTTGGTGCGAGTCCGGCGAGATGTTCCTGCGTTGCGTTCACTGCGGCAAACGCTCGTCGGGCTGGGCCGTCGAAGTCAGGTTTCATAAAACCGCCCCCGTTGTCGCCGTTGCTCGGCCGACTCCAGTTCCCGCACGGATCATTCCGTTCGATCGCGCAAGCACCGTCAGGGCGCCCGAACATCAGACGACGTAGGACCGCGTCGCACTACCGGAAATTTGACAGTCCGCGCGCGGCGCGATCACAATAACAGCCGTGCCGGTGCCTCGAATCACCAAAGAAGAATTGAAGCAGCGCCTCGATAGCGGCGCGGCTCCCATCCTCGTTGACGCAAGGCTGAAGTACCCCTACGAACACAGCACCGTGAAACTGCCGGGATCGGTGCGGTTCGGTCACGGCGCACCAGCGCCCAACTTCCCGCGGGATCGGGAGGTCGTCGTCTACGACTCGGATCCGAATGAAGTCGCGAGTTCCGACGTGGCGGCGCAACTCATCCGGCAGGGCTACAAGGCGGCAGCGCTGAAAGGCGGAATCGTCGATTGGCTCGCCGCCAACCTGCCGACCGAGACGAAGGAAGCCCCCAAGCAGGCGGCGCCCGAACCAGGGGCGCTGAAAGGCTAGCCAGGGCCGACCGATTCCTGGCGATTTCACAGCGACATCTGTGTCGCCTTTCCACCGAACACTAGAACAGCTGGCGTCGCTCGCGACGATCCGCGGCGACATGTCCGAAGCCGCGCTGTGGGCGCGTGCGCTCGATCTCGTGCGCATGAACCACATCGAATCGGATGGAGACGCCGGCCCGCTGTTCGACAACCCGCCGTCCGGCAGCGACCCCGACGTCCTCAAGCGTCTCAGGCAAATCTACGAGGCGGGCGGCTGGGTGCTGGTCGAATCCGCGATCGCCGACCTGCCGGCCGATTTGCGCTGGCTGTTCGAATCGGACGCGGTCACCATCGAACAGCTCGCCGAGATTTATGGAGAGCTCGGTGTCATCTCGGCCGCCGACATCGCCGCCGCGGCGCGCGAGCACAGGCTGAGTGCCCTTCCAGGTGTGGGCTCGGAGGTGGAAACGGCGATCGTCGGCGCGCTCCCGGCCTTGCGCGCACGTGTACCGAGGATTCCGATCGGCCGTGCCATTGACGTCGCCGAGATCGTGCTCGAAACGCTGCACGCAGTGCCGGGCATCGAATGGGCGGTTCCCCTGGGGTCGCTGCGGCGCGGCGAGGAGCTCGTCGGCGACATCGAGATTCTCGCGCCGGCCGAGCGTCCCGCTGCCGCCATCGACGCTCTCCTCGCTCTTCCGACGGCCGCGCACGTCCTCCATCGAAGCGAACGGCGCCTCTACTCGCTCGCTGACAGGATGCAGATTGGCGTTCGGCTGCCCCCACCGACCGCCGCGGTCACCGAGCTGCTCTATCTCACCGGATCCCGCGCGCATTTCGATTGGCTCCAGACTCGCGCGGCGTCGAGAGGCCTGACGTTGACCGCCAGCGGCCTGCAATCCGGCGACGGTACGGTCATCAGCACCCCAACCGAGGCGGACATCTACGCGGCGCTCGGCCTGCCGTTCATCCCCGCCGAGATCCGGAACGGTGACGATGAAATCCAGCTCGCGATCGAGGGGACGCTGCCGGCGCTGATCTCGCGGAAGGACATACGGGGCGACCTGCACATGCATTCGCTCTGGAGCGACGGCCGCGATCCGATCGAGGGGATGGTCAAGGCGTGCCTGGCGCTCGACTACGAGTACATGGCGATCACCGACCACTCGCCGCACTCCGCCGCTTCCCGGAATTTGACGCTCGACGGCATCAAAAGACAGGCCGACGAGATTGCGGGCCTGCGCGAACGATATCCAGGCATCGCCATTCTGCATGGCTGCGAGGTGGATATCCTCCCGGATGGGCGCCTCGATTTTCCGGACCACATCCTGGAGTCGCTCGACATTGTGCTGGCGTCGCTGCACGAGCATGCGGGTCACGGCCCGAGTCAGTTGATGCAGCGCTATGCCTCGGCGATGAAGCATCCGCTCGTCACGATTGTGACGCACCCCAGCAATCGGGTCGTGCCGTGGCGGCCCGGCTACGATCTCGACTACGACCGCCTCTTCGAGATGGCCGTGGAGACCGGCACCATCCTCGAGATCGACGGCGCGCCGTCTCACCTGGATCTGAACGGCCCTCACGCCCGGCGTGCGGTCGCCGCGGGCGCCACCGTGTCGATCGATAGCGATTGCCACCGCGCCGAAATGCTCCGGCGTCAGATGGACCTTGGCGTCGTCACCGCCCGTCGCGGATGGGTGGAACCGAAGCACGTGTTGAACGCGCGATCCTTACAAGAGCTCCGGCTTACAATCGCCGCCAAGCGCGCGCCGCGCTGACCGACACGCCATGAGCCGCCGCGGACTGCTCGCTGCGCTGATAGCCGCGACAGCCGCGTTCGCCTTGTATCGGGCCACCCTTCTGCCGGGCGTCGACTTTGGCGACACCGGTTCGTTTCAGACGATGGTCGGGTCAGCGTTGATAACGCCGCGCGACGCCTACCCGCTCTATTTTGCAATTGGAACGGCGATGCTGTGGCTGACCAACGCATCGCCGGCGCACGCGTTGAACCTCGCGTCGGCGATCGAAGCGGCTGCGGCCTGCGGTCTCACGGTGCTCGTCGCCGCCGAGTTGTCCGGCTCGATCGCCGCCGCGCTCGGCGTGACGCTGCTCTTCGCAGCGTCGTACACGTTCTGGAGCCAGGCGGTGATCGCCGAGGTGTACTCCCTTCACATCGTGCTGATCGCCCTGACGCTGCTGTTCCTCTTGCGCTGGGCACGCGCGCCGACGTCCGGCCGGCTGTTCGCCTTCTTCGCGGTCTTCGCGCTGGGCTTCGGCAACCACCTCTCGATGATCCTGCTGTTGCCCGGGTACACGATCTTTCTCCTGATAACCGCCCCGCGCGGGTGGCGATCGATGTTCGCAGCGCCGGTCGTCGCGATGGCGCTTGCCTGCGCCGCAGCCGGCTCGCTTCAGTACGCCTGGAACCTGCGAACGCTCTGGCTGATGCCGGACCCGCCTCACGGAGTCGGCGACGCCCTGCAGAGATTCTGGTTCGATGTCACGAAGTCCGACTGGCGCGACACGATGGTGCTCAACGTACCGCAGTCGCGGCTCGGCGATCATCTGGCCATGTACTGGTTCGATTTGCGGCAGCAGTTCGGCATCGTGGGCCCTGCGCTTGCTGCTGTGGGGCTGGTCCGGCTCGCCGTCGTGAACCGTCGACTTGCGGTCCTGCTGTTCACGCTGTTTGCGGCCAACGTCGCCTTCGCGTACAGCTACAATGTCGGCGACGCACACGTCTTCTACCTTCCGTCACATTTTGTGCTCGCGCTGATGATGGCGCCGGCGCTGGCGTGGGCGGGAAGTGTCGCCTCGGGCGGCCCGGTGATTGCGGGCATGCTGCTGACCGTGTACGCCGGCGCGCGCGCCTACCACGACTTCCCCGCGCTCGATCGCAGCCACGACACCCGACCGTCAGCGATCGTCGATGCGCTGACGGCCGGCCTCGACGATCGGCGGGACATCCTGCTCACCGACCTGAACTGGCAGATCGGAAACGGGCTGTCGTACGTCGCCGAAGTGGAGCGGCCTCGAGTGGCGTACGCACGGCTGGCCGACGCCCTGTTGTACGCACCCGCGTTGGTTGCGGACAACCGCGCCATCGGACGCAGGGTCGCCGCGACCGACCGGGCCCGCGCAACTCTCGAAGCCGCCTACGGACCGTTGCTCGAGATCTCGCCGGACGATCGCGTCCCCGTCGCCGGTTTCACCGAGGCGATGACCACGATTCGCCCGGGCACACGGTACGTGTTGTGTGTGCTCAAGCCGTCAGGAGAACTGCCGGTCAACGCCAGCGATCTTCACCTTGCGCTCGCCACGCTCACCGCGGGGCACGCTCCCGACCTGCCGCGCGCAGACTATGTTGCCGTCGCGGGCGTCGCCGGCCAGGCGCCGGCGTTGGTTGCGTCCGGCGATCGACCATTCCGTCGCGAGCTCCCGCTGCAGGGGGTTCAGGTGGAGATTCGCATGGATTCGTGGCTCGTGTCGGACACCATCCGGCGTATGGGGTTCGGACATGTCGTGGCGCAGCGGCGGCACACGCTCATCGTGGAACGCGGCATCAGTTTCGTCGCGTTCGACGATCGCGGAGCGGCTCTCCGCACCCAATATGCGTCCAATATTTATGCGCCGCAGGCGCGCTACCTCATCGATTCACGATACCGATAACGCCTGCCTCCGCTGGACCGGCCGCGTGATAAGGTTATTCATGACCACGTCGCGTCGCGCAGTCACCGTGATGCTGGTTGTTGCCGTAGGCATCGGCGCTCGGCTCCCGTTGTCCGCCGCGGACTCCACGGCGCCCGAGCTCGCTGCCGCTCTCCAGCGCAAGTACGACAGCATCAAGGATTTTTCGGCCGATTTCGTCCACGCGTACGAAGGCGGGGTCCTGCACAAGACCATCACGGAGCGTGGCCGTCTTCTCGTGAAGAAGCCGGGAAAGATGCGCTGGGATTATTCGACGCCGGAAACCAAGCAGTTCGTCTCCGACGGCGTGAAGATGTATTCGTACATCCCGCAGGACAAGCAGGTGATCGTCGCCAGCGTGCCGCCCGACGAGGACGCGCCGACGCCCACGTTATTCCTCGCCGGGAAGGGCAACATCCAACGCGACTTCACATCTTCGCTCACCGATGCACCCGCGGGGATGCCGGCCGGCAGCCGGGCGCTGAAGTTGGTGCCCAAAGCGAAGCAGCGGGATTACGATTGGCTGGTGCTCGTCCTCGATCCCGCCAGCCTCGCGATCCGAGGACTGGTCACCGTGGACGCGCAGGGCGGGAAATCGAGCTTTACCTTCACCAATCTGAAGGAAAATATAGGCTTAGCCGATAAGGAATTCGCTTTCACGATCCCGCGCGGTGTTGATGTTGTCAGTGCTCCATCCCGTTACTGAGACTCGCCTTCGCGGATCGGCCGCGCTTCTGGCGATCTGCCTGTTGGCCGGCGGCTGCGCCGCCTCGTCGGCGCTGCATCGTGGTGACGCCGCGGAACATCGTCAGGACTACGACCTCGCGGTGGTCGAGTACTCCAAGGCCCTGCGCCTGAAGCCCGAGGATGCAAACACGCGCGCGGCGCTCGAGCGCGCCAAGCTGCGGGCCTCGCAGGATCATTTCAATCGTGCCCGTCGTCTTGCCGCGACCGGGAAGCTGGATCAGGCCCTCGTCGAGTATCAGATCGCCGCCGAGCTCAATCCCTCGAACGGCGATCTCGATCGGGAACTCGTCGCCACACGCAACAAGCTCCGGGCGAAGATTGTGATCGCCCGCGAGGGCAAGACCGAACTGCAAACGCTGATGGACCGGACGCGCGAGCTGCCGCCGCCCGGGATGGATTTGCCGACCGGCGTCAAGATGCCGGCGTCGCTCACGTTCCGCGACGCAGCCAGCCGCGACGTCTTCACCGCCATCTCGAGGCTCGCGAACATCAGCATCATCTTCGACTCGACGTTCCGCGACACACCGGTAACGGTGGACCTGCGGAACGCCTCGCTCGACGACGCGCTCACGACTGTCTCGGGCGCGACGCGAACGTTTTTCCGCGTCACGGCTCCAAAGACCATCATCGTGATCCCGGATACGCCGGCGAAGCGTCGTGAATACGAAGAGGAAATCGTCAAGACGTTCTACTTGAGCAACGCCGATCTCAAGGAGACGATGGACCTCTTGCGCATGGTGCTCGACGCGCGGCGCATCTCGCCGACGACCGGCACCAACGCGCTCACCATCAAGGACTCACCGGAGCGCATCGCCGCCGCCTCTCGTGTCATCACGGCGATCGACAAGGCTCGTCCGGAAGTGATCATCGACGTCGAGCTGATCGAGGTCGATCGCACCAAGCTCGCGGAATACGGCCTGCAGATCGCCTCGCCGGGATCGCCGGGGATCAACGGCAGCGTCTCGATTGACAACGGCACGACCGGCATCTCGCTGTCTGCGCTCCGGAACCTGTCGCAGTCCGACATCCTGCTCGCGAACCTGCCGTCGCTCTACTACCGGCTGCTCAAGAGCGATTCGACGACCCGTACGCTCGCGAACCCGCAGCTGCGCACGACCGACGGCGTCGGCGCCACGGCGCGCTTCGGCGAGCAGGTGCCCGTGCCGGTCACGACGTTCGCGCCGATTGCAACCGGCGGCGTCTCCCAGCAGCCGATCACGTCGTTCAACTACCAGAACATCGGCGTCAACATCGACATCACGCCGCGCACGCATCACGACGACGACGTGTCGCTGCAGCTCAAAGTCGCGGTGACCAATATCTCGGGCACCGGGTTCGGCGGGCTGCCGACGTTCGGCAACCGTGAGATCACGACGATCATCCGGCTGCGTGACGGCGAAACGAACATGCTCGCCGGCTTGATTCGCGACGAAGAGCGCCATTCGCTCGACGGCCTGCCCGGACTCAGCGACCTGCCGCTGGTCGGTCACCTCTTCGGCCACACCACGAAGTCGACGACGCAGACCGACGTCATCCTGACCCTGACACCGCACATCATCCGAGTTCTCGATCTCTCAGAGGCGGACCTGAGGCCGTTCCGGGTGGGACGCGACTCGCTGGCGCCGATTGCGGAGCTGCCGCCGCTGCCGGTGGCGGAGCCGCCCAAGCCGCCGGAGCTTCCCAAGGACGAGAACGCGACTCCTGCCGCCGTACCCATCAAAAAGCCGGGCGGACGGCAATAGTTCAGTCGCTAGTCGACTCTATGGCATCTTTGCGACCCGAGCCCCAAGGCCCTGGAGCCGCTCTACGAGCCGCCCGTATCCCCGCTCCACTGTCTCCAGCGGCGAGAGCCTGCTTTGTCCGTCGGCTGCCAACCCCGCGGCAATCAGCGCCATGCCGGATCGGAGATCTCGGCTATCGAGCGGACGGCCGCGCAGACGGCTCGGGCCGGTGACGATGATCCGGTGCGGATCGCACAAGAAGAGATCGCCGCTCATCCCGCTCAACTGCTCGAGCGCGAAGAGCCGCAGTTCGTAAAGCCAGTCGTGAACGAGCGTCTGGCCCTCTGCCTGCGTGGCGAGTACCGTCACGAGGCTCACCAGGTCGCTCGGGAAGCCGGGCCAGAGGCTGGTGGTAATGCGGCCCGCCGCGCGCGGCGTCGACTGTTCGACGCGAAACAACTCGCCCTCGGACGTGCAGGCGATGTTCATGCGCGTCAGCACCGCCGCGATCACTTCCATGTCCTGCGCTCGTGCGCCCTGGATGTCGATTTCGCCGCCGGTCACTGCGGCCACCACGGCCCAGCTCCCCGCCTCGATGTAGTCCCCCCACAGGTTATGCGTCGCGCCATGGAGCTTGCCGCCGCCTTCGACGCGAATGGTCGTCGTCCCGGCGCCCGTGATCCCGACACCGAGCTGCTCGAGGAACGCACACAACTCGACGACGTGCGGTTCGCACGCCGCGTGGCGAATCTCGCTGACGCCGGGCGCGGCGGCCGCCGCGAGAAGCGCCGTCTCGGTGCCCGTCACCGACGCTTCGTACAGATAGATCGACGTCGGCTTCAGACCGTGTGGCGCTTCGAGCACATGCCCGGCGCCTTCGCCTTCCGCCTTCTGCGCCCCCATCGACTCCAGCGCCTCGAGATGCGTGTTGATCGTGCGGCGGGCGGGAAAATCCCCTCCGGGTGGCGCGAGATGTGCACGTCCCCGGCGCGCCAGCAGCGGCCCCAGGAGCAGGACCGATCCGCGCAGGCGGCCGACGAGCGTCCCGTCGGGCTCGTCCTTGATGATCTCTGGACAACGTACGCGCAGCGTCGTGCTGCCTATCCCCTCCACCTCGCCTCCGAGATCGAGAATCAGCCTCGCCATCACCTCGACGTCGCTAATCCGGGGTACGTTGGTGAGGACGCATTCTTCGGTCGTCAAGAGACAGGCGGCCAGGAGCGGCAGCGCCGCGTTCTTGTTGCCTTCGACTTCAACGGCGCCGGACAGCCGGCGGCCACCTTCAATCAACAATGTAGACATACAAATCGTTCGTCGTTACGTCGTTCGTCGTTCGTGGTTCAGCGTTCATCGTTCATCGCTCATCGATGAACGCTCCGAGATAGATGATCTCTTCCCGCAATTCGACGCCGAAGCGATCCCGCACCGCCGCCTTGCAGCGATCGATCAAGCGCTTGATGTCCGCGGCGGTTGCTCCGCCTTCGTTCACGATGAAGTTGCCGTGCGTCGGTGACACGCGGGCGCCGCCCTCCGTGGCCCCCTTCAATCCCGCCCGATCGACAAGCGCCCCGGCCGACCATGGGATTCCGTCGGGGACGGTGTCGCGTCCGCGTTCCGGGTTTTGAAACACACAGCCCGCGCTCGGCGTATCGAGCGGTTGCGTCCGCTTCCGGAACGCCAGCGACTCGCGCGCGGTCGCGCGCATCGTTACGGGATCGCCGGGCGACACGACAAAGACCGCCGACAGCAGAATTTCTCCTGATCGCTGCAACCGACTGCAATCGTAGCCGAAGCCCATTGCGGATGCCGGTACGTCGGCTCGCGAGCCATCCGGCCCCACCAGGCGCACGCCGCTGACCAGGTCTCCGATCAGCCGTCCTCCGAAATGGGCGTTGCCGAAGATAGCGCCGCCGACGGTGCCCGGCGTGCCGGCCCAGGCTTCGAGACCAGCCTTCCCGTGATTGATCGTCCAGCGGACGAGCCCGTTCACGGTCACCGCGGCGTCCGCGCGAACGTGCTCTTCGTCGATCGCTCGCACGTCGCCGCCGCGTGCACGAATCACCAGTCCACGTACTCCACCGTCGGCCACCAGCACGTTCGAGCCGCCGCCCAGCATCGTCACCGGCACACCGGCGGCGCGAGCGACAGACAGCGCGGTTTCAATCTCGTCGCTGCTTCGTGTTTCGATCAACCATTCGGCGGGCCCACCCACGCGGAACGTCGTGAGCGGCGCAAGGACGGCCTGGGCATGAAGCCGGCCCTCACCGAACGCGCTTCTCATCGCGGCCGCGAAATCGGTCACGAGTGGCGGTCCTCCACGGCCATCAGCACCCGCTCCTGTGCGATGAGCGCTTTCATCGCCTCGGCCGTGGTGCAGACGGCGAATGTGATGGTATCGTGCGGCGCAAGCTGCCCGGCCACCGCCATGTCGGCGGAAATAACTGTCGCGATCTTGGGGTACCCGCCCGAGGTCTGACGGTCCGCCATCAAGAGAATCGGCTGCCCCGATGCCGGAATCTGCAGCACACCGAGCGGTGTCGCGTCGGAAATGATGTCGGCGCCGCGCGCGTGTGTCAGTCGCGGGCCCTCTAGCCGGAAGCCCATGCGGTCGGAGTTGCCGGCAATCGCGTATGGCGCAGATTGAAGCACCTCGAGGGCATCTGCCATGAAGTAGTCCAGTTGCGGTCCCGGCAGCACGCGGAGAATCGCATGTCGATCCGGCAGCGGCGCGATCGGATCGTGCGGTCCGAGCGCGGGTCCCCGCGTCGACGGATCACCGAGTGGCAGGCGATCACCGCCAATCAGCGCGCGGCCTCCGACGCCGCCCATGGCGCTCACCAG
>Ga0306926_10007171_pt1 | contig 12069 bp, 7 predicted proteins | sample flu12Cox44000178_FD_203759 | JGI IMG/M metagenome (GOLD analysis project Ga0306926, IMG submission 203759) | Lab enrichment of tropical soil microbial communities from Luquillo Experimental Forest, Puerto Rico - flux8day.12C.oxic.44.000.178 (v2)... | ecosystem: Environmental > Terrestrial > Soil... | reverse complement strand
ACGACACGCAGCGCGCGGCGGACCGGCCTGGGGGGTCGGAGGGGGCCAGCGCGGCGGAACGGCCTGGGGGGGCGGAGGGGACCGGCGCGGCGTACCGGCCTGGCGGGTCGGAGGGCTCCGGCGCGGCGAACCGGTCCAACAGAAATGTCGCCCGGGGGGAAGCGACGCGGGGGCAGCTGATCGCGATCGCCACGCGGATGTTTGCCGAACACGGCTACGAGGACACTTCGATCGAGGCGGTGCTCCGGGAGGCGGGGGTCAGCCGCGGCTCGCTGTACCACCATTTCCCGAGCAAGGAGGCCCTGTTCGAGGCCGTGGCCGAGGAGGTCGAGACCAGCGTCGGGACGCAGACGGTCGCGGCCGCGAGCGGTTCAGAGGACCCGGTGGAGGCGCTGCGCGCCGGGTTCGTGGCGTGGATCCGGCTGGCGGGCGATCCGGTGGTGCAGCGGATCCTGCTGATCGACGGGCCGTCAGTGCTGGGCTGGGACCGGTGGCGGGCCATGGAGGAGCATCATGCTCTCGGCCTGGTCCGGGCGGGACTGCAGATCATCGCGGACGAAGGGAAAATGCGGCCGGAGCTGGTCGGCACGATGGCCCACGTGCTGCTCGCCTCGGTGAACGAGGTGGCGCTGCTCGTCGCCCGGTCGGACGACAAGGAGGCCGCGATGCGGGCCGGCGCCGACACCATCGACGAGCTGCTGCAGCGGCTCTTTGACTTATGGGCGCGCGGACTGGAATGAGATGAAACTGGGCTTTCACTGCCCTCTAGCGCAGTGAAACCCGGGTTTCATTCTGTTTGGGGGAGGCTAGCGGCGGCCGGGTGGCCAGTGCTCACCTCATCCGGTCGAGGATCTGGCGGACCAGGTCCATCGAGGTGTGCGGGTGCAGGAACGCGAACCGGGCGACGGTCTCGCCTTCCCAGGCTGAGGGCGGGATGAACGCGACCTGGTCGGTGAGGAGCTGGTCGGCCCAGCGGGTGTACTGAGCGGGATCCCAGCCGCGGCGGCGGAACAGCACCACCCCGAGCTCGGGCTCGCGGATCAGCTCCAGGTGATCCCGGGTCCGGATCTCGGCCGCGGTCTGGCGGGCCAGCTCGATCGCCGCCTCGATGGCCTCGGTATAGGCGTCGACCCCGTATACGGCCAGCGAGAACCACAGCGGCAGCCCCCGAGCCCGCCGGGTCAGGTGGTAAGCGTAGTCGGTCGGGTTCCACTCCCCCGCCCTGTCGTGGATGACATCCAGGTAGGACGCGTCCTGCTTGTGCACCGAACGGGCCACCGAGGGATTGCGGTACAGCAGGGCCGCGCAGTCGAACGGGGCGAACAGCCACTTGTGCGGGTCCACAATGAACGAGTCGGCGTGCTCGATGCCGTCGTATCGGGGGCGCACGCTCGGCGCGAACAGCCCGGCGCCGCCGTAAGCGCCGTCCACGTGGAACCACAGGGCGCGCTCGCCCGCGACCTCGGCCACACCGACCAGGTCGTCAATAATGCCCGCGTTCGTGGTGCCGGAGGTGGCCACCACGGCAGCCAGGGACTGGGGATCGCCGTCCGCCGCGATAGCGGCGCGCAGGCCCGCGCCGGTCAGCCGGTGATCGTCGGCCCGCACGATCAGCGGGTCCATCTCCAGGATGCGCAACGCGTTGGTGATGGAGGAGTGCGCGTCCTCGCTGACCGCCACCCGCCAGCGCCGGCCGGCCGCGCCTGACCCGGCCTTACGCTTGGCTACCTCGCGGGCCACGACCAGGGCGGACAGGTTCCCGGCCGAACCGCCGGAGACGAAGCAGCCGCCCGCCTGCTCGGGCAGCCCGGCCCGGTCGGCGATCAGCCGCAGCACCTGGTTCTCGGCGTGGATGGCCCCGGCCGCCTCCAGCCAGGAGATGCCCTGGATCGACGCGCACGAGATCAGCATGTCGAACAGCAGCGAGGCCTTGGTCGGCGCGGCCGGGATGAACCCGAGGAAGCGTGGGCTGTCGGCGGAGATGACGGCGGGCGCGATGACCGAGGTGTACACGCCGAGCACCTGGTCCGGGTTGTGCGGCCCGGCGTCGAGCAAGCCCTTCAGCGCGGCGTCGAGCTCAGCCGGATCGCGTGAGCCCTTATCCAGCGGGACTGGGTTCAGCCGCAGCCGGTTCTCCGCGTATGCGAGCACCGACCGGATCATCGCCTCCGTGGTGGCATCCACACTATGCATGGGCGCACCGTAAAGGCTCGGGACGCGGGATCGCAAGGGTCAGCGGGCGACGCGCGGTGAGTCCTGTGGGGCGGCAGTGGCGGAATACGGCGGGAGCAGGGCGTCGGCCCGGTCCAGGAGCGGCTGGCAGCGCAGGTTCCCGGCAAGGTCGCGGGCCTCCCCGATGGCCGCCGCGGCGGCCGCGGCGTCACTGGCGGTCTCGGCGTCACCGGCGGCCTCGGGATTGCCGGAGACCAGGAGGTACTCGGCCCGGTCGAGCAGGCCGTGGGCGAGATGGTAGGGAGTGCTCTGCTCGCGCAGGCCGGCGATCGCCGCAGTGAAGGAGCCGGCGGCCCCTGCGTCACCATCGCTGGCCGCGAGCCGGGCGCGCACCAACTCGCGTTCGGCCCGTAGCATCGGGGCCAGGTGGCCGACAGGGAAGGAATCGAGCAGGGCCAGTAGATCCCGGACGGCGGCGGTATCGGCCAACTCGTGCGCGCAGCGGGCGGCTAGCGGCCACGCCCAGCGTGGGGACACAGCGCTGATCCCGAGAGCTTCGGCGTGAGCCAGAATCGCCCGTGCGTGGCGCAGGGCCTCGGCCGGCTGACGGCGGGCGGCGGCGGCGAACGCCTCCAGGAGGCCGGTCAGGGCCTGATCCTGGGGATCTTCGCTCGACCGGTAGTTCTGCAGGGCGGTGCGCATGGCCTCGGCCGTCCCGACGTCGCCGCGCAGAGCCGCCAGCCAGCCGCGGTCACAGATGACGTCCTCCATGTCCGCCAGCGCGTCGGAGTCCAATGCCTGGGTAATTTCGGCCTCGGCGGCGTCCCAGTCACCGATCTGAAGCAGCGATTCGGCAATGTTCATGGTCGCTGCGGACAGGTGACGCCGTTGCCCGGTGCGGCGTAGGTGCCCGGCGCCGGTCCGCGCAGCGTCGAGCGCGGCGGCGGGATCGCTGGGCATCAGGGTGTCGGCCAGGTTGAGCAGAGCACGCCCTGAGGTGAAACTGTCGCCAGCCTGGGCCGCGAGCCGCGCGCCCTCGCGGAAGTAGGAAACCGCCTGCGGCCGCCGCTCGGCCAGGAGGTGGTAAAGCCCCCGGGTCACGAGCAGCTCGGCGAGCTGGCCGGGGCCGACATCGAGCGCTTGGCCCAGGGTAAGCGACTCGGCGCTGAGCCGGTCGGCGTCGGGTGAGCCGGCGAACACCTCGAGCATGGCCAGCAGGGTCATGGCCGACACGGTGTCGGTGTCTGGCCCTTCGCGCAGGACTTCCACGGCGGCGGTGAGCTGTTCGCGGGCCTCTGCGTGACGCCCCCAGAGGCTCAGGGCCCGGCCGGCGAGAGCCTGGACCCGCGCGGCGGCCCGGTCCTGACCGCGCCTGAGGTAATGGGCGCGGGCATGCTCCGCGTACTCGACCGCCACCGGATAACTGGCGTCGGCGAGAGCGGCCTGCGCGGCGCGCTCCCACAACCCGGCCGGGGCGCCGTCGGCGGCAGGCGGCGGGCTCAGCCTGGCGGCGGCGGCGAAGCTGGCCGCGGCCTGGGCCGGGGCGCCGGTCCGCTCGGCGCGTTCGGCGGCCCGGGTCAAGGCGGTGATGGCCTGGCCGCGGATCTCGGCGGCGTCGGGGTCGTCGGGGATGGCATGCAGCGCGTCCAGGTAGTGCCGGGCGATCACCTCGGTGACCTCTTCGCCGTCGCCGGGGAAGGCCTGGCGCAGGTGCGCGGCCACGGCCAGGTGGCGGGCCTTGCGGTCGCGGCGGGACAGCGTGTCGTAAGCGACCTGGCGCAGCATCTGCTGGGCAAACTGGTAGCTGCCCCGCTCCGGCGAGCGCGGGTCGGCGGACACGCTGAGCACCTCGCGGCGTACCAGGTCGGCCAGCGCAGCCCGCACGACGGCTTCGTCTTGCCCGGACACCACGATCAGCGCCTCCGCAGGGAAGCTGCTGCCCAGCACGGCGGCGTCGGCGATCAGCCGCCGGGCCTCCGGGTCCAGGGCATCGAGCCGGGCGGCCAGCAGCGCGTGCAGGCTGTCCGGCACGGCCAGTTCCCCGACGTCGCCGGTCAGCCGGTACACCCCTTCGACCGGCTGGACGACGTCCTGGTCGATCAGGGAGCGGACAGTCTCGACCGCGAACAGCGGGATACCCTGAGCCTGGCGGGTGATCGCGGACCGCGCAGCCGGCGGCATTCCCGGGACCAGGGCGTCGACCAGCAGGTCCATCGACGCCGCGTCGAGCGGGTCCAGGGTCAGCGTGCTCCGGTTCCGGCCCGCGCCGAATCCCGGCCGGGCCTGGCCCAGCTCCGGGCGGGCGAACACCAGCACGTAGACCGGCAGGTCCCGGACCCAGTCGATCAGGTGATCCAGGAAATCCAGCAGGCCGGTGTCGGCGTACTGGGCGTCCTCGACCAGCAGGACCACCGGGTTTTCGGCCGCCAGACGTTCGAAGAACAGCCGCCAGCCGGCGAATAGCTCCTCCCGGGACAAGGCGTCGCCGCTGTCCCCGGCGGACGCCACGCCGAGCAGCCGACCCAGCCGCAGCCCGGCGTAGGCCTGCTCGGCCGGGTCGGGAACGAACCGGTTCAGGCCCGCGGCCAGCTTGGCCGCGGCCACCTCCGCCGGGTCCTCCTCGGCGATGGCCAGCCGCTGCCGCACGATCTCGGCCAGCGCCCAGAACGCCACCCCTTCTCCGTAGGACAGGCACCTCCCCCGGTGCCACCACACCTCCGCCTTGAGACCGTCCGCGTACTTCTCGAACTCCCAGCCCAGCCGGGACTTGCCCACCCCGGCCGGGCCGGAGATCAGCACCAGCCGCGGCACCCGCCGGTCGGCGGCGGCGTGGAACAGGTCCTTGATCGTGCGCAGTTCGGCGTCCCGCCCGGTCAGCGGGGCCTCCAGCCCGTCCACCCGCTGCGCGCCGCCCACCGCCGACAGCACCCGGGTGGCCCGCCACAGCCGCCGCGGCTCGGTCTTTCCCTTCAGCTGGTGCTCCCCCGCGTCGGTGAACCCGATCGCGCTGCCGGTCAGCCGCTGCGTCGGCGCGTCGACCAGCACCGAACCCGGTTCGGCAGCCGCCTGTACCCGGGACGCGGTGTTCACCGCGTCGCCGGCCACCATCCCCTCGCCGACCGCACGCAGGTTCACGGCCACCTCGCCGGTCACCACGCCAGCCCGCGCGGCCAGGCCGGGCAGCCCCGACCCGGCGCCGAGCTCGGCGACCGCGGCGACCAGGTCCAGCGCGGCCCGCACGGCCCGCTCCGCGTCCCCTTCGGTCGCCACCGGGGTGCCCCAGACGGCCATCACCGCGTCGCCGATGAACTTCTCGACCACCCCGCCGTACCGGCCGATCACCGTCCGCGCCACCGCGAAGTACTGCGACAGCAACTCGCGGACCGCCTCCGGGTCCCGCGCCTCCGACAACGGGGTGAACCCCACCACGTCGCAGAACAGCACCGAGCACACGCGCCGCTCGGCGGCGGAATCACGGCCCGGCGGGGAAACCGGCGCGCGCGCGGTGGGCGACGGCGCAGGCGCGGCATCGAAGAGGGTGGCGCCGCACCGGCGGCAGAAGCGCTTGCCGGGCGTCAGCGGCTCACCACAGGTCGGGCAGCCGGCACTCACGGGCGCGCCGCAATCCCCGCAGAACAGGTCGCCGTCTTCCAGAAGCGCACCGCACCGATCGCACCCCACCCGACATCTCCCACGCTTGGCACATCAAACCGGTCAAGCTCGCACGTAAGCGACATTGTAGGGACGCGGGTCCCAACTGCGTAGCCCAACGGGATGTGCTGAGCTGGGCCGGGGGCAGGCACCACGCTCCGTTCGGCATAAAAAGATCAGGAGCGGGCGGAGGTGGCGTCGCCAACGGTCATCCGTCAGGATGGGGCTTGCCTGCGGGAATGGAGGGACGAACGTGACAGACTCACCGGTGCATCCGCTCGACCCGCTGACGGCGGAGGAGATCCGGCGGGCGGCCGCGATCGTGCGGCGCGACCGCGGGGTCGGCGCGGGCTGGCGGTTCGCGTCAATCGAGCTCAACGAGCCGGGCAAGGCCGTGCTGGAGGCCGGCGGGGCGGGCTCGCGCGAGGCGATCGTGGTGTGCTGGGACCGCTCGGACGGGCAGGCCTACCGGGCGGTGGTGACCCTGACCGGCGACGCGGTGACGGGCTGGGAGCACCTGCCCGGCCAGCAGCCGAACATGACGGTGGACGAGTGGCACGAGTGCGACCAGATGCTCCGGGCCCACCCCGCACTGGCCGAAGCGCTGGCCCCGCGCGGGATCACCGACATGTCCCTGGTGCTCACCGACATGTGGGCCTACGGCGCCGCGCTGGTCCCCGAACGGTACCGGGGCCTGCGGGTCGGCTGGTCGGACGTCTGGTACCGGGACAGCCCGGACGGCAACCCGTACGCGCACCACGTGACCGGGCTGCACCCGGTCGTCGACCTGAACCGCATGACGCTGCTGGAGCTCGAGGACGCATGGGAGGACGGCGAGCGGCCCGAAGTGCGCGGTGAGTACCTGCCCGCGCTGACCGGGCTGCCGATGCGGGAGGTCGCGCCGCTGGAGGTCAGGCAGCCTTCCGGAGTCGGGTTCACGCTGGAGGGCCGGCTGCTGAGCTGGCAGAACTGGCAGCTGCGGCTGGGGTTCAACTATCGCGAGGGCCTGGTGCTGCACCAGGTGGGGTTCGTTGACGACGGGCGGCTGCGGCCGGTCGCGCACCGGATGTCGTTCGCCGAGATGTTCGTGCCGTACCGGGACGCTAGCGCCGACCATTACCGGCGGACCGCGTTCGACATCGGCGAGTGGGGCCTGGGCTTCATGACCACATCGCTGGAACTGGGCTGCGACTGCCTGGGCGAGATCGCCTACCTGGACGCGGTGGTGCACGACTCGGCCGGCGAGCCCCGGGTGATCTCGAATGCGATCTGCATCCATGAGGAGGACAGCGGCGTGCTGTGGAAGCACGTCGACGAGCGGACGGGCGCCGAAGTGCGGCGCCAGCGGCGGCTGGTGGTCTCCTTCCACGTCACCGTGGCCAACTACGAGTACCTGGTGTACTGGCGGTTCTACCAGGACGGGAACATCGAGTGCGAGGTCCGGGCCACCGGGATCGTGGTGACCTCGCACGCTTCCGGTTCGGTCTTGAACGGGACGGTCGTGGACCAGGGCACGTACGCACCGTTCCACCAGCACTTCATCGTGGCCCGGCTCGACCTGGACATCGACGGGCCAGCCAATACCGTCTGTGCGGTCTCGTCGGAGGCTGCCGGGGACGACCCCTGGGGGCTGGGGCTGGTGGTACGGGAGACGCCGCTGCGGACCGAGGCGGAGGGCAAGCAGGACTACGACTGGTCTGTTCAGCGGGCCTGGAAGGTGGTCAACGAGGGTGTTCGGAACGGGCTGGGCTTCCCGGTCGGGTACAAGCTCGTGCCGTCCGGGGCGTTCCCGCCGCTGCTCCCGGAGTCCTCGCCGGCGTTCTTGCGCGCCGAGGTGATCGGGCACACCCTGTGGGTCACGCCGTACCGTGAAGACGAGCGGTGGCCGTGCGGCGACTTCCCGAACCTTTCAGAGCGCGATTCGGGCCTGCCTTTGTGGACTGCGGCGAACCGGAACATCGAGAACACCGACGTGGTGCTGTGGTACGTGTTCGGCATCCATCACATCACCCGGCCGGAGGACTGGCCGGTGATGCCGACCGATGCGGTGTCGTTCTGGCTGAAGCCGTTCGGTTTCTTCGACCGCAATCCGGCCCTGGACGTGCCGCCGAGCCACTGACGGGCGGTATTCAGAGCTCTTCCGGGTCGTCGCCGCCGAAGTACTTGTCGTCCTGCTGGATCCGGGCGACGTCCTCGGCGGCCGCGCGGTGCACCGGGTCGAGATTGGAGTCCTCGTCGTTGTAGCGGATCAAGCTGGGCGGCTCATCGCTGTCGACGACCGTTCCGCAGGACCTCAGCCAGGTAAAGAACCCCATGACGCGCCTCCCTCGCCCGAGGTAATTCAATCATCGTGGATAGCTACTACCCGCGGGAGGGCGGTCCTGATCCACGATCACGGGTGGCTTGGCAGGCCGGATGGGAGGTGGGACGATTGAGGGAGGTTTTGCGGAGGTCGGCGATGCGGGTTGAGGTGAGCCCCGAGGCGGAGGAGTTCGTCCGCGGGCAGGGCGGGCAGGTATGGGTCTGGGCGGCCCGCCCGCAGGTGTGCTGCATGGGGACACCGGCCTATATGTACGCGGCCACGAAGCCGCCGCGGGACCCATCCGGGTTCAGCCCGGTCCGCCTGACCGGCCTGGACATCTGGTATCGCATCCCGGGCGGCCGGCGGCCCGACGTACTGGAGATCGCGATGCGCGGCAAGCGCCGTCCGCGCATCAAGGCGTACTGGGACGGCTGCGTCTACGCCCTGTGAGGCTTTCGCGTCATCGTGGGGCGTGCGCGTCGGCAGTGGAGTGAATCGCGGGATTCATGCTGCTCTTACGTAGTGGAAGCCGGATTTCACTACCCTTGGGAGCCTGGGAGCCAGGGAGCCAGGGGAACCCGGGAGCCAGGGGAACCCGGGAGCCTGAGAGCGTTGGAGCTAGAGGAGGATCATGACCGCGGCGCGTGAGCTAGCCGATCGCTTCCATCACCGCTGGCTCGAGGCCAATCCGTTCACGGCCAGCATGTACGGCATCCCTGGCTATGACGATCTGGTCCCGGACGAGAGCGAGGAAGGCGGCCAGGTCTGGCGGGCCGAGGTCGCGCAGTTCCTCCGCGAGGCGGACGCGATCGAGCCCGGGCCGCTCCCCCCGGCCGATGCCGTCACGCGGGATTGCATGCGGCAGGCGGCCGCGCAGGAACTCGCGGTCATCGATATGGCGCAGTCGGAGTACACGGTCACCGCCATGCCGTACGCGGGGCCGACCGTCCTGCTGGCGCTGGCCGCCCGGACGGTGCTGGTCGATCCCGCGGCGGCCGAGGCGTACCTGACCCGCCTGCGGCGCAGCGGCGTCTGGCTCGACCAAATCGGCGAACGGCTGCGGGCCGGGTCCGGGAAGGGACGCCTCCCGGTCGCTCCGCTCGTCGAGCAGGCCGTCACCTGGGCCGAGGATGTGCTGGCCGCACCGGTGCCCGCCCCGGTCCTCTCCCCCCAGCCGCCGCCGGGGTGGCCGGAGGCGGCCGCGTGGGAGGACGAACGGCGCGCGGTCGCGGCGGAGGTCATCAAGCCCGCGCTGGCCCGGTGGGTCGCCACGATCAGGGAGCTGCTGCCGCGGGCGCGCCCGTCCGACCAGGCCGGGCTGGTCCACCTGCCCGGCGGCCGGGAGGACTACGCGCGGGCGGTCAGGATCTACACGACGCTGCCGCTGCGCCCCGAAGAGCTGCACCAGACCGGCCTGGACCACATCGCCGCGCTGGAAGCGCGGGCCGTCAAGCTGGGCGAGGGGCTGGGGCTTTCCGGGCTGGATGAGGTATTCGGCGCGCTGCGGGCCTCCGCCGGGACGATGCCGCCGGCCGAGGCCATCCGCGAGGCGACGGTCGCCGTGCGGCGGGCCGAGGCCCGGGCGGCGGAGTTCTTCCCGCAGCCCCTCCCGCCGCCGTGCGCGGTGACGCCGATGCCGGAGGTCGTCGCCGTGAGCGGCGCCGCGCCGCACTACACCCCGCCCCGGCTGGACGGCGGCCGGCCCGGGACGTTCTGGTTCAACACCGAACGGCCCACCGCCGGGACGGGCTGGGACATCGAGGTGGTGGCCTTCCACGAGGCAGTGCCAGGGCATCACCTGCAGCTCTCCCGCCTCCAGCTACTCACCGACCTGCCCGCCCTTCAGCGCCAGCGCAGCCTCCCGGTGTTCTCGGAGGGCTGGGGCCTGTACGCCGAGGAGCTGGCCGAGGAAGCCGGGCTGTACGCCGACGACCGCGGCCTGCTCGGCTCGGTCAGCACGTCACTGATGCGGGCCGCCCGGCTGGTGGTGGACACCGGCCTGCACTTTTACGGCTGGAGCCGGGAGCAGGCGCTGGAGTTCCTGGCCAGCCACGTCCCGATGCCCCGAGAGTTCCTGGCCAGCGAGGTCGACCGGTACGTGGTGATGCCGGGACAGGCGCTGGCCTATCTCACCGGCAAGCTCGAGATCGTCCGGATCCGGCGGGAAGCCCAGCAGCGCCTGGGTCCGGCGTTCTCGCTGCCTGCCTTCCACTCCGCCGTTCTGGACCACGGCTCGCTGCCGATGCCGACCCTGGCCCGCAGCATCGCAGACTGGCTGGACCGGGCCGACTGACTGTCATCGGCCCGCACTGCCGGGGCGGCTCATCCGGCGGGCATCGTCCTCCACGAAGGCCGGGTCGGCGAAGAACGAGTCCCGGTACGTGCGGCGCTGGCGGCGGACCGGACCCGGGTGGCGGATTACGGCCGCCCGGCGGCGGGCCGGACTCACGTGGCGGATCACGGCGGCCCGGCGCCGCGGCCGGGCCACCAGCCACTGAAGCGACAGAACGGTCATAGCTGGTCGAGCTCCTACGGATAGCCGGTTCACGGTTATTTTCACGTTACGAGCGGACGGCCTGCGGCTACGATCCAATGGCATGGCAGTAAAACAGGCCAATTTGGCCTGGGAGACCCTCCTTGACCTGTCCGCCACCAGGCCCGGGCCGCTGCACATGCGATTGGCGGCCGCGATCCGGGCCGCGGTCCGGGACGGGCGGCTGCCGGTGGGCGCGGCGCTGCCGCCCAGCCGGATGCTCGCCGCCGACCTGAGCGTGTCGCGCTGGACCGTCACCGAGGCCTACGGCCAGCTCATCACCGAGGGCTACCTGACCGGGAAGACCGGATCGGCGACCCGGGTGACGTGGTCACCCGGACCCGGCGACGAGCCCCGGGCCGAGCCGGCCCGCCAACGCCAGGCGCAGGCCGTCAGGCCGTCCCCGGCGGCCGGTTACGACCTATGCTCCTGTCAACCTGACCTGCGGGCCTTCCCCCGCCGCCAGTGGGTGAAGGCGATCAGGGCGGCGGCCGAGACCGCGCCGTTCGACCGGCTCTCCTACTCCGAGCCAGGCGGGCTGGCGGAGTTGCGCGCGGTCCTGGCCGAGCACCTGAACCGGAGCCGGGGCGCCTCGGCCGGGCCGGACACGATCTGCATCGTCATGGGGGCCGGCCAGGGCATGTCCCGGCTCTGCCGCGCGCTGGTGGCCGACGGGCATACCGCGATCGGCATGGAGAATCCCGGCTCGCCGCGGCTGTTCCAGGCCGCGCAGGAGGCGGGCCTGGACCTGGTCCCGCTCCCGGTGGACGACGACGGCCTGGTCGTCGGCGCCTTGGACGGGCAGCCCGGCCTGCGCGCGGTGTGCGTGGGCGCGGCCCGGCAGGTCGCGCTCGGCTTCCCGCTGGCCCCGCACCGCCGCCCGGCGCTGGTCGAGTGGGCGCGGCGGGTGGACGGGCTGATCATCGAGGATGACTACCTCTCCGAGTTCAGCTACGACCAGCCCGCGCCGCCGGTGATGCAGGGGTCAGCCAGGGACCGGGTGGCGCTGCTGGGGTCGATGAGCACGGCGCTGGGGCCCACGGTCGGCATCGGCTGGGTGGTAGCGCCCCGCCGGTGGGTGCCGGCGGTGCGGGCCGAGCACGAGATCCAGCTGCTCCCGCCCGCGCTCAACCAGCTGGCCCTGGTCCACCTCATGCAGTCCGGGGCCTACGACCGGCACCTGCGTGCCTCGCGGCAGCGATACCGGGCTCGCCGCAACGTACTGCTCGACGCGCTACGCCGTCGCCTGCCCGAGTACCGCGTGCGCGGCGCGGAGGCAGGGATGCAGTTGCTGGTCGAGCTGCCACCCGGGACCGACGAAACTGCGATCGTGCGGGCCGCCGCGCGCCGCGGCATCGAGCTGTGGAACCTCTACGAGATGCAGCTCCAGCCCCTGCCATCGGACCCGGGG
>Ga0306926_10007170_pt1 | contig 12071 bp, 11 predicted proteins | sample flu12Cox44000178_FD_203759 | JGI IMG/M metagenome (GOLD analysis project Ga0306926, IMG submission 203759) | Lab enrichment of tropical soil microbial communities from Luquillo Experimental Forest, Puerto Rico - flux8day.12C.oxic.44.000.178 (v2)... | ecosystem: Environmental > Terrestrial >... | reverse complement strand
TCGTCGACCAGCGCCACCTGGGCGTCGATCGCCGCATTGCTCAGGCCCTTCTGCCGGGCGATCAATTGCACGAGCTTGTCGGCGCGCTCGATATTCGGCGCGCCGTTCTGCAGCGCCCGCGCCGCCGAGGCCGGCCGGGTCAGCGATTGCGCCGCGGCGGCATATTTCTCGAACGGCACCAGATCGTCGGGCTTGGCGCCGAGTTTTACGCACAGGTCAAACACGAAATTGTAGACCGCGCGCGAGGTGTCGAGGTCGCTCCAGACCGCCTCCTGGGCGGTGCGCATGCCGTCCTTGGTGACGCAGCGGTAGTTGCCGGCGAGCAGCATCGCCCACTTGGCGAGCGGCACGAAGATCGAATCGTAGACCTTGAGCTTGACCGGCAGCTCGGTCTTGCCCTCGGGCGTGTCGAACCGCGCGGCGTCGACGTCCTTCTCGAGTTGGCGCAGGATCGCCGTTGCCTTGTCGTCCTTGAACTTCGCCACCTTGAAGTTGGTCGGCAGAGTGACCTGCAGGAAATTGACCTTCTCCTCGGGCGGGCGGATCGCCTGCGGATCGGGGCTGTTCAGGGTCATGCGCTCGGGATCGAAATTGTCCCAGACGCCGGCATCGGTGTAGGCGGGCTTCAGCGAATCGCCGTTGAGGCCAGGGATACGCCGCATGTAAGGCAGCGGCGGCATGTTCATGATCGACATGCAGGGCTTGCCTGACTTGGCGACCGCATCCAGCAGCTCCCGCACACCAGGCGAGCGGTACTGCGGCTCCTGCATGGCGAGCCCGACCAGGTCGAAGTCGGCAGGGTTGGCGCTGGTTGTGCCGCCCGCTGTCACCTTGCCCGGCAGCTTGCGCGACTCCAGCAGCACGGGGTCCTTGCGGCCGCGGATCGGCAGGCGAACCTTGAAGCCCTCGGCGTTGATCAAATCGGCCTCGGCCGGCAGGCAAATCAGGTGCACCGAATGGCCGCCGTAGAGAATCTTCGAGGCGAGCAGCGATCCATAAGACGCGCCCATGATCATGATCTTGTAGGGCATGGCCCCATCCTCCCGAAATGACCACGCCAGTATCGATGATGCGGGCTGCCAAGCATAGAGGCGATTGCGGCGCCGTGGCCGGGCGGGTTAAGCCTGCCGGATGGAAAGCTTCGACTACGTGATCGTCGGTGCGGGCTCGGCAGGCAGCGTGCTCGCCAATCGCCTCAGCGAAGACGAAAAGACCACGGTCTGCGTGCTCGAGGCCGGTCCGTCCGACTGGCATCCCTTCATCCATATCCCGGCCGGCTTCATGTACACGCTGGTCAATCCGCGCGTGAACTGGCTCTACACCTCGGAAGCCAGCGAATGGACGGGCGGCCGGCGGATCGCCGCACCGCGCGGCAAAACGCTGGGCGGCTCAAGCTCGATCAACGGCCATATCTACAATCGCGGCCAGCGGCTGGATTTCGACGGCTGGGCGCAGCGTGGCAATCGCGGCTGGGGCTATGCCGACGTGCTGCCCTACTTCCGGTGCACCGAGCGGCGCCTGGCGGCCGAAGCCGATCCGACTTTCCGCGGCAGCGACGGCAACCTGCCGGTCACCGATCTCGAATGGCGCGATCCACTGTGCGAGGCCTTCATCGAAGGCGCCGTCCAGATGGGCATCCCGCGCAATCGCGACTACAACGGCGCTCAGCAGGCCGGCGTCAGCTACGTCCAGCGCATCATCGAGAACGGCCGTCGCGTCAGCGCGGCACGTGGCTACCTGCATCCGGCGATGAAGCGGCGCAATCTCACGGTCCGCACACATGCCCACGCAACCAATCTCGTCTTCGACGGCAAGCGCGCCGTGGGCGTGCGCTACCTCAAGGGTGGCCGCAACGGCAAGCCCGTCGAAGTGCGCGTGAACAAGGAAGTGATCCTGTCGGGCGGCGCAGTGAACACGCCGCAGCTGCTGCAGATCTCCGGCGTCGGGCCCACTCCACTGCTGCAGTCGCTCGGCATACAGGTGATGCATGAATTGCCAGGCGTCGGCGAGAACCTCCGCGACCACTACGCGCCGCGCTTCGTGGCGCGCGTGAAGGGCGCCGAGACCATCAACGAGAAATCGCATGGTCTCCGGCTCGCCGGCGAGGTGCTGAAATACGCTCTCACCCGCAAGGGCATCCTGTCGCTCAATCCGACCTTGATCTACGTGTTTTGGAAGTCCGATCCGGCGGTCGACAACTACGACCTTCAGTTCACCTTCACGCCGGCGAGCTACACGGAAGGCGTGCAGTCGACGCTCGACGACTTCCCCGGCATGACCATCGCCTCGTGGCAGCAGCGGCCCGACAGCATCGGCTACGTGCGGGCCAAGTCGGCCGATCCGTTCACGGCGCCGATCATCCAGCCGAACTACCTCGCCGCCGAAAGCGACCGGCGCGTGCTGCTCGCCGGGATGAAGATCGCGCGCAAGCTCATCTCCTCGCCGCCGCTGCAGAAGTACTACGAGCGCGAGGAATTTCCCGGCGTGCAGGCGCAGAGCGACGACGACCTGATGGCCGCCGCCAAGCAGCGCGGCACGACGACCTTCCATCTCATGGGCACCTGCCGCATGGCGCCCGACAGCGACCCGACTGCCGTGGTCGACGATCAACTGCGCGTGCGCGGGCTCGAGAGCCTGCGCGTGGTCGATGCCTCGATCATGCCGACCATGCCGTCGGCCAATCTCAATGCCTCGGTCCTGATGCTGGCCGAGAAGGCCGCCGACATGATCCGCGGCCGGCCGGCGCTCGACGCCGTGACCTTGAAGGACTGAACCATGGCGACGGTCATCCATGACGCAGTCATCGTCACCGCCGACGATCAAGATACCGTCCACTACGGCGCGGCGATCGCAATCGACGGCCCGCACATCGCCGCGATCGGCCCGACGCCCGAAATCCTGTCGCGTTATCCGGCCGCCGAGAAGATCGACGGCCGCGGCAAGATGGTGATGCCGGGCTTTGCCAACACGCATACCCATCTCACCATGACCTTGGCGCGCGGTGTGTTCGAGGACCTGTCGCCGCCGCACAAGCCGCCCTTCTCGGGCGGCCTGTCGCCCATTCCCTTGCCGTCCATGAGTCCGGACGAAAGGCGGATCATGGCGCAGCTCGGCGCACTCGAGGCGCTGCGCAGCGGCACGACCTTTCTCCTCGAAGACGGCTCGAAGCTCGATGACTATGCCGAGGCGCTCGCCGCGACCGGCCAACGCTTCCTGTTGGCCGAGCGCGCCTATGACCGGATCGGCACCGAGATCGGCGATCCCGCGCCCTACCAGCTCGACCGCAAGCTCGGTGAGCGCCACCTGGTCAACATCGAGACGCTGCACGGCGAATGGAACGGCAAGGCGGACGGCCGAGTCCGCGTCGCCGTGTCGGCCTGGGCACCCGACATGTGCTCGCCGGAATTGCTGCGTGACTTGAGCGCGCTGCAGAAGAAGCTCGACACCTGGGCGACCATTCATCTCAACCAGATCTGGGGCGAGGTCGCCGCGGTCAAAGCGCACCGCAACCTGCTGCCGACCGAGTATCTCGCCGAGCTCGGCTTCCTCAACGACAAGGTCATCTGCGCCCACTGCCGCTGCATGGAGCCGAGCGAGGAGAAGATGCTGGGCGATGCGCGCGTGATCGTGGCCTTCAATGCCGCCATTGCCGCGCGTCGCGGACTCAGTCCGCGCATCGAATCGCTCGAATCGCAGGGCTGCACCATCACCATGGGCTCCGACAACATGGCCGAGGACATGGTCGAGGTCATGCGCACCGGCCTGTTCATGGAGCGCATCCGGCGCGCCGACGGTCGCCAGCCCACGCCCGAGCAGGCGCTGCGCTGGGCGACGCGCAACGGCTATCGCGCCTTCGGCATGCCCGATGGCGGCTGGCTGGCGCCGGGCAACAAGGCCGACCTCGTCGTGGTCGATGCCAAACGCGCGCATCTGGCGCCGATGCTGAGGGCTGTTTCCAACTTCGTGCACAACGGCCAGGCGCGCGACGTGCAATCGGTGATGGTCGACGGCCGCTGGCTGATGCGCGACGGCGCTGTTCTCACCATGAACGAAGCCGAGATCCTGGCCGAGGCGCAGCGCGTGGCGAATGCCTCCTGGTCGCGCCAGTTCCGCAAGCAGTTCAAAGCTCCTGCCGGGTTTTCACCCGAGGCGCTTCCCTAGTATTCGCACACCGTGCGCACTTCGCCGCCGTGTCACTCGAAGTGAGATTTGGCGTGCAGCCAACTTCATTCTTGGCAGGCAAAGCATCGAGGAGAATAGTGCCGCGGTGATCCAAATGCGGCGGCTTCTCTCTTCATGATTGCACCCCTCAGCCTGTCGAACGTGCTGACGGTTCTCGTCGCACTCCTCTGCCTGTGGACCATGTCGCCACAAGCGCGCGGCGGCGTGTTCAGGATCTGGCGGCTGGCGATTCCGGCTTGCTTCTCCGCCGTGCAGGCAATGGTGCTCCTCGCCGGCGTTTTCGACGCGACCCTTGAGCACGATGCCGAATGGCTTGCCGCTCTGGTGCTGGGTGGGATGGCCGGACGCATGCGTGGCTGGACCATGCCGGTTGCCGTCGACCAGATGCGCGGCCTCGTGAAGCTGCCGCGGGCGAACGACGGCTGGCTGACGGCGTGTGCGCTGGTCGCGCTATCGGGGATCGACTTCACGTCCGCATGGCTCGAGGATCCCGTGGTCGAGCCGCAGCACGTGGCGGCCGCGGCCGCTCTTTGTGCGGGCTATATCGGCTGCCGGGCGTTGTCGCTGATCGTGCGCAGCGTACGGGCGCCGCACGTCGAGCTGCATTCGACCACGCCGGACCGCGCCTAGAACCTGCTCTAGCGCGCCGCCATCGGCGGCGAATAGCTACCAGCGGGTTCGCACCAGTTCATCTGAGCCAACGGCAGGCGCTTGGCGCGCGCCACGAGTGCGGCCGCGTCGCGGTCGATGCAATGGCCGCTGTTGGGATTGTAGACGGGCGCCATCAGGCCATAGCCGTCGTGGCCGGCGCCGAGCACATGGCCGAACTCGTGCATGACCACGCCGGTCAGGTCGCGCCGGCCGATGCGGTCACCGATCACATAGACAAAGCCACCAGCGCCCCCGCTCACCGTGACCGCCAGAGCCTGGCGGCCCTCGCCCTGCTTGGTGATCGGATGGCTACTGTCGACCTTGGCGACGATCCAGCCGCCTGACCGCCTGAGCCTCGAGACCTCGGAAGATGACGGATCGTCCGGCAGCAGGGTGGCAGTGAACCGCACGAAGCCGTTCAGCACATAGTTCCACTGCCGCATGGCCGACACGATGTGCTGGCGTTCGTATTCGTCGAAGTCGCGATCGATGTAGAGCGCGACGATGCGTCCGGTCGCGACGCGCGAGGGATGGTCGGTGTAGACATACGGCTGGCTGCTGTTGGTCGCCGGGCCGCGGCTTCGGTCGGTTGCATTGGCGGGAAGGACCGAGAGGACGATGGCGGCCGCGAGCAGGCCAAGGCCGCTCGCTAGAAGAACCGCAATCAGTCGTGCCACCCGCACCGTCATCTCCGTGGCGGCGCAGACGATAATTCGCCCCGCGCACCGTTCCCTATAAGCGGATTACGCAAAATTGACGAGCGTCATCCCCGGTATAACCCGGGATAGCGATGCCCAGTTTCTGCCGCAATCGCCGCGGGGCGTCAGCGGACGAACACCAGGTCGCCGGTGTAGTGGCGCGCTTCCCAGTGATGGCGCTCGAGCTCGGGATCGAGATGCTCCTCGGCCGGCCAGCCCAGGTCGAGATAGGCCACCAGCTGCCAACCTTCGGGCACGTCCAGGGCGCGCGCGACCTCCGCCGGATCGAGAATCGAGACCCAACCCATGCCGAGCCCCTCGGCACGCGCGGCGAGCCACATGGTCTGGACCGCGGCGACCACCGAATAGCGCAGGGTCTCGGGCATGGTCTGGCGGCCAAGCCCACTGCCGGTCAGCGTCGATTCGTCGGAAAACACCGCGAGATGGACCGGCGCCTCCTTGAGGCCGGCGAGCTTGAGTTTGGCGTAGCTGGCGCGCTGCTCGTCGTAGCCTTCGAGCGCGCGGGCATTGGCCTTGGCGAAGCTCTCCCACACCGCGCGCCGCCGCTCGGGCGACTCCACCTTCACGAACCGCCAGGGCTGGCTGAGACCGACCGAGGGGGCGTGGGTGGCGATCTCGATCAGGTCGTCGATCAGCTTGCCGTCCACCGGATCGGTACGAAAGCGCCGCACATCGCGGCGCCACAGCACCAGATCACGGAACGTCGCGCGAAAGGTGGCATCGAAAGGCAGGTGAGACGGAGGTGTTTTCATGCTGGTCCCGCACAAATCGCGTGAAAGAAGGTGCCGCTCACCGAGCCGCTGCACGCCCCGGCCTCCGGCACCACCGCGCCCGCGGCATCGCGGCAATCGACCAACGGCTCATCTCCAACCGACAGGATCCGGGCGTAGTGGAACTCATGGCCCATGATCTCGCGGCCGGCGGTTCCCAGCACGTTGTCGGCCCGCAGGCGGGCGCGGCGATAGCCGAGATGCAGGCTGCGGCGGGCGAACGAAGTCTCGAGCTGCAACAGGCCGGTCATGGCATGGCGTTTCCCTTCGGCGTCCTCGATCCCATGGCCAAGCACCATGTAGCCGCCGCATTCGCCGTGAACCGGAACCGACCGGCTCGCCAGCGCCCGCAGGCCCTCCTGAAAACGTCGGGCTGCCGCCAAGGTGCCGGCGTGCAATTCCGGATAACCCCCCGGCAGCCACACGGCGTCGGCATCGGGCGCGGGCGCCTCGTCCGCCAGCGGGGAGAACGGCAGGATCTCGGCGCCCGCCAGCCGCCAGTGCTCGAGGAGATGTGGATACATGAAAGAGAAGGCGCGGTCGCGGGCGAGAGCAATGCGCTGACCCGGCGGGCGAAAGCCCACCGAATAACCGGCGGCCAGAACGGCGGGCCGCGCGCAGCTCTCGAGCGCCTCGATGTCGACGGCGGCCTCAAGCGCATCGGCAAATCCGTCCAACCGAGCCTCGATATCGGCCGTTTCAGCCGCCTGCACCAGGCCGAGATGGCGTTCCGGCAGTGACAGGCGCTGGTCGTCGACGATGCCACCCAGCAGCCCGATGCCGACCTTGTCGAAGGCCGGCCTGATCATCGCGAGGTGCCGTGCACTGGCGACCCGGTTCAGGATCACGCCGGCGACGGCGACATCGTCGCGATGGTTGGTGCAGCCCGCCGCGACCGCCGCCGCCGTCTCGATCTGTCCTTTGACGTCGAGTACCAGGACGACCGGCCAGCCGAGCCGCGCGGCGACATCGGACGTGGCGCCGCGCCCGCCCGCGCCATCGAACAGGCCCATCACGCCCTCGACGATCGAGATGTCGGCGGCGTGCCGGTTCACCAGGTCGGCCAGCAGTCCCGGCGGCATCGCCCAGCTGTCCAGATTGAAGCTCGGCCGGCCTGCCGCGCGGGAATGGAACGCCGGATCGATATAGTCCGGCCCACACTTGAAGGGCTGCACGGCACGGCCGCGGCGCGCGAGCGCGCGCATCAACCCCAGCGCCACGGTCGTCTTGCCGGCGCCCGAGCGCACGGCGGAGATGATCAGGCCGCGCGCGCTCATCGCCAGCCGACCAGGCCGGGCAGCAGCTGCTGCCTGAGCCCGGCAATGGCGCCGATTACCACGATCGCCGGCGAGCCGACCCCTTGCGCCCGTGCGTCGGCGACCAGCGTCGCCAGCGTGCTCTCGACCACGCGCTCGTTGTCCGTCGTCGCCGATTGCAGGATCGCAGCCGGCGTATCCGGCGCAAGTCCGCCTTTCTGGAGGGCTGCCGCGACCTCGTCGAGCTGCGCCATCGGCATATAGAGCACGATCGGCTGGCCGAGCTTGGCCAAAGCCTCCCAGTCGGCGGTCGACCGGCCGTCCTCGGCGCGATGACCAGCCGCCAGCACCACGGCATGGTTGGTGTCGCGTGTCGTGGCGGGGATGCCGGCCAGTGCGGCCGCCGCCAGGCCCGACGTGACGCCGGGAATGATGCGGAAGCGCAGGCCTGCCTTGGTGAGCGCGGAAGCTTCGTCCCAGCCACGACCGAACACGAAGGGGTCGCCGCCTTTCAGGCGCAGGACGCGGCGGCCAAGCCGCGCGCGCTCGATCAGCACGTCGTTGATGTCGCGCTGCTGGGGCGAGGGCCGTCCGCCGCGCTTGCCGGCCGGGATGAGTTCGGCGCCTTCGCGCGCAAGCTTCAGCACGCGCGCATCGACCAGCGCGTCGTGCACGATGTCGTCGGCGGACGCGACAGCATGCAACGCCAGCACCGTCAAAAGCCGCGGATCGCCGGGGCCGGCACCCGCCAGCCAGACCTCGCCGGGCGGGAAGTCAGGCAAGGACGGAAAGAAGTCAGGGAGTTGGAACATGATCGGCGCTTACGCCCTGCCTCTGAAACGCCGCTGATAGGCTGCGTCGTAGAGCGCGCTGTCGCGGAAATCGCTGCCGCGCAGGACCTTGCCGACCAGGATCAGCGCCGTGCGTTCGATCGGCTGGCGCGCCACTTCGGCCGCGATGCTGCCCAGCGTGCTGCGGATGACGCATTCGTCAGGCCAGCTCGCGCGATAGACCACGGCCGCCGGACAATCGGCCCCGTAATGCGGCAAAAGTTCTGCCACGACCTTGTCGAGGACATGGATCGAGAGGTGGATCGCGAGCGTCGCGCCGGTCGCCGCGTAGGCCTTCAGGTCCTCGCCCGCCGGCATGGCCGAGGCGCGGCCCGACGTGCGCGTCAGCACCACCGTCTGCGCGAGCTCTGGTAACGTCAGTTCCTGCCCAAGCGCGGCCGCGGCGGCCGCGAAGGCCGGCACACCGGGCGTCACGGTATAAGGAATGCCGGCGAGCTCCAGGCGGCGAAGCTGCTCGCCCATCGCGCTCCAGATCGAGAGATCCCCCGAATGCAGGCGGGCGACGTCGTGGCCAAGATCGGTCGCGCGCTGGCATTCGCCGACGATCTCGTCGAGCGACATTGGCGCGGTATCGATGACGCGGGCGCCGGGCGGGCAGTACTCGAGCAGCTCCTTGGGCACCAACGATCCGGCATAGAGGCAGACCGGGCAGCGCGCGATCAGGGCACGGCCGCGCACGGTGATCAGGTCGACGGCACCCGGGCCGGCGCCGATGAAATGCACTGTCATCGGCCGTCTCCGATCGCAATGGCGCAAGTCGCCGACGCCGTCGCCACGCGGGCACCGAGCAGGCGGGCGTTGCGGCCGGCGACCACCAGGGCGGAGGCTTCGGCAATCGACGGCACGCCCTTGGTTTCGAGCGCCAGCTTTGACGGCGTCAGCACCGCGCCGGCCACCCGGTCGAGATCGTCGACCGTGCAGCCCATCAGCTTGACCGACAACCGGCGCGCCGCTTCGGGGAAGGCCGGGTCATCCGCCTTGTCCGACTCGGTGGCAATGGCATCGAGGCGTTCCGCCGGCAGCTGGAACATGCCGAGCGCCAGCCGCACCACCCGTTCGATCTCGTCGGCCGAGATCTCGCGCCGGCAGCCCACGCCTGCGACGATCATGGCTTCCTCGCGCGCCACTGGATGATCGGCGCCGCCGGCCGCCACACGAACATGCCGCCGCTGCCGGCCTTGCCGGCCCGCGACACGTCGAGGCGCACCAGCTCGCCGCCATGGCGCTGAAAATACTCGATCAGCCGCGCCTCCGACGCGAGCGACACCGCATTGGCCACCAGGCGCCCGCCCGGCTTCAATGCCGACCATACGGCCTCGAACAGGCCGGGCGCCGCCAGACCGCCGCCGATGAAGGCAGCGTCGGGACTGGGCAAACCCCGCAACACGTCCGGCGCGCGTCCCTGCACGATCTTGAGGTCCGGCGTTCCGAGGACGGCGGCGTTGCGAGCAGCGCGCGCGGCGCGCGCGGACTCGGCTTCGATGCCGATCGCCCGCAGCGATGGATGCCGCAGCAGCCATTCGATGGCGATGGAGCCGGCGCCCAGGCCGACGTCCCACAGCAACTCGCCCTGGCGTGGCGCCAAGGCCGACAGCGTGACCGCGCGCACCTCGCGCTTGGTGAGCTGACCGTCATGCTCGAACAGGCTGTCGTCGAGACCGGGAGCGAGGCCGACGATCGCCGCCGCCGGCGATGCCGCCACCTCCAGCGCGACGGTGTTGAGCGGCGACACGTTGGCGAGATTGAAGTCCTTTGCGGCGGTTCGGACGAGACGCTCCTTCGGACCGCCCATGCCTTCCAGCACTGTCATCTTCGAATCGCCGCAGCCGCGTGCTTCAAGCAGCTTCGCCAACTTTGCCGGTGTGTCGCCGTCCCACGACAGCGCCAGGATGCGTGCGCCGGGCTGCAGGTAGCGCACGATGCCTTCGAGCGCGCGGCCATGCAGGCTGACCAGCGACACATCCTGCAGCGACCAGCCGAGCCGCGCTGCCGCCAGGCTGAAGGCCGACGGCTGCGGCAGGCAGAGCGTCTGCTCGGCCGGGATCGAGCGCAGCAACAGGTCGCCGACGCCGTAGTGGAACGGATCGCCGCTCGCCAGCACCGCGACCGGACGGCCACGATGCTTCTCGATCTCGGGCATCGCCTCGCCGATCGGGCTCGGCCAAGCGAGTTTGCGGCCGCGAATGATCGCGTCGGCCAGGCCAAGATGGCGCTTGCCGCCGACCACCAGCTCGGCGTCGGCCACCAGCTGGCGCGCCACCGGCGAAAGACCCGCGACCCCATCCTCGCCGATGCCGACGATGGACAGCCAGCGCTGCGGACGGCTACTCACGGCCATGCCCCTGCGAGTCCTGATCCTCGGCGGCACCATCGAGGCCTCGACATTGGCCCGCAAGATCGCGGGCGACACGCGGCTCGCGCCGGTCCTGTCGCTCGCCGGCCGCACGACCAAGCCGCGGCCACAGCCGATTGCGACCCGCAGCGGCGGCTTTGGCGGCATCGAGGGCCTCGCCCGCTTCCTGCGCAACGACAAGATCGAGGCCGTCGTCGATGCCACGCATCCCTACGCCGACCAGATGTCCACCCATGCCGTCGCGGCCTGCCGCGAGACCGGAGTGCCGCTGGCGTCCCTGGTGCGTGCCGAATGGCAGCGTCGCGCCGACGACCGCTGGCAAGTCGTTGCCGACGCCTTCGCCGCCGCGACGGCCCTCGGCGCCGAGCCTCGGCCGCCAGGACCTGCATGCTCTCGCCACGGCGCCACAGCACCACTATCTCGCGCGGCTGATCGAGCTGCCTGAGCAGACGGTGCTGCCGCCCGACCTCCGGCTCCTGCAGGCGCGCGGGCCTTTCGACCGAGCCGACGAAGAGCGCCTGCTGCGCGACGAGAGGATCGAGATCGTCGTGTCCAAGAATGCCGGCGGTAGCGCGACATACGCCAAGATCGAGGCGGCGCGCGCTCTCGGCCTGCCGGTCGTGATGATCGCACGGCCGCACAAGCCGGCGGGCGTCACGATGGCCGACGTCGATGCCTGCGTGGCCTGGCTTCACGGTTTGGCGCCGCGCGGCGTGTAGACCCAGCGGCCGATCCGGCGGGTCGTGCTCGCCCCCACGATCACCAGGGTGCGCATATCGGCCTGGGTTGCATCGGCTGCTGCCAATGTCGTCGCGATCGCCGCCGCCTCGGTGGTGCCGGCGGCACGCACGAACAGCACCGGCGTGTCGCCGGCCTTGATCGCCCGCAACAGCTCGAACGCCCGCGCCAGCTGGTGCGGGCGCGCCTTGGACGCGGGATTGTAGAGCGCGATCACGAAGTCAGCTTCGGCAGCGGCGTGCAGGCGACGCTCGATAATCGTCCACGCCTTGAGATTGTCCGACAGCGAAATGGCGCAGAAGTCGCCGCCCAGCGGCGCACCGACTTCGGCTGCCGCCGCCAGCATCGCCGTCACGCCGGGCTCCACTCTTATATCCAGCGCGCGCCAGGCCGGGTCGCCGGTCTCGACCGCCTCGAAGACCGCGGCCGCCATGGCAAACACGCCGGGATCGCCGCCCGAGACGAGCGCGACTTGCGCGCCTTGAGCCGCGTGACGCAACGCCGCGGCGGCGCGGGCATCCTCCTCGCGGTTGTCGGAGGGATGGCGGGTT
>Ga0306926_10007169_pt1 | contig 12073 bp, 8 predicted proteins | sample flu12Cox44000178_FD_203759 | JGI IMG/M metagenome (GOLD analysis project Ga0306926, IMG submission 203759) | Lab enrichment of tropical soil microbial communities from Luquillo Experimental Forest, Puerto Rico - flux8day.12C.oxic.44.000.178 (v2)... | ecosystem: Environmental > Terrestrial > Soil... | reverse complement strand
CTCTTTGGGCCTTTGTCAATGACGCGTGAAGCGTGAACCCGTGGAACCCGTGTCGATGTGCCGACGCAAAGCCCTTGCAGAGCGCCGGTTCCCACACCGATTGTAGACAACGCAGTCGCAGACGCGGCTGCTGAAACCCCTATTCACCTTGCGGCAGCGGGTGATCGGACCGGAGCCAACACGCTCGCCAGGTTGAAGACGTATCTGACAGCACCCGAGCCTTCCAGACCTTCGAACACGATCCGGAGATGTGATTGCGTCGGCGCGGGATGGCAGGCTGCCGTAACACTGCCCGCTGTTCCTCGCGGCCGTATCGGGTTCGCGCTCGCACCCGGGCCGACGCATGGCGAAGTTCCGGTTCTGGATCTCCCGCGCCCAGGCTGACCCATCGCCATCGGGCATTTTGCAAGGTCAATGAACTACGTACTTCGAGTGTTAAACTAAATTGAATATTTTGTATTAACTGTGGTTTATGACCTGAATCCAACTCGGAGCGGGCGATCAGATCGCCTGAAGCACAGCCTGCACCATGGCGTGCCGGCTTTGAACGCGATGTTCGCGGTCTTTCTCCTGCTTGCGGTTGCCGGGTGTGCCCAGGACAATTCTTCCCAAGAGCCGCAGCCAGCGCCCGATCCCAACCAGCACGCCACCTTTTTTGAGCACTCGCAGACGACTCGATGGTGGGTCTCCGGACAGGCCAACATTGTCTTCCAGGCGCACGGTGACTTTTACGCCCAGTACAGTGGACCGAACAGCCTGAAGAATCATAGGGAACATGCGACCTCCAGGGTGGTGACGTTGTTCACGGGCTTCGAATTCACGCCGCACACCATCGGCTACTTTGACGTGGAAGAAGCCGGTTGGGGCGGCATCAGCGGAGCGCTCGGCTTGGCGGGTTTTACCAATTTGGATGTCGTGCGAAACCCGGCACTCAGCAAGGCGCCGTATATCGCGCGCGGCATGATCGAGCAGATCATCCCCTTCTCATCGGAGACGATGGAGGTGGAGCGCACGGCGTTGTCGCTGCCCACTAAGATTCCGGTGCGACGACTGGACATCCGCTTCGGCAAGATGTCGCTCGCCGACTTCTTCGACCTCAATGTGGGCGGAACCGACAGCCATTACCAGTTTCTGAACTGGGTGGTCGACAACAACGGTGCCTGGGACTACGCGGCCGACACGCGGGGTTATACGTTCGGGGCTCTGTTCGATTACGAAGACCGCCACTGGGGTCTGCGCTTCGCCGAGGGACTGATGCCGAAAGTCGCTAATGGTCCCAATCTTGATGCCGACGTAGCTCGCGCGCGTGCTGATAACGTCGAACGGGAGTTGCGTCCCAAGCTGCTCAAAACCAAGGACACGGCCCTGCGCTTCCTCATCTATGTCAACCACGGAGACATGGGCAACTATGAGCAGTCAGTGCAGCTCTATCTCGAAGGCCAGACTCCAACTCCGGATATCACCGCTTCTCGTGTGCAAGGGACCATCAAATATGGCTTCGGCTTCAACTTTGAGCAGGAACTGAGCAGCGATGTGTGGGTCTTCGGTCGCTGGGGATGGAACGAAGGTAAGCATGAGTCGTTCGCCTACACGGAAGACAACCAGGGCGTGGAAGTCGGCGGCCTTGCCAAGGGGACGCACTGGCATCGCGATCTCGATCGCGCAGGCGTCGTCTTTGTCTCCAGTGGCATCTCGAAAGCCCACCAGGCGTATCTGGCCAATGGCGGACTCGGCTTCATTCTGGGTGACGGTGGGCTCACCTACGGCCGCGAAACCATCGAAGAAGCCTTCTACAACACGCATATCTGGCGCGGACTATTCTTCGCCTTCGATCTGCAACACATCAACAATCCGGGCTACAACCAGGTTCGCGGGCCGCTTACAGTCCCGGGCCTGCGCCTGCACCTCGAGTTCTGATCCGCTGCTAAAATGGATGAGCAATGATCCTGCCGTTCGTCCGCGAGATCTTCGCGGACGTGGAAACGTCTCCTGCTTTTGCGCGTGCGGTTACCCTGGTCAAGGGCGGCGCGGGACGGATTCGTGTTTCCGGACTCACTCCCACAGGCAGGGCCCTGTTCTATCCGCTGCTACAGCGCGCCAGCGCCAGGCCACTGGTGGTCGTGGTCGCCGACAACCGCGCGGTGGAGGAAATCTTGCCCCTGGTGCGCTCCCTGGGCGACCTTACGGGAGCCGTTGATCCCGAAGCTGTCGTTGGTCTGCCGGCTTACGATGTGATGCCGTTTGAAAACCTCTCGCCGCATCCCGAGATCCAGGAGGCGCGTGCCGCCACGCTGTGGAAGGTCGCAACCGGCGCGGCCAGCGTTGTGATCACGCCGCTGGCGGCGACCACGATGCGGTTGCGCGATGCAGCCTTCTACGCCGGTCTGGCAAAGGTGGTGCGCCGCGGCGAGATGATTGACCCTGAGCGGCTGCTCGAGCACCTGCGTATCGTGGGTTACAGCCAAGTTGATGTGGTTGAGATGCCGGGCGAGTTCGCGCATCGTGGCGGCCTGCTTGATGTCTATCCGCCGGAGCTCGATCGGCCGGTGCGTGTCGAATTGTTCGGTGATGAGGTCGAATCGATCCGCAAATTCGATCCTGAGACGCAACGCTCAGCAGCAACCACCGACGACGTGATCCTGCTCCCGCTGACGGAGACGCCGGTGGAAGAAGAGACGCTGGCTGCCATCAATGCCCGCCTCTCGGGCCAGCGAGTCGCAGGCGAGGAAGAACTGATCGAGCAAACCGTCCGCGCTACCGGTGTGGCTGTGTTTCCTGGATGGGAGCTGTACTCGCCGATTGCGGCCGTTCACGGGAACTTCTTCGACCTTCTTCCACAGGCAACAGTTGTGTTGGAAGAACCGGACGACTTGCAAAGTTCGCACGATGCCTGGTGGGCACGGCTCAACGAAGTCCATGAACGCAGCCTCGTCGGCAATCTGGTGCGCCCCAAAGATCTCTACCTCACGCCGGAGCAATGGCAGGTTCGGTTGCAGAGGGCGGTAACGGTCGCGGTCGAGCAACTCGGCATCGAGAGCTTCGCTGGTGCCGAGCACATCGCGATGCAGACTCAACCCACGACGCGCTTCCACGGATCGATCGCAGCCATGACGGAGGAAGTTGGCCGCCTCACCCAGGAAGGCAAGTGCGTCGTCTTCGCGGTGTCGAGCACCGGTGAAGTGGAGCGGCTGGCCGACGTCTTTAACGAGTACAACCTGTCGTTCCACATTGGCAGCCGCACGCCAAGACCGGGCATGGAAGTTTACGTGGACGAGTCGACCTACTTCACCGAAGAAGTTGCCGCTGCGACGATCGTGAAGGCCTATGTGCCGGAAGGTGTCGCACTGCCTGACGCGAACCTGGTGCTTTTCGGCTCGCGCGATCTGTTCGATGAGGCCGAGGTCTTGCTCGGTCGTCCGCAGCGGCAGAAATCGAAAGTGTCAGCATTCCTCTCTGACTTTCGCGACCTGGCTGTCGGCGACTACGTGGTGCACGTCGAGCATGGAATAGGTCAGTATCAGGGCCTGACGGAGATTTCGCAGGAAGACGGTGGCAATGTCGAGTTCATGGTGCTCGAGTATGCCGAAGGCGCACGACTGTACGTGCCGCTGACTCGACTCGACCTGGTACAGAAGTATCGCTCGTCCGAGGGCGTGAAGCCAGTGCTGAATCGTTTGGGCACACAGCAGTGGCAAAAGACGAAGTTGCGCGTGAAAAAGGCCATGAAAGACATGGCCGAAGAGCTGCTCACACTTTATGCCGCGCGCAAAACCGCCGAGGGTCACGGCTTTGCGGCCGATACAGAATGGCAGCGCGAGTTCGAAGACGCTTTCGAGTTCAACGAGACCGAAGACCAGATGAACGCGATCGTCGACGTGAGGCGCGACATGGAACAGCCAACGCCGATGGACCGCCTGCTGTGCGGTGACGTCGGCTACGGTAAGACGGAAGTTGCCATGCGCGCCGCCTTCAAGGCTGTCAGTGACAACCGCCAGGTCGCGGTCCTGGCGCCGACCACAGTGCTCGCCTTCCAGCACTACAACACGTTCAAGCAGCGCTTTGCGGCATTTCCGATCAAGGTCGAAATGCTCAGCCGCTTCCGCTCACCTAAACAGCAAAAGGAAACCATCGGCAAGCTGGAAACCGGAACCGTCGATATCGTGATCGGTACCCATCGGGTACTCTCCAAAGACGTGAAGTTCAGCGATCTCGGCCTGGTGATCGTCGACGAAGAGCAGCGCTTCGGAGTGCGACATAAGGAGCGGCTGAAGCAACTGCGGAAAGAAGTAGATGTGTTGACGATGTCCGCCACACCGATCCCGCGCACGCTGCACATGTCTCTGCTTGGACTGCGCGACATGAGCGTGATTGAAACGCCACCTAAAGATCGCATGGCCATCCAGACAGTAGTCGCCGCGTGGGACGAGAAACTGATCCGCTCTGCCATCGAGAAGGAACTGGAGCGTGCCGGCCAAGTGTACTTCGTGCACAATCGCGTCGAGAGCATCTACGAGATCTCCGACAAGATCCGCGAGATGGCGCCCAAGGCGAGGATTCTCGTCGGCCACGGCCAGATGCCGGAGAGCGAGCTCGAGCGCATCATGCTGGCGTTCATGCGGCACGAAGCGGATATCCTGATTGCAACCACGATCATCGAGAATGGCCTGGACATTCCGCTGTGCAATACCATCATCATCAATCGCGCCGACCGCCACGGATTGTCGGAGCTCTACCAGCTGCGCGGAAGGGTTGGCCGTTCGGACCGCCGGGCCTATGCCTATCTACTCATTCCGCCTGACCGTGACCTGAGTGATCTGGCTCGCCGACGGCTCGCCGCGCTCAAGGAGTTCAGCGACCTGGGCGCGGGATTTAAAATTGCCGCACTCGATCTTGAGTTGCGTGGCGCAGGCAATCTGCTTGGTGGACAGCAGAGCGGCCACATCGATGCCGTCGGCTTCGAACTCTATACGACGATGCTGGAACGTACGGTTCGTGAGCTGAAAGGCGAGATCCGGGAAGAGGCGCCTGAGACGCAGTTGAATTTAGGGCTTAATATTCGCATTCCAGTGGATTACATCAAGGAAGAGAACCAACGGCTGCGCATCTACAAGCGTGTGGCGGAGGTGGAATCGGAATCGCAACTCGCCGATGTTGCGGCGGAGCTGGACGACCGCTACGGCCATCCACCGACGGCGGTGCAGAATCTGCTGGAGTACGCCGCGCTGAAGCTGGCGTCACAGCGCATCGGGGTAGCACAGATCGAGCGGCGTCGTGAGGCTGTCAGTATTCGCTTTACTGAGACTGCGGCCGTTGATCCTGATCGGTTGGCGCGCTTCGTCGCCAGCGAGCCCGGCAGGCTGTTTACGCCGGCGGGAGTGCTGAAATTCTCGTTGACGGAGAAGCAGCCAGAGCAGGTGCTGGCGCGGCTGAAGGCTCTGCTGGAACAGTTGGCAGGCGAGCAGCAGGCAGTGGCGTGAAGACTCTGCTGCGCGGTAACTCAGTCCCGGCTGGGCCGGAATGCATCCCAGATGGTTTGACCTGTTCCGGTAATTTCCAATCGTCGCTTCGCGGCGGCGCAAGAAAGCACTCTTGACTATGAACGTTCGTAAGGCGGTGTTCCCCGCGGCGGGTCTTGGTACCCGCTTCTTGCCGGTCACCAAGGCCCAGCCCAAAGAGATGCTGCCGCTCGTGGACAAACCTATCATCCAGTACGGCGTTGAGGAGGCACTGGCTTCTGGCTGCGACCAGATCATCATTGTGACGGGTCGCGGTAAGAGCTCGATCGAGGACCACTTCGACGTGAGCTACGAGCTCGAAAAAATGCTGGAGGAGCGCGGCAAGACCGATCTGCTGGCGGTGGTACGGCAGATCTCTGACATGATTCACATCGCTTATGTGCGCCAGAAGGAAGCGTTGGGTCTCGGGCACGCGGTGCTGATGGCGCGCGAATTGGTCGGCAACGAGCCGTTCGCAGTAATCCTCGCGGACGACATTGTCGACTCTGGGGTCCCGTGCCTGAAGCAAATGGTCGATATCTACAACGAAACCGGCGCCTCGGTGCTGGCGACGCAAGTCATCGAGGGACCTGCGATCTCAGCCTACGGCGTGCTCGACGCAACGCCCGCGCCGGACAACGACCGCTTGTTCGCGGTTCACAACCTCGTCGAGAAGCCGAAACCCGAAGATGCACCGTCGAACTTGGCCATTATTGGGCGCTACATCCTGACGCCCGCTATCTTCGAGCTGCTGGAGGGGACGCAACGAGGTGCCGGCGGCGAGATCCAGCTGACCGATGGCCTGAAGGCGCTGCTGAAGCGCGAGAAGATTTACGGCTACCGCTTCGAAGGAAAACGCCACGATACTGGCGACAAGCTTGGCTTCCTGAAGGCTACGGTCGAATTCACCTTGAAGCGCAAAGATCTGGGCGCAGACTTCCGCGCGTACCTGAAGGGGCTGGAGCTGTAGGGAGCGTTGGCGCAAGTCCGCGTACAGCGTGCACTCGACAATTTCGCCAGTTCAATTTTGTGCGAAGCCCGATGCTGTGGCTATCGAGGTCGAGCCCGCCAACCGCCCGTGCTCAACCATCAAAAGCAGGTTCCTCCGCTCGCGGCACACGACAGCGCTCGGGGTGGAATGGCGGTTACAACGAGAGCGCTGCAAAGGGATCGGTTCACCCAGAGACTGGGCTTTCGACAACTCGATCAAGACACGGCACAGTACACTGTTCTCGCGTATTGTTCCGGTATCTGTGGAACGGACATGGTAGCCAACGGGGATGAGTGCACACGCAGGAGTGCCAAAACATCGTGGCTATCTTTCGAGCTCCAGGCCTTCGCCGTATCCAGTGCCTGTCTGCGAATCTCTCTCATCTGTGGAACTGTTAAGTTAGAATTCTCGCAGTCTTCAATGCGAAGCGTCAGCAGTTCTTTCCATCCACTTCCGGTCATAGCACGCAACCTCCTGTCGCCCGCGATCGGTCTGTCCGCTACCCGAAAACGTAGTTGAGGCTGCAGGACTGTCGCAGCTTTCCACCACGCTGACGGCGGACAACGATTCTCCGTCACGCCATCAGATCGCTGAAAATGAAATCGTGCGGCCAATCGGTGGCGTGGCCTCGCTCGCGCAACGCGGTCGCAAGCTGCGCCCAATGACGTATGCCGTGCAGCATTGCGTAGGCGAACATCTTTCGTTTGCTTGAACGCAGGACACCCGACGTGCGCATAGGAAACTCTAAGACAAGCCCAAGATCTTCGTCGGGCGCCTGCGAAAGACAGCCACTGAACAACGCATGCGCCTTTGCGCCGATGGCAAACAATTCGCCGACACTGCCGGCAGAGTGCGCTTCGTAGGGAGTCACTTCCATGTCATTCAGCCGCTCGGCATAACGCTGCTCGACAGCCAGGATGTGCAGCAGCATCTCGCGGACGCTGCTGGCCAGCGCAATGTTCAAAGGCACATCGAGAACCTCCCCGGGCTAGCGCTCAAACCAGCTCTGCCACTTTGCCGTTTCCTGGCGGTTGAACTCCAGCATCTCGGCGAAGTCAGCTGTGCTGATGCGGCACTCATGATTGGTGGCCCTGTTTCAGCTTGCGCGACTTGGCTTCAACGCCCTTGGCCAGGTTCTCTTTGTGTGCGTCAAGCTTCTTCGCAACGGCGTCGTCGTATAGGCCGATCATTTGCGCGGCCAGGATGCCGGCATTAGTCGCACCGGGCTTGCCAATCGCGACCGTTGCTACAGGAATACCGGCAGGCATCTGCACCATTGCCAGCAGCGAGTCGAGCCCCAGCAGCGCGGTCGACGGGATCGGCACCGCGATCACCGGCAACGTGGTTTCGGCGGCGATAACGCCAGCAAGATGTGCGGCTCCTCCTGCACCGGCGATGACCACTTTCACGCCACGCGACTTCAGACCCCGCGAATATTCGCTGGTGCGCACCGGCGAACGGTGGGCCGAGGTGATGTCGATCTCATAGGGAACGCCAAACTCGGAGAGCGCCTTCGCGGCCTCGTTCATGATGTCGAGATCCGAGTCGCTGCCCATAACAATGGAAACCAAAGGATATTTACTCATAGGAATTCTCTTTGACTATTTCCCTGCCCGGAGATGCTTCAGGCCGCGGGCGGCGATGTCCTTGCGATAGTGCATGCCTTCGAAGCGGATCTTCATCACCGCGTCGTAGGCTCGCTCGACCGCGTCCGGCAGGTCTTTGCCCCGGGCGGTGACCCCCAGCACTCGGCCACCCGATGTGAAATACGTGCCACCGCGCTGGTTTGTGCCGGCATGAAAGACCTTCACCCCCTGGATTCGATCTGCCTCGTCGGTCCCATGGATAGGCTTTCCTGCTTCGAACGCGCCTGGATAACCGCCCGACGACATCACGACACACACCGCGGGCTCCGGCGACCAGCGGAAATCTCCTTCGCTGACGCGTCCTTCGATCGAAGCTTCGACCGCCTCGAGCAGGTCGCTCTGCAAGCGCATCATGATCGGCTGTGTCTCCGGATCGCCGAAGCGGCAGTTGAACTCCAGCACGATAGGCCCGCGCGCAGTCATCATGAGGCCGCAATAGAGGATGCCGCGATATTCCACCCCTTCCGCTTTCATGCCCGAGATCACGGGCCGCGCAATATGCGCCACCAGCCAGTCACGCATCTGCGCATCGATGATCTGGTTGGTCGAGTAAGCGCCCATGCCTCCGGTATTTGGTCCCTGATCATTATCGAAGACGCGTTTGTGGTCCTGCGTGGCGGCCAGTGGAGTCACCCGGTCGCCGTCGCTCAATACCAGGAACGAAAGCTCTTCGCCCTTCACAAATTCTTCCAGGATGACGCGCGTGCCGGCCGCGCCCAGCATCTTGCCGCTGAGCATCTCCTCGGCGGTGCGGTACGCCTCATCCTTGTTCTGCGCGATGACGACGCCCTTGCCCAGGGCCAACCCGTCGGCCTTGACCACGATCGGCGAGTGAAAATGGCTGAGCGCCGCGCGTACTTCTTCCTTGCGGGTGCACACTGAGTACCTGGCCGTCGGAATGTGGTGCCGCTGCATGAATTCCTTGGCAAAGCTCTTGCTCGACTCCAGCTGCGCGGCCGCACGCGTGGGGCCGAAGACCGGCCAGCCCCGCTTCTGGAACTCATCGACCACTCCGAGGGTAAGCGGCAACTCGGGACCAACGACAGTTACATCAGGGCTCAGGCGGTTCGCCAGCAACAGCAAGGAATCGAGGCTCTTGACGTCGGCGGGGATACATTCGGCATCGCCAGCAATGCCGCCATTGCCGGGAGCGCAGTACAGCTTCGAAATCCGTGGCGATTGCCGCAGCTTCCATACGATCGCATGTTCGCGACCACCGCTACCGAGAACGAGTACCTTCATCCGAGAGAAGTCCGCGCCCAACGCCGAAGAGTCGCGGAGCGAAACCAAAGAGTAGGGGCTGACGACGCGCTATGTCAAACATTGCCCAGAAGTCGTGCTTATTGGAGCCGCCATGCCGCGGAGGGATTCACTGGATCTTCCCAGCTCACTCTCTGATGCCTGTCATCCCGAGGGCCGATCGTGCGATGAACGTCAGGAGCAGTTTTCTCCTAACGTAAGCACCATCCGAGTCGGGGGTCTGCCGTTGTCAGGCCCAGTCGGCCGTTGGCTGCAATGAACCACAGATCTTCGACAGCGCACAGCCGACCAGAAAGAAGATCCCCTGCTGGGGAAAACGGGGCGGGTATTGCACCCGGGGTGCCACTTCCTAAAATGAAGAATCCAGGTTGTGCTCCAGCCGAGGGATCCCCTTTCCTTAAGTTTTCTCGTGCCTAACAACATGTCCTCTTCAACAGGTTCCAAGCAGGCTCCCCCGGCCTGGAGCTTCCTCGCTCGGAATGAAAGGACCTGAGTGGCGCTGCGGCGTGCTCCTCCTCAACCAACCCAGCTTGCATTTCGACATTAACCGGCGTTAACTAAAGAGCATCAACGATCGCCAATGATCACGGTTTCGAAAGAAGACTACCTTAAGGCTATTCTTGAAGCGGAGGGCGAGGGCGACGCGGTCATCTCCGCGCGGCTGGCGCAGTGGCTTTCGGTTTCCCCTCCCGCGGTGACGATGGCGCTGCGCCGTCTCAAACGCGACGGCCTGGTTTCTGTGCGAGGCGATGGTCGAGTGCAACTCACTGCCCAGGGACGCAAAATCGCACGCAGGATCACGGTTCGCCATCACCTTATCGAGCGCATGCTGCACGAGATCTTCGGAATGGAGTGGTACAAGGTACACGACGAAGCCGAACGGTTGGAGCACGCCGTTTCGCCCGCCTTCGAGAAGAAACTCATCGAGAAGCTCGGCCAGAAGGACGTCTGCCCGCACGGCAATGGTCTGGGGTTGACCAGCGCCGCCGAGCGGCGCAAACGAGGAATGTGCCTGCTGAGCGAAGCCAGCATCGGCCTGCCTTACCGGGTTTTCAGTGTCTACGAAAGAGACGGCACGCTCTTGGAGTTCTTCGAACACAAGGGAATCCGCCCTGGTGTCCGTGTCAAGGTCCGGGCCCGCAATTACGATGACACCCTCTCGCTCGAGGCCGGAAAGAAGCGCATTCAGCTTGGCGCATCCGCTGCCAGCAAAGTCTGGGTAGCCCGGGCGCAATAGGCGTAATTCCCCTGGAGACGCAGATCCTTCGACTGCGGACGCGGTGCGGCCGCCCCGCAGGCTGACCAGGTAGAAAAATTTGAGATCGCCGAAATCGCTTTATCACCGGGCTCCTGTGCCTACGTGGCTCCAAATTTCGTCTCGTTAATCTTAGTTAACTTGGCATGCTATATTACTGTTAATGGATCCGGAGGAGCCAACTCTACCAGAGCTGGACGCTGATCGTCACGGCCGCCTTCCCCTCTTAAATACTTCCGATGCCGACCACCCCTCATTGGAAGGCATCCACAGCACGGTCGTGGTGCCGCATTACAAGGCTGGCTTCTGGGAGCAGTGGCGTGCTTTTGTAGGCCCGGCGATTCTGGTCAGCGTCGGATACATGGACCCCGGCAACTGGGGCACCGACCTGCAAAGCGGCGCGCAGTTCAAGTACGACCTCCTCTGGGTCGTGGGCTTGGCCAGCCTGATGGCGATCTTCATGCAGGTCATTGCCGCCCGGTTGGGTGTGGTGACGGGCAAAGACCTGGCGCAGTGCTGTCGTGATTGGTATCCCCGCTGGACCCGCTGGCCAAACTGGCTGATGAGCGAAGTGGCCATCGGAGCCTGCGACCTGGCGGAAGTATTGGGAAGCGCTGTCGCGCTCAACCTGCTGTTCCACATTCCACTGCTGTGGGCGGTCATCATCACTGGAGTTGACGTACTGCTGCTGCTGGCTTTACAGCGCTTTGGAATGCGTTCCATCGAAGCGGTGGTATTAGTGCTGATCGCCACCATCGGTGTGTGCTATTTCATCGAAATCTTCGTTCTCCCGCAGACACAACCCAATTTTCTGGAAATGGGCAAGGCGCTGTTGACGCCACACTTCCGCCAGGTCGGAATGCTGTATCTCGCCATCGGCATCATCGGCGCCACGGTGATGCCGCATAACCTATATCTGCACTCGGCGTTGGTGCAGAGCCGCAAGCTGCAGAAGGACGACGCCTCGATCCACAGCGCTCTGTTGTTCAACACCATCGACTCGACTGTCGCGCTAACCATTGCCTTCTTCGTCAATGCGGCGATCCTGGTGCTGGCGGCGATGGTTTTCTTTGGCAGAGAAAGCGTGCTCGTCGCCGGCGGCCAGGTGATCAGATTCGGCGCCGACAGCGACTGGATTCGAGTAGCGTATCTGACCCTGGCACCGTTGCTGGGCACCGCGGCTGCGAGTACTCTATTCGCCGTCGCGCTGCTGGCCAGCGGACAGAGCAGCACCATTACCGGCACGCTCGCCGGGCAGGTAGTGATGGAAGGTTTCATGCGCTGGCGCATCAAGCCCTGGGTACGCCGGCTTATTACGCGCACGCTGGCTATCCTGCCGGCCGTGCTGATCATCGGTCTGCGCGGAGACAGCAGCGTCACCGACCTGTTGACACTGAGCCAGGTCGTGCTCGCGCTGCAGCTTCCA
>Ga0306926_10007165_pt1 | contig 12077 bp, 5 predicted proteins | sample flu12Cox44000178_FD_203759 | JGI IMG/M metagenome (GOLD analysis project Ga0306926, IMG submission 203759) | Lab enrichment of tropical soil microbial communities from Luquillo Experimental Forest, Puerto Rico - flux8day.12C.oxic.44.000.178 (v2)... | ecosystem: Environmental > Terrestrial > Soil... | reverse complement strand
GTAAAGAATACCGGCGACGGTTTCCTGGCCGAGTTCGCCAGCGTGGTCAACGCTGTTCGGTGCGCCGCGGATGTGCAGCACGGCATGGGCGAGCGCAATGAAGCTATCCCGCGGGAGAAACGGATCGAGTTCCGGGTGGGGATTAACCTCGGCGACGTGATCGCTGAGGAGCACGACATCTTCGGTGACGGGGTGAATGTCGCCGCGCGGTTGGAGGCGCTGGCCGAGCCCGGCGGGATTTGTATTAGCCGGGTCGTTCGGGATCAGGTGCGCGATAAACTGGACTACGCCTTCGAGGACATGGGCGAACACCAAGTGAAGAACATCGCCCGGCCAGTGCGCGTCTACCGCGTTCGCGCAGGCCAGCTTGGGGGCGGCGAGATCGGTGCTACCCTGCCGTCGCTCGCGCTGCCGGACAAGCCGTCGATCGCGGTGCTGCCGTTCACGAATATGAACAGCGACCCGGAGCAGGAGTTCTTTTCCGACGGGATCGCTGAGGACATCATCACTGCGTTATCGCGCTATCCTTTCCTCTTTGTCATCGCACGCAACTCCAGCTTCACCTACAAGGGCCGGGCGATCGATGTGAAGCAGGTCGGGCGCGAACTGGGGGTACGCTACGTGCTCGAAGGCGCCCTCCGCAAAGCCGGCTACCGTATCCGCGTGACTGCGCAGCTAGTCGAGGCGGAAACCGGCAAGCAGGTTTGGTCCGAGCGCTACGACCGCGATCTAGTTGACATCTTCGCGGTGCAGGACGAGATCACCGAGGCGGTAACGATCGCGATAGCCCCGGCCATTGCCGCCGCCGAGCAACAACGCGCGATGCGCAAGCCGCCTGGGAGCCTCGACGCTTGGGGCGCCTATCAACGAGGTTTGTGGCATCTAAGTAAGGCCAGCGCAGAGGAAAACGCTCTCGCCGAGAAGTTCTTCCAACGGGCCATCGATCTCGATCCGATCTTTGCAGGAGGATACACAGGGCTTGCCGCCGCCATCAACCGAGCAGGCGTTATGTTTCTGACGCGCAATCTTGAGGAAGCGCTAAGCGCGGAAGAAATACTGGCACGGCGCGCGGTCGCGCTCGATGGTGACGATGCGGAAGCCCGCTCTCGCCTTGCTATCGCGCTCCAGTCGCGCGGCGATTATCAGGGGGGACAGGCCGAAGCCGAGCGCGCCTTGGGGATCAGTCCAAACCTGGCCGATGCCCACGGAGCGCTCGGCGTGGTGCTGACGTTCTCGGGTCAACCTAAGGACGGGCTTGCTGCACTAAAAACATGTGTCCGGCTCGACCCCCGCGCGCCGTCCCTGGTGTACCGGTTGTACCAGATCGCGCTGGCTCTTTACTTCTGTGGCGAATACGAGGCCGCGGCGGAGGCGGCGAGGCAGGGGATCAGGTCATATCCCGATCGTCCGGGCTCCTACCGTGTACTCGCCGCGGCACTAGGGCAGCTCGGTCGGACTGCGGAGGCGAAGCAGGCACTGGAGCAGGCTATCGCGATTGCGCCGGCGCATGTTGCCGCCGATATCCGGGAGCGCCTTCCGGGCGTACGGCCCGAAGACCACGCTCACATGCTCGACGGCCTGCACAAGGCCGGCTGGCGCGACGATTAGGCTCTCGTTTCACTTTCACCAGCGACGGCAGTGTCTCGTGACTCCCCCGCATAATCCTCGAATTCGCCCGGGTCCCGTCTAGTCTCCGAGATTGACACATCCTGCAAAACCGCATGGCGTTGGCATAAGCGATAGAGTTCATTGGGGAACGTTGGTCGGAGTGAGAGGATTTGAACCTCCGGCCCCTGCCTCCCGAAAGCAGTGCTCTACCAGGCTGAGCTACACTCCGCTGACCGAGCGCGAGATATAGCGAAGCAGATGCCGCGAGACAAGATCAGGGCCCGGCCTCCTCTTGCAGCGAGAGGAGGGTGGCGTTGCCGCCGGCGGCGGTGGTGTCGGTCGAGACGGTGCGCTCGGTCGCGAAGCGGTGCAGGTAGCGGGGTCCGCCCGCCTTGGGGCCGGTGCCAGAGAGGCCTTCGCCGCCGAAAGGCTGCACGCCGACGACGGCGCCGATCATGCTGCGGTTGACATAGCTGTTGCCGACCCGGAGCCGGCCGAGGATGTGGCGCACGGTCTCGTCGATGCGGCTTTGTATGCCGAGCGTGAGGCCATAGCCGGTCGCGGCGATCTCGTCGATGACCTCGTCGAGCCGGTCGGCAGGCCAGCGGACGACGTGCAGGATAGGTCCGAACACTTCGCCCGAGAGCCGCGCAGCGTTGTCGATTTCGAAGGCTTGCGGCGCAAAATAGCTGCCGTGCTCGGTATCGGACGGCAGTGTGCAACGGTAGATCAGCCGCGCCTCGCGCTCCATCCGTGCCGCGTGCTGTTCCAACGCCTCCTTTGCTGCGGCATCGATGACTGGGCCGACATCGGTGGCCAGCAGGGCCGGGTCTCCGATCACCAGTTCGGCCATCGCGCCCGCCAGCATCGCCGATAACCGATCGGCGATGTCGGTCTGCACGTAAAGCAGACGGGCCGCCGAGCAGCGCTGCCCGGCGCTGTCGAACGCCGAGGCCAGAAGATCGGCGACGACCTGCTCGGCGAGTGCCGAGGAATCGACGATCATCGCGTTCTGCCCGCCGGTCTCGGCGATGAGCGGCACGATCGGCCCTGGGCGGCGCGCCAATTCGAGGTTGATCCCGCGTGCGGTCTCGGTCGATCCGGTAAACGCAACCCCGGCGATGCGTGGGTCGGCAACAAGCGGCGCGCCGACGGCTTCCCCGGTCCCCGGCAACAGATACAGGACCTCGCTCGGGATCCCCGCCTCTATCAGAAGGCGCACCGCCGCAGCGGAAATCAGCGGCGTCTGTTCGGCGGGCTTGGCGATGACCGTGTTGCCGGCGGCGAGCGCCGCCGCAATCTGGCTGGTGAAGATCGCGAGCGGAAAATTCCACGGCGAGATGCAGGCGAAGACGCCGCGCCCGCGCAGTGCGATTTCGTTGCGCTCGCCGGCCGGGCCGGGGAGCGGCGTGGGGCCGGCAAAATCCGCCCGCGCACGCACCGCGTAATAGCGCAGATGATCGATCGCCTCGCGAACCTCGGAGAGGGCGTCCGGTATCGTACGCCCGCCCTCGCGGATGATCAGGGCCATCAGATCCGTCATGCGAGTTTCGAAGAGGTCAGCCGCGGCTTCGAGCTTTTCCGCCCGCTCGGCCACCGGGGTGCGGTCCCACTGCGGGGCGCTGCGCACCGCCCGCGCCAATGCCCGATCGACATCGGTCCGCCCGGCCGCAACGACTTCCCCAACCCGTCGCCTTCGATCGCTCGGATCGAGCACGGGCTCGGCGGCGCCAGTCTGCTCGACACCAGCAATAATCGGCGCTGCTTGCCACGGGCGCCGCAGCGCCGCCGCGAGCCCCTCGCGCAGTGCCGTCAATGTCGTCGGATCGGCGAGGTCGAGCCCACGCGCGTTTTTGCGTTCCGGCGCGTAAAGGTCGCGCGGCAGCGGAATGCGCGGATGCGGCTTGACCGGCAATTGCGCGAGACGCGCGATCGGGTCGGCGATGATCTCGTCGATCGGCTGCCGGTCGTCGACAATGCGGTTGACGAACGAGGTGTTGGCGCCGTTTTCGAGCAGCCGCCGTACGAGATACGGCAGCAAATTCTCGTGATTGCCGACCGGCGCATAGACCCGGCACGGCCGGTCGAGATGCTCGGGCCCGACGATCTGTTCGTAGAGCGCCTCTCCCATCCCGTGGAGGCGCTGGAACTCCCAGTCCCGGCGATCGCCGGCCATTTCGAGAACGGCAGCGACGGTATGCGCGTTGTGCGTCGCGAATTGCGGGTAAAAGACTGGGCCGTATTCGAGCAACCGGCGCGCGCAGGCGAGATAGGAGACATCGGTCGCAACCTTGCGCGTGTAGACCGGATAGCCGTCGAGCCCGCGCTCCTGAGCGCGCTTGATCTCGCTGTCCCAATAGGCACCTTTGACGAGGCGCACCATCAGCCGGCCCCTGGCGCGCCGGGAGAGATCGGCAAGCCAGTCGATGACCGGCAAGGCCCGCTTCTGATAAGCCTGGACGGCGAGACCGAGCCCGTCCCAGCCAGCGAGATCCGAGTCGAGCGCCAACCTCTCGACAAGGTCGAGCGAAAGTTCGAGGCGGTCGGCTTCTTCAGCGTCTATGGTGAAGCCGATGCCGGCGCGCCGCGCATGAAGCGCGAGGTCAAGCAAGCGCGGGGATAATTCGTCGAGCACCCGACCGCGTTGCGTCATCTCGTAGCGCGGGTGCAGGGCCGACAATTTTATCGAGATCCCGGGCGCCTCGGTGATGTCCCGGTGCGCGGTGGCCCGGCCGAGTTCTGTGATCGCGTGCTCATAGGCCGCGAAATAGCGCGCGGCATCGGCGGCGGTACGCGCCGCCTCGCCGAGCATGTCGTATGAATGCCGGTAGCCGTGCTGCTCGGGCTCGCGGGCTCGCTCGATCGCTTCCTCGATCGTCCGGCCCATTACGAATTGGCGGCCGAGGATGCGCATCGCCGCGGTCACCGCTTGGCGGACCACCGGCTCGCCCGAGCGCGCGACGAGGCGACGCAGAATGCCGCGAAAATCATGCTCGGCCGGTGCGGCATGCAGCAGACGGCCGGTCAGCATCAACGCCCAGGTCGAGGCGTTGACGAAAATCGATTCGGACCGGCCGAGGTGGCTCTCCCAATTGGCCTCGCCGATCTTGTCGCGGATCAGCCGGTCGACCGTCTCAGCATCGGGCACGCGCAACAGGGCTTCGGCGAGGCACAGCAACGCCACCCCCTCGGGTGAGGACAGCGCATATTCGTGCAGAAAGGCGTCGATGCCTCCCTTGCCGAGGCGTTCGCGGCGTACGGCGGCGACGAGCGCCCGTGACCGGTCGGCGATGCGGTCGCGCACATCAGCCGGAATTGCAGCCGCGGCCAAAATGCGCGCCACCGCTTCGCTCTCATCGATCCGGCAGGTTTCGCGGATCGCCGCACGCGGCGGCGATGCCGGCGCAAACGGTGCCGCGTTGACAATCTCCATCTCGAAGATATTGGCACCCGGGCGACGGAATGCTCTTTATACCTTCCGGCGCTTTCGCTCGAGCAACCAGTAACGGCGAACGAGAGAACTGATGCTAGCCGCCGCTGCCGACCCCGTGGTCGGCACAACCGATTCTGAAGAAGGCGCGCCGCGTGAGTGGCCGGTGCTCGGCCGACTCGAGAAGACGGCGATTGGGACGCGGGGCGCAAACGGGGTGGCAAGCGTCGGCCGCAAGGAGCCGGCAGGCTGCCTTCTTTTTGGACCCTATTGGCAAGTTCCCGCCGGCTCTTATCGGCTGAGGTTTCGCTGCCAATCGACAAAACCGCGAGTACCCAACCACGCCGTGCTCGGGGTGGAAGTCATCGCGATGAACCGGGTTCAGCTGGCCTGGATCGATCTGACATGCGCGGAATTACAGGGTGAGGGGGGCTCGCTCGATTTTGTGGTGCCGCCGGCCCTGGGCCTCGGAGGGGGCGACGAGGCGCGCCTTGAGTTTCGCTTCTTCCACATGGGCAATGCCGACCTGACGATCACCGCGGTCGATCTGGCGCGGACTGCAAGCGAGGAAAGGCGGTCGCCGCCAAGAATTTGGCGCATGCTTGGACGGCTCGAAAAGACGCGAATTGGAAGACGCACTGCCGAGGGGATCTCGGTCAGGCAAGATGAACGGGCCGGTTGCCTGCTGGAGAGCGCCCGGCCTTTTCTGCAACTGCCCGCAAGTCATTACCGGCTCGATGTCGATTGTGATGCCGGGGTCCCGCAAATGATAACCCAGCCCGCCCTCGGTGTAGAAATCATAGCACGACGCCGCTGGCAAGATCCCCCCTGGTGGAGTGGCCGGGGAATTCTCAGACCGTCGCCGGCAGGCGGGGCACGCCTCGCCTGGCGTGAGTTTGACTGCTCGCAATTATCCGGCGGATCAGTTTCGGTGGACTTTCAGGTGCCGACCGAACTGGCCCTCGAAAGCGGGCAGGATATCGTTATCGACCTGCGCCTCCTCCATCTCGGAAATGCCGGCCTGATGGTCAGGGCGGTCGATCTTCGGCAAATCTCAGAAGCCGCGCCCGCGTCGCGGCGGGAATGGTGCCTCCTCGGCCGTATGGCGACGAGCCGAAGCGGGACGCGCGAAGCCGATTGCGTCATCGTCCGGCAATCCAAGCGTGCGGGCTGTTTCCTTTATGGCCGCCGTCCCGGGCTGCAGCTGACCTCAGGCCGATACCGGCTGAACGTTTTTTGCCGGCCGGAACAGCCGAGAGACCTGTCACAACCGGCGCTGGCAGTGGAGGTGGTCGCCGAACGCGCTGCGCGCCGGTTTACCGGCCTCCGCCAGGTCCCTTCGATACCGTTCCCGATCAGGAGACGACAGCCCATAGTTTTCCTGGCCCGGCGGGAGTTCACCTCGGAGGCGCTGGCCGAGGAATGTGTCTCGCTCGACTTCGACGTGCCGCCGGAGCTGAGCTGCGAAAGCAGTGGTGAGGTCAGCTTCCAAATCAAATTGCTTCATCTGGGCAGTGCCGACCTCGCCGTCAGTGCAGTCGATCTGCACGAGATTGGCAGCGAAAGGTCGCCGGCGGCTTCACCGCCGTCCCTGATTTCGTCGACAGCACCGCGGGTCCTGATCGTCGGAAACTGCCAGGCGCAAACCGTTTACGAAGCGTGGGTGCGCTCGGGCGAGTTCAATGATCGGCTGGATCTGAAATATCATTTTGTCGTTCTGCAGCAAAATTTGCACGAGCGGGGCAGAACTGAGGTAGAAAACGCCGATCTTCTGCTCGCGCAAGATATCAGAGATTGGGAAACCTACCCGCTAAGGCCGTATATTCGGGAGGCCGCGCAAGTCATCAAATTTCCATTGTTGCATTTCGCGTCGTTATGGCCGTTCGACCACTACAACGGGCCGGGTGACAAGGAGGCTTATGAGCGCGAGTGGCCGAACCTGACTTTTCTATATCACGACGGGCTCCTTGCCCGCCTGCGCAGGGAGATCCCGGATCAGCAGCAACGCCTGTCCGCCTACCGCACGCTCTCGCTCGACGGCATCATCAATTTCACCAAGCTCCACGATTTTGAAAGACGGCGCCTCCTGGCGATGGACAAACAATTTGGCTGTGGGATTGGCGATTTTATTTTACGGAATTTCCAGAAGAGACAGTTGTTTTACACGACAAATCACCCGAACGGACAAATTATCGGAATGTTGATGCAGTACCTGTTGCGGCATTTGGGATTGGAGCAGGATTATCGGCCGAATCCTACCCTCGACCACCTGAGGCGCTTACAGGTTCCAGTGCATCCGAAAGTAGCGCAGGCGCTCGGGGTCAAATGGGCCGACGCAAAGACCAAATACTTGTATTACGGTGAGCAGATCACTTGGGAAACTTATATCCGGCGCTACATCGAGCATTACGGCTAGCGGCTATTCCGCCGCTGCAGGCTGCGGCCGGGTGAGTTCCAGCCCGCGCTGGGCTACGGCTGTGGTCGCGGCTTCACCCTCGCCGGCGACCTGCACGGTCGGGAACGCGAATTTGATGCCGTTCTCGTCGAAGGCTTTTTTGATCATCGCATAGGCCTGTCGCCGGATGACAAATTGCTCGCCCGGCAAGGTCATCATCTTTGCTCGGATCGTGACCGCGTAATCGCCGAGCTCGTCGACCCCCTGCATCTTGAGCGGCTCGATGATCAGCGGCCCCAGTTCGGGGTCTTTTGCGAGGTCGAGGCCGATCTGCTTGATCAGCTTCTTGGCGAGGTTGAGGTCGCTGTCATAGGTGATGCCGATCGCGATCTTGTCGATGACCCAGTCGCGGCTCATGTTTTCGACCGCGCCCAACAGGTTGAACGGCACGGTGAAGACCGGGCCGCGGTGATGCCGCAGCCTGACCGAACGAATGCTGAAGCTTTCGACGGTGCCCTTATAGCGGCCGGCCTGGATGTATTCCCCGATCCGGAAGGCGTCGTCCATCAGATAGAACATGCCGGCAATGACATCGCGCGCGAAGGTTTGCGCGCCAAAGCCGATTGCGATACCGATGATCCCCGCGCCGGCAACCAGAGGACCGATCTGAACACCCAGCGCCGACAACGCCATCATGGCGCCAACGGCGACAACGACGACGAACAGGATATTGCGAGAAATCGGCAACAGAGTGCGCAGGCGCGCCCGCCGTCGCGCTTCGTCGGTGTTGGGCTGACCAGCATCGGCGGCCTCGGCGAGCTTGCGGTCGATCGCCGTCTTCATGGCCTGCCATAAAAAGTCGGCAATCAGCACGATGACGATGGCACTCAACACACCGTCGGCGATGCGGCCGACCATTGTCTCTTGGTCGCGGTAGTGGGCGAGATCGATGCCCCAACCCCACGCCAGGACCGCAACCGCACCGATAATCAAGGCCGCCCGGATACCGCGCTCGATGCACACGGCGACCACGCTCGGGGGCCCGTTGGCGGCCTGCGGCGAGCCGGGCGGGCGAAGCAGATTGTCGACCGCGCGCCGGGTGACGCTTATAGCGAGCGGGAGAGCCATGACGACCAGGACAAGCCAGAAGCTCGCCATGGCGTGGATTACCCAAGTCACCCAGAGCAGCACGATGCCGACGGTTAGCGCCGTGTTGGCCGCGCCCCGTCCGAAACGATGCGCGACCGGCGACGAGGCTTCTCCTGCTTCGTGGAGCGCGACGGGCCGGCGCCAAACCGCGTCCAGCGCAATCGCGACGAGAACGAGCCCGAGCACATAGGCGACCAGCTGGCGAGCTTCTAGCGTGTAGCCGAGAGGGACGCCCCACCCGACTATCACCCAACCGAAGGCAAACCAACCGACAAACCAAACGAGCCGCCGCCGCCAGAAACGAGCCGCTGCCGTATCCATCGGAATGATGCGGAACCGTTCGTGGTACGGCGCCAGCAGGAAGCGACCGACGACGTTTGCGATCCGAACGACGAGAAAAGCGGCAAGCAGGCCGAACAACCCCTCACGCAGCAGCGGCGGCCAATCGAAAGCCAGGAAGGGGCCGATGCTGCCGAGTGCAAACGCGACGACCAGACCGACCGCAAACGCCAAACGTAGGCCAACGAGATGCAGGCGCTCCCTTACCGTTTCCGTAGGGAGCGCGTCGAGGTGGGAGCGGGCCCGCTGCGTCGCCTTACGAAACAGCCATTCGACGGCGGTACCCAAACCGACAAAAACCGCGAGAAGCAGCAGGGCCTTGGTCCTGCCGTGTTCACCGAGATCTGCGGTGACGAGGTCGTGACCTCGCTCGTATTGGTTCGGCAGATCGGGGACCGTGGCCCCGAGAGCAACGATATGCTCGCGGATTGCCGCGAGACGGGAATCGAGGGCCTGCGAAACTGACTCCTCAGAAGCGGCCCGCTCCGATGCCGCTTCGGCTTTAGCCTGTTGTTCGAGCCAATTGCGCACCTTCGGGTCGGCCAGCAAAGTCGTCAGCTCTTGGATTTGTTTGGGCGACGCTTCCTGGCTCGTCGACGGCTTCGTTACCTTGGGTGTTGTCGCTGCGAAGCCAGACGATAGCGAGATCGTCGAGAAAACGACCGCAGCCAGGCAGATCGCCACCGCTCGGATCGGTGCCCTCACCGAAATAGTGGGTTCGAGGGGATGTCGGATGAACCTAAAAATGTCGCGGTAGGAGAAATTACTGGTATCCGGCACCCGCCAATCAGTCATTACCACTAGGTTCATAGTGCTGGCCCCCCGCATCGAGGCTCGGTACATCAAGTGAATTATACCAAGTTTACCTGCTTGCCCCGAATCATTGTTTCATCCCATGCGCGCAACCTCCTCGGACCTCCCATCGGACTTAGCGTTTTCGAGATCTGACAGCAGCTTGCAGGTCATCCGGCTCAAGCGTGGCCAATTCTCGCGCAAGTGATAGCGCTGCTCCGAAATCTCCCCTTTCTTGGGTGATCGAGACGAGCCCGGCGAGCGCGTCGCGTTGGCCTGCAGCCGATCACAACCAGCACTTGTTATGGCAAACGGCCTGTTGCTGCAGATGCAGCAAAGCTACGGCAAAGTCTCCCCCTGGCTGCAATCGTCCGACGATGCTGGACCCGAGGGCAGCCCGTCGCCTCGCCCGCCTGACGGGAACATTGCAATGGGAAGCGGGTGATTTTAAGAGCTTCATCGACGTTGTTGCGGCGGCTCACGGGGAGCACGCGCCGAGCTCCTGCAGTCTCGAGGCGAGCTGCTCCGGCCCGGCCTGGAAAGCGTGGTCGACATCGAGCCAGGTGTTGAGCGTGTTTTCGGGCACGGCCGTCGGATGGGTCAGAAACGGAAGGTGCCGGCGATGATCGGCCCCCTCATATGAACGTCGAAGCCAAACCTGCCCTGGCTTCCCGTAATATTGAAATTGAGGCTGCGATAGCCGAGGTGCAGGTCCCAGGATGGGCTGAGGGAGTAGTCGACCGTGCCGAGCACCTGCCAATCGACATGCGCGCCGACTCCAAAACCGCCGACATCACCATAGCCGGTCAGACCCCAGCCATTGCCGAGATCGCGGTGATAGCGCCCGCCGATCAGGGGATCGGTCCAGCTGCCAGCGTGGTTCGATGTTTGTCCCTGAAGCTGCCCCGGGTTCAGGCTCAGGTCCGACGAGAACCCCCACGCACGAAACCCGAACCCGCCATCGGCAAACTGCACAGGGTCCTGAAAGAAGCGGTAGAGCGCTATGCCGGTGCCCGTATCCGCCTTCAGTTCGGCGTTGCCGCCCTGAAAAAAGATGTTATGCGTCGTGATCTTTGTGCTGACCGGCAGGTGGATGGCGTCCGCTAGAAAGCCGAGGGCCCCGTAGCGCGCCTCGAACGATCCCATGAAGGGCGCCCCATCGAGATGCGACAGGAGGTCGATGGTGCTGACGTTGGAATTCACCTCAGGCTCGCGCGCCAGCGGCGTCAGTGTGGTGGCGTGGACGCTCGCGAGCCACAGATAGGGTGTGACGAAGAACTGGTATCCGCTCGGGGTGGTCACGTCCTGAGCGGAGACCGTACGCGGCCCGCTCGCGATCCCGGCAACGGTCGCAAGGACCGCGAAAACCACCTTGCAGGTTCGCTGCATCAATCGCTTCTCCTCTCGCATGGGGTCGGCCGCCCTGCTATTGCCGGCCAAGCTGAGCCAACGCGGCGCGCAGCGGGGCGCCGGAAACCTGAAGCAGCCCTTCGAATGATCGGTCAAGCTCCAGGATCAAAAATATCGCGCCCGAAACTGACAGCGCGCAGACGCAAAGGACAGTGATTACGGTCGCATTTGCCGGGGCGAAAAGCCCGAAGCTGGCGAAAATGATGCATAGCCAGAACACCAGCACTACCAGAAACGGCACCGGGATCGAGGCACCCAACCGTTCGAACAACAGCAGACGCGTTCGTCCCAGGTCGGCCGCCGTCGTCAGGGCCTCGCTTCGCAACGAGCGCTGCATGTCGGATTGCGGCGACAAATCCTCGATGCTCTCGTAGACGGCCTCGACAGGGGACACGGTTCGATCGACTGTAGGGGTCTTGTCGCCGCCAGTCGGCCAAAATCGTTCCACCGCAGTGGCCACCGAGCGCTGGAGCAACGCACGTGCCTCCTTGGTCTCGGCCCCATAGTGGGCGAGCGCGCGATCGAGCAGGATGATGTCGGTCGCTGCTTGAACCAGCTGGTTACTGCGCGTGTCAAAGGCGCTTTTCGCTGAGGCGACCAAAAGGCTGAGAACGAGCGCGGACATTGTCGCGATAAGCGCAACCCCAAGCTTCACGACATCCTTCGAATCCGCATTCAAATGGTGCTCGGGCAGTGCATTGCGCGCCAACATGGCGAGCAGCGCGCTGCCGAACACGGGCGCGAACACGATAAGCCCGATCGCAATGGCGCTCATGGCTAATAGATCACTGCCGGTCGGTAATAGGGCGGCGGATAGTAATTGTAGGTCGGCGCGGCATAGGCGTTGGCAGTCGCGGCAGTGACCGCGGCAGCCGTCGTCGCACCGACCGCGGCAGCCGCGCCCAACCGGGATAGCTGGGGGTCACGACCGCGGTTCCGTCGTAATAGGTCCCA
>Ga0306926_10007163_pt1 | contig 12077 bp, 10 predicted proteins | sample flu12Cox44000178_FD_203759 | JGI IMG/M metagenome (GOLD analysis project Ga0306926, IMG submission 203759) | Lab enrichment of tropical soil microbial communities from Luquillo Experimental Forest, Puerto Rico - flux8day.12C.oxic.44.000.178 (v2)... | ecosystem: Environmental > Terrestrial >... | reverse complement strand
TGCCCTTGACCTTGCGCCGGCCGGTTTGATCGACGAATTCCTTGGTCGCCTTGGTGACGACGCTATAGCCGTTGTAGTCGAGCCAGTCGATCAAAGGTCTGATTGACGAATATTCCTGGTCCTCGATTACGGCGGTGTAATAGAAGGCGCGCAAGAGATAGCCACGCGATTGAAACTCGCGCAGCAGACGCTTGTAATCGATATCGAAACCGAGCGACTTGGCGGTGGCATAGAGGTTGGCGCCGTCAATGAACAGGGCAATTTTTTCCGTTTTGGGTTCCATGATTGCTCTCGTGTAAGTTCATAAACTTCGATGCCAGCCCCCGGCGGACGGCGCACGGCCGCCGGCCAACGGTGCCGGATCCTTGGCTCATCGGGGCTGAGTGATCGTGTGCCGCTCAATTGCGGGTGCACGCTCGCCGTCACAACCAATCCGAAAGTACAATGGTAAGGATCGCATGGCAGTTCCCTTACCTGCCTAACAGAGGCATGCCGGGACGCCAAGGAAAATGTGACATGCGAATTTCGCCTTGCACTTTGGCGGCGAGATCGCTACCTAACGGCCACTTTTTCACAAGTTCCATTGCTGCAGGAGCACCACGGCCATGGCCCGCGTTACCGTCGAGGACTGCATCGATAAGGTGGAGAACCGTTTCGATCTCGTGCTGTTGGCAAGCCACCGCGCGCGCACGATCTCGTCCGGTTCTCAGATCACGATCGAGCGCGACAACGACAAGAACCCGGTGGTGGCGTTGCGCGAGATCGCGGAGAAGACGATATCGCCCGACGACCTCAAGGAGGAGCTGGTCCACTCCCTGCAGAAATACGTGGAGGTCGACGAGCCCGAGCCCGAGGCGGCGCCGCTGATCACGGCAGCCGGCGGGACTGTCGACGCCGACGATACCGAGGTCACGGTCGATCGGATGACCGAGGAGGAGCTGCTCAAGGGGCTGGAAGGGCTCACCCCGCCCGAGGAACAGCCCGAGGAAGAAGAATAAGCGCTCGCTCGGCCCTGATTTGGCTGCGCGGCCCGGCTCCGTCCGGGCCGTTTGTTCTCGGGTAACCGTTCAGAGCAATGCCTTGTAGCGGTTCAGAACCGTGATGATATCCTTGGGGTATGATGTCGGCCGATGATCCGCGGCCCCCTGCAAGGATGACGATGGCGCGTTCCCCGACCAACCTGCCGCGCATGCAGAACCAGTCGCGCGCCCGAGCGCCGCTTGAGCGCAGCCTTAACATTGTCTCCCAAGTATTTGAAAAGGCGGTGAAACCTAAGAAGGCGTCAACGCCGCGAATGATGCGGCAATACGACCTGATCGAACGCGTCAAGCGCTATAATCCGAACACCAGCGAGGCGATGCTCAATCGCGCCTATGTCTACGCCATGAAGGCGCATGGCGAGCAGCGCCGCGCCTCGGGCGATCCCTACTTTTCCCATCCCCTCGAAGTCGCGGCCATCCTCACCGATCTCAAGCTCGACGATGCCACCATCGCCGCCGCCCTTTTGCACGACACCATCGAGGATACGACCGCCACCCGCGCCGAGATCGACCAGATGTTCGGCAGTGACATCGGTGCGCTGGTCGAGGGCCTCACCAAGCTCAAAAAGCTTGACCTCGTCACCAAGGAAGCCAAGCAGGCGGAGAACCTGCGTAAGCTCCTACTGGCGATCGCCGACGACGTGCGGGTGCTGCTGGTCAAGCTCGCGGACCGGCTGCACAACATGCGCACGCTGTCCCACATGCCGCCCGAGGCGCGCCGCCGCAGCGCCGAGGAGACGCTCGACATCTACGCGCCGCTCGCCGGACGCATGGGCATGCACGAGATGCGCGAGGAGCTCGAGGATTTGGCATTCCGCGAACTCAATCCTGAAGCCCACGCGGTCATCAGCGGGCGCCTCGACGCGCTCGAAGCGAAAAACGTCGGCCTGGTCACCGAGATCGAGCAGCAGCTCACGCGCAGGCTGTCCGAACGCGGCATCGCCGCCGAGGTGTCGGGGCGGCGCAAGCGCGCCTATTCGATCTGGCGCAAGATGGAGCGCAAATCCATCGGCTTCGAGCAGCTTTCCGACATTTTCGGGTTCCGCGTGGTGGTGAAGACGCTGTCCGAGTGCTACCAGGCGCTCGGCATCGTGCACACCACTTGGCCGGTGGTCCCGGGTCGCTTCAAGGACTACGTCTCGACGCCCAAGCAGAACGACTATCGCTCCATTCACACCACGGTGATCGGCCCGAGCCAGCAGCGCGTCGAATTGCAAATCCGCACCAGGGATATGCACGAGATCGCGGAATACGGCATAGCCGCGCACGCCCTCTACAAGGATAGCGTCGGCTCGCCGACGGAGATGCTGTCGCGCGAGTCCAGCGCCTATGCGTGGCTGCGCCGTACCATCGAGCTGCTCGCCGAGGGCTCCAACCCGGAGGAGTTCCTCGAGCACACCAAGCTCGAACTGTTCCACGACCAGGTGTTCTGCTTCACGCCGAAAGGCAAGCTGATCGCGCTGCCGCGCCGGGCGAACGCCATCGATTTCGCCTACGCGGTGCACACCGACGTCGGCAACATGGCGGTCGGTTGCAAGATCAACGGCAAGATCGCGCCCCTGGTCTCGGAGCTTACCAACGGCGACGAGGTCGAGATCATGACCTCCAGGGCGCAGACCGCGCCGCCGGCGGCCTGGGAATCACTCGTCACCACCGGCAAGGCGCGCGCAGCCATCCGCCGGGCCACCCGCGCCGCCGTGCGCAACCAATACGCCGGCCTCGGCCGCCGCATCGTCGAACGGCTCTGCCAGCGCGCGAAAATCGTCTATTCCGACGAAAAGCTCCAAGGCGCGCTGGCGCGGTTGGCGCGGTCCTCGATCGAGGAGGTGATGTCGTCGGTTGGTCGCGGCGAGATGAGCGCCGCCGACGTGGTGCGCGCCATGTATCCCGACTACAAGGAGGAGCGCGCCGCCGCCATCGCGCAGCAGCCGAAGCCGGAGAGCGGCTGGTTCGGGCTCAAGAAGGCGAAGTCGGTCAAAGTGAAGGTGCCCGGCGAGCCCGGGGCTGCAATCCCGATCCGTGGCATCAACACCGACTTGCCGGTGCGCTTCGCGCCCAACGGCGGAGCGGTGCCGGGCGACCGCATCGTCGGCATCCTCACGCCCGGCGAGGGCATCACCATCTACCCGATCCAATCCTCGGCGCTCAAGGATTTCGAGGATGTGCCCGAGCGCTGGCTCGATCTGCGCTGGGACGTGGAGGACCGCACGCCGCAGCGCTTTCCCGCGCGCATCGTGCTCCAGACCGTGAACGAACCTGGGTCGCTGGCCCAGGTCGCCCAGGTGATCGCCGAGCACGACGGCAACATCGACAATATCAGCATGGAACGGTCATCGCCGGACTTCACCTCGGTGACGATTGATCTCGAGGTCTTCGACATCAAGCACCTCAACTCGATTATCGCGCAATTGCGGGCGAAGGACGTGGTGGCGGACGCCGAGCGGGTGAATGCTTGAGGTGACGTTACCAGCGGCGCTTCTCGACAAACCTGGTAACTCGGCCTCGACCGCCGGCAGATAGGTCGCGGGCGACACGATCGGTTGCAAGAAATGTCGGCTCCCCACGTTCGTCTCGGCATCAATGTCGACCACGTCGCCACCATCCGCAACGCCCGCGGCGGGCGGCACCCGGATCCCGTGCATGCGGCGCAGATTGCGATCGAGGCCGGCGCCGACGGCATCACCGCGCATCTGCGCGAGGATCGCCGACACATCCGCGACGACGATATTGCGCGCCTCAAGGCCGATATCGCAAAGCCGCTCAATCTCGAAATGGCAGCGACCGAGGACATGGTCCGCATCGCAGTCGACACGCGGCCGCACGCGGCCTGCCTCGTCCCCGAGCGGCGCGAAGAGCGCACGACCGAAGGCGGTCTCGATGTGGCCGGCCAGCACGACACGCTCGCCTCGGTCGTCGCCCGCTTGCGGACGGCCGGCATCCGCGTTTCGCTGTTCATCGCCGCCGAGCCGCGGCAGATCCAGGCGGCGGTCGCGATCGGCGCGCCGGTGATCGAGATTCACACCGGCGCCTGGTGCGACGCGCTGGCCGACAATCGAATGTCCGCGGCGCAAGCGGAATGGCAGCGCATCCGCCACGGCGCGCAGCTCGCGCGGCGCCTCGGCCTCGAGGTTCATGCCGGCCACGGGCTCAATTTCGCCACCGCCGAGGCGATCGCGGCGTTGCCCGAGATCGTCGAACTCAACATCGGTCACTTTTTGATCGGGGAGGCGGTCTCCTGCGGTCTCGCCGAGGCCGTGAAGACCATGCGCGCAGCGATCGACCGGGGCCGCGCATGATCCTCGGTGTCGGCTCCGATCTCATCGATGTCCGCCGCATCGAACGCACGATCGAGCGGCACGGGGAGCGCTTTCTCGCTCGCATCTTCACGGCGACCGAGCGGGCGAAAGCCGAGGGCCGTGCTAGAAGCGCCGAGACCTACGCCAAGCGCTTCGCTGCCAAGGAGGCCTGCGCCAAGGCGCTGGGCACCGGTCTGCGCGCGGGCGTGTTTTGGCGCGACATGGGCGTGGTCAATCTGCCGTCGGGACGCCCCACCATGAAGCTCACCGGCGGGGCGCTGGCGCGGCTCAATGCCATCACGCCCGTGGGCTGTGAGGCGCGCATCGATGTGACCGTCACCGATGAAGGCCCGATGGCGCAAGCCGTGGTGGTGATCTCGGCCGTGCCGCTCGCGCCCACGCTTGGCGTTCGATCGTCCGCGCGCGGCGGCTAGCGCGACATTGCGCGCGGCGCGCGGATTGACGCCCCATGCGGCCCGTGATGATTGCAAGGCCGAGGTCCTAACCCCATATTCGCCAACGTTTGCGCCTTTGCTCCCGAGCGGCTACAAGGGCGCGGCCGAAGCGGTTCGCGGCGGTTGGGGGCCCGCCGCGGTCCGAGGATTAACACGCTGAAGATAAAGTGATTTTCATATAGCAGTGGACGGGGTCGCCGACTCGGCGGCGCCGCGGGGCGCGCGGCACCAAAAGGACGAGAGGCAGATGAGCGTGACAGCAGGAGCAAAGAGGAAAGAGGGCGGTATTGCCGAGACCGGGCGCGTGATCTTTCACGCCCTCATTATCGCGCTCGTCATTCGCACCTTCCTGTTCCAGCCCTTCAACATTCCATCGGGCTCGATGAAGGCGACGCTGCTTGTCGGCGACTATCTATTCGTGTCGAAATATTCCTACGGCTACAGCCACTATTCGTTGCCGTTCTCGCCTCCGCTGTTCCCCGGACGCATCTGGGCGTCGCAGCCCGCGCGCGGCGACGTGGTCGTGTTCCGGCTGCCGAAGGACGACTCCACCGACTACATCAAGCGCGTGATCGGCCTGCCCGGCGATCGCATCCAGATGATCGACGGCGTGCTCCATATCAACGGCGAGCCGGTCAAACGCGAGCGCGTCGAGGATTTCATCGAGACCGAGGAAGGCACGCGCGCCTCGCGGGTGAAACGGTGGCGCGAAACTTTGCCCAACGGGGTGAGCTACACGACGCTCGATCTCGTCGACAACGGCTTCTACGACAATACCCCGGTCTATCAGGTGCCCGCCGGTCATTACTTCATGATGGGCGACAATCGCGACAATTCCACCGATAGCCGCGTGCTCAGCCAGGTCGGCTATGTGCCGTTCGAGAACATCGTAGGCCGCGCCCAGATCATTTTCTTCTCGATTCTGGAAGGCGAGCACGCCTGGATGGTGTGGCGCTGGCCGTGGGCCGTGCGCTGGAACCGGCTGTTCACGATCGTAAGATGAGCCGCGGGCGAACAGGCAAACCAGCTTCCATCGAGGCGCCCATCCCAATCGCCGACGGCAGGCCGGCCAGTCCAACCGCTGCCGATCAAACTCCAAAGCCCGCGAAGCGCCGTCGCCGCGATACGGCCGCCTTCGAGCAGCGCATCGGCTACCGTTTCAAGGATCACGCGCTGCTCGAACAAGCGCTCACCCACATTTCCGCGTTGAGCGGGGCGCGCAACCGCGCCGCCTCCTATCAGCGGCTCGAATTTCTCGGCGATCACGTGCTCGGCCTCGTCGTCTCCGACATGTTGTTTCGCGCCTTCGCAAGAGCCGATGAAGGCGAAATGTCGCGTCGGCTCGCCGATCTCGTGCGCAAGGAGACCTGCGCGGACGTAGGGCGGGCGATCGACCTCGGCGCGGCAATCAGGCTCGGTGCATCGGAGGCGAACGCGGGCGGCCGCGGCCGCACCGCTATCCTCGCCGACGTTTGCGAGGCGCTGATCGGCGCGGTGTTCGTCGACGGCGGATATCCGGCCGCGGCGGCGCTCATCGAGCGGCTGTGGAGCGAGCGCATGCGCACGCCGGCGCGTCCGCTGCGCGATTCGAAAACCGTGCTGCAAGAGTGGGCGCAGGCGCGGGGGCTGCCGACCCCGGCCTATCGCGAGGTCGAGCGCAAGGGTCCCGACCACGATCCGGAATTCCGCGTCACCGTCGAGCTTCCCCACCTGGCGCCGGCCGAGGGACTGGGCCGCTCCAAGCGCGCCGCCGAACAGGCCGCCGCTGCCGCCATGCTCACCCGCGCCGGCGTCAAAGCCGACCGCCTCGATGGTTGACAGGCGAGGCCGTCGCGCGTCCCACGCGTCCTTGCGGGAACAGGCGGTCGGCGACGTCGTGCCCGCGAACGGACGAAGCGGAGAACAGGCGCGGTGCGGATTCATCGCGCTGATCGGGGCGCCCAATGTCGGCAAATCCACGCTGATCAACGCGCTCGTCGGGACCAAGGTCGCGATCGTATCCCACAAGGTGCAGACGACGCGCGCGTTGCTGCGCGGAATTGCGACCGTGGATGGCTCGCAGCTCGTCTTCATCGACACGCCGGGCATTTTTGCGCCCAAGCGCCGGCTCGACCGGGCCATGGTCACGAATGCCTGGGCGGGGACGCATGATGCCGACATCGCCGGCGTGCTGATCGACGCCAAGCGTGGCCTCGACGAAGAGGCGGGCGCGATCCTGGAGCGGCTCGCCGAGGCCGGCCAGCCCAAAATCCTGCTCATCAACAAAATCGATCTCGTGGAGAAATCTGCGCTGCTCGCGATTGCCAAGGCGGCCAACGCGCGCTTGGCCTTCGCCGCGACCTTCATGATCTCGGCGCTCACCGGCGACGGCGTTGCCGACGTCAAGAGCTGGCTCGCCGAACACGTGCCGGAAGGGCCGTGGCACTATCCCGAGGACCAGATCACCGACGCGCCGCTGCGCCAGCTGGCGGCCGAGATCACGCGCGAGAAACTCTATTTGCGGCTGCACCAGGAGCTGCCATATCAGTCCACGGTCGAGACCGACATATGGAAGGAACTCAAGGACGGCTCGACCCGAATCGAGCAGACGATCTATGTCGAGCGCGAGAGCCAGCGTAAGATCGTGCTCGGCAAGGGCGGCCAGACCATCAAGGCCATCGGCGCCGACGCGCGGCGCGAAATCGCCGACATGATCGAGGCTCCCGTGCACCTGTTTCTGTTCGTCAAGGTGCGCGAGCGCTGGGGCGATGACCCGGACCGCTACCGCGAGATGGGACTCGAGTTCCCGGAAGGATAGCGATGCAGTGGACCGACGAAGGCATCGTGCTCGGCAGCAAGCGTCACGGCGAGGCCAACGCCATCCTCGAGGTCATGACGCGCGCGCACGGCCGCCATCTCGGCCTGGTGCGGGGAGGGGCGAGCTCGCGGCTGCGGCCGGTGCTGCAGCCCGGCAATCGCATCAGCTCCACTTGGCGGGCGCGGCTCGACGAGCATCTCGGTCACTACGTGGTCGAAGGCCTCGACGCGCGCGCGGCGTCGTTTCTGCCGATCCCGCACGCGCTCTACGGCATGACGCATCTCGCCGCGCTCTGCCGTCTCTTACCCGAGCGCGACCCGCACCCGCAGATCCACGCCGCACTCGAGGAGGTGCTCGACGGTCTCATCGATCCGCGCCGCGCCGGAGCCGGCGTCGTGCGCTTCGAGTTGCTGCTGCTCGCGGAGCTCGGCTTTGGTCTCGATCTTTCGGCCTGCGCGGCGAGCGGGACAGAGGACGACCTCGTCTATGTGTCGCCGAAATCGGGCCGCGCCGTGTCGCGGCAGGCAGGCGAGCCGTGGAAGGACCGGCTCTTGCTGCTGCCGGCGTTTCTGCGCGAGGCGGTCGCCGGCGATCCTTCGCCGCAGGACCTCGCCGATGGCTTCATGCTGACCGGCTTCTTCCTCGCGCGTCATGTGCTCGAGCCGCGCGGGCTCAGCCTTGCCGACGCGCGTGCGAGCTTCATCGCCGCGCTCGAGCACGACGCTCGCGCGGCAATCGGATGAGGCGAACGGGCCGGGCCGTTGATCGCCCGGCCCGTGGTCCAGTGATTGTTACCACCAGCGGTGATGCCCGTGATGCCGCCACCACCAGTGTCGGTGGTAATAGCGGCGCCAATACACCTGATCGACCGCCTGATTGAGGTTGGCGGCGTTGGCGATGGCAACACCGCTCGCAGGCGCGGCCAAGCTCGGCGACACGCCCGCAAGGCCGATGCCCAAGCCGACCAGTGCTGGGATGAAGATTGCACGCATTTTCGACTCTCCTTGCGTCCTCGAGAGGCGCCGACCGAGCGCCTCCCATGTTCTGGCGTTTGGCGACCGCGTGCTGCGGTCCGAGATTCGGCCGGCGGCGCCGCGTTCATCCGTCGATCGGCTTGTCGCCAAATCGCCCCGTACCGCGACGACAAACGCCATTGGCTCAAAGCTACGCCCTGCAGTCCGAACAATGCGTGGCTGGATCATTCATCGCTTGTTCATTGCCTGGCCTGGCATTAACTCTTGCACATGGCTCAGCACCTGATTCCCCCCCGCGACGGCGACGTCGAAGAGATTGCGCTGCGGGAGGCGCTGGAGGAGCGCTATCTCCAATACGCGCTCTCTACCATCACCGGGCGCGCGCTGCCGGATGCGCGCGACGGGCTCAAGCCCGTTCACCGGCGGCTCTTATACGCGATGCAACAGCTGCGTCTCGACCCCGGCGCGGGGTTCAAGAAATGCGCGCGGGTGGTCGGCGACGTCATCGGCAAATTCCATCCGCACGGCGACCAGGCGGTGTACGACGCGCTCGTGCGCCTCGCCCAGGATTTTGCCCAGCGCTATCCGTTGGTCGACGGGCAGGGGAACTTCGGCAATGTGGACGGCGATAATCCCGCCGCCATGCGCTACACCGAGGCGCGGCTGACCGAGGTTGCGCATCTCCTGCTCGACGGCATCGAGGAGAATGCGATCGATTTCAGGCCGACCTACGACGGCTCGGAGAACGAGCCGGTGGTGCTGCCGGGCGCGTTTCCAAATCTTCTCGCCAACGGCTCGCAGGGCATCGCGGTCGGGATGGCGACGGCGATCCCGCCCCACAATGTTGCCGAGCTCTGCGATGCGGCGCTCCACCTGATCGATACGCCGAATGCCAGGAGCCGCACGCTGTTGAAATACATGCCGGGTCCGGATCTGCCGACCGGCGGCGTGATCGTCGATCCGCCCGCGGCCATCACCGAAGCCTACACCACCGGTCGCGGGTCGTTCCGCGTGCGGGCGCGCTGGCACAAGGAAGACACCGGTCGCGGCACCTATCTCGTCGTCGTCACCGAAATTCCCTGGCTGGTGCAGAAGGGCCGGCTGGTCGAAAGGCTGGCCGAGCTCATCAACGAGAAGAAGCTGCCGCTGGTCGCCGACGTACGCGATGAATCGGCCGAAGACATCCGGCTCGTGATCGAGCCGCGCTCGCGCACGGTCGACGCCGGCCTGCTGATGGAATCGCTGTTCAAGCTCAGCGAGCTCGAGAGCCGCATTCCTCTCAATATGAACGTGTTGGTGAAAGGGCGCATCCCCAGGGTCGTCGGCCTCGCGGAGGCGCTCACCGAGTGGCTTGCGCATCGCCGCGAGGTGCTGCTGCGGCGCTCGCAATTCCGCCTCGGCCAAATCGAGCATCGGCTCGTGGTGCTGGGCGGCTATCTCGTCGCCTACCTCAACCTCGACAAGGTCATCAAGATCATCCGCAACGAGGACGAGCCCAAGCCGGTCTTGATGAAGACCTTCAAGCTCTCCGACGTGCAGGCCGACGCCATCCTCAACATGCGGCTGCGCAACCTGCGCAAGCTCGAGGAAATCGAGATCAAGCGGGAGGACAAGGAGCTGCGCGCGGAGCGCAAGTCGCTCAAGGAGCTCATCGGCTCCGAAAAGGAACAGTGGAAAAAGGTCGCCGAGGAGATCAAATCGGTACGCACGAAGTTCGGACCCAAGACGGCGCTGGGCAAGCGCCGCACCTCCTTCGCGGAGGCGCCGGAACACGACGAGGCGGCGATCGAGGAGGCGCTCGTCGAGCGCGAGCCGATCACCGTGGTCGTGTCGGAGAAGGGCTGGATCCGCGCGTTGCGGGGCACGGTCAGCGATTTGTCGAGCATCGCGTTCAAGGCCGACGACGGGCCGAAATTCGCGTTCCCGGCCGAGACCACGTCGCGGTGCCTGGTGTTCGCCAGCAACGGGCGCTTCTACACCCTCGATGCGGCGAAGCTTCCGGGCGGCCGCGGTCACGGCGAGCCGATCCGTCTTTTCATCGACCTGGAGCAGGAGGCCGATGTGGTGGCTGCTTTCCGCCACCAGGGCGGGCGCAAGTTCCTCCTCGCAAGCGCGCAAGGCCGCGGCTTCGTCGTCCCCGAGGACGAATGCCTCGCCAATACCCGCAAGGGCAAACAGGTGCTCAACGTCACGCCACCCGACGCGGCGCGTGCGATCGCGGTGGTGGAGGGCGAACTCGTCGCGTCGATCGGCGAGAACCGCAAGATGGTGATTTTCCCGCTCGATCAGGTCCCGGAGATGACGCGAGGACGCGGCGTGCGGCTGCAGCGCTACAAGGATGGCGGGCTGTGCGACCTCAAGACCTTCAAGGCGGAGGAGGGACTCTCGTGGACCGACGCCGCCGGCCGCGCCTTCTCGCTCACGCTCAAGGAGCTTGCCGATTGGCGCGGCAATCGCGCCGATGCCGGACGGTTGGCGCCGAAGGGATTTCCGCGCACCAACACGTTCAACCAGCCGTGGGCGAACGGCAAGGGCCGGGAGGAGAGGGGATCGAAGGCGTAGGTGGTGCTGCGCCGCTGGTCCGATCCCGCGGGAAGGCTCTTCATCCACCTAGCGGAACCAACGTATTGCCCGTATCGTTTTACAACTCGGCCGCAAAACCCGAGGTGAAGAGAAGGCATCGATGGATAAAATCGTAAAACTTAATCATCGCCTCAAAAGACGACCGTCTCGACAAACGTCCGCCGTTCGACCCTCGCGCGCGGACGCGGAAGACGCGGTGCGCACCCTCATTCGGTGGGCTGGCGATGATCCCGATCGCGAAGGGCTCGTCGGAACACCGGCTCGCGTTGCTCGTGCATACGAAGAGTGGTTTGCGGGTTATTTCGAGGACCCTCGCGAGTATTTGAGGCGGACCTTTGAAGAAGTCGCCGGCTACGATGAGATTGTTTTGCTGCGCGACATCAGGTTCGAATCGCATTGCGAGCACCACATGGCGCCGATCATCGGCCGTGTTCACATCGGCTATCTTCCGCGCCAGCGGATTGTGGGAATATCGAAGCTCGTTCGGCTGGTCGACGTCTTCTCGAAGCGGCTTCAAGTGCAGGAGAAAATGACGGCGGAGATCGCCGCGTGTCTGGACAGCGTGCTCAAGCCGTTCGGGGTCGGCGTGGTGGTCGAGGCCGCGCATGAATGCATGACCACTCGAGGCGTCCACAAATCCGACGTCACGATGGTGACGAGCTGCATGCTGGGAACATTTCGGACCAAGGCCGCAACTCGCCAGGAGTTTTTGTCGGCGATCAACCTCAAAGGCGGCGTTCCCGGCGGCAATGCCATCCGCTGAGAAAAGTGCCCCCACGATCTAGCGTGTCCCAGACGGCCTGCTAGCTCGCGACGAATACGATCGATGCCGGCGACTTTTCGAGCACGGCCGCGGCGGTGTCGCCGAAGAACAGCTTGTCGCCCGGGCGGCGGCTCACCCCCATGACGATCAGGTCGTGCCCGCGTTGCTT
>Ga0306926_10007161_pt1 | contig 12080 bp, 12 predicted proteins | sample flu12Cox44000178_FD_203759 | JGI IMG/M metagenome (GOLD analysis project Ga0306926, IMG submission 203759) | Lab enrichment of tropical soil microbial communities from Luquillo Experimental Forest, Puerto Rico - flux8day.12C.oxic.44.000.178 (v2)... | ecosystem: Environmental > Terrestrial >... | reverse complement strand
AGTGTAGGGGACCTCGCGTTTGCACGCGATGTTGGCGATAGCGTCCTTTATCATTCACGATTGAGACGGCTCCGCCGCGAGTTGCTATAGTGCCTGGAATTACGCACAGAATTGGCGCACGGCCACTGGCAGCGAGCGGATTTATCGCTGCTCTTAAAGGATTAAAGATCGAAGAACCGCCCACACGGAACGACATGTTGACTGTACCCGCAATGTAGAGTGTCAGCCAGTTGTCGGCTTACCCTGGGCCTCGGTCTCGGTGGAAATCTCGAAGGTGTAAACTGTCTGATCGTTTGTAAGCACCAGCATTCTCTTGCCATCAGCGCTGAAGCTGCTGAAAACGACCGGCGAACTAAACCTGTACACCGCGCGTTTTTCCAGAGTTGAGAGATCGTAAAGCGCGGCTTGCCGCGATTGCGCTTCCTCCTGCACGAGCAGCGCAGTGGAGGAGATGCTATAGCCTCGCCCTTGAAACACACTCAGAGGCTTGCCGTCCAGCGAATAAACCAGCACTCGATTCTCGTTGTCGAAGAGCACGACCCTGTTTGCGCTGACGCTTATACCTTTCGGTGTAAACGAGTTTTTACCGGTGTCGATCGCCATCTGCGATTGCACCTTACCGGTGTCCAGAGCTATCACCTGGAGGAAGACTATTCCGGCCTTGTCGTGGTAAGGAGCTAGTTTTGAGGCTGCGTCCTGATCGTCCTTCGCTAAAGCCTTAATCGGCTTGGAGCCTGCCGGCCAATGCAAAATCAAGGACCGCGTCTCAGAGGTGATCCAGCCGTCCGGCGGACCTTGCGGGAAGCGTTTGCTCCACAGCAGTTGGTCGTCGTGTATGTCATGTATCTCGACGGTCACGTCGCGTGAGTTAGGGTTGTTTTCTTTGGCTGGGACGAACTTCAATAGATACTTGCCGAATTGACGGGCATGTTCCTTGTCGGTAAGTGTTCGCTTCGCTTCAATGGCTTGCTTCGGTAGAGGCATACGGACGATAGTCCGGTCCGTTTGTGCAAACTTGGGAAAGTCTGCATAAATGCCGTTATCAGGGTCGAAGTATACTCCCCTAAAGCCTCTGACTTTGTACGTCTGTTCGCCGGTCTCGAGATTCCACACAGCGCCGCGGGTCTTGTGAGAAATGGCCAACCATTTCAAATCAGGAGAGACATCGGCGGCCGTGAGTTTTGGGATGGGCGCTTCGGGCAGGTGCGCTGTCTCCAGCGGTTTCGCCGTTTTCAGATCGAAAACTTGAAGCGTTCCATCGAGCTGCTCGGCGATGTACTGGTCGTCCCATATGTCCAGGGTGATTCGTTTGCTCGCCAGAGCGAGCGTCTGGCTTCTTAGATCCAACACCCCAAGCGGATTGTCCTTGAGTGGACTGAGCAGGATGAAGTCGCCGTGCGCAACAGCAAGCACATCCGCCCTACCTATTTGGATATTCTTGGCAAAGAGCCGGCCGGAGGGAAACTGGATCAGCTCTGCTGTCCAATTTGTGTAATCGTTCATTCCCACCAGTTTGTCCTGCCCAACGAACGTGAAAACGCCTTGACTTACGGCGCTTTTGACCTCGTTTGGAAGTGACACGGTCACCCGGTTGAAAAGGTCCATGCAAAGGGTGTTGTTCGGGCTGTGAGCCAACAGGTAGTGGCCGTCAGCAGAAAACCGAAGACGTGAAAGGTTGGAAAAGTACGCTTCGTTCTGCGCGAGTAAATTGAAATAGAGTTGTTGTCGAAAATAAAGGTCGTACGAGCTAGTAATTGCGACCCAATCCGACTTGTGCCAGTACGAGGTGGCTGTGCCGGTGTCATACAGGTCAAGATCGAGCTTAAAAGCATACTCGTTCGTGGCATCCGTTGTACATGCCAGGGTCTTTCCATCCGGTGACACCGCATGGGTTAGGCATCCCTTGGCGACGTGAATCTCGTGAACCTCCGATCGCTTTTGGCTGGCTATGTTCCATTTTTCCACTCGCGGCGATTCGCCGAACCCGCCCATCGTGAATACGACGTCCTGTGAGTCTGGAGTGAACTTTGCCCCAGTCGCGCCGGGAGCTTCAAATTGAAACACAGGCTTTAACGGCTGCCGCGTAAGAACAAAGATGTTGTTCTCATCCTGCGCAAGTACGTAGCGCCCATCAGGGCTGATGCGGATACGGTGAATCTCGGGCGTCAGGTGCTGGGCAAGGACACGCTTGCTGTAAAGCCCAGGCAACGCCTCTTCGCCGACTGGTTGCTTGTACTCGACAACCGAGTTCTTCCAGTTCGTGAAGTTGCCGGCAATCTCCCCCCGTGTAACACAGGACGGCGGCATAGGCGTCGCGGATCTCACCATCTCGCGCAGCCGCTTGGAATCTTGCGACGTCTCGCCAAAAAGGTCCGACCAAAAGCCCCCCGTCTTGCCCTTCGTTTCCGCCAGGCGGTCGAAAAACTCGCCGAAAGAATTAGTGGAATACCCGGCGCGAGCGACGAGGTAGAACCAATGGCGTCGGCCTGGAGCTCCTCCTGCTCATGAATCTTTTCGGCATGCGTGACATCGCCCTGCGACATATGCATCCGGTGCCAGTTGTTGTGCAATTCGTTCCACTTATCAATAACGTCTTTCCGATCGCCGACCTGTTTGGCCCCCAGCACAGCTCGAAAGCCGTCGCTAACCGAGACAGCTATGTGCTCCGCCGCCAAGTGGCCCATCTCGTGCCCGAGTACTCCGGCCAGTTCATCGTCGTTACCCACCATCGCCACAAGTTTTGGACTGACGTAGATATGTCCGCCTATCGTGCTGTAGGCATTCGCGGTGGGCAATTCCATCAGTGCGACTTTGAACTGAGGATGGTCGGAAGGCAGCACCCGCGCCATGCGATCGACGATTGCTTGCATGCGGCCAGTTAGAGCAGGATCTCGGATGATGACGTGATCAAGCTGCATGCTTGCGTCGATGGCCTCGGCCAGGTAGACCTCTTGTTGTGGGGAAAACATGTTCGTGCCGGGAACGATATGGGCGATGTTCAACGCGGGACAGGAATCCTGCGCAGGAAGCTTTATCGCAAACAAAAACGCGACAAAGCAGAAGACGATAGTACGCTTAGTGTCGATGGCCATAGTAATGATGGCGCAACAAGAAAAAGCAGAAAGAAGCAGCTTTTTAATAACGCTGACTGTTTTGCGTGTCAATGGCACCGAAGTGGCTTTCGGTCATGTTCTTTTGGGCCGCAAAAAACCATCTCGCAAGTAGTCGTTAGGTTCACCTAGTCTGGATCGTCGCTCACCACAGCCAGATTGACCTCGAATTCCGCATTCGCCAGAAACGCGACTGGTGCGGCGGGTCCCATGGCCGCGAAATAAGATTAAAAAAGCTTACTTTCCGATCGGGAGGGTGGTGGATGTCAGTTGCAAGTTGTCGCAACTATCGAATCACGAGCTCGTCATCTGCCAGACCAGCCAGTAAGCGCTCAGCTTTGGTGTCGAGGCATCGCTGAAAGATCCGCCGGGAATAAGACCTGTCTGGTCCGGTGTCCAGCCTGGTGGCTGAGCGCCCCATCTTCAGCACCTCGAGGGCGCGTTGCCTAGAATGCTCATCGTGCAGTGTCCTTTCCTCGCCGGCGTTCGCTGTCGTGGATCATCTCGTTCAGATCGGCCGCAGGACGTATCTCCCAAGGTCCATACTTCACGCCTGGATGCTGCGGGATGAGCTGAATGGCATGATCAAGTCGCGCGCCTCAAGCACCAGGATTTCACCCAGTTGCTACTTGGTCTCCGTGTAGGGACCGTCGGTTACCGCCACTTTGCCGTTCTTCCAGTACAAGGTCATGGCCGAAGTGGGAGGCTGAAGAGCTTCGCCGGCTTCGTGGTGAAGGGAGGGCTCGCCACGATGGCCGATTTCGCAAAATCAGATAGCACAGGCTGCCGGCATAAGGAAGTCGCGAGTCTGCGACCTCCTCAGCCGAAAAGCAGGCCTTCTGTGGACAGTTCAACCTAAGGGACAGAAGCTTCGTTACTATCCTTGTTCACCTTGTTCCCAATAATCGGGAACCAGTTCCGCCAGTTCAAGGTTCTAACCTGTTCCCTGTTCCCTCCCCTAAGAGGGAATAGGTAGGGAACCCCGGAACAACCTGTTCCGAGAGACAGACGCTGCAAGCATACTCCGGGATCAAGAACGGCGCCGTAACACTGTTTATAGGTGGCCTTGGCCGACAATGTGGGCGAGGGTATTGCCCGCGGCAGAAGCAGGCTAACAGCGGTTCCAAGCTGCAAATGTTCTTCTCCCTGCAGACACTCGCGGCCGTCATTGCGCTAGGTCAACGACAGAATTGCGGCTGCCTGAAATACTCAGCACCGCGCAAGTTTGGCCTGGCAGAACAAAACATATCGATGAGGTCCTCGTTTTCGGAACGCTCCAAGCCGCGTTAGTCAGGCGAAGCGATAACTCGAATGGTTCCGATAGAAATTATCGATTCGAACTAGCGAGCTGGTCTAAGGGACACTGTCCCACAAGAGGGATGCCGGGTTACGGAACTCCGAGGAGGGTGCGGATGGCCGACGCAGACGAACCTTGGATAAGGGAGTGGATCAATAGCGTGGCGGACGACATGATGCGCGAGCACGCCTACATGGAGGTGAGTCTACGAGGTAGCGAGCTCGTAAGTGTGAGTCTTACGGAAATTGGCGCAACCTGTGCGTGCTTGTTGGACGAGAATACAGAACACCACCCCGGGAATGACTAAAAATTTGGTGGCCGACAACCGAAACTGTCGGCCACCAAGGTTTTGGCTCCCTTCAGGACGCGATCTTATGCGTCAAGTTTTTGTCCGAGGAACTCCTTGGCTTTGGCAACTTCGCTATCCCACTTGCTGAGTTGCTCAGGAGTTAGAAAATTAACAACACGCTGACGAATCTCGTCGCGGTGCGCCCTCACCTTGGCGATGATATCGGCTTTGGTTGTGTTGGGATTGTTCCTAAGGTACTCTCCGACTCTTTCTCGCGCTTCCGTAAGAGCGGTCTGGAGTTTCTCTTTCTGTTCGTCGGTTAGATTGAGGTCTCCAGCGAAACGCTTCAGTTCAGTCGCGACCTGTTCGCGTTGTTCAGCGGTCAGACTCATAATAAGCCTCCATGAATCGTTGATGATTTGAGTTAGGACAACTCGGAGCACTTGCGACGTCCGAGTCCCTCAGGGTTGCAGAGTTTGTGTTGCTACATGGGCCAGCGAACGTGGACCCATGCACATGTCGGAGTTGGTCGAGATGTTTCCTGACATTATACACTCAGAGTTCTCGGCATCGTACTCGGAAAACTTCTTCTGTAGAGCTCTGAGGAATGATTTCCGTCACAGTAATTCAAAGCTGGATGGTCCCAATGTCACCTTGCCGAGAGCGATCCCAGCAATTGAACAAGCTGGGCGACAACAGCTAGGTCTCAGAGCAGGCGCGCCGAGATGCAGCTGTTAATGTCCTCGGCAGTTTTACCACCCAGGCAACATCGTTTCTTCGTAATCCTTCGGAGGCACCGACAGCCTAAGTCTTCAGTGAATCGGCAGAATCGCTAGGTTTCGACGGGAGATCCTGCCGCCTCTTCGTGCCATCCGCCAAGCGTAGCGCAAGGCAAACAGAAAGCGGAGATAATCCAGAAATTTCTGATCATTGCTGTGGGCAGAAACCGTTGTATGATGCGTGTTGTAACATATAAGCAGATATCAGACGTGGGGCCGTCAAAAATCAGAGGTTGCCATGAATCGGAAGAGTACGAAAGAGGTCAGACGGTTCGCCAGCGCTGTCGCCAAGGGTTCTTCACCTCGGCGGGCGATGATGGACGCCGGCTTTAGTCCATCGACGGCGCGTCAGGGGCAAAGCCGCGCTCTCCAAGCCCATGTGGGAGGCTCTTGCGCGTGAGTGGAACAAGCTGGAACCGCTTGGACGCGGGATCAGCGCTGAAAGACAGGAAAATCTTGTGCCTGGGCGCCTAGTGCTCAACGTAATCACCGGCAAGGATGACGCGGTGCAAAGCGCCAGGCAACTGGGCGCCGACAAGCGCATTTCGATGTGGCAGCCGAACTCGCAGGTAGGACTGGTGGTGCTGCAGGCGCCGGACGTGAGGAAGATCAAGCATCATGTGCCGCTGGTGCCCAGCAAGCACGCGGAAGAGTTCGAGGGAGCCATGAGCTTCGAGGCCATGGGCTTCCATTTCATCGAGGCGCTCAATGCGCAGTTTGATGCGGAGCAGAACGGGAGGCCGGTGGCCATGTCAACTGGCCATGTGGCCAACTCGCTGATTGTCATCTTTTGATGTGCCTGGCCCTGCCTATCTTTCATATACCTGTCCTGCCTGTTCTGTTATCCCGAGGAGGCCCAAAACCGCCCCCGTGCCGAACTATCGAGCCTGATAATTGGCATTTTCCGGCCTTGCGATAGTGTGGCAGATGTTGCTGCAAGGCTAGGTTAATTTGTGGGCTTTAACTCAATCCTTCGCGGTCCCTGCACTCGAGGGTGCCACGCTTTCGTCGAACAAGTCCCGCGAAAACTGCGTATCACGAAGCAAGGAGTAGTGCGTCATCCCCGCGGGATGCGCCTCCACCCTCTATGGCCCTGCGCGATCTCATACGCGATGTGTTCCAGACTCTGTGGGCGCACAAATTGCGCACTGCCCTGACGATGTTTGGCATCGCGTGGGGCGTGATCTCCATTGTGTTGATGGTCGCGGCAGGCGAAGGACTGCAACAGGGACAAGCTAAAGTCGCGCAGAGCTTCGGCAAGGACGTCATGATTATCTTTGCCGGGCGTACCAGCTTGCAGGCTGGAGGGGCCCGTGCCGGACGGCGTATCGAGTTCGAAGATACGGAAATTCCCTACTTGGTGGAACACTCGCCGGACTGCCAGTGGATCCTGCCCGAAGTCAGCCAGGACAAGATTCGCATCCACAGTAACTACAACGCAAGCGCGCAATTGGTGGCAGGATCCTATCCGCCGTTCGCCGACGTCCGCTCGATCGACGTAGACGAGGGCCGATTTTACAACTGGAATGACGTGGCAGATGAGCGCCGTGTAGCGTTCATCGGCACAGAGGTGAGGAAGCAGCTCTTCCCTGGTGAGAACCCGATTGGCGAGAACATCTATTTGAACGACATACCGTATCAGGTCATCGGTGTGATGAAGGCGAAGGGCCAGGACTCGAGCTATGACGGTTTCGACGTGAACAAGATTTTTATTCCCTATCCGGCCATCCACAATGATTTTCCCAACAAGCCGCCGGCGAAGCCACACGGGTTAGACCGGTTGCTGGTGACGCCCAAATCAGTAGGCCGGCACTCCGCGTGCAAGAACGAAGTCATCGCCGCGCTGGCGCAGGTACACAACTTTGACCGGCATGACACCGAAGCTGCTAACGTGTGGGACACGATCGACGAAGCCCAGGCCTTCGAGACCATGACCAATGGGATGAAAGCGTTTCTCGGTGCAGTGGGCTTAACCACGTTGTTTCTAGGCGGCCTGGGAGTGATGAACGTAATGCTGGTGGCGGTGCGTGAGCGCACGCGCGAGATTGGCGTGCGCAAAGCCGTTGGCGCAAAGGGGAAGAACATCATGATGCAGTTCTTTGTTGAGACCATGATTGTGGTCTTCGTCAGCGGCGGAGTGGGCATGGCGATTTCGTTTGGGTTTTGCGCACTGTTCAACTTGTTGCCCATGCCGCAATATTTTGCCGGTCTGCTGCCGACCTGGAAGTCGGCGTTGCTGTCGATCGGGTTGCTGGGAACGGTGGCGCTTCTGGCGGCGATGTATCCGGCGCGGCAAGCGGCAAGTATCGACCCCGTTGAGGCTCTGCGATACGAAGCAGGAGGGTAGCATGTCCGTACTTTCCGTTGGCAACGAGATCGTGCAGGAGGCGTGGCTTGCGCTGCGCCGCAGCCGCACACGCAGCCTGCTGACCATGCTCGGCATCGTGTGGGGCATCGTCGCCGTCACGTTGCTGATCGCCTACGGCAGCGGATTTCGCGAGGTCCTGGTGCGCGCGTTCGACGCCTTTGGCAAAAGTGCAGTCACGTGCTGGCCGCAACAGACCAGCGAGCAGCCCGGAGGCCAGCGCGCGGGGAAAGTTGTGCGCTTCGAGCAGGCCGACCTCGATGCCGTGAAATCCGAAGCTACGCTAGTCAAGCATGCCTGCCTGGAGACAGTGAAGTGGTTGCCCATAGCCTATGGCGACCGACTCGCGAACACGGCGATCCGCGGCGTTTGCCCTGAATACGGCGAGATGCGCAACGAAGTTCCGAGCGAGGGCCGGTGGATTAACGCAACGGACGAGGTCGAGCGCAGGCGCGTTGCGTTTCTCGGCGGCCGCGTAAAGCAGCAGCTGTTCAGCGGGGGTAACGCCGTGGGTGAGACTGTACAGATCGGCGGCATGCGCTTCACGGTCATCGGCGTGATGGACCGCAAGCTGCAAATGTCGAACTACTTCACCAGCGACGACCGCTCGGTGTTCATCCCGTTCACCGTGGCGGGCGATTTGTGGAACGTACGTTACCCGCAGGTGCTGATCTTTGAGCCGGTGGCTCCGCAGTTTGAAAAGAAAGCTGAGGCGCAGGTGCTGGCGGCGATCGCCACACGGCAGCAATTCTCGCCAACTGACAAGAAAGCAATCCAGATGTTCGGGCGCGAGGAGTTCAGGCCGATAATTGACGGCTTGACGATCGGCCTGCAGGTACTGCTGCTGTTTATCGGCGCGCTGACACTCGGAATCGGGGGAGTTGGGGTGATGAACATCATGCTGGTGTCGGTGGATGAGCGTATCCGCGAGATTGGCTTGCGGCGGGCTATTGGCGCGCGTAAGTGGCACATCCGGTTTCAATTTTTGGCTGAGGCCATGATGATGATGCTGTCAGGAGGAGTTCTCGGCATTCTGCTGTCCTATGCGCTGTCGATCGTGCTGCCTACGCTGCCGTTGCTTGGCCCTCTGTTTGAAGACACGACCGGCAAGGGCGACATTCACTTGCGCATCTCGGCGATGGCGGTGCTGGGGTCGGCGATCGTGCTGCTTTTCGTAGGAGTGTTCAGCGGCATGATACCGGCGTTGAAGGCGTCGAAGCTGGATCCGGTGGAAGCGCTGAGGTACGAGTAGCTACTTCTTTTCGCGCGACGCGTTTCGCGCGCGGGTCTTGATCCAAATAGGCGTGACAACAAAACCGAAGGCCTCTTAAGAGTTCCGACTGCTTGTTCAAGAATGACGACGCCAAAGTGTGGCTTGTGAGGATCAGCGAGCAGCGCCGAGTGGCCAGGCCATCAAGAAAACATTCTACCCGCTACGAGAGTGGCGTAAAGCCCAGCAGGGCGAAACCTGCCGGAAGCAAAGCACCCCTTTAGAAGCTAACCTGCAAGCCAAATTCGCCGCATAGCTCAACTCGCGCACCATCATCGAGGCGGCGGGCAAGGCGCGGGTTGGCGAGCGCACCTTGCAGCGCTGGCTCACGGAACCGGACTTTCAAGAGAACTACCGGCGAGCGCAGGAGGAGTTGCCGGATTCGGCAATTAACATCTTGCGGCAGGCGAGTGTCAACTTCGCCAACACGATCAGGGACGTGGCTGACGATGCTTTGCTTTCTCCGGCGCTTCGTCTGGCGCAGCCGGACGAGGATTGGAAGTTCTCATGCAGATCCATGGCCACGCGGACATTGAGCGGCAGTTGAGCGAGCTGGAGGAAAGAGTGTCGCGGCTGGAGTCACAACAGTGAGGCCGGCGTTTGGGACTGTCGTGCCAGCGCCTGTGCCTGCCGCTGGTGGGTTTCTACTTCAATCGGTAGGGTTTCTGCTTGCGGGCGAGTAGGAGCGATTGCGGCTGGCGGTTGCGTTTTAGCATCAAGGAAGTGTGATGGACAGATCACTACACACGACGTCGCAAGGCCCGACGCTGTTTGGCGCGAGCGCCATCGCGGCAACTGGCGCTGCAGGCCAGCACTTTTGGCGGTTGTTCGATGTCGATGTACAACTCACGCCCGCAATGGATACACAATCTCGGCACCCATTGGCCGGGATCCGGTTCCGCGATGAAACAGCTTAGACACTTAGGCGCCCACGCCAGAACTCTCCGCTCCCACTCGACGCGGAACGGCTTAACGGATGTGTCGATGTGTGGAACAGATTTTATGCGGCAAGGAACCAAGGCCATGGCCTTGCCCGCCGGGATGTCCTGTTCGCACTGTCCGCACTGAGGTGTCCTACGCTTTCCTTCTGCCTTTGTCATGGAGAGTTCATTGTTGGAGAGCGAGCAAGAAAGAGACCACGGCAGCGTTCTTCAGTTAGCTCAAAAGTCCTAGTCGGGATGGACGTTACAAATCGTCGCAGCAACAGGGTCGGAGCAGAACTCGGTAACCGGCCGAAGGCTTTTGCGATGGTACGGAGAAGCATTTTTCTCGTCTTATATCCACGCTTTGCAAGCCCCTGTATGTGACTAATGCGGATCTTGATCTCGATTTCCCTGGAATCGAGATTGGAATCGGCTGAGTTATTTCACCAGTTTGCGGCGAAGCACGCTTGCCACTCCCAGAACACCGCTGCCCAAAAGAAGCAACGAACCAGGCTCAGCAACTGGGGGTGTACTAGTCTCGATGAGGGTTGCGCTGTTCGGGGTATCAATCTGCACCACGTTGTTGGAGTCTGTCAGCACCTCAAGAAATAGCATCCCTTGCGGAACCTTGCCTCCGCTTACGGAAAACATGGGATCGCTGAGCTCTTTGCCTTTGGCGGTATAGGTGAATGCCCCGAAATCGAAAGTATAAACAAAGTAGCCCTGGGGGACAGTGAGTCCCACGGACATCGCGCCGCTCTGGTAGGCATTAAGGGGATGTGCCGGTTTGGGGAAAGTTGGGAAGCTCGGGTTTGTCATGTAGTCGCTCAGCTTGCCACTGTTCCATTCAGTCGTGCTATAGAGAGAGCCCAGCACAGAGCCGGCTGTTGTGTTCACGCCGCCGAGGGTAAGAGCAAAGCTACTATTCTCAGTATCAGGAACCAGACCAATCAACCACAAGGTGCCGCTGCCGTTACTTAAGTTCCCGGAGTAGCTGAATGAAAAAAACGGTGGGTTGTCGTTCATTGGAGTTATGGTGTTATTGTCATTGCAGGTAGTCATTAGGCAGTAGCCGTGCACGGTGTCGGCATAAGCGGCTGTGGTAAATGCCAGAACCATCAGATAGATTGCAAACATCAAGACTCGCTTCATCTTTCCTCCTTGGGTTTACTCCAGACAGACTGGGGAGCGAATCGAAGGCGGAGCCGCGCATCTCATTACTATCCTCATTCTTACAAGCGCTCACAATCGCCTGTGCGGATGTGTCCGAAAGCATTCATCCGTTTGGGCGGCTCCAGAGCATTCTGAACTTGGAAAGGAGGACTGGTGACGACCCTAGGCGGTACACTTCCGCTGGAGTGCCTAAGATGAAACGCGGTATGGACGATTTAATCGTCCCGCCCGCTATGGTCGTCTAACCAGGCTATGTAGCGAAGATCTTTCCTATGATTCCAGTGCGGGTTGAAACCCTCATTTTGGTCATAATCTGGCGCAAGTAGGTCTTGACGGTGTTGGGGCTCAGACCCATCGATTGGGCAATTTCCTTGGTAGTCATCCCCTGAAGCAGCAACTCAACCGTTTGACGCTCCCTTCGCGTGAGTTCAAAGTCTTTCCAAACCCGCCGTTTCAGAGACAGTTCAGCGAATGGCGGGCGCTCAAACAGCAGTGCGATACTGGCGTCGGCCCTTCCTGTGGCCACCTCAGCAAACTGAAGGGTCACCGCGCGGCATTGATACGTGCGACTCCCTGACTTAAATTTACGGACAAATTGTTGACCTTCGATAAAGGATCGAGTTGCGATTTTGCGGCGAATTCGGCCGACTAGAAATGAAGGCAGACATTTGAGGCGTTTGGGATCATTAGGGAACGCAAGGATTTGCAATGCTTCCCGGTTGTATGCGACCGTATCCAGGGAGGAAGTGAGCAACAAAACACCAGGGGAGGTCGACGGATCCGCCTCGAAATTGCGTAATTTCTCACTCCGCCACTCGACCTTGGACACGGAACCTCATGTGCTACTTATGGTTGAGGTTGGTTGTGCCAGTGA
>Ga0306926_10007160_pt1 | contig 12083 bp, 19 predicted proteins | sample flu12Cox44000178_FD_203759 | JGI IMG/M metagenome (GOLD analysis project Ga0306926, IMG submission 203759) | Lab enrichment of tropical soil microbial communities from Luquillo Experimental Forest, Puerto Rico - flux8day.12C.oxic.44.000.178 (v2)... | ecosystem: Environmental > Terrestrial >... | reverse complement strand
CTGGTTACCTGTCATTTTGCTGCTTATGCCCCCCAAGGAGGATAGGATCGTCATTCATGAACAGGCATTCTATCCACCAGAGTCATCCCGAGATCGTCAAGCGCCTGCGCCGCGCAGAAGGTCACTTCCGCAGTATCATCGACATGATCGAAATACAGCGGCCGTGCCTCGACGTTGCCCAGCAACTGCATGCGGTCGAAAAGGTTGTTGTGCAAGCCCAAAAGACGCTGATCCACGATCACATCGAGAACTGTCTTGAACAGGCTGTCGGCCCTTTGGCGCGCGAGCAGCGCGGCCCGGTCGAAGAGTTTAAGGAGATCCCAAAGTATCTCTGAGGATTGTCATCAATGGGCTCGCTGACCGATTCGCTGCAATCGGGCGTGGCAGCCGGCTGGCTGCTGCTGCCAAGCGCCTTGGTGCTTGGCTTTCTGCGCGGCCTGGAACCCGGAGCAGCAAAACCATGATGACAGCCTTCATCGTCGCCATCCGCGGCACGGTACCGCAGGCGGTGCTCCTGGGGCTCGCGTCAACCCTATCGCGCACCTCTGTAGTCTGGGTTATGGCCCTGATCGGCATGCATTTCGGACGCCAATACGACGGCGCCGTTGCGGAACCCTATTTCCAGATCGTGTCGGCGGTCTTGATCATCGCTATCGCGCTGGCAATGCTGCAGAGAACCTGGCGCGAGCAACGGCGGATGAGCGTCGCAGCGCGTCAGCACGCGTATTGTTACGAGCATGACCACTATTATTCGCACTGGGACACCCATCTGCTGGCCCACGCCAACGACATCCGACGCCGGTTTGCCGCCAGGGATGTGACGACGGGCCAGATCGTCCTATTCAGTGCTGGCGTTGTGTCTTCAGGTAAGCCGGATCTGGCTTGGCGTCGCTTTGGTGTTGTGCTTCAGCATTGGACTCGCGGTGACTCTGATCGCAGCCGGTAGTATCGCGGCGATCGGTGTGCGTCATGTTTCGCAGCGCTGGTTTGCCTTCGGTGAGAGCGGAAGGCTGCCATAGCGAAGCTGCCCTTGCTGACTTCCACCGACAAGGCGGAGCATTCGAATGCGGGGCTCCCTGCGTTTGACATTGGCCGGAAGCTCGAGAACGGACAACCGGAGGGCGAGGTGCCCCTCTCGACGCTAATGCCTTTACCGCTATTGAGTCCGGGGGGTCGCCGAGTTGACAAAGCATGATCATTGCCAAGAATGCTATCTTTAAATTACCTAATTCACATGGTATAAGCGGATACCCGTGTTCGAACGGCAACGAGCGTGCAGATTGCCGACGGGCCTTCGTCGGAATTGGCTAGGCTCGTTTGCGACCGGGTCCAAGCGGTATTTCAACTTTTAGGAGAGTTTTGGTGCAGATCCGCTGCAGATACAGCTTGAGCTGATCGTCGACTCTACTTTTTATCGCGACTGCGCGACCAGCCCGTAGGGGGCCGACCGTGGCGCGCATCGAATAGGCCGGTGAGGGTTTATGCTTTTTTCTCAGGGAACCGATCCAGACTCGCGGATCCTCGGCTTGTGGGTGGTCATCTACGGTGGTGGGTCGTGTTGCCGGGGCCAAGCAGGCGCCCCGTAAAGACGGTCTCCCGTCCGAGCACTGCGCCGCTCGCTATGCGACGAGCGGCGTGTTCGCGGGTGGAGAGGCCGATTTTGTTTTCAACGCATATTTTTCGTTTTGGTTGAGGACGGCGCATGCGTCCCCTTGTTCAATCTTCAACAAGCGGCACCAGGAACGTCGGCCGGTTACTCCACGGGAGGATAAGGCCATGATGTGGAAATGTTTAGCGACGAATTGCGCGGCGTTGGCATTCGCCATCGTGTTGTCCTTTCCGGCGATTGCCGCGGATGACGGCTGGCACGCCCGGGTCGGCGAAGTTCTCGGCAAGACCGGCTCGACTATGCCTCGCGGGAGCTACCGCGTCGGCCCGCCGCGCACCGACCTGAAGGTCGCCCTCGACGGCTCGCGCTGAAGGCCGGCTTTGCGCTCGGCAGCTGGTTGGCGTTCGAGAAGATGGACAACAGCGGCATGGTGATGGGTGGTTTGGTGCTGACCATGGACGAGGTGAGCCCGGTCATGAAGAAGCTTGTCGAGGGCGGCATCGAAGTCACGGCGCTGCACAACCATCTGTTGCGCAATCAGCCCTTTACGTGTGTATGCTGTGCTTGGCCACGGCAGCCCCGTGAAGCTAGCTGCCACGCTGCACGCCGCGCTCGCCGAAAGCAAGACGCCGCTCAGCACTGTTGCCCGGGCGCCGGCCGCTGCGCCACCACCCATTGATCTCGACACCGCTGCAATCGATGCAGCGTTGGGCGCCAAAGGCACCAATAACGGTGGTGTCTACCAAATTGGGATCCCCCGCGCCGAACCGACAACGGATATCGGCACGAGCGGGCCGCCGGCGATGTGCTATCCGCAGAAACCGGATCTCGTGGCTCTCGCCAGCGCCGGCGATGGCTCGGTCCGGTTTTTCCGCGGCGAAGATCTCGCGTTCGCCGGCAGCCTCGCGCTGGGCAGTGACCCCGACAATGTCCGCATAGACCGGCGCACCAGGAATATCATCGTCGGCTACGGCAGCGGTGGGCTGACGCTCATCGATCCCGGGAAAAGAGCGAAAATCGGCGATATCAAGCTCCCCGCACATCCCGAATCCTTCCAGCTCGACCCAATGTTCGGCCGGGTGTTCGTCAACCTGGCATATGCGGGTCAGATCGCGGTTGTCGACCTCGCGGCGGCAAGACAGATGGCCAGCTGGACCATTCGTGGTCTAGGGCGAATTTCCCGCTGGCGATCGAAGGTTCGGGCAGGGCGGTCGCCATGATTTTCCGTCACCCTGCAAAGCTCGTCTTGCTCGACATCAAGACCGGTGCCGTGACGCAGCAACTGGATGTTTGCGGTGACGCCGACGATGTCTTCTTCGACACCAAGTGGCAGCGAATCTATGTCAGCCGCGGCGTAGGCGCAGCCGACGTTTTTCAGAGCGAACCGACGGGCTATCGCCCTCGGCGCGCGCCGAGACGTCTTCAGGCACCCGGACCTTGTTGTTCGTCCCCGAGCTTGACCGATGGTACATCGCTGCGCGCGCGGGCCTCTTGGGGTCGGATGCCGCGATCCTGGTGTTTCGACCTCTTCCTTGAGACGGTTCGGGAATCGCGTTACAGATCGGGATCATCGCCGACCGGCATTCCCGGCGCCGTCTGCTTTCAGCCGCCGGCTTACCGGCGGCCGCGATGGAGGTCGGGTTTACCGTTACGGCGCATTCTCGCCGCTGCTCGCCGACGATCTTGCCGCCATTAGGACCAGGAGCGGATCGTAGGTTTGGCCGAGGCTGCTAGGGCTTCCATTACCGCCGCCGAGCCTGCCCGAACTGCGCCCGGCGTGCCCTCAGCATCCCTCGCGTCTTGCCGGCAGGATGCCCAGGTGGCAGCGGGTACGAGCCTCTTCTAATGGTCAACGGAACGCCTCTGGGAGATCATCTGAAATCGAAAGTCATATTACATTAGTCGAACGTAAACACCGGGAGCGTAATCGAGAGGAGAATAATAGAGCGCGAGCGCGGTGATTGATGTCTCCTCCACCTCCAGCCCATTTCCTGCTTGTGGGCGCGGGCAGCGCGGGCTTGATGACTGTCCGTAAACTTGCACGCGCCGGCAAGAGAGTGACTATACTCCATGCGCAAGACCGATGCGGCGGCCCATCTACCCCCTGCCGGCCCAGGAATTTGGATATCCGGCGGAGGGTGGCACCGAGTTCGTCCCTGGCGACGCACCCGTGACACGTGCCCTGATGCGCGAGGCGCAGCTATCGCTATCGCCGACCTCGGGAACGCGGTGGAGTGTCCACACAGGCGCGCTCTTGCGTGATGAGGCCCCGCTTCCTCATGCGGACCGGTTTTACCAGGCGCTGCGGGAATTGAAAGCGGACCTGCCTATCGCCGAGTTCCCGGAGACGGACTTTGCCGGCCCGCGATATAATGAGCTGCGCCGGTCAATCACGCGGACCGTCGAAGATTACGACGCCGCCGACCCGCACCGCGCCAGCACTTTGTCACTGCGCGAGGAATGGATGGGCCGGGAGCAGGGTCGGCATGGACGCATCGCAGAGGGCTATGGCGCGCTGATCGAGTATCTCGTATCGCAATGCCGTCAGCATGGTGCCACGATCCATTTGGGCGCGGTCGTGACGGTGATCGACGCGGATCGCAGACGGATTGCGGTGCATTGTAACCAAGGCGCGCAATCTTCGAGACCGATGCCGCGATCCTCACCGTGTCTCTCCCCGTTTTGAGCGAAATCGCACTTCCCGCGGCCGCACGCGAAAAGGCGGCAGCCGGTGCTGACATCGGATTCGGCAATGTCGTCAACATACTGGTGCGCTTCGGTACAAAGTGGTGGGCTGATCACGGCGGGCGAGACCTCGCCGACCGGTCGGTTCCGCATTGCAGCGCGACCGTCCCGACATGGTGGACCCAGCATCCAACCCGACATCCGGTGCTGACGGGTTGGTTCGCGGGACCCAAAGCCGACACGGTGGCGCGCCTAGCGGCGAGCGAGCTTGTTGAAATGGGGCTCGCCTCGCTCGCCGACATTTTCGATCTAACTCGGGACCGCATCAGGGGGGATCTCGTCCCATCACGAGGGATCAACTGGCGCAACGACCCGTTCGCGCGCGGCGCCTATTGCTACGCCACGCCCAAAACACGCGAAGCGCAGTCGGCGCTGGAGAGGCCGGATGGCGACGCCATATTCTTTCCGGTGAGGCGTTTTACGCCCGCCCGGATGTGGGCACGGTCGACGCGGCGCCAGCCAGTGGACGGGCGACGGCGCAGACGATCATGGCCGCCGGACTATAGGCGCTTCCTGCGACACTGGCGTCAGCCTCGACGAACGCATGGACGAACAGCATCGATCAGCAGTGCCGACGAGGCCAGACGCGGTCCTTCTCCGTCGTCGACCGGCGGCACAATCGTAACGCCCCAGGCCAGCAGCCTGTTGAGCGATGCCTGCGCTTCGGGGTGGTTGAGGAGCGGCGCATTCAAAGATGGGCCGACGATCACCGGAGTACCCCGCCCGATCGCCTCGGCGACCACGGATAGCGCAAGGTTGTCAGCGATGCCGTGTGCAAGTTTGTTGAGCGAGTTGAAGCTGCATGGGGCGAACAGCACCACCCCACGCGGCGGTCGTGGGCGGATGGCTAGATCGAAGTACGACTGGACGACCTGCGCCCGCTCGACGTCCGCGAGGTCACGTGATGCTACCACGCGCGAAGCATTCGGCGTGGGAATTGCGATGACGGTTGAAAAGCCGAGCGCAACCAACCCACGAAGGAGCTCAGGACAGCGCGCTGCCGTAGTGGTGCCGCTAAGCACCAGGTAGGCTAGATCAAAGCTTTCGGCACCAGCCGCAATATCGGCGCTCATCAGCTATCTCCTAATCCGTTCACCTCAGCTCGAACGAGTAGGCGATTGCCAAGCCAGCCGCCAGGGCGGCGAACGATAGCAGCGCCATTACCGCACTCCTGGTCGCAGCGTCGACTTGGCTTCCATCGCTGCCTGATGCCCAATGTGCGGGTCGTGACGCGCGCCGGCCTCCGCATCGTGATCCTGCATTGTGCCGAACATGCTCGCCCGGCGCACCGTCATCATCCCATGCTTCAGATGGTTGGCGACTAGCCACCAATTCATTGGATAAGCGATGACAAAGCCCACCAGCAGCCCGATCGACATCACGAGCCAGAACGCGGGGTTGCAAGATTGGCCCCGGACGCAACTAGCGTCCGTAACCCCATCACTGTCGGGACCATCCCTGCCATCAACTGGTTCATCGAGAGTAGTTCCGGGATGAACGTGCTGGTCAATGAACGGGAATAAGAACCCCCGGCCGTCTCGTGCATAAACAAAGCCTGGAAAATCATCGAGCCGAAGAGCGAAGCCGAGGACGTACTCAAAGACGACCTCGGCGGGCCCGGCCAGGCCGAGGACGCTGGCCGATACAGTGTGCAGAACGAAGGACACTTTGAACTGGCTGGATGGGTGACATCTTGATCCATTTAGCATCAAGGATGTTGCGGTTGTTGGGCCTGTGGAGTTGTGGTGATCGCCGCAGCGATCTCCATCAAATCCCCAGGCCGGCCGGTCCCTCCGCGCAACGGCGGCGGGCTGAGCCGGCGCCGCTGTGGATGGATGTAGCCCAGTTCGACGTCGGCATAACGCACCAGCCAGTCGCCACCCTCGGTCTCGCGAATGCCAACCGGCTCGCCGATCAGTGCCTCACCGACAAAGATCAGCTCGCTCGCCCATTTGATCTGGCCGTTGCTGCGCACGCGGCACCCCGCAACGTCGTCACCATAGTGCGGATCCTCAACCCGGTCCGAATCGGGCCGCGGCGAAGGCTCGTACCGCAAAGCCGGCGTCTGCTGTCCCAGCGCCTCGTGCGGCCGCTCATTGTTGTAGACCGCGCGGAACGCGTCGAACCGCTCCTGTTGCGCCGGCAAGCTAGCGGCCGGAGGTGCCGCCGTCTCTTGGTTGAGCGTGCGGTGCATCCGCTCGTGGCGGCCATTCTGCTGCGGCTTGCCCGCCACCATCCGCTCCGGTCGGATCCCCAGCTTGATCCGCCACACCGCCAGCCGCGACAGTCCGCCAACACCGGGCGAAGCAAAAGGCGGACCATTGTCCGAGCGGGTCGCCAGCGGCAAGCCATGCTCCTTGAAGGCCGCCTCGAAGATCGGCCGCACATGCTCGTCCGGTCGCGCCACGGCCTGACAGCGCCGCAGGTAACGGCTGAGCCCGTCGGTCAAGGTGAACCGATCGCACCGCCGGCCATCGCCGGTCCGGAACCAGCCCCCTGCTTTCGCAGGGGCAGCCTTGTATGGGGCTCTTCCTGTCAAGCGTTTTTTTTTGCCTCGTTAGTCCTCTCAGCGGCCGTCATCGGGGGGCTGACTCGAGCTGCGATCGGGTGGATTTCTAAGTGTTCTTTGTTCGGAGCTGGAAGGCCGTTCTTCGTCCCCTCGCCCTGCGATCCGCTTCCCGAAGCGCGCGCAAAGGGATCAAGGGACCCAAACGCTAGCGAGCTCGGCGGCTTTGCCGCCCTAGCGCAGCTTGTGTTTGGCAGCGCCTTGACGCCTGAGTACGCGAAGGGACGATGAATCGCGAGACGGGCCTTTGTCAGGGTTGCGACGGTCATCCGAGGGAAGCTCGCCATCGGGCGCGGAACCTCGCACAACACACTTGTATTCGGTGGATCCTATGCGGATCCGAACCATGATGCAGTCATACGCATCGCGGCGAAGCTCCGAGACGGCGGGCCCATTCTCTAGGAACGGCAAGCCATGCCTGCCTCGGGTCACCGCCACCCCGGACTGTTTGGGCGTCGCTTCGTCACTCGACAGGGGCGCCCAATCTCGCACGTTCTCCTGCGCCGCAGCGCCCGCTTAGGTTACTGGCCGCCGCAGAACCACACCTTCTGGGACTTCGCCGGTCGTCACCAGGCGCCAAAGCGCGATCAGAAGCTTGCGCGCCAAGGCCACGATCATGGTTTTGCGGGTGCCGCCGCGGCCATCGATGGTCTGCCTGCGGTACCACTGGGCCAGCCCGCTTTGCGTCTGGAGCATCAAAAAACGCCATGCCAGTTGGCTCACGCCACGGCGCACGCGCGCGTTGCCGGTCCTGGCCAGTCCCTTCTCCCGCCGTCGGGCACCGCTCTCATCCGGCGCACCAGTCAGGCCGCCATAGCGAGCGACAGCCTTACGGTCAGGCAGATTGCGCGACAGGATCTCGTGCACGGGCATGTCTGCGGTCTCGATGCCGACGCCGATGATCCGCGCGAGCAGCAGGATCATTTCAGGATTGGCTTGTTCGGGGTGCTGCTCGAGCCTGGCCAGGCGCGCCGCCTCGATCTCCCGAATCTGCTCCATAATGAAGCGCAAACGCGCCATGTCGCGCTGCAGTTCAGCCAGCGTGTTTTGGCGGCAAGAGGGTACCCTCGGGAGCGAGCAATCTCGCCAGCTGCTCGGGCACCTTGCGCAAGGTCGGCTTGAAGCCGCGAATGCCAGGCGGGCCAGCGCGCTCTTCATCCGGTTGACGATCCGGGTGCGCTCGCTGACCAAGTTCTCCCGCTCACGGTTGGGCCGCCTGGCATCTTCTTCTTCCAGCGTTGGAACCCGCGCCATGCTGCCGTGACGCGGCCCGCCGCGCAGCCAGCCGAGAAACGCACGCTTCAACTGCTCGGTATCCAGCCGATCCGATTTCGCCCGCCGATGCTCGCGCGATACGACCACACTGGTCGGGTGGATCACGTAAGCTTCGATACCCCGTTGCCGCAGCCACCGCGCCAGCCACAACCCGTCCCGACCCGCTTCATAGGCGACCGCGATCCGACCGATGGCACGGCCCGCCCTGATTGCCTCGTCCCGCCAGCGATGAAGCAGATGCAGCAGCGCCGTCTGATCGGCCGCAATCTTCTTCAGCGGCTGCCGCCTTGATCCCCGGGACAATACCGGTGATTAACCAAGTCGATTGGCTCATCTCGTGAGAGCGATAATCGTGCTATCCTGGTCTAGAGCGGCGAGCGATTTGCTAAGCTCATTCGGCTGTGGCATGGGGCATCCCCGTCGGTTGTTTCCAGCGACGACTATGCCTTCTCCTCGCCGCTCGACCTGCGGCGAAATTAACAAGCGTGGCGCCGCGTTTCAGTACTCCCAGGCCATCAGTAATGCTCTCGAGCGTGGCAAAGGCTGTCTCTTAGAGGCGAGCCTACCGCTTTCGGAGGCCGAGCGCGTCAGCATCGGTGTTCCGGCGAGGCAGTCGAGCTTTCCGCATGTCCTGTTCCCGATCTGCGCAGCACAGAGCAGGCGTGTCCCCATGCTCTAAATCGTGAGAGCGCTTCCTTTTCATGATGTGTGAACTAGCTCACACATCCCGCGGAAACATGCTTGCTAAGAAGCTTGCCGAATTAGGACCGTTGGCTGGAACAAGATGACGACCGGAGAAGACTTCCGATCACGAGCGCGCAGCGGATGCCCGACACAAAGTCATCCTGATCCTTTGGCGAAGTATGAATGATTCCAACTAGTTAGGTGAGTTGCGTGCAACCAACTTGGTTGAGGCTGGTAACGGGCATCAATGGCAAACGGTCAACGATACTCGCAGGCGGAATAATGCTTCATGCATTATTCATGTTTATTACATCGACAGTGCTACCAACAGTAGTTATGGAAATCGGCGGCGTCACCTACTACGCATGGGCTGCTACATTTTTCGCGGTTTGCTCGATTGTGGGGGCGGTGATCACTTTACCTGTCATAGCAAAACTGGCACCGAGGCGGGCATATGTATTCGGTGCCTTGCTATTTGTGGCGGGTAGCTCAGCGTGCGCCACAGCGTTGAACATGGCTATGTTCATAATCGGACGTGCGCTTCAGGGCTTGGGTGGCGGCCTGATGTCTGGGATGGCTTTTGCAATGATCCCTCTCGTCTTTCCAGACGCAGTTCGGTCCGGTGCGGTCGCGCTGATCTCCAGTGTGTGGGGGCCGGCCGCGCTGACCGGTCCACTCTTCGGCGGGGCACTCGCGGGGGGCGGACTCTGGCGAACGGTCTTCTGGACTTCAGTTCCGCTCGGTTTTTGCCTCGCGATGCTGGCCTACACTGTATTGCCGGCACGATCCCTGGCAATTGACCGGGAAAGTGGCTTCTTGAAGGCGCTGGGGACGCGGTTGATGCTCGTGATCGTGGCTGCGCTAGCCCTTTCGGTCAGTAGTGTTCCTGGTCGGGTATCGGTCTCCAGCGTCGGGATTGGTGGTGCGCTCGCCTGCCTCTATACCGCAATCTGGCTGGACGGGCGCGCCAGCCGGCAGATTTTCCTGCGCGGTGGGTTCAACATCGGAACGCCGATGGCCTCTATTACTTACACGATGATACTTCTCGTATTAGGTGTCGGCACGACGTCCTTCATTCCCTACATTTTCAGGGTTGGGTACGGCGCATCTCCTCTCGTCGGTGGCTATGTCGCTGCTCTATCAAGCCTTGCGTGGACGCTTGGCTCTCTTTCCACCGCGGGGGTCGGCGTTGCAGTCCGTCGCCGGCTTATAGCAATTGCGCCTCTGATTTGCCTCGCCGGGATGCTGGGGGTAGCGGAGGGCCTGTGGAGGAGGGATTTGCCGCTTACAGCTGTCTGCTGGTCGGTGTTTGGTGCGGGAATCGGCATGGCTTGGCCCCATCTAGCATCTTTGCTCATAGCGTCTTCGCCTGAATCGGAGCGTGAGGCCGCCGGCGCTTTTGTCACGCTGCTTCAGATCGGTGCTGCGGCGTTAGGTGCGGCGCTCGCCGGAATGGTAGCGAATATTACGGGTCTGCCCACAGCTACCACGCGCGCCGATGTTAGCATTGCCGCCTTTGGTCTGTTTACAGCGTTCGCAGTCGCTCCGCTGCTCGCTACTTTCACTGCCAGCCGGGTCTTGCGCTACGAGAACTCCTACCGTAATGGCTAACGGACAAGCAAAGACACCGGCCGGGTGGACAAACGGCGAAGATGCGCGAGGATCGGCATCAGCGTCCGCGCGCAGCGATCGCGGCAGTAATTAGGCACTTGCGTCGCCAGTGATCGCCACGCTGACGCGCAGCAGCGATGACTCGAATCCAATAGGAGACTTGAGTGATGACCTACTTTGGCCGGCGAAGCGGGAACTGAAGATTGGCCAATTCTGCATGCTGTAATCAGGCTTGCAGAGCAGATTCGGGAGGCGAGCGACAAAATTGAAACAGGTCGTCGAATTCCACCATCGATTGCTGTGGCGATGAAAGAAGCCGGCGTCTTCGGCATGGCGATGCCGGGCATTTGGGCGGTCCGGAACTGGACCCGTTGACGCAGATCCGCGTTATCGAGGCACTCGCGATGGCCGATGGCTCAGTTGGATGGTGCGCGATGATCGGCTGCGACAGCGGCTACGTCACCGCCTTTCTCGACCAAGATATCGCCCGCGCGATGTATCTCGACTTGCTGGTCGCCACCGGCGCCGCCGCGACGACCGGAGAGGCGCGGCGAGTGCCAGGTGGCTATCGGGTGAAAGGACGCTTCCCGTTCGTCAGCGGCTGCCACCATTGCGAATGGGCCTGGCTGGGCTGCATCGTCGTCGCCGATGGCGCACAGGCCCTCGATGGCAATGGTGTGCCGGAAACACGGCAGTGTTTCCTGCGACTATCGCAGTGCGAGATCCTGGACACGTGGTACACGACCGGACTGTGCGGCACGGGCAGTGACGATCTCGTCGTCCGCGACATATTCGTCCCTAAGGAGCATACCTTCAGCTTCCAGGACCCGCAGTTGGTCAAACGGTCTGGGCCGCTCTACGCATTTCCTTTCATGTTCATCGCAAAATGACCGGGCACAGCGCTCGGGATCGCCCGTCATGCGATCGACACCCTGACCCAGACCGCTACCGAGAAACCCGCGCGACGCTACACGCTCGGTGAGCGCGTCGAAGCGCCCAAAGCGCTTCGCGACGATGTCTACATTCAGGACGCTGTCGGCCGGGCGGAGACTCTCCTTACCTCGGCGCGCGCCCATGTGTTTGACGTCGCCGGTGAGCTGTGGGTGAGACTGCTCGAGGACCGACAGCCGACTGATGGGCAACTTGCGCTATTCACCACGCTTTACCCACACTCCGCTGGAGTTTGCGCGGAGGTGGTGCAGCTGATCTACAAGGCGGCGGGCGGCGCAGCGGTCTATCAGAAGGGAGCGCTCGATCGCTGCTTACGCGACATCCTGACAGCGAACTAGCACGTGGTCGCGACAGCACGAACCTACGAGATGGAGGGCCGCCTGCTGCTCGGCCTAGAGCCCTTGCGCTGGCTGTTTTGATTGTCCGCTGAAGCGCGCCGAGCATTTGACCTACCTGAAAAAAAATCGCGACCGGCACAGTATCGCGAAGGGGTGCGGACACGATAGAAAAGCCAGCAAGGTTTCATATCGGCCTGCTGACGCTTGCTCTATTCGGCCGACATCGGCGGCATGGAACGGGATATTGCCATCGATCGATTGCCCGCCGTTCAAACGCCGGCGTAAATGAAATCGCCGCTGACCG
>Ga0306926_10007158_pt1 | contig 12086 bp, 10 predicted proteins | sample flu12Cox44000178_FD_203759 | JGI IMG/M metagenome (GOLD analysis project Ga0306926, IMG submission 203759) | Lab enrichment of tropical soil microbial communities from Luquillo Experimental Forest, Puerto Rico - flux8day.12C.oxic.44.000.178 (v2)... | ecosystem: Environmental > Terrestrial >... | reverse complement strand
TTCCCAAACCTACGCTTTCACGATCTCCGCGGCTCGATCGCAACGCTGCTGCTCGACGCAGGCGAGCCGGTTCACAAAGTTGCCTCGCGGCTGGGACATGATCCTGCAACCCTCTTGCGCGCTTATGCCAAGCGGACGCAGGGCGGAGATGCCAGCGCAGCGGCCGTGATCGGCAAGATGCTGAAAGAGGCCCTGTGAACGGGGGTCGGGACAATTTTAGCCGGTACAAAATCCTATTTGGGTCCAAATTGGGTTCTGCTGCCGCGCCACGTTCTCCCGACGTTCCGGAGTGCGCATTGATTTCATTAACCTAAATGCCGCTATGGGTGGGTAGGCGCCCGATATACGAATTCGGGCGGTCGATCGCCGATACGACCGGTGGGGAGTCTTCGGTGATTCTCATTCCTGCTCCGTCGATCCCTTCGCTCTCGCGCGTGCCTGCGCCACCGCTTGCACGGCATCGACGATTGCCTGATAGCCGGTGCAGCGGCAGTAGTTTCCGGCAAGATGCGCGCGGATGGTCTGGCGGCTGGGAACGCCGCCGAAGCTCAGCAATTCCTGCGCCGTGAGCAGCATGCCCGGCGTGCAATAGCCGCACTGGAGCGCATTGCGCTCGATGAAAGCCTGCTGCAGGTCCGAAATCTCGCGCGTGCCCGCCACGGCCTCGATGGTCTCGACCCGCATGCCGTTGCACTGCACCGCCAGCATGAGGCAGCCGCGCACTACGGCGCCGTTGACCCGCACGCTACAGGCACCGCACACGCCGTGCTCGCAGCCGACATGGCTGCCCGTAAGCGAGAGCTGCTCGCGCAGGAAGTCGACGAGCGTGGTGCGCGCATCGACGCGCTCACGGACACTCTCGCCGTTCACTTCGAGCGAGATATCATGGAACCGCTCGCTCATGGCCGACGTTCCGGGCTCGGCTGCGCGCAAGCCGGCGCCGTCATCAGCTGCCTTGCGACCCGCCGCAGCAGCACCCCGGCAAGATGCGTTCTTACCGCCGCCGTTGCCTGCACGTCATCGCCCGGATGCAAATCCACGCTGAGCGCAGCGACTGCGCCTTCGAGATCGCCGCCGGACAGCGCGGCTTCCGCCTTGCGCGCACGCACAGGAATGGCGCCGACGCCGAAATAGACGAGCCGCAGCCCGGTGAGATCGCTGCCCTCTGCCCGCGCGCAGGCGGCAAGACCGACCATTGCGTAATCGCCGTGGCGGCGCGCGAACTCGGCAAAGCCGACGCGGCTTTCCGCGGTCGCCGCGGGGATGCGGATCGAGGTGAGCATATCGTGGGGGGTGAGCGCGGTCTCGAACAGGGCCGTGAAAAAATCATCGGCTTTGACGGTACGCGGCCCCTGCGGTCCGACCAGCTCCAGCTCGCCCGCGAGCGCGACGAGGCAGGCCGGGAGCTCGGCAGCCGGATCGGCGAAGGCAATCGAGCCGCCGATGGTTCCGCGGTTACGGATCGCGGGGTGCCCGATATGGGGAACGGCAAGGCCAATAAGCGGCGCGAGCCTGGCAATCTCGGCGGAGCGCTGCGCTTGCGCATGGCGCACCAGCGCCCCGATCTCGACATGCCCGTCCTTGACGGCAATCCCGTCGAGCCCCGCAATGCCGTTGATATCGATCAACGCAGCCGGACGATCGAGCCGCATGTTGAGCGTGGCTACCAGGCTTTGCCCGCCGGCGAGAAGGCGCGCGTCCTCCTGCGCCAGCAACTCGATGGCGTGTGCAACCGAACGAGCCCGGGCATAGGCGAAGGGTGCCGGTTTCAAAGCTCTCTCCCGGAGAGACCGTTGGCATTGTCGCTGCCGCGGCCGGAGCGTCAATCCTTGATGATGCCGCGCACGATGTCGATGGCGCGCCGCATCAGGGTCATGGAGGCTTCGAGCGTGCGAAACGCGGCGTGCGAAGTGAGCGTTACGTTCTCGAGCTGCGCCAGCGGATGCTCGGGCGAAAGCGGCTCGGCATGGAACACGTCGAGGCCGGCGTGGCGGATGCGGCCGCTGCGGAGCGCCTCGATCAGCGCGGTTTCATCGACCATCGCCGCGCGCGCAGTATTCACCAGGATGGCGCCCGGCTTCATCCGCGCAATCTGCTTTTCCCCGATCATTGCACGCGTCTCGTCGGTGAGGGCGAGATGGAGCGAGATCACGTCGGAACGCGCCACCACCGTATCGAGATCGAGCAGCGGAACGCCGGCGTCCGCGCGCGCCGTGCGGTTCCAGCCGATCACCTGCATGCCGATGCCGCGCCCGATGCGCGCGACCTCGCGGCCGATGCCGCCGATTCCGATCAGGCCGAGCGTCTTGTCCTTGAGCTGCATGCTTTCGAGCGGGTCCCAGACCCCGCGGCGGACGCTGCGGTCCATGCGCGCAAGATCGCGGCAACAGGCAAAGATCAGCGCGACCGTGTGCTCGGCAACGGCGGTGTCGCCGTAGCCCTTGATGGTGTGCACCTTGATGCCGAGTGCGTCGAGCGCTGCGACATCCATGTAGCTCGATGCGCCGGTGCCGAGAAACACGATGTGCTTGAGGGAGCGGCACTGCGCCATCATCTCGGTCGGCATATAGGAATGATCGTCGAGGCAGACGCCGTAACCGGCGAGAAGGCGCGGCAGATCGGGGGAGGAAAATACCTCCCCATGCACCGTGATCGGCGGATCATCGGGCCGCGCCACGCGGGCAAACACCGGCGCGAGCTGCTTGTTGCAATCGATGAAGATCGCTTTCATGGCCGGCTACCTGGTTCTTTATCTCGGCCGCCTTGATCCGTGACGCCGCGGGCCATAGTAGTCGCGCCTGATCGCGCGGGCATGGAGGAGTTAAATGCCGGGAGAGTTCAAGGGCAAGGTGGTGGTGGTCTCGGGCGGAAGTCGCGGCATCGGCCGCGCCATTGCGATGGCGTTCGCGCGCGAAGGGGCGCAGACCGTGCTCGCTTCATCATCGCAGGAGAATCTTGCAACGGCGGCAGATGCGGTTGCCGCGCAAGGGTCAAGGCCGCTGACCGTGGCGGGCGATCTGCGCACGCTGGCCGCCTGCGAGCAGCTGTTCGGCCGCGTCAATGAGAGCTTTGGGCGCTGCGATGTGCTGGTGAACAATGCGGGCGCCACGCGGGCCGGCAACTTTCTCGAGCTTGCGGACGAGACCTGGCTTGACGGCTTTGCGCTCAAGTTCTTCGGCGCAGTGCGCCTGACCCGGCTGTTCTGGCCGCTGCTCAAGGCAGCGCAGGGGCACCTCGTCAGCATCATCGGGGGCGCGGCGCGCACCGTGGAGCCCGAATTTCTCATCGGCGGCTCGGTCAACGCCGCGGCCGCAAACTTCAGCAAGGGACTGTCGCGCCTCGGCATGCGCGACGGAGTTCATGTCAATGCCATCCACCCCGGGCAGACCGCGACCGAGCGAACCGAGCAACTAGTCAGGTAGCGGGCGGCAGCGGCAGGCAAATCGGTGGAGGAAGTGCGCGGCGCGACGCTCGAAAAAAGCGGCACGCGCCGGATGGCCACGCCCGAGGACATCGCCGAGCTCGCGCTGTTTCTCTGCTCGCGGCGCGCGGGGCACATTCAGGGCACGGCGATTGCGGTGGACGGAGGCGCAACCCCCGGGGTCTATTAGCCGGCGGGTTAAGGTCATCTGCTGGCTTGCGCGCGGCCGCGCGGGCTGGTCTCATGGGCAGACAGCTAGCCCTAATCCGGAGGACGTCCATGCATGATATGACAAAGCGCCTTATCGGCGTCACCGCTCTTGGCCTGATGCTGGCGGCATCGACGAGCTTTGCCCAGCAGCCGCAAACGGTGCGGGTGCGCGGCACGGTCGAGGCCGCGGACGGACCGATGATCACCGTCAAATCCCGCGACGGGCAGAGCTACAAGATCAAGCTGACCGACAACGCGGTGGTGCGCGGAATAGTCAAGGCGCCGCTTTCCGACATCAAGGCGAACTCCTTCATCGGCGTGACCGGCATGCCGCAGGCCGACGGGAGCCAGAAGGCGATGGAGATCCATATCTTCCCCGAGGCGATGCGCGGTACCGGCGAGGGTCATCGTCCCTGGGACCTGGTGCCCAGCAGCACCATGACCAACGCAACGGTGGCGCAGATGGTGAAGGGAGTCTCCGGCGACGAGATCACCCTCAAATACAAGGACGGTGAGAAGAAGATCGTCGTTGCGCCCGACGTCGTGATCGTGACCTACGTGCCCGGGGACAGGAGCGAGCTCAAGCCCGGGGCCAAGATATTCATCGCGGCCGCCAACAAGAAGGACGACGGCACGCTGGAAGCGTCGGCTGTTTCGGTCGGCCGCGACGGCGTTGTGCCCCCGATGTGAACGGCGTTGTGCCCCCGATGTGAGATGTCCTAGATTTTCGTTCCGCGGCGGCGCGTGGGTGAATGCGCCGAGCCGCGTGCGGGGACATCGAGATTGCTCGCGAGCAAATCCGGCAGCTGCGCGGGGGCTGCAATGCGCGGCGGATTGCGGCGGCCGCGGGCACGGCTGTCGATGGTCTCATCGTGGGGCCGCTTGACCGCATCGGCGCGAGCAAGCGATTCGATTGCGGGACCGTTCTCGGTCAGGCGCGCTAACAGGGGAGTGAGATCGTCGAGTCTCGCCGCGACGACGTGGATGACGCCGGATTCCTGCTGCAGCTCGCCGGTGACCGAGATGTAGCGCGCACCCAGGACAACGGCGCGAAAGCGCTCGAAGGTGCTCGGCCAGACGATGATATTGGCGACCGCGGTCTCATCCTCGATGGTCATGAAGATGACGCCGCTGGCGGTTCCCGGCCGCTGGCGAATGGTGACGAGACCGGAGACGGTGACGCGCTCGCCCGAGCGCCGGGTGCGCAGGGCCTCGTTGCAAACGATGCCGCGCCGGTCGAGATCGGCGCGCAGGAAGGAGGCGGGGTGCGCGCGCAGCGACAGCGCAAGAAAGCGGTAGTCATTCACGACTTCTTCGCCGAGCGGCATGAGCGGAAGGGTGACCGCAGGCTCCGGGCAATATGAGCCTTGGGAATGCTCGGTGAAATTGCCGCGTACGCGAAACAGCGGCAGGTCGTCCTCGCGCTCGCCGACGCGGCCGAGCGCCTTGGCCGCCCACAGGGCCTGCCGGCGCGAAAGACCAAGCGAGCCGAAGGCATCCGCATCGGCAAGCTGCGCGATGACGCGGGGGGAAAGACCCGTGCGCAGCCAAAAATCGCGCACGGATGCGTAGGATTGATGGCGGACCGCGACGATGCGTCTGCCGTCCTGCTCGCACAAGCCCTTGATCTGGCGAAAGCCCAGGCGCAGCGCGTGCGCGCTCAGGATGTCCTGCGCCATCTCGCAATGACGCGCATGCACGCGGGGCGCCGGATGCGCGTGCGGCTCGAGGGTGGCGTCCCAGTCAGAGCGGTTGATGTCGGTCGGGCGTACCTCGACGCCATGCTCGGTGAGGTCGCGCACGATCTGGGCCGGCGCGTAGAATCCCATCGGCTGCGAGTTGAGCAAGGCCGCCGCGAACACGTCCGGATAGCGGCATTTGAGCCAGGCCGAGGCATAGACCAGGAGCGCGAAGCTCGCGGCATGGCTTTCCGGAAAGCCATATTCGCCGAAGCCCTCGATCTGGCCAAAGCAACGCTCGGCGAAATCGCGCGGATAATTGCGCGCGACCATTCCCTCGATCATCTTGGTCTTGAAAGTGCCGATGGTGCCGGTGCGTTTGAAGGTCGCCATGGCGCGCCGCAGCCTGTCGGCTTCGCCCGGCGTAAAGCCGCCGGCGACAATGGCGATCTTCATCGCCTGTTCCTGGAATAAAGGCACGCCCAGCGTCTTGCCAAGAACGGCTTCGAGCTCCTTCGACGGATAGGAGATCGGCTCCAAGCCCTGCCGGCGGCGCAGATAGGGGTGCACCATGTCCCCTTGAATGGGGCCCGGCCGCACGATCGCGACCTCGATGACGAGATCGTAGAATTCCTTCGGCTTGAGTCGCGGCAGCATCGACATCTGCGCCCGGCTCTCCACCTGGAACACGCCGACGGAATCGGCGCGCTGCAACATGCGGTAGACGGCGCCGTCCTCCTTCGGGACGGTGGCAAGGGTGAAAAACCCCTCTTGCGCGAGATTCTCAGTCGTATCTTTCCCGCAAAGGGACAGGCCTAACGCTGAATACCGCGGCAAACTCGGTCCAATCCCTCCCCGCCCCAAGTCGGATATATCCGACTTGGGCCATCTCAGAGTGCCGAACTCGGACAAGCCCGAGTTCGGGTGGGGAGGGTGGCCGCCGAACGAAGTGAGGCGGTCGGGTGGGGTTAAGTGGCGAGATCCGCGAATTCGTCTCTTTTCAGAATTCCCCACCCGGCCTCGCTTCGCTCGGCCACCCTCCCCTTCGGGGAGGGATAAGCGAGGGTCGCTCCGGCAAGCGCGAAAGGAGACGCCGTAGTGCTGCTCCGTGAGCTCGAATGCCTTGCGCACGCAGGTCAGCATGCCGAGCCCGAGCACATCGACCTTGAGGATGCCGAGCGCATCGAGGTCATCCTTGTCCCACTCGACGAAGGTGCGCTCCGCCATGGCGCCGTTGCCGATCGGCACGACTTCATCGAGCGGGCTGCGCGTGATGACGAAACCGCCGACGTGCTGAGAAAGGTGGCGCGGGAAAGACTGGATCGCCAGCGCCAGCGCCCGCATCTTATGCACGCGCGCAGCGGCGAGATCGATGCCGGTCTTCTTGAGCGCGTCCGCGCGCACGGCGCCGCCGCCCATTCCCCAGATCGAGGAGGAGAGCGCGCCAATGGTGTCTTCCGAGAGCCCGAACGCCTTGCCTACCTCGCGGATGGCGGACCGGCCGCGATAGGAAATGACGGTCGCGGCAATGCCGGTATGGTCGCGTCCATAGTGGCGATAAATATGCTGGATTACCTCCTCGCGCCGTTCGTGCTCGAAATCCACATCGATGTCGGGGGGCTCGCCGCGGTCGGAGGAGATGAAACGCTCGAACAGCAGGCGGCCGTCGCGCGGATCCACATCGGTGATGCGCAGGCAGTAGCAGACCGCCGAGTTCGCGGCCGAGCCGCGGCCCTGACAGAGGATGTTCCGGCTGCGCGCGTATTCGACAATGGAATGGACGGTGAGAAAATAAGGCGCGTAGTCGAGCTTGCCGATCAGCGCCAGCTCATGGTCGAGAGCTTGCCGGACATGGTCCGGAATGCCTTCGGGATAGCGGCCGTCGGCGCCCTCCCACGCCAGATGCACGAGCGCGTCCTGGGCACTCGCGAAGCCTGCGCGTCGCTCATCCGGATATTCATACCGCAATTCGTCGAGCGAGAAGGTCAATGCCTTGTCGAGCGCCAGGGTTTCATCGATCGCCTCCGGCGTGGCCTGGAAGAGGCGCGCCATCTCCTGCGGCGGCTTGAGATAACGCTCGGCATTGACGGCAAGCCGCCGTCCCGCCTCGTCGATGGTCAAGTGCTCGCGGATGCAGGTGAGCACGTCCTGCAATTCCCGCCGGTCGGGATGGTGATAGAGCACGTCGTTGACGGCGATGAGGGGGATGCGCGCTTGCGCCGCCGTCTGCGCGCGCTGCGCCAAGCGAGTACGGTCATTGCCGCGATAGAGCATGCTCACGGCGAGCCGCACGCGGCCGCAGGCAGCATCGCGCAGAAGCGAGAGCAGCGAGACTTCCTGCGCACCCGGGCTTTCCTCCCTGCTTGCCACCAGCCGCGGCCCTGGCTTGGCGTCCGGCTTACCCTCGTCTTCTGAAATCGTGTGATCTTGGGGCTTTCGCAAAAAGGGGGTCGGCGGAAAATCCCGGGTCGAACCCTCCATCACGATGAGCTCAAGACCCTCGATATGATCGAGCAGATCATTGCGATAGAGGATGCAACTGCCTTTCTTCGCGCGCAGGTTGCCGCGCGTGAGCAACCGGCAGAGCCGCCCCCAGGCCGGGCGGTCGCGCGGATAGGCGAGGATGTCGGGAGTGCCGTCGGCAAAGACGAGGCGCGCGCCGGGATGGTAGGCGAGCGGCAGCTCTTTTTCGCGCTTGATGAGATGGGCGCGCACCACGCCGGCGACCGAATTGCGATCGCACAGCCCGATGCCGTCGAGTTCGACATGGGCCGCCTGCAGCATCAGCTCCTCGGGATGCGAGGCCCCGCGCAGAAACGAGAAATTCGAGGCGACGGCGAATTCGAGATATCTCACGCATACATCCCGTGCAGGAACCAGCGCGGCGCCTCGCGTGCGATGTCGCGATAAAGCCCCGCGCGAAACAGCCAGAAACGCAGGCCCGTGCTGTCCTCCACCTGGAAATAGTCGCGCGTGCATGCGCCGCCTGCTTCATTCCACCAGGGGCCGGCAATGCGTTCCGGCCCCTCGGCGGCAATCACCTCATGCCAGGCACGGCGCCAGCGGAAGCGCACCGGCGGGCCGTCGGGGACGAGCGCCAGGAGATCTGCAATAGGTTCGGGCCTGGCAAGCAGACGCAGCGGCCGCGGGCTCAATCCGGCTTCGCGGCGAAAGCGCCGGAAAGCGTCCCAGCCGAGCTCGGCGCGTGCTGTCATCTGCGCCGGCAGGGCATGTGCGGCAAGCTCGGGGATGTGACTATCCTGCGCCATGAGCCGCGCGATCCGCGTGCGTCCGAGCCGCGCGCTCAGACGATCGATGAGACGATCGAGCTCGGCTTTGTCCTCGCCGCCCGCAAGCCCGATCTGCTCCTCCGGACACGGCTCTGCGACGGCGACCGACAGTCGCGCGAGGTCGAACCCGAAGCCGGGATCGATCTCGTCGGCCAGCGCAGCGAGCCGCTCGACGAACAGCGCGCGGATTGCGGCCGGGTTGCGCAGCGGACGCGAGGTGCCGGCAACGATGCGCTTGACGGTGCCGTCGGTCCGGAACAGGGCGAGCTCGAGACTGCGGGCGCCGTCGCCGCGCGCAGCGAGCGCGTGCTCGAGCCGCGCGGCGAGCCGCTCGATCGCCGCTAGCACGTCCTCCTCGCGCGCGATCGGCTCGGGAAAGCTCTTCTCCGCGCTATACGGCGCGACCGGCTGACGCGGCGTGAGCGGCTCGTCCTCGCGACCAAGCGCGCGGTCGAGCTGGCGCAGGAGACCGCTCCCGAAGCGCGCGGCAAGCGGCGCGCGTGGCAAATCGAGGAGATCGCCGATCCGCTGCAAGCCAAGCCGCTTGAGCGCGGCGAGCGTCTCGTGCGACAGCCGCAGCGCGGCAAGCGGCAGCGGCGTAAGCAGCTCGCGCTCGCCACCTGCCGGGGTACTTTTCGGAGCGTCGAAATGCGCCGCCGCCCACGCCGCGCCGATGGTCGAGGCGATGGCGGCGCATGCCGAGAAGCCGAAGCTTCTTATGCGCGCGAGGAGATCGTCGCGAAGATTTGCTTCGCTGCCGAAGAGGTGCGCGCAGCCGCTGATGTCGAGCAGAATGCCGTCCGGCGCATCCGCGGCGATCAGCGGTGTGTAGCGTTGGCACCAGTCGGCAAGGGCAGCGAGCAGGCGCGCGTCGGCTGCGCGGTCTTCCGGCACGGCGGTGAGAGCGGGATGCATGGCGCGCGCCTGGGCGAGCGCGAGGCCGCCGCGCAGACCAAGGTGTTCCGCCGCGCCGTTGACCGCGGTGAGAAGATCGAGATTGCCGCGCCTGCCGTAAACGACGAGGGGGAACGGTGCACGGCGCGCATCATGCCACTGCTGCGCGATACGGTCGGTCGAAAGCCGCTCGAGCCAAAGGCTCAGAATGCGTTGCGAGCTCGAAACGCTGCTCCACACTGTTCCACTCCACAATCCATGCTCCGGGACGACCACGGCGGTTGCGCGTAAGACGCAAAGCCAGGCGCGGCGGGCCGATGCCGCAGCACCTTTCCGAGGAGGAAGGCGCAAAGGACGGCGCTGCGCCGACGATCCAGCGCGTCGCGACGGCGCAGGGCGAATCGTCGCCCGCCGCGCGCAGGAGAAGGCCCAGCGTGTCGCCGGCCGCGGCGGCGAGCGAAAGACGCCGCATCGCCACTTGATCGAGGCCGCGGGCAGCCGTCTCGCCGATCACCACGCCGACGAAGCGACAGCGCAGCGCCTCCTCCATTGCCCACAGCACATCGCGCGTGCGCGTGGCTGCGACCGTGATCAGATGCTCGGGAGCGATCCCGGCTTGCTCGAGACCAGGTCCATAGGGAGCGCCATTTTCCTGAAGCAGGAAATCCTCGCCGATCCAAAGCACGGCTGTTCCCTGCGAAATCCTTCCTGGCATGTCGCTCCGCCGCGAACGGTTCGCGAAACGTGCCGTCAGCCCCAGAGCGAAGCCGGTCACGGCCAAAATTTCGCTCTCGCGCACCGCCGCGATCTCATGCAGTGCGCCGCCGCCAAGCCCTCCGCCCAGTATCGCGTCGATCGCCGCAATGCCGAGATCAAGGGGAGCGCCACATTCGCAGGCAAGCCCGGTTGCCCGCTCGGCTGCCGACAGCTTTTGCCGCAGCTCCTCGATGCGCGGCACCGGCCTTGGGGAGGACGGGGATTCTTCGGACGGGATGCCGGGCATGGCGAAAACTCGTCAGAGAAAGCATGTTCACTCTTTGTTCTAATGATTCCCGAGCATGATGCATCCGTCAAGTCGAATCTTAAGTCATTGATGCTTTTGATTTTTTTGCAGACTACTCGCGAACTGACTTTATTCCCGCACACGCGTAGACTGCATTATCCCACACCATCTTGCAGTGCATGAAAACGAGGGTTTCTTTGAAAGGTCAGATCGTGTTGCCGGCCGAGCTGCGACGGCGGGACGGCATCGAAGCTGGCCAGGAGTTCGACGTCGTACGGCTTGATCGCGGTGAGTATCAGCTCAAGCGGCGAGCGGGCTCCCCTGAACGACGGCGTAGTCGACCGGCTCCTCGCATGTCCAGAAAAGGGTTTCTTTGTTCCAATCGAATTCGAGTCCACCGACACGGTGTGAGTCTGGTATCGTTGCGCGCAACCGCGCCGACTTCGAGAAAGCCGGCGTAGACATCATCGACCCGTTCTCTATCTGATCAGCCTGGCGCAATCACGGCACCATCGATCTCGCCAATGCTTTTCGTGCCGGTCAATGCCATGGAGACGTCGAGCTCCTTGGCAAGAATATCGATTGCCTTGGCGACACCCTCCTCACCGCCAGCGCCCAGGCCCCAGACGAAGGCGCGTCCGATCATGCAGGAGCGGGCGCCAAGCGCGAGCGCGCGCAACACGTCCTGGCCGGTGCGAACGCCGCCGTCGAACATGACCTCGATCTGCGAGCCGACCGCCTCGGCGACCTTCGGCAGCGCTGAGATCGACGAGGGCGCGCCGTCGAGCTGGCGCCCGCCATGATTGGAGACCACCAGCGCCTGGGCGCCGGTGCGCGCGGCGGTCTTGGCATCCTCGACGTCGAGGATGCCCTTGAGGATGAGCTTGCCGGACCAGATGCTGCGCACCCACTCGACGTCTTTCCAGCTCAGCGCCGGATCGAACTGGTTGTTGGTCCATTGCGCCAGCGAAACCACGTTCTCCATGCCGCGCACATGGCCCGCAAGGTTGCCGAAGGTCTTGCGTTTGCCGCGCAGAATCGAGAGCGCCCATGCGGGTTTGCTCCCGATGTCAATGAGATTGGCAAGCGTGATCCGCGGCGGAACGGTCATGCCGTTGCGGATGTCGCAATGGCGCTGACCGAGCACCTGGAGATCGACGGTCAGAACCAGAGCGCTGCATTGTGCGGCAGCAGCGCGCTCGAGCAGCGCACGTATGAAGCCGCGGTCCTTCATCACATAGAGCTGAAACCAGAACGGCTTGCCGAGCGCCTGTGCGACGTCCTCAATCGAGCAGATCGACATGGTCGAGAGGGTGAATGGTATGCCGGCGGCCGCCGCGGCACGGCCCGCGAGGATTTCGCCGTCACCGTGCTGCATGCCGCAGAGGCCGATGGGAGCGAGCGCGAGCGGCAGCCGCACCGGCTCCCCGAGGATGGTGGTCGAAAGATCGCGCTGCGAGACATCCACAAGCACGCGCTGGCGCAGCTTGATGCGTTCCAGGTCATCCCGATTCGCGCGCAAGGTCTGCTGCGAATAGGAACCTGCCTCCGCGTAATCGAAAATGGCGCGCGGCACCTTGCGGCGCGCC
>Ga0306926_10007155_pt1 | contig 12089 bp, 7 predicted proteins | sample flu12Cox44000178_FD_203759 | JGI IMG/M metagenome (GOLD analysis project Ga0306926, IMG submission 203759) | Lab enrichment of tropical soil microbial communities from Luquillo Experimental Forest, Puerto Rico - flux8day.12C.oxic.44.000.178 (v2)... | ecosystem: Environmental > Terrestrial > Soil... | reverse complement strand
TTGGAGTTTCGAGCGGCGGTTGAGCGTTGCCCCACTTAACTTTGTTCAATTCACTGTAGTGACATTTGTAGTGAGCGATTCGGTAGAAGGATCTGGGATTGAACTTGTCCGATGAGGCGACTTACCGGGCGTTGACCCTGCGGAGGATCTGATTTCCGGTGATAGACGGATCTGTCGGAAATTGAAACGCCCAAACCCGGGTCGATGACAATCTCCATAACCGGCGGACAGCAGGGCACATGGTATAGAGTCGCAGAGTGGTCCACTACGTGGCTGCTTGGTGCTGAGGAGTTAGCGTGCTGGCGGAGCCGGAGGAGAGAAGGCGGGAATCACGTGTGTTACGGGTTGCAGATGATTCTGCTCGTCAACGCGAGGCCAATTGGCAAAGAGTAGCAGTCCTATCGAGAGCGACAGAGTAAGGCTAGATGTGCAGAAGCGGAGGCACGCCCTTCTTTCGGCCTGCGGCTCAGCTCGAGCTCTGATCCGATATTGAGCGCGTCTGCTGCGGCGCCACAGCTAGAACCTTGAAGAGAATGCGGCGAGGTATGAACTGATCATCGTTGACGAGGAAGCTGAAAACGAAGCCAGCCCCAAGCACGTGAACACCCAGCAAGAAGATGTAAACGATAGCCCTGTCAGGATAGTTGTCCTTGAGGCTCGCCACCATCAGCGGTCCGAGGATGCCGGCTGTCGCCCAGGCGGTGAGAATAACGCCGAAAACCCGGGACATCCGCTTCTGTCCATAAACGTCGACCATGAGCGAGGGCATGACGGCGAAGCCGCCGCCGAAGCAACTCAACACATAGCAGATCAAAATGGCAACAATCCAGGGGTCGTGCTCGGTCATTAGAATGCCGAACACCACCATCTGCGAAGCCAGAAGAACGCGGAACGTGTTGACGCGGCCAAGGCGCTCCGATGCCGCGCCCCAGAAGATCCGGCCGAAGCCATTGCAAAGTGAACTGACGGCGATCAGCGCGGCACCATAGGCGGCAAGGGCGGAGCGCTCCATCGTCGGGTGCTCAAACCTCCAGATATCCTGATAGAGAGGCGATTGCAGGCTGATAATCGAGATGCCGGCGGTGATATGGAGAAAGAACATTACCCACATGAATCCAAACTCCCCCGTCAGGACGTAGTCCGCCAGCGGCAGGTCCGTTGCTTCCAGTGCCTGCGCGTAGGGGTCGCGAAGGCGGTCTTGCCGCGCTTCCGGGGGCGTATATCCCTTGGGCAAGAATCCCGCCGGAGGATTTTTAACCATAACCGCGGAAGCGATGGCGACTACGCCTAGGCTGCCGCCCAGTGCGGCGAACACCCAATGCAGGTTGGCATGGAGAATCCGCATGAGAATCGGCGCCAGGATCACGGTGACCACAAAAGCGCCGAGGCCGAATCCCATGGAAACCATCCCGGTCACCAGCCCTTTCTTGTCCGGAAACCACTTGGTTACCGTGCTCATGGGCGTCACGTAGGCCAATCCGGTTCCGGTGCCGGTCAGAGCGCCGTATCCTAGGTAGAACAAGATGAGGCTTTTCAGGGCGAGAGCGGCAGCCGCCACCGCGTAGCCGCCCGTGAAGAGCAGCGCGCCGGCAACGGCCAGCTTCTTGGGCCCAATCCTGGCCAGGTTGATCCCGCCCAAGGCTGCCGACAGGCCCAGGAAAAAGATGTCCAGACTAAAGGCCCATGAGGTCTGGGTGTTGCTCCAGCGATACTCCTCGACTAGCAGCGGTTGGAAATAGCTCCACGCGTAGACGGCTCCAAGGCAAAGCGAGAGCACGCTGCACATCGTGGCAAGAACCCACCGGTTGGACGCTGCGTCCGAGGTTCTCATGCTTACAACTCGCGCCAGGTAGCCGAACGGATAATCCTTCCTAATTCGCCGACTTCGTCGGCGCGGGCCAGTAGGTGCGCCACTTCAACCGCAGGGGGCGGGTTTCCGCGGTCCCCATCGGAAAAGGAATGCCAGGCGTAGCTCGTCAGGTTCAGCAGGGGCCACGACACCCGGTACATCAATCCGTAGGAGACCAGGATGCTTACGATAAATAGAATGGTTAGCAGGTAAACCTGCTTGCCGATCGCCATCTGCACCTGGAGAGCCATGTAGCCCTTGTCCACGCCCACGTGGACGCTCCCCGCTTCGCCCGCCAGAATGCCCGCCGTCACCTCCGTGAAGCGCCCCATGCCCGGGATCACCCGATTGTAAACGGGGCGTTGGTCCCTGTAGTCGGCAGCGATCACATCGGGCACTCCCGGAACGAAAGTGTGCGCAATAATGACGCCATGCGCGTCCACCACGAAGACATAGGATATGCCGGGAATCTCCACATACTGGTCGATAATCGACTGCAGCGCGGAGTAGTTCCGGTTGACGATTAGGTCGATATTCGAGTCCGCGCTGCTGCGCGCGATGGCGCGGCTGTTCTTTTGCAAATCGTCGTTCAGTTGGCGGTCGACGGTGTAGACATAGAGGGCGGAGGTGGACGCCACGATCAACCCCATGAGGCCGAACATTCCGAACATAGTCTTCTGATAAAAGCGCGCAATCTTCATGGCTCTGCCCATGCCTCCCAATCGCTTTCGCGGAAAGACACGGAGCGCCCGTCTTTGATCACTGTGTAGTAAATCTGATCGGAAGCCTGACGACGGCCTGTGCTTCCCCCGAATGAGAAGGTTTGCCCCATGCCGAGATCGAAATCGCCCAAGCCGATCACGGCCGCGGCCAGCCCGGCGCGTTGGGGCTCGTGGCCCATCCGCCGCAAGATCATAACCAACAACTTCGCATCAAGGTATCCTTCCAAGCTTATGAAGCTGTAGCGTAAGGGAGCGTATTCGCGTTCCGGCGTTTTCCCGCCCGGATAGAGCAGAGAGTCCGGCGGCATGAGGGCCTGGGGGTTTCGGTCCATCGCCTCACGGAACTCACGCACCACCGGAAAGGAATCGTCGTAGTAGCTCGGCACGACCTCCGAACTAACCAGCCGCGAGGTGTAGTCCTTGTTCGACGACTTTCCGGCGGCGGAGAGCAGTCCCAGCATGGCCTCGCTGCCCACAAAGGATATGGTTGCAATAGGATACTTGACGCCCCGGTTCCGCATGTCGCGGATGAATCCCGCCGCGGCGGCATAACTGGCCACGCAGATGACAGCATCGGCAGCCGCCCGCTGCATGATGGTCACTTGACGGTCATAGCTGTGGTCGAAGGGTGTTCCGCGACGATAGGTGGCTTCGCCGGCGATATCCAGACCGTGCTTGGCCAAAGCGCTGCGCACGCCGGCCCAACCCGCCCGTCCATAGGCGTCGTCCTGGTAAAAAACCGCGATCCGCGTCCGATGAATGCTGACGAAATGCTCCACCAAGCCCCTTGTCTCCTGGTCATAGGAGGCTCGCAGGTTGAAGGAGAAGCGATCGTACGGAGGAATGCGATTGGTGTCCGCTCCGGTAAAGGGGAATAACAGCAAAAAATCCTTGTCTTGGCGCATGCGCAGCAGGGGCAGCGTTCTGTTCATGGTCGGGGTTCCAACGTAGCCGAAGAGCGCGAACACATTGTCTTGGTCCATCAGCTTGACCGTGTTGCGAATCGCTAGGTCTGGGTCGTATTGGTCGTCATAGGCTTTGATAACGATGCGCCGGCCGTCCACGCCCCCCGCGGCGTTAGCCGGCAACAGATAGGCCATGGCGCCGCGAAGGAGCTCGATGCCCAGCGCTCGCGCCCCCGCCGTGAAATCCGCGGACATGCCAAGCCGGATCTCGCTTGGGCTGACACCCTTTCGATCGGTATCGTGGGCGCCGCTCACTTCCTCCTGCAAGGCAGCGTGACTGTGGGGCGATTTCCCGAGTGACAGGCAGAGAGCTATCAACACCACTCCCAACGCGTGCCAGGGGTTGCGCCTCGAATTGCGGTCGGTCATGGTGTCGGCGGGCATCGTCGCCTTTCGCCTCAGTCTGCTCGGTGCATCCACCTCCCACATCTGGAAATTCCGGCTAGCATGATGGGTTGGTGGCACCTTCCTTTTGAGTGCTCTTAGGTCAAAAAACCGCCGCCGCCGAGCTTCTCAACAACGCGGTAGTGCGAAATGGTTTGGCCGAGAAGCGGCTGGGACTCTGCCATGGAGCCGTCATGGTAGTTTGCAGCTTGAGTTGCGTCAACGAATCCGCGGGACCTGCAGGACGAAGCGAGCACCAAATTCGACCTAAGTCCTGGTAAACGACGTTACCGGACATCTCTAACAATGTCGGCCGAGTCAAACAGTTTTTGAGCAGACTTCTGCCTGCACTTAAAGAGTCTTTGCCTTGCACTTCCTTAGGTGTCTTTCTTCCCGGCCTTGACGGCCTCGGCTCGCTCGTAATCTAGCGGTCGGCTTCAGTCCGACCCATACATCTCTTCGATCAAAACTTCGACCATGATTAGTTCTTCGAACTCCCTCTCGTAAGGGAGCGGGATGCCCTAACAAGTGGACGGCGCTTTAGTGCATGCCACGTCCGGTAACGAGCTGTCCCGCGTGCGAACCGAATTCCGGCTCATCCTCCCGAGCGTATCAAGCGATGCCTACTCGAGTCGAGAGCCGACATTGTTATGCAATCAAGTACAATTTTAGGCGCGCAGTTCTACTTGTCCGATGACGCTGTTAATCAGGCACTGAGGCGATTACTGATGGCAATCTCTATATCGACGGCAGAATCATCCTGGTCACACGGGAACTGGCTCCGCCGGGACACGAAAATCGCCGAACCCTTCGCATTAGTTATGCACTAGCTGGGAGAGATTCGCACACCGGACTACTTGTGACCGATCTTTTGCAGCGTGGTCCACGCCGCATTCGGCAGGACGTGTCCGGTTCCATCAATCAATCGAATATTCGCCGTCTGCATGAGAGCATTCACGCCAACGACTTCAAAAATGCCTTCATACTGACTGCTCGTGACATGATCACCGTTTTTGGGTGCAACGCTTGCAGGTTGTGCCGACATCCTTACCTCCGATTCCTGCGATCTGTGCTGAGCGGAAGAGCCTCGTAACGATATTACCACCTCGCGACAACGGCGATTCAACCCAACACTGGCAGTGCTGGTATTGTGACGGATTTTATGCGACAAAAACGCAATGCAATAGGGAATATGTCGATAAGCGCTTTGAGACTTGCGCGAGAGATTTTGCGGCAACGAATGCAATAGGAGTTAGGCATGAGATATTCAAGAGCTTTTGTGGTTTGGTTCTGGATTTCGAGCGCCGTTTACATAGGCTATGGAGCCGCGTGGACGCAAGGCCGCAAGGAGGCAAGCTCTCCTGCTGCTGGATTGGCCCTTACCGGCTTCGTTCATTTGCAAGACATAAGGCGACGTTCCCTTGCACGATGGCGTCTGGGCGGGGACCAAAGGGCAGTCTAGGCGGCTCGAGGGATTTTCCGTAAATTTCGCCGCTCCGGTTCCGGGACTCGGTCTTACATACATGTGCCACTTGCAAGACGCTGGAGACGGACCATGGATGCCTGGCGGGGTTTTTTGTGGCACACGCGGCCAGTCGCGACGCTTGGAAGGTTTTGCAATACGACTCAGTGGCCCAAACGCTGCGAAGTACGACGTCCTTTACTCGTGCCATTTGCAGGATATGGGTGATGTGGGTCCCGTCAAGAACGGGGATTTTTGCGGAACACGAGGGCAATCGCGCCGGGTCGAAGCGATTATCGTGTGGGTAAAAGCAAGGACGCAGTAGGAACCGCATTTCATCTAACGTTTCGAATGGATCGATTCTAAGCTTGCAACTTCAGAATCTGCCGGCCCCTTTCGTAGGCTGTTCGGGCGTCGCTGAGGCTACGAACGCGTCCATAGGGCGCAATGCGATTCTGAAACTCTCGGATGACTTATCGCCAACTACAGGTACACCACCCCGCGCTGGCGTTGACTTGCTTCCGGGCGCGGCCTATGATGCGCAATTCATGGCAAATTCCGATCCTCTGATTGGCCGCGTCATTTCGCACTACCGTATCATCGAGAGGCTTGGTGGCGGCGGAATGGGTGTAGTGTACAAGGCCGAGGACACACGCCTTGACCGCTTTGTCGCACTGAAGTTCCTACCTGAAGATGTCGCCCAAGACCGCCAGGTCTTGGAGCGATTTCGCCGCGAAGCCAAAGCGGCTTCGGCTCTGAACCATCCCAACATCTGCACAATATATGACATCGGCGAGCAAGATGGCCATGCCTTCATCGCTATGGAGTTTCTCGACGGTGAGACGCTGAAGCACCGCATTTCGGGGAAGCCTCTGCTACTTGACCAGACTTTAGAGGTGGCCGTCGAGATCGCCGATTCGCTGGATGCGGCTCACGCCGAAGGGATCGTTCATCGTGACATCAAGCCAGCGAACATTTTCGTCACCAAGCGTGGTCACGCCAAGATTCTTGATTTTGGTTTGGCAATGCTGGCCCCATCACGTCGGATCGCGCAGGGGATCGGCGCCTCCTCGATGCCTACCGCCGTCTCAGAAGAGCTACTCACGAGTCCCGGTGCGACTGTCGGAACCGTCGCCTACATGTCGCCAGAGCAGGTGCGGGGCAAAGAATTGGATGCTCGAACGGATTTGTTCTCGTTCGGCGTCGTGCTATATGAGATGGCGACGGGCACACTCCCGTTTCGAGGGGACACCTCGGGAATGATTACCGATGCAATTCTGCATCAAGCGCCTGTCGCTCCTGTACGTTTGAATCCTGATGTTCCAACGAAGCTAGAGGACATCGTCAACAAGGCGCTAGAGAAAGAGCGCGACCTTCGCTACCAATCCGCATCAGAAATGCGCGCTGACCTCAAGCGCTTGAAGAGGGACACGGAATCCGGTCGAATTCATTCATCATCGCAAAGCGCGATTACACAAAACGTCCCACCAGCAGCCGTCATTTCATCGCAATCTAGTGCCGTTCCGGCTTCTTCGGCCATCGCAATTCCCGCCCAGCCGCCGGCATCAGTTATCGGACATCACAGATATTTGCTCGTGGCTGCCTGCGCCGGTATCGCGCTCGTTGCGTTTGCGGCTTACCACTTCTGGACTGGCTCGCGCGCTCCCAGCGGGCCAGCGAAAATTGCCCAGATCAGCCGGTGGGACAAGCCCATCGAGTCCGCACGGCTCTCTCCCGATGGCCACACCGTGGCATTCAGCTCGCCGGTTGCTGGCATCCAACAGCTCTTCGTTATGCTTACTTCTGGCGGTGAGCCCCTTCAGCTCACTACCGACGAAGGCGATAAAACTGCCGACAATTTCTCGGCTGATGGCACCGAGATTTATTACGGAACATTTCTGGGACGCAACGAAGTCTGGGCCGTCCCCACACTCGGGGGAAAGCCCCGGCGCGTTGTGGAAGGCCGTGCTCTCGCTCCGTCCGTGGATGGCGCGTCTATTTTGTACGCGAGACTCAAAAACATTTTTCGTTCTGACCGTTCTGGTCTGAATGAAAAGCTGCTTTACACCCTGGGCCCGAAGACCTTTGTCACTAGACGGATATTGCCGTATCCAGATGGCAATCGTTTGCTGCTCCTCACGGGCGATACAGTCTCTACTATCGAGAATACCGGCGCATTTGAACTGGATCTCTCGAAGCAGAACGCCGTCGATTTGGGTCAAATTCCCGCCGAACCCACCAACATTGTTTGGGCCGAACCCGGCAAATCCATCATCTTCGGCCGGACGGTCAACGGCTTGAGGAATATCTGGCAGTACAATCTGAAAGACAAGGAATTCGTCCAGGTCACTTCCGGTCCCGGACCCGATGGCTCACCCATGCCGGATCCGACGGGAAAAGGCATCTACTTCGTGAACGGGAAGTCTTCCGGCGTGCTCACCAACTACAATACGCGCTCCAAGGAGTCCACCGAAATCGCTTCACAAAATGCCACTCAGCCAACGATTTCGCGCGATGCCAAGCGCGTGGCCTATATCACTTTCCCTTTACAGGACCGCAGCGAACTTTGGGTCGCTGGCCTCGACGGCAGCAACAAGGTGAAAATCGCTTCTGCCACTTCCCTGGCCACCGGATTCTGGTCGCCTGATAACTCGCGCCTACTCTTCATCACGGAAGAACCCGGTGCCGCCGCTAAGATTTATTCGGTAAATGCCGATGGCACTAAGCTTCATGAGTTACAGGGAACCGGCGGTTCCATTCAGGCTGCTCTTTTCAGCCAGGACCAGAAATCCGTCTTCGTGAACAGCTTGGACAAGGGATCTCCAGGGCTCAACATCTGGAAGGAAAGCAGTGAAGGCTCGGCCCCTGAGAAACTGATAGAGAATTGCGGCGACGCGTTTGAGACTTCACCGGATGGAAAGTATCTGCTCACTTTGGTTGGCGCTGGAAGCCGCCTTGGAATTTACGAGGTTTCCATCCAAGATAAGACCTGTACCGCCCTCCTACCCGGCGTGGTTACCTTTGGGATGGTGATGTCGCCCGATGGTAAATCGTTCCTGTACGCCGTGCCCTCGGAACGTGACGTCTCTATTCACCGCCAGCCATGGCACGATGGCAAGCTCGCCGGCCCCGATCAAGTCGCGCTTAAGCTTCCATTCGCAATGCCGCTCTTGGTCGGGGGCAATGCCTACGATTTCTCGCGCGATCTCTCCACTGTCATCTATGCCCGCGTCGGCGGTCACGCCGACCTTTATCTTCTCAGCCAGAAATAGTTACGGCCCAGCTTCAGTTCGTATTCCCAGCCCGCACCTTCCGGCAATTTCCTTACCGCGAGGCACGGCATGGGTTCGATGAAGTGTGCATCGCTCATTGTCATAAATATATTCACACTGTCATAGAAAGTAGATGCGAAGCAACTGACCGGGAAGGGACGGAACATTTCGGCCCCGGCGTTCGTAATTTGATAGGCACGAGTAAGAGCGGAATTGGAAACCGACAGTTAGACCAGGGGAAATGCAATGGGAACGCTGTCACAGGACATTCGATACGCATTGCGAATGCTAGTGAAGAATCCGGGCTTTACGATCGTTGCGGTTCTCACGCTCGCGCTGGGCATCGGCGCGAATACGGCTATCTTCAGCGTGGTGAATGCCGTGTTGCTCTCGCCTCTCCGTTACCAGCAGCCGGAACGGCTCGTGGCGCTCTATGAACGCCAGCCCGATTTCGAGCATTCGTCGATTTCCTATCCCAATTTCCTCGATTGGCGAACGATGAACCACTCGTTTACCGCCATAGCGGCTTTTCGCGAGGATGTTTTCACGTTTACTGGCGCCGGCGAGCCGGAGCGTCTCAAGGCAGAAATGGTTTCCGCGGAATTTTTCCCCATCCTCGGCGTGCAGCCGGTTCTCGGTCGGCATTTTCGAATCGAAGAGGATCAGGTCGGTTCGCAGCCGGTGGTCGAAATCAGTGGTGGATTCTGGAAAAGAAAATTCGGGTCGTCGCCGGACGTAATCGGAAAGACGCTGACGATGAACGACACGTCGTACACCATCGTGGGCGTAATCCCGGTGAACTTCAGCTATCATAGCGGCAACTTCCAGACCAGCGACGTCTACGTTCCGATCGGCCAGTGGAACGATTCGACGTTCCGCGATCGGCGAGCGGGCATGGGTATGGACGGGGTGGGCAGGCTGAAGCCCGGCGTGACGCTCGAACAAGCCCGGGCAGACATGGAGCTGGTGTCGCAGAATCTGGCTCAGACTTACCCAGATATAGACAAGGCGATTAGCGCTGCGCTTACGCCTCTCAAGGAAGACGTTGTCGGCGACATTCGTCCGTACCTGCTGGTGCTGCTCGCCGCGGTCGGATTCGTATTGCTGATTGCTTGCGTCAACGTTGCGAACCTACTGCTCGCACGCGCCACGAGCCGGACGCGAGAGCTGGCAATTCGTACCGCGCTTGGAGCCACGCGTCGGCGGATGGTCCGCCAGCTTCTTACAGAAAGTGTGTTTCTAGCCCTGGCCGGAGGCATTCTCGGGGCCGTCATCGCGACAGCGGGCACGCAGGCAGCACTGAAAGTCCTTCCCGAAGCGCTGCCGCGGACAGAAGAGATTCACCTCGACCCGGGAGTCCTACTCTTTACGCTGGGGCTATCTGTGCTCACGGGAATCTTGTTCGGTCTAGTGCCGGCTATGAAGATGCTTCGTCCCAACCTGCAGGAAACGCTGAAGGAAGGCGGCCGTGGCGGGAGCGGCACGCGGCATCGGGCGCAGAGCGTGTTCGTGGTCGTCGAAATGGGACTGGCTTTTGTGCTGCTAATCGGGGCGGGCCTGATGATCCGTAGCTTGGTGCGGCTGTGGGACGTGAATCCAGGATTCGATCCCCGAAACGTCCTGATTTTCAGCGTTTCCTTTCCCGCCGCCATGGGTTCGACACCCGATGCGGTACGGGCGTCAATGCAGCAAGTCCACGATGTTGTGGCCGCAGTGCCGGGCGTGCAGGGAGCTTCCATGCTGGGCGGCGCTGTGCCGATGGCGGGCGATTCCGAGCTGAACTTCTGGCTGGAAGGGCAACCCAAACCTGAGAGCCAGGGTGATATGAAGGCCGCCCTCTTTTACTTCGTTCAGCCGGACTACCTGAGCATCATGAAAACCCCGTTGAAGCGCGGCCGTTTCCTGACACGGGAGGACAACGAGCATGCGCCACGGGTGATTGTGATCGACGAGCAGTTTGAGAATCTGCATTTTGCCGGTCAGGATCCTATCGGAAAGCGCGTCAACTTCGACATCGTGAACTTTACGGCCGAAATCGTGGGCGTCGTGGGGCACGTGAAGCAGTGGGGACTCGACCGGGACGCCACAAATACGATCCAGGCGCAGTTCTATTTTCCGCTCTCGCAGGTTCCCGACCGATTCATGCCGCTGATCGCTCGGGGAGGTGGCTTCGCGGTGCGCACGCAGGGTTCTCCGCTGGCGCAGACCGGGGCGATCCGGCAGGCCCTCGAAAAGCTGAACAGCCAGATCGTCATGTACGACATGCTGCCGATGCAAAACATCATCGATGATTCACTCGCGTCGCGGCGATTCGCCATGATTCTGCTAGGAGTTTTTGCGGGACTGGCGCTCCTGCTCTCGGCGATAGGTATCTACGGCGTGATCTCGTACGTGGTGGGGCAGCGAGTTCACGAAATCGGCCTGCGCATGGCCTTGGGAGCACAGCGCAAAGACGTGATGCGGCTGGTGCTGGGTGAGGGCGCGAGGCTCGCGGCCATTGGTGTAGGGGCGGGATTGATTACGGCGGTTGTGCTAACGAGGATGATGGTCAAGATGATCTTCGGGATAAGCGCTCACGACCCGGTGACATATCTTGCTGTCGCCTTTGCACTGCTCATTGTAGCGTTCGCAGCCTGCTATTTGCCAGCGCGACGGGCCATGTCCGTTGATCCCATGGTGGCGTTGCGACACGAGTAGGAACCAAAGATGTATAAGATTCCTTTGTGAATGCTGGCAAAGAATCCTTTTCGCTGCCGTTGTCCTTCCTGAGTGCACATGCCAACGGGGTGAGGGCGGCCATCTGACTGAGCTTTGTAGAAGCGGCGTGTAACTTGGCGCTCAAGTCCTGATTAACGGGGTTTCTCTAACGAGGCCGGCATGTGTCAACGGGTTTGTGTTTTGTTTTCTCTCTATGGGAGTCTTTTCTTCTCCCTCTTGCGCACACCCGTGCGCTCGCGCAGAGGTCTTAGAGGGATCCTTGGTTTTTGAGCCGTGTTCACCCTACTCGCTCAGCCCTGTGTTGGTTCATCGCTGTGGTGTCGCCCACCAAGCATCTCTTCGGTCAGTGCAGACCATGATGAAACGTTCGATCTCCCTAGCCTTCCGGGAGGCGGGTAGCTTAATCAACCGGTCGATGACTGTTCGCACCGAACCCCGTTTCAGGCATCCCCACCACAGGCCGCACCACTTACTGGCATCTGTCCGCGACGACAGAACTCCGGATAATCAATCTCATCCCGCAACATGATCCACAGCCGGATCCCCAGCTTGCGTGCCACGGCCACGCGTGCTTTGCCCAGACCTTTCTGCACCAATTTGCGCCGATAGAAGCGCTTCAGCTCCGGATCGCGGCGTACCGCATGCGCTCCTGCTTCACCCCAAAGAAAGCGCAACAGTGGACTGCCTTGTTTGGTGATCCCACCGAGCCGCTGCTGT
>Ga0306926_10007154_pt1 | contig 12090 bp, 9 predicted proteins | sample flu12Cox44000178_FD_203759 | JGI IMG/M metagenome (GOLD analysis project Ga0306926, IMG submission 203759) | Lab enrichment of tropical soil microbial communities from Luquillo Experimental Forest, Puerto Rico - flux8day.12C.oxic.44.000.178 (v2)... | ecosystem: Environmental > Terrestrial > Soil... | reverse complement strand
GCGGCGTCGGCAACCGCGTCTGGCCAGCCGGGAAAGCCGGCGGGTGGCCAGCTTGAGCCGGCGGGCGGGGACAAGGCGAAGCGGTAGGCCTCCGAGCGCTGCAGGATCACCTCGGTGAACGCGAGCAGGTCCGGGGGCCACTCGAGTAGCTCGTCACCGAACGTGGTGCCCGTCACCGCCTGCCACGCCCAGGCCCATGTCGGCTCCGGGACCGCATGGCCCCGGCCAGGATCAACGCCGGCGAGGGGCGTGGCGGCCGGGGGTGTCAAGAACGCAGGCATGGGTGCTCCGGGTGAACAAGGCCGGCGGCTGCCGGGTTGCCGGCGGACCGGCTCTGGCGTGCTTCGGCGGTCAGACCGAGCGCGAGCACGGCGGTCAGGGCGGGGACCAGATAGACGGGCTCGATGATCGCGCCCATAAACACCAGGCCCATCGCGGCGAAGGCGGTCGCCAGCCTGGCGACCCTGGCCGGCCGGGTCATCGTGGTGGACGGCAGGAAGACGCTGGCCAGCAGGCAGACGCTCACCCCGCCGTAGAGGGCGGCCCGAGGGCCCGCCGCGATCGTGCTCGCCCCGTCGGCGGCGAGGATGGCCAGGTGCAGGCCGGCGCTGCCCGCGGCGATGCCCGCCACCAGCGGCAGATTGAGCGCGGTGAAACGGGCGATGGCCGCCGGGCTGTTCAGCGCGCAGCGGTCGGCGGCGCTGAGCCAGGCCCACCACAGGGCGGCCAGCGTGATCAGTGCCGCCGTGAGCACGATGGCCAGTGGCAGGCTCCAGGGACGCGCGGCCGCGGCACTGATGAGCCGGGCCATCGACTCGCCCAGCACAATCAAGACGAACAGCTGGAACCTGTCGGCGAGGTGCGCACTGTTCACCGGCAGCCGGCGCCGTGGCGCCAGCATGGCCAGGGAACTGGCGGCGTCGGTAAGCAACGCCGCGCCCCAGAACGCATACCGCGCGGCGCCACTGACAGTGAGGGAGGCAAGCCACAGCGCGCCGGCGACGCTGAACCAGATGAGGTAGCAGCTGTACAGCGGCCTGGTGGCCGGCAGGTGGCGCCGGGCCCGCGCATACAGCAGCAGTTGCAGGCCGCGCAGGCAGGCGAAGGCGACGACGAACCCGGCGGTGCGGCCGGCGAGGGCACTGGGCGCGCTGGCGGCGAGGGCAACGCATAGCAAGATCGCCACCAGGATCGAGATCCGGTGCGCCGCGTCTTCGGTCTCGTGCCGGTCGGCGTAGAACGTGAGCTGCACCCACAGCCACCAGATCGGGGTGAACAGAAGGGCGAAGCGAGCCAGCGCACCCAGGCCGGGATGGCTCTGGAACGCACCGGCGAGCTGGCCGACGGCCCCGGCGAAGGCGAGGTCGAAGAACAGCTCGAGCCAGCTGGCGCGCCGCTCATCGCGGTCGTGTCCGTCGGCGGTCCGCAGCGCCGGCCGGCCAAGATGCACCGCGTAACGGTGTCCGGGGCGTATCGGTCGACCGGGGTGCGTCGTGAGGCGGCGGACGGAGTGGTTTTCGAGCGTGGCAGCCAGCGTGCCGCGGTGAACGCCGGTGGCGGGCATCGGAGGCGTTTCCTCCTTAAGTTCTGCCGGGAACGGCACGGGTCCGGGTGTCACTCGGGCGTGGTGGGGCAGCTCGCCATGCGGGCCTGCGCCAGGTAGTAGCTGCGGGGGTGCATCGCGGTCTCCTCGGTGGCCTGTGGGCGGTTTCCGAGGATCCGGTTGATCGACACCTCGCTCCCGGTTAGCGGCTTCGCCTGCCAGTGACACGCTCAGTCGAACCCGTTGCCCTCGTTGTGTCAGTGATATGCGGCTGCGCGGCGCTATCGCTTCGCCCGTACGGGCCAGATTCACGCGGCCGCCGCAGATGGCCCGATCGGGCCAGGCTCATACCAGCCCCGCGCGCACGCCCCAGGCCGCGGCCGCAGCACGCGAGGAAAGGCCGAGCTTGCGGCGGATGTTGGCCAGGTGCCGGTGGACCGTGTGCTCGCTCAAAACCAGCCGCTGAGCGATGTCGTGGTTGCTCAGTCCTTGCGCGACGAGTTTCAGTACGTCGCGCTCGCGAGGCGTCAGCACCGACGCGGCCTCGCCTGATCCCGTCAATTGCGCTTGCCCCACCGCTCCATCCGTACGGACGAGCGCGGCCAGCACCTGCGTAGGGTCGAGGGTGCGGCCCGCGGCGTACTCGGCCTCAAACGCCTCGGCGCCCATCGCGGCGCACAGGCGCTGGCGGTCCAGGTCGGCCAGCCGGGCTTCCAGCGGCGCGAGAGCGTGGCCCTGATCGGCCAGGGCCTGGTCGGCTGCGCCGTGCAGCCGAGCCGCCCAGCCCGGGCCGGCCCCGCTCTGGCTGGCCAGCGCAAGGCCGATCAGAGCGTAGGCAGCATTGCGCTTCATCCCCATGTGGGTGGCCAGGTCGAGTGACTCCGCGAACAAGCCCTCGGCCGCGCCCGGCGAGCCGGCGAGGTACTCGGCCAGGCCAAGGTTGAAAGTCCCGTAATAGATGCCGTTGCGATTGTTGAGCGCGCGGGAGATGTCAAGCGCTTCGGCGAGGTGGCGGCGGGCGGCGTCCAGGTCGCCCGCCGACAGCTCGTAGTCGGCGAGGTTGCCGAGCCCTACGCCCAATGCACCCTGGTCACCGGTCTGGCGGTAGAGCTGCAGGGACTGGTGGGCATCGCGGGCCGCGCCCGCATGGTCTCCCCCGAAGTTGGTGGCGTATGCCCTGGCGGAAAGCAGGCGGGCGATCAGGTGGGGTTCCTTGAGACCGCGGGCCAGGTCCAGGCCCTGCTCAATGAGCGGCAGCGCGGTGCCGGGCTGCCCTTGGTGCAGCAAGGTCCAGGCTCGCTGATGCAGCAAGTCGGCGACCAGGTAGTCGTCGCCGGCCTGGGAGGCAATGGCCAGCGCCTCCTGGCAGTAGTCCTCGGCGGCGGCGTAACCGCCCCCTCGCTCGACGAGGTTGGCCGCCGCGGCCAGCGCCCGGGCGCGCATCAGCGTCGCCCTAGGGGAGGCTGGCAGGTCAAGCAGCGCCCGCAACGCATCGGCCGCTTCGGAGACGTGCCCACGGGCCAGCCAGAACACCCGCAGCGAGGCGGCCAGCCGCAGGCCCGGCACGGGGTCTGGCTGAGCCCGGCTGAAGGCGATCGCGGCGCGCAGGTTGCCCAGCTCGGCCTCTAGCCGGTCCAGCCACGCGGCCTGCTCGGAAGCAACAAGCTGCGACGCGGCCGCCTCGGCCAGGGCCAGGTAGTAATCGCGATGAGCGGCCCGGGCGGCGCCGGCTACCGACGGACCGGCCGCGTCCAGCCGCCGGGCCGCGTACTGGCGCACGGTGTCCAGCAGCCGATACCGGCCCGGACCGTCACCGGCGTCACCGAACTGCACCAGGCTCTTGTCCACCAGCGCGCCCAGGTGCCCCAACACCTCACCGGCGGGCACGTCCGGGCCAGCGGCGACCGCCTCGGCCGCGGCCAGGCCGAACCCCCCGGCGAACACCGACAACCGGGCCAGCGCCGCCCGCTCGGGTCCGGTCAGCAGCTCCCACGACCAGTCCACCATCGCGCGCAGCGTCTGCTGCCGCGGCAGCCCGGCCCGCGACCCGCCGGTCAGCAGGGCGAACCGCTCATCCAGCCGGGCATCAAGCTCGCCCGCCGGCAGCACCCGCAGCCGCACCGCGGCCAGCTCCAGAGCCAGCGGGATGCCATCCAGCCGACGGCAGATCCGGCCCACCACCTGCGCTGTCGGCCCGTCCCAGGCCAGCGGCACCCCCTGCGCGGCGGCCCGGTCTGCCAGCAGCCGCACCGCCTCACTGGCCCGGATCGTCCCAGGATCGTCGCCGTCGGCCGGTGTACGCATGGACGGCACCCGGTACACGCGCTCCCCGTCGATGCCCAGCGGCTCACGGCTCGTCGCGAGCAGCGTGATGTTTGGGCACCGCCGCAGCAGCGCATCAGCCAGGTTGGCGCAGGCGCCGATCAGGTGCTCGCAGTTGTCCAGCAGTACCAGCAGGCTCCGCCCGCCCACCGCCTCCGTCAGCGTGTCCAGCACTGGGCGGGCCGGCTCCTGGCGGACGCCCAGCACGTCAGCCACGGTCACCGCCACCAGGTCCGGGTCGCCCAGCCGGGCCAGATCGGCGAACCATGCCCCGTCCCCAGCGCCCTCGGCCAGCCCGGCCGCCACCTGCAGGGCCAGACGGGTCTTGCCCGCCCCGCCCGCACCGGTCAACGTCACCAGCCGCCAGGCGCCAACCAGCCGGCGCACCTCGGCCAGCTCGCCCTCGCGGCCAATGAAACTCGACGCCGGCGCAGGCAGGTTGCTGCGCAGCGTCGTCTCCGTGGCCACCAGCGCAAGGCTTCTCATCGAGTTGACGCCAACCACACTTGCCAGAAAGCCACCGATCTCCAAAACGAGTGGCGCAAACATCTTACGTCCACCGCCGCTCGCCGGAGATTGCCAAGATCGCTGAGGGATAACGCCGAACATCCGAAACCGATTCACGGGGCGGTACTCCATGGGAGGGCGCAGACAGGCACTCCACCCACCGCCGTCGAGCCGCCACAAAGCCGCGCCATCAGCGCACCCTGCACAGCTCAGCTCGTTCCGCGGGTCGCGGTCGGGCTCGCCGAGTCGCCGAGAAGTGCGACTATCAGTCGGCTCGGCGCGCGTTCTCCCCGATCTTCCCTGTCACTCAGCTTCGTGGTGCGGTCCGTCGACGTGCTTGGCGCCGGCCGTAGGCGCGGACCCGTGAGGCAGCAGGGATCTCGCGGGCCGTGCCGGTTACCCGTCGTGTCAGGCGGTCCATAGTGCCCGGGTTGGGGACAGGCGGGCGGCGCGGATGGCGGGCAGCAGCCCGGCCAGGGCGCCGATGAGCAGGGCGGCGGCCAGGCCGCCTGCCCATGCTTGGGGTGGTATGACGACGATCTCGCGTTGGCCGTGGGCGTAGGCGGCGGTGGCGATCGCGCCAATGATGATGCCGGCAGTGCCGCCGACCAGGGCCAGCAGGATGGCCTCGGCGAGGAACTGGGTGCGGATCTGGCCGCGGGTGGCGCCCAGTGCCCGGCGCAGCCCGATCTCGGAGCGGCGTTCCAGCACGGAGATGACCATGATGTTGGCCACGCCGATCGCCCCGACCAGCAGCGCGACCGCGCCGAGGCCGAGGAACAGGGTGTCGAGCGCGCCCTTGGCGTCGGCCTGGGCGGTGAGCGCGGCCGAGGGCTGGGAGACGGTGACCTGGCTGGAGTTTTCCGGATTGGCCTGCGCGCCGAGCAGGCTGTCCACCCGCATGGTGGCGGCCCGGGTATCGATGGTGCGGACGTAGATCTCCGACGGGTGCCCATCGAAGTGCAGGTACTTGCGCGCGGCGGGGAAGCCGACCAGGACCGCCGAGTCGATCTCCGGCGCCAGGGTGGCCGGGGCCAGGATGCCGGTGACATAGAGCCACTGGCCGCCGGCCCAGATCCGCTCCCCGGGCCGGATCCGGTCGATGCCCAGCCGCCGCGCGGCGGCGGCGCCGAGCACAGCGACCGGCTGGCGGGCGGTGGCGGCGTTGAGGTAGCTGCCCTGCGCCACCGAAGTGCCAGCCACGGCGGGCAGGTTCAGGGTGGTGGCGTCTACAGTCAGCGCGTTGGTGTTGATCGCGGGGATGAGCGCGGACTTGTAGACGCTGACGTTGCCGACCATTCCTGTGTCTTGTACTGCTTGGACCCCGGGCAGCCGGGCGATCATCCCTGGCGCCGCCACCGGCAGTTCGGCGGTGGCGCCGTTGAGGGTCTGCCCGTTGGTGACGGTCAGTAGGTTGGTGCCCAGCCTGGCGATCTCGTCCAGCAGCGCGGCCTGGGAGGAGGCGGCCAGGCCCAAGACGGCCACGATTGCGGCGACGCCGATTGCGATGCCCAGCGCCGACAGCGTCGCGCGCAGCTTGCGGGTGCGCAGTCCGATGCTGGCCAGCCCGACCAGGTCCCCGGGCCGAAGCCGGGCAGCGGATGGAGTAGACGGCCGCCCTGATGTGGTAGTCATGACGGTCCTCTCTGCGGGGGCCGCTGGGGGCGCGGGGCCGCCCGGCCGGGAACCACACCGGCGGCTGCCTGGCGGGGGACGGGGCTGGTGTCGGCGATGATGCGCCCGTCGAGCATCTGGATGCGCCGCCGCGTCCGGGCTGCGACCGCGGGGTCGTGGGTGATGATGATGACCGTGGTCCCGGTGGCATTCAGCTCCTCCAGCAGGGTCAGGATGGCAGCACTGGTGGCCGAGTCCAGGTTGCCGGTCGGCTCATCGGCCAGCACCACCGGCGGGCGGCCGGCGATCGCGCGGGCGATCGCGACCCGCTGCCGTTCCCCGCCTGACAGCTGCGTCGGCCGGGTGGCGGCCCGGCTGGCCAGCCCGACCCGGTCCAGTGCCTCCAGCGCGAGTCGGAGCCGCTCCCCACGGCGCACCCCGGCATACAGCAGCCCGTCGGCGACGTTGCCCAGCACCGTCTGGTGCTCGGCGAGGAAGAACTGCTGGAACACGAACCCGATCCGGGAGGCGCGCAGCGCCGCCAGTTCCCGGTCCCGCATCCGGGCCGCGTCCAGGCCGGTGACGCGCACCGTCCCGGCGGTCGGCTTGTCCAGGGTGCCCATCAGGTGCAGCAGCGTGGATTTGCCCGACCCGGACGGGCCGGCCACCGCCATCAGCTCGCCGGCGGCCACTGCCAGGCTCGCCCGATCCAGCGCCCGCACCGGCGGTGACCCGGGATATACCTTGGCCACCTGATCCAGTTCCAGCACCGGCACCCCACCCGGCCACCCGGCCGGGCCCTCCCCGCCGGCCAGAGCCGGCTGAATGGCGGTCAACTTGCCGCCGCCACGACCCGCTGCCCGGGGTTCAGCGCCCCGGTCACCTGCACCAGCCCAGAGGTGTCATCGAAGATCCCGGGCCTCACCGGAACGTACCGCCGGGTGTCTCCCGCGCCGACAACCTCCACCACATACCCCCCGGACGACTGGGCCAGCAACGCCGTCACCGGCACCACCAGAACGTTGCGTACGCTGGCGGTGGTGATGTTCACGGTCACCGGCGCCTGATCCAGGCTCCCCGCCGCCGACGGGCGGGTCAGCGTGACATAGAGGGGTATGCTCGTCGAGCCGCCGGGACCGCTCGAGGTGGTCGCGACCTTGCCGACCGCCGATACCACGCCCGGCATGGTGGACCCGTCCGGCAGCGTCACCGTCACCGTGTCACCCGCTTTGACTTCCGACTGGTCGGAGACATCCAGCGGGACCGTCACCGCGTGCCGGTCCGACGTCGCGGTCAGCACCGGCCCCGACACCGGGCCGCCCAGGCTCCCCGTCACGGTGGCGACCCGCAGCGCGGTCGGCTCGAACACCACCTGCCCCAGCGGCAACGACCCCGGCGGGGAGGAGACCCCAAGGTGGGTTTCCAGCTTCTGCACCCCGTACGCCGTTTCCCCGGAGAAGTAATCCCAGCCCGCCGCGGAGATCTCCGGACGTGAGGCGTTCCCCAGCGCCACCAGGTCATGGTTCAGCTGGGACACGTCCGCCCCCGTCTCCCCCTCCTCCAGGTTCCGCCATGCCGGCACGCGGCCGTGCAGCAGCACCACCGGCGACCCGTTGTCTACCCGGTAGAGCGCCCGCCCCTGGCGGATCACCTTTCCCGCCGACGGCAGCCAAGTCAGCGTCCCGCCGCCCTGCCCCCGCACCGTCCAGGAGCCCGCATACCCCAGCGTCGCGGACACCGGCATCGTCGCCGTGATATCCCGCCGGGCCACCACCGCCGTCGCCGCGGCCGGCGCCCCCTGCTGCCCGGACCGGGACGAGCCAGCTGGGGAAAACACCCCCGCCCGCCCCGCCGACACCACTTCAGCCGCTAGCACCACCACTACCAGGCCCGCGACCACCCAGCCGCCGCGGCGGCGCCCGCGCGATGCCCTTGCATCCTCGGCCACCAGGGCATCCGCCTTCTGGCCACGCGAAACCGTCCTACTCATGATCTGACTCCTTATTCGAACCAGCCCGACACGTTCTGGTGCAGCACTGACTCGCACTCCCGGACCTTGGCCTCGATCTGCGGCGAATTCACGATGTTCCCGGGCTGGGCGCCCTGGTGAAAGCCAATGCCGACGGCGTGCAGGTTGAAAGTGGGCCGCACGGGGTCGGGGGGATAAGGGCTGGGGTCAGGCCAGTTCCCCACCCCGTGGGAACGCATGCACCGGGCGAAGTGCAGCATCTGGCTCCACCACTGGTTCAGCGCGGCCGGGTTGTCGTCGATGTTGCCGGTGTGCGGCAGCAAATGCTGGCAAGGGTTCAGGGCAGCCTGGAGCTGGGAGCTGCTGACCCCTAGTTGCTGCGCGGTTTCCTTAGGGAATCCTCCGATGCTGCGAGGGTCGGGGAAATCCGGCACCCCGTGGGCCCGCACGCAGCGGGAGAAGGCGAGCGCCCGGGAGGTCGGTGACTGGGTGTGCGCTGACCCTCCGGCATTCGATGAGCCGGAACCGGCCGATGACGGGCTGCCGCCACATGCCGCCGCGAGCAGGACCAGGGCGGCCGTAGCGATGACGGCGGCCACGGTGCGTGTGGCCGCGGCCAGTAGGTGTCGCTTCATGCAGGCCGAGTAGGCGACCGCTGACGGGGAGGCCGCTGACCCTCCGGCATTCGGTGAGCCGCCGGAACGGGCCGATGACGGGCGCAGGATGCGGGTGACGTTCGTCATCATGCCCTCCGTACGGGCTAGGTGGTGGCTGCGCCTGGCCGTCGCTGCGCAACCGGATCAGCCGCCTTTGCGCTTCATCGGCTGCGACGAGCGGGGTGGCCCGTGGCGCCATGGCCCTCCACTCTTCCGCGTAGCCCATGACAAGAGCCGAACAGTGATTGTTACGCCTATGTCATCCCGGCAGGCGCACAATGTGCACGTGCGAGTCCTGGTCGTGGAGGATCACGTTGCGCTGGCCAAACGGATCGGCCAGGGTCTGCGCAACGCGGGTTTCGCCGTCGACGTGGTCTACGACGGCGCGGCGGCCCTGGAGAGCACGGCGAGCACTGACTACGACGTTGTCGTGCTGGACCGCGACCTGCCGGCTGTGCACGGCGACCGGGTCTGCCGCCGGTTGGTGCGTGGCGGCTCGCCTGCCCGGATCCTGATGCTGACCGCGGCCACCGACGTCGAGGACCGGGTCGACGGGCTGGAGCTGGGCGCGGATGACTACCTCGGCAAGCCGTTCGCCTTCGGCGAGCTGATCGCGCGCATTCGCGCCCTGGGGCGGCGCGGACCCGGCTCGCCGGCGGTCGTGCAGCGCGGCGACCTGGTGATCGATCGTGCGCGGCACCGAGCCAGCCGCGCCGGCATCCCGCTGACCCTGACCCGCAAAGAGTTCGGCGTGCTGGAGTGCCTGGCCAGCGCGGACGGCGCTACAGTCAGCGCCGAAGAGTTGCTCGAACACGTGTGGGACGCACACGCGGACCCGTTCAGCAACACGGTCGCGGTGACGGTCGCCCGGTTGCGGCGAAAACTCGGCGACCCGCCGCTGATCGAGACCGTCACTGGTGTCGGCTACCGGCTGTGAGAAGGTATCTCAGCGCGCGGTCGCGGCTGACGCTGCTCTACATGGCGCTGTTCGCGCTGGGCGGGGCCGCGCTGGTAGTGATCACCTACCTGCTGGTCGCGAACGCCTTGCACAGCACGACGACCACCACGATCCCACCGCGCGTCCAGCAAGCCATCGCGCAGTGCCTCGGGGCGGCGCAGGCTGGTGGCACCGACGTCATGCAGAAGTGCGCCGCAGTGTATGCCCATGGCGTCCAGGCCGGTGCCTCGGCCCAGCGCAGCACGGCGCTCACCCACCTGCTGACCTACTCGCTGCTCACCTTGGCTGGCGTCACACTGCTCGCTGCGGCCGCAGGCTGGATCGTCGCCGGGCGCATCCTGCGGCCGGTACACCGGCTCACCGCGGCTGCCCGCGCGGCGAGTGAGCAGGACCTGTCCCAGCGCATCGCGCTGCAGGGCCCGCGCGACGAACTGCGTGAGCTCGCCGACACCTTCGACACGATGCTTGAACGGCTCGACCGCGCGTTCACCAGCCAGCGGCAGTTCATCGCCAACGCAAGCCACGAACTTCGCACGCCGCTGACAGTCATGCGCACTGCGATGGACGTCGTCCTCGCCGAGCCGGAGCCGACGCGCAACGAGTTGGTGTCAATGGCCGCCGACATCCGCCAGGCCCTTGATCACTCCGAGCGGCTCATCGAGGTACTGCTGGTGCTCGCGCGCAACGATCAGGCGCGTGCCCTCACTGACCCGCTGGATCTCGCCACCGTCGCCGAGGACGCACTCGAGGGACGTGCAGCCGACGGCATTACGACGACCATCACACTCGAGGAAGCCCCAGTGACCGGCGACACAGTGCTGCTCGAACGGCTCGTCGCCAACCTCCTCGACAACGCCGAGCGCTACAACGTCGCGGGCGGCACCATATCCATCTCGACCACCACCGACAGCGCCGAGTCCCTGGTGCGGGTCCTCAACACCGGCCCGGTCGTACCACCCGACCAGGTCGACCGGCTCTTCCTGCCGTTCACCCGGCTCGACGACCGCACCCGCCACGATGGTTTCGGTCTTGGCCTCGCCCTGGTGTTGTCCATCTCCACCGTCCACAACGGAACCGTGCACGCCACCGCCGTCCCCACTGGCGGCCTCGACATCACCGTCCGTCTGCCCCGCCGCTACCGTCAGGAACCAGGAGACCACGCACGGTCAGAGAACATATAGGCCTCGCGCGTTCGAAGACGGCTCCGGTCTTGTAGGGGAAGTTCTCTCAGCGGCCGAAGGCAGCCGGAAGACGCCATCACCGTTCAGGTGCTAGTAGAGCTCTACCCCACCGTCCGCCGGTGACTACCCCGCGGTTCCCTGCTATTGCTCCGGGCGTGCTGGTGGCCAAGGATAGTGGTGCCTAGATGGAGGGCGGGCTCTCGCACATGCCGGATATGCGGCTGGCACACTTGCGCCCCTTGCGGTGGCTCGGCCAGCGCGATCGCGGCTTCGCCGCACTGCGCCGTGCCACCCGGACGGCGATCATCATGCCGGCCATGTTCGCGTTGGGCGACAAGGTCATCGGCAACCCGCAGGTGGCTACGTTCGCGGCGTTCGGGTCGTTCGCGATGCTGCTCCTGGTCGACTTCGGCGGCCCCATGGTAGAGCGGCTCCAGGCGCAGGCGGCGCTCGCCGTGACCGGCGGGGTGTTTGTGTGCCTTGCCACACTGGCTTCGCAGACCGCGTGGCTCGCGGCCGTTGCGATGGCGGTGGTGGGGTTCGGCGTGATCTTCGCTGGGGTGGTCAGCTCGGTGCTGGCCGGGGCGACCACGGCGCTGCTGCTGGCGTTCATCTTGCCGGTGTCGCTGGCTGCCCCGGCGTCGGCGGTGCCCGACCGGCTGGCCGGCTGGGGGATGGCCGGGGGCGTCGCGCTGGTTGCGACAGCGCTCCTGTGGCCCGCGCCAGCGCGCGACCGGCTCCGGGGTGCTGCGGCCGTCGCCTGCCGGGCGCTGGCCGCCCGGCTGCGCGCAGGCGTCGCGTACCTCCTCAGCGGCATGGACGAACAGTTTGCGCTGGATCGCGATCAGGCGGCTGCTCAGGCCGGCCAGGCAGTCGAGGCACTGCGCGGTGCCTTCCTGGCGACGCCCTATCGCCCAACCGGACTGAGCACTCCCGCGAGGACGACCGTGCGCCTCGTAGACGAGCTGATCTGGCTGAACAGCATTGTCATTCAGCCCGGGCTCCACCGCGACGGCGTCAACCGCGCAGCGCTGAGGGTCAAGGAATCCGCGGCCGTGGCTCTCGACCGCGCCGCGGATCTCCTCGACTCCAGGGGCGGGAGCAGCGATGAGCTCGACGCCGCACTGGCCGAACTGGCTGCTGCGCACACGAAAATGCAGAAGGGCGTCATGGCCGACCTGCCGGTCCGGTCTCTGCGGCCCGCGAGCAACCCGGCCACGGGCGGCCCGCCGGCCGGGCCTGAGCCGTCGGCGCGCGGCCCGGCCGCGGGCGGGGGGCCGGCCGGTGAGTTCATCACCTCGCTTGACCCCGCCTTCCGTGCGGAGGAACTGAGCTACGCG
>Ga0306926_10007153_pt1 | contig 12090 bp, 7 predicted proteins | sample flu12Cox44000178_FD_203759 | JGI IMG/M metagenome (GOLD analysis project Ga0306926, IMG submission 203759) | Lab enrichment of tropical soil microbial communities from Luquillo Experimental Forest, Puerto Rico - flux8day.12C.oxic.44.000.178 (v2)... | ecosystem: Environmental > Terrestrial > Soil... | reverse complement strand
TATTGCTCGCTGGTGAATGTCGCCAGCCATGCCGACGGATCGCCGATCCTGCTGATCTCTCGCCTGGCCGTGCACACGAAAAATATCCTTTCCGACCCCAGGGTTTCGTTGATGCTCGACGAACGCGGCACGGGCGATCCGCTGGAGGGAGCGCGGATCATGTTATTGGGGCGGGCCGAGGAAGTCGCCGCGCCCGATGTCAAGTTCGTGCGCCAGCGCTACCTCAACGCCCACCCGTCCGCGGAAGCCTTTGTAGATTTTAAGGATTTTTCCTTCTACCGGATTCGCGCCAGCGCAACCCATCTGGTCGCGGGTTTCGGACGGATTGTGGACGTGAAACCGGAACAGTTTCTGAGCGAGATTTCTGATGCGCCGGCACTGCTGGAAGCCGAGCAAAGCGCCATCGACCACATGAATGTCGATCATCGTGACGCGATTAACCTCTATGCGACCAGGTTGCTGGGCGCGGAGCCGGGCGATTGGCGCTGCACGGGCTGCGATCCCGATGGGCTGGACCTGCAGGCCGGGGCGCAAACCCTGCGGCTCGACTTTCCAGAGCGAGTCACCGGTCCGGGCGAGTTGCGCAAGGTGCTGGTCAGGCTGGCGGACGAGGCGCAGTCGAAACATTAGGCGCGACTTGCCGACTGCGAAGGATGTAAGGCGGGCCAGACATGAAAGTTGATCGAATAGCCCTCGAGATGTGGCTGGCGTTGGCCGCCGATGCCGGCGTCAGCGCACCGTCGTTTGCGGGTGAACTCGCTGCAACCAGCGCCAAAATCGAAGAGCTCAGCCGGGCCGGAAAATATTTTGAAGCGACCGTGCTCGCGCAGCGCCAATTGGAAAGCCTGGAGAAGGCTCGCGGACCGGTCGACCGCGACGTCGCCGGGGCACTTAACAATTTGGCCCAGCTCTATGGCAATCAGGGCAGGGATGGCGAGGCGGAGCCACTACTCGAGCGATCGATCGCGATCCTGGAGAAGACGGCGGGATCGGACTCTCCGGCGATGGCGCCGGAGTTGAATAATCTCGCCGCCCTGTATGAGCGGCAAGGACGCTACGCCGAGGCCGAACCGCTGTTCAAGCGCGCTTTGTCGATGCGCGAGAGCGCGCTCGGCTCCGGTCATCCTGATGTCGGGCAGTCCCTGAACAATCTGGCGACACTTTACGAGAAGCAAGATCGTCACGCCGATTCCGAGCCGCTCTTCAGACGTGCGCTCGCGATCTATGAGAAGTCGGCCGGCCCCGAGAGCCCTGCTGTGGCCACGCTGTTGAACAATCTCGGCCAGGTCGAAAAGGTCCAGGGCCGCTATTCCGGCGCCGAGCCGCTGATCAGGCGGTCGCTTGCGATCCGCGAGAAAGTGCTCGGCCGCGATCATCCCGACGTCGCGCGATCGCTCAACAATCTGGCCGACCTGTATGAAAGACAGGGGCGCTACGGCGAAGCCGAACCGCTCTATCAGCGGGCGGTTGCGATCCGGGAACAGACGCTCGGCCCCAGCCATCCCGATCTTGCAACGTCGCTGAACAATCTGGCATCGCTTTATCAGGCCGAGGGCCGCACCTCCGATGCGTTGCCAATCGTGGAACGATTGATCGCAGACGGACGCGCGCAGCCACGCGTTGCCCTTGCCGTGCTGTTTGCCGCGCAACGCGAGCAGTTGATGTCAGGCCAAAAAGCCTTCGACGAAGCTCTCAACGCGGTTCAACGCGGCACCCAGTCCTCGGCCGCCTCGGCCGTGAACAAGCTTGCGATTCGGCTGGCCGCCGGCAGCGATCGGCTCGCCGAACTGGTTCGCAGGGATCAGGATCTCGCCACAGAGGCAGAAGCTCTGGACAAGGCCATCATCGCCGCCGTCTCGAAAGACAAGTTGAGGCGTGATGCGGCAGTCGAACAGCGCAACAGGGACCGCCTGGCGGTCATTTCCGCCGAACGCGCGAGCCTGCAAAAGACTTTGGCCGCCGAATTCCCGGGCTACGCGGCGCTGTCGAACCCTGTGCCGATGACGGGCAAGGAAATCCGGGCGCTTTTATCGGACGACGAGGCGTTGGTGGTGTTTTCGCTGATCGACACCGAGAGCTACGTCTTTGCCATGACGAAGGACGGCTTCGACTGGAAGTCGCTGCCGATGGGCGCGAACGGCTGGTCGGAGAAGGTCGCCGCGTTCCGCCGTGGTCTTGATGTTGGCAAGGCAGGCGAAGCGTCCGGCAAGTTGGGACTGTTCGATCTCGTTCTTGCCCATGAGCTCTACGCAACCCTGCTCGGTCCCGTCGAGCCGCTGGTGAAGGATAAGCATAGTCTTCTGGTCGTGCCCTCAGGGCCACTGACCGCGCTTCCGTTCCATCTGCTCGTCACCGACAAGCCGCCGGCTGCGATCTCCGAGATCTTCGCAGGCTATCGCGTTGCAGCCTGGCTGCTCAAACGGCATGCGGTGTGGGTACTGCCGTCGGTGGGCAGTCTGAAAGCGCTGCGGGTCTTTGGGCGCAATGAAACGGGCACCAAGCCGATGACGGGTTTCGGCGACCCGATCTTCAACCCGTCGCAGGAGGGCCCGCGAGACAGCCGCATGGCAGGCAAGCCCGTCGCGACGGGTCGGACTTCCCGTACTCTGGTAAGCGCCGCCTACACCGAATTCTGGCGGGGCGCCGGCGTCGATCGGGCGCGGCTTTCGCAAGCCTTGCCGCAATTGCCGGACACTGCCGACGAACTGAAGGCGGTCGCGAAAGATCTTGATGTTCCTGCCTCCGACATTCACCTTGGCGCCGATGCCAGCGAGACCACGGTCAAGCGCGCGCGGCTTTCCGACTACAGCATCATCTATTTCGCTACCCACGGCCTCGTCGCGGGCGACGTCAAGGGTCTGGCCGAACCCTCTCTTGCCCTCAGCATTCCCAAACAACCGAGCGAATTCGACGACGGTCTGCTTACCGCAAGCGAGGTCGCGCAGTTGAAGCTCAACGCCGACTGGGTGGTGCTGTCGGCCTGCAACACGATCGCCGGCGACAAGCCCGGTGCAGAGGCGTTATCGGGGCTGGCGCGCTCGTTCTTCTATGCGGGTGCCAGGGCACTGCTGGTCTCGCATTGGGCGGTCGATTCGCAGGCCGCGACCCGGCTCACGACATCGACCTTCGACATCCTCAAATCCGATTCCAGGATCGGCCGGGCCGAGGCCATGCGCAGAGCCATGCTCGCCCATCTCGAGGACGGCTCATCCCCGAGAAATGCTTATCCCGCCGTGTGGGGTCCGTTTGCCGTGATCGGCGAAGGGGCGGCCCGTTAGCTCCAGCCGATTGTGCGGCGCAAAAAATGCTCCCCGAGGTCGATTTTGCTCCCGATCGCGGCGGATTGTCGCTTTGCTGGGCGCTGCGGGGCAAAAGCTTGGTTCTCCATCATATGAAATTGAGCGGGATCAATCGGTCGCCTTTAATGCGCCACCTTGAAATAAAAATGCGCCGCCCTGGAATAAACCAACGGCGAGGGATCGGCTTGGCAAGCACGGCGTTCCTGACTATTAGGTCGCCGGACCCTGGCCGTAAGGCTATATTCATTTTGACGGTAACCGCGACAAAGGTGCGTGGGGCGGCCTTCGCGCTTCGATATATGCGGGTTCGAGGAGGATTATTTCCGTGCAAGAGACTGGTATTCGCAACGGCGCGTTCGGCGCCGACAAGTTCGGCTTAAGAAATCTCAGGTGCGTGCACTGGAATCTTGGAGCCCCGCAGCTTTACCAGTACTCCCTTTCGGCCGGCGAGGCGGTGGTGTCCGCCGATGGCGCCTTGTGCGCGGATACCGGCGATTTCACCGGCCGCAGTCCCAAGGACAAATTCACGGTGCGCGATGCCAGCACCGACAGGAAGATGTGGTGGGCCGGCAACCAGTCGATCACCTCCGAGCAGTTCGAGGCGCTTTATGCCGACTTCCTCAAGCACGCCGAAGGCATGACGCTGTTCGCGCAGGATCTCTACGGCGGCGCCGATCCGAATTTCCAGATCAAGACACGCGTCTTCACCGAGCTCGCCTGGCATTCGCTCTTCATCCGCACGCTGCTGATTCGCCCGCAGCTTTCCGAACTCCGGGACTTCGTGCCCGAACTGACCATCATCGACATGCCGAGCTTCCGCGCCGATCCCAAACGGCACGGCGTGCGCTCGGAGAACGTGGTCGCGATCGATTTCGCCCGCAAGATCGTCCTGATCGGCGGGTCTTATTATGCCGGCGAGATGAAGAAGTCTGTCTTCACCACGCTGAACTACTATCTGCCCGCAAGAGGCGTGATGCCGATGCACTGCTCGGCCAACGTCGGTCCCAAGGGCGACGCCGCGATTTTCTTCGGCCTGTCCGGCACGGGAAAAACCACGCTCTCCGCCGATCCGAAGCGCACGCTGATCGGCGACGACGAGCACGGTTGGGGTAGCGACGGCATTTTCAATTTCGAGGGCGGCTGCTACGCCAAGTGCATCAAGCTGTCGAAGGAGGCGGAGCCTGAGATCTACGCCGCCAGCAAGCGTTTCGGCGCGGTGCTCGAGAATGTGGTGCTCGATGAGGACACCAGAGAGCCGGATTTCGACGATGGCTCGAAAACCGAGAATACCCGATCGGCCTACCCGCTCGATTTCATCCCCAATGCCTCGCGGAGCGGCCGTGCCGGCCATCCTAAAAATGTCGTGATGCTCGCAGCCGACGCGTTTGGCGTGCTGCCGCCGATCGCGAAATTGACACCGGCGCAGGCGATGTATCATTTCCTGTCCGGCTATACCGCGAAGGTCGCCGGCACCGAACGCGGGCTGGGCTCCGAGCCGAAGCCGGAGTTCTCGACCTGCTTCGGCTCTCCCTTCCTACCGCTCGATCCCTCGGTCTACGGCAATATGTTGCGTGAGCTGATCGCGCGCCACAATGTGGATTGCTGGCTGGTCAATACCGGTTGGACCGGCGGCAAATTCGGCACCGGCAGCCGGATGCCGATCAAGGTGACCCGCGCGCTGTTGACTGCAGCGCTCGACGGTAGCTTGCGCAATGCTCAATTCCGCACCGACGAATATTTCGGGTTCGCCGTGCCGACCTCCTTGCCTGGCGTTCCGAGCGAAATCCTTAATCCCGTCAACACCTGGAAGGATAAGGACGAGTTCGACAGGACGGCGCGAGCGCTCGTCGGCATGTTCCAGAAGAATTTCGCCAAGTTCGAGGCCCAGGTCGATGCGGATGTGCGAGCCGCCGCGCCCGATGTGAAGCTCGCGGCGGAGTGACGCTTAGATCATTCCGGGGCGCGAGCGGCTAAACGAGCCGCGTCATTGCGAGCGAAGCGAAGCAATCCAGCGCCACGCGAAATACCCTGGATTGCTCTTCTCTGCAGAATTGGTGAGGTTGCAGATAGCCTGATTGCCGCTCCTCGGGCTCAACCCCTCGCGCCGCGCTGCGAGAAAGTCTGCGACAGGCTGCCGTTCACCGGCACGTTCCAGATATCTTCGGCATATTCGCGGATGGTGCGGTCGGATGAGAACCATGCCATCCGCGCCACGTTGAGAATCGAGGCGCGGGTCCAGGCCGGAACGACCTGCCAGCGGGCGTCGATGCCGCGCTGGGCTTCGTAATAGGAATCGAAATCAGCGCTAACCATGTAATGGTCGAGATGGCGAAGCGCGTGGGCGATCGATTCGAACCGGCGGGGCTCGCCGGTAGAGAATTCACCGCTGCCGATCGCGTTGACCGCGCGCGAAAGTTTTGGCGAGCGCCGGATCACGTCGGTGGAGTCCAGCCCCTGCTTGCGCCGCACCGCCACGTCCATCGCTTCCATGCCGAAGATCGCGATGTTCTCCGCACCCACTTGCTCGCGGATCTCGATATTGGCGCCGTCCAGCGTGCCGATGGTGACCGCGCCGTTGAGCGCGAGCTTCATGTTGCCGGTGCCGGAAGCCTCCATGCCCGCCGTCGAAATCTGCTCGGAGAGATCGGCAGCAGGAATGATCGCTTCCGCAAGACTGACATTGTAGTCGGGGAGAAAGACGACCTTCAGGCGGTCGGCGATGACGGGGTCGTTGTTGACGATTTCGGCGACGTCGTTGATCAGCTTGATGATCAACTTGGCATAGCGATAGCTCGCAGCCGCTTTGCCGGCGAAGATTTTCACGCGCGGCACCCAGTTGCCTTGCGGATCGTCCTTGATCGCGTGATAAAGCGCGATCGCCTCCAGGATGTTGAGCAGTTGCCGCTTGTATTCGTGGATGCGCTTGATCTGCACGTCGAACAGCGCGACCGGATCGACCTTGATATTCAACCGCTCCCCGATCAGGCGCACGAGCACGAGCTTGTTGTGGTGCTTGACGCTGCGGAATTTCTCCTGGAAGCCGCTGTCGCCGGCGCGCCCTTCGAGATGCGCGAGCCTGGTCGGATCGTCCAGCACGGCCTCGCCGCAGGCTTCGCGCAACAGATCGGTCAGCCTCGGATTGGCGAGCATCAGCCAGCGGCGGAAGGTGATGCCGTTAGTCTTGTTGACGATGCGGCCGGGATAGAGATGGTTGAGATCGTGAAACACGGTCTCCTTCATCAGGTCGGAATGCATCGCCGAGACGCCGTTGATGCGGTGCGATCCGACGAAGGCCAACTGTCCCATTCGCACCCTTCGGCCGGATCTTTCGTCGATCAGCGAGACCGATGCGCGGAAGTCGACGTCGCCGGGACAGCGCTGCTCGGCCAGCGCGAGATGTTCGACATTGATGCGGTAGATGATTTCAAGGTGGCGCGGCAGCAGGCGCTGGAACAGCTCCACCGGCCAGGTCTCGAGCGCTTCCGGCAGCAGGGTATGATTGGTGTAGGACAGCGTGTTGACCGTGATCTGCCAGGCGGATTCCCAGGGGAAGTTGTGCAGGTCGACCAGGATGCGCATCAGCTCGGCGACGGCCAGGCTCGGATGGGTGTCGTTGAGCTGCACCGCGGCCTTCTGCGTCAGTCCGCGCAGCGGCCCGTCGGAAACCAGGTGGCGCTTGACCAGGTCCTGCAACGAGGCCGAGACGAAGAAATATTCCTGTCGCAGCCGGAGCTCGCGCCCCGCAGCGCTTTCGTCATTCGGATAAAGGAACTTGCAGATCGATTCGGCGCGCGCTTCTTCGGCGACCGCGCCGATATAGTCGCCGGTGTCGAAGACGTCGAGCTTGAGCGGGTCGGGCGAGCGCGCCGACCACAGCCGCAGCGCGTTGACGTGCTGGCCGCGCCAGCCGACGATCGGGGTATCGTAGGCGACCGCCTGCACCGTTTCCGCCGGATGCCAGATCGCGCGGTCACGGCCCCTCTCTTCGACGTGCTCGACGCCGCCGCCGAAATGCACGTGATAGACCACTTCCGGCCGCTGGAATTCCCAGGGGTTGCCGAAGCTCAACCATTCGTCCGGATATTCCTGCTGCCAGCCATTGTTGATGATCTGGCGGAACAGGCCGAAATCGTAGCGGATGCCGTAGCCGGTCGCGGGGATGCCGAGGGTGGCCATACTTTCCATGAAGCAGGCCGCAAGCCGCCCGAGGCCGCCATTGCCGAGCGCCGCATCGGGCTCGCATTTGCGCAACTCGGAGAGGCTGACGCCGAGATCGCCGAGCGCGGCTTCAAACACCGCGAGCAGCCCCATATTGTTCAGCGCGTCGGTGAAGAGACGGCCGATCAAAAATTCGAGTGAAAGGTAATAGACCCGCTTGCTGCCGGTATCGTAGCTCTGCTTCTCGGCGGTGAGCCAGCGGTGCACGATCCGGTCGCGCAAGGCGAGCGCCGCGGCATGGTACCAGTCCCGTTTCGTCGCCATCCCGGCATCCTTGCCGATGGCAAGCCGCAGCTTGGCGAGAATGGCGCTTTTGATCTCCGCCAACCCCAGCTCATCGATGGGCTGACCCGGCGCCGGAAAATTCGCTGGAAAGGATGGGTCTGGCAAACGTCTCGATCCTGCGGCTGATTGAAACGAATCATACGCGCCTTACGCCACGATCGAAACACGCCGTGGTATCGGGTGCCATGCATGCACGGCTTTTTTGATGCAAGGACCGGGCCGACTTTGGCAGGAACGGCTATTTAAGTCAGGATGAGCAAATGAGCCTTCGGGCTAAGTTATTTTGATTGTGGCAGGTCACAGCCCTCATTTTTTGGGGTGCAGGCGATGCAAGCCGCGCTGCCTTAAAATACCAAATCGGTGGATGGCGCGCAGCTTGTGTCCACCTTCTTATCTCGATTGCGTTCGCATCGGTTGTTGCCCTTGTGCCGGTGTTGATCAGCCTGGCGGGATTTTGGATTGCGGGCTGGCTTCGCCGCTCGCAGACCAACAATGTATCACCAGGCTCGCCTCGAACAAATTAAGAACACTTTAGCAAGTCTTTGATATATCATAGTGATTCGGCGCATCCACCACACAACATCTAGCGTCTATCGAGCTTTCCGAGGACTACATGTCCACCATCGCCTTTGATCAATTCGCGCTCACCCGCATTGCCGACTTCGCCCGCTCCCTGTCGCGCCTGCATAAAACCTCGCGCCATCAGCTGGTCGAGGACGATGCGATCGACCGGGAATTCAGCGCCGTCTGCCTCTCGGTGTGGGGTTATTCGACTGACGATATCAGCGACGATCTGTTTTCCGACGCCGACCACGCCTTTCTCGACTCGCTCGATGAGGCGCATGCGCGCCTCTTCGCGGCCGAGCAGGGCTACGACCTCGTCGACGACGAGGGCATGCTGACCGACTGGTGGGGCTATTGCTGGATGATTCTGGCCGAAAAGCGCGGCCTGCTGACGGCGGAAAATCGCGCCGCGGCCCGCGCACAGATCGAGGAAAAATATCGGTCAGCCCCGAATGTGATTGGCGTGATTGTTGGGCGGTGAAAGTCCTAGTCGCGAGGGGCGCCGCGCGTGTTTGCGCGGCGTCTCGAAAGACGGCTGCCAACTTCGATTGGGCCATGGTTCGATACGCACGCATTCAGCGTGCTCCTCACCATGAGGTTAAACAAATCGCTTAGTTCACTTCCGCGCGCTTGCCGGCCGGCGAGGCAGTCTTCGGCGCCGAGGTTACCGGCTGTAGCAGGCCGCGATCGCTCTCCGGCAATGTTTCGTTGGTGAGCGCGTCGGGGGCGATCGGCGCTACCTTCATTTCGCTCAGCCGGGCGCGGACGTCGGCCGTAAGGCCCGGATAGGAAGCGACCGGCGTGAATTCCGCGGTCTGGCTGTTGCCGACCCTGATGCCGGAATAGGCGACGAGCCCGTCGGTGGTGGCGACGACGTCGCCGGCGCGCAGCGATGTGTCGAGCGTCAGATCAACCGGCGCGAGCCCTGCAGCGCTGCGGCCGTTGCAGGTGCAGTCGGCGCGCAACGCCTTGCGATAGGAGAAAGCGTTTTCGCTGTCGGCGTATCGCTCGCCAGTTACCGTCACGGCGCCGTCGATGCCGGAGCCAAAGAAAACCTTTGTCGGGCTCGCCGGACAAAAGGCCTGGCACATCTGCGCCGGAGTGCCGGCCCCGCGCGCCAGCGGAAAGTACTTGCCATCGCAGCTTCGCACGCAGAATGCGCCTCCGCCCGAGGCGACCGGCCGTGACGGCGCTGACTGGTTCTGACCGAGCGGGTCGGCGAAAAAGTTGGCTTGCGGCGGCGCCTGGCGGAGTTTCTGAATGCTGCCAAAAAACATCTCGAACAGGTTTTCGGCGGAAGCTGTGCGCGGCGCGAGCGCAACAGCGCCGGCCAGGCAAGCGGTTCCGACGAGCAACATGCGGCGCCGCTTGCGCCGATAAGGCAACTCTGTACGCAACGCTTACTCCGCCACGCGCTACAAACGCCCGCTCCGGCATTGCTGCCGGCAGCGCTCCTCACATTAATGCGCGATGGTAAACGAGCTATGAGTGCCGCTTGGGCGAAGCAAAAGAAATCGCTGCCCGTGGTCGCCGATGACGGACGTTCAGATTCCAGTCCGCTCAACCATTGAGGAATTCGCTGGCCCTGTAGAGCCAGCGAAATGGCAGTCCGGCTTTTGCGAAGGTTTCGGCTGCGCCTTCCTCGCGATCGACCATGGTCAGGATCAGCGCAATCTGGGCTCCGGCGTCGCGAACCGCTTCCACGGCCTTGAGCGCGGAGTCACCCGTGGTGGTGACGTCCTCGATGATCGCCACGCGCTTGCCTTCAAGGCTCTCGCTTTTTGCCAATCCCTCAACCGCAAGCCGGGCTCCGTGCTCCTTGGGTTTCTTGCGCACGAAAAAGGCCGCGATCGGATGGCCCTTGATCCAGGAAAGCTGCGCAACCGCGCCCGCGAGCGGTACCGCGCCCATCTCCAGACCGCCCACATAATCGAGGCCGTCGCCCTTGACCGCCTCATAGGTCAATTCTGCAAGCAACGTCGCGCCTTCCGGATCCAGCATGGTCGGCTTGAGGTTGAAGTAGAAATTGCTTTTACGGCCCGAGGCCAGCGTGATTTCACCGCGCCCGAAGGAGCGCTTGCGGATGATCTCGGCGAGGCGGGCGCGGGAGGCTGACTTGGACAAGGCGATTTCTCGAAGGGGGAGGCGCAATATATTTGCGGTTGAAGGCAGACGTGACATTCGTAAACGAACGCGCCGCGACATAGTACGAATGTCAGAACCGGGACACCAGAGCGGAACTTGTACCGTCAACAGAGTGAGAAGGTAACAAGGACCCCTGCCGCTCCGTACCGACCTGTCGCGCCAGGCGTGTGGGTGGACAACCAGTAGATAGCGCGGTTGTAACGCGCACGCGTTCCCGCTAATGGTCCGATTCCGACATCCGCCTCGATTGCCGGGGTCAAATCCACTTTTTCGGCGTATCCAGCCAAGGGAAACAGCAAGAAATGACCATTGAATTCCACACCTGGAACACGCCCAACGGTCGCAAGATCAGCGTCGCGCTGGAAGAGATGGATCTGCCCTACAAGGTTGTTCCGATCAACATCACCAAGGGCGACCAGATGTCGCCGGAATTCCTCAGCCTCAGTCCGAACAACAAGATTCCGGCCATCGTCGATCCCGATGGCCCCGGCGGCAAGCGCGTCAGCATCTTCGAGTCCGGCGCGATCCTGCTTTATCTCGGCGAGAAGACCGGAAAATTCCTGCCCGTCCCCCTGATCGAGCGAATCCCGGTCTATGAATGGCTGATGTGGCAGATGGGCGGTTTCGGCCCGTTTCCCGGACAAGTGCATCACTTCATTGCGCTGGAGAACGAGCAGGACCGCGCCTATGGGCTCAAGCGCTTCATGGCCGAGACGAGGCGGCTCTATGGGGTGCTCGACCGGCGGCTCGCCACCTGCGAATTTGTGGCGGACGCGTTGTCGGTGGCCGATTTTGCGATCCTCGGCTGGGCCTGGCGACATCCGCGTCACAAGGTAGAGCTGTCCGATTTTCCCAATGTCAACCGTTGGTACGATCAGATGATGGCGCGGCCCGCCGTCAAGCGCGGGATGGAAGCGAAGCTGGACTAAGCGCCGCGATGGCGCGAACGAAGAGTTCGAGCGCGCTACGGAGCGCGCCTGCGAGCTCTGGATCGGCCGCGATGTAGGAACTTCATCGAGGGACCAAGCCGAGCGATAGAGTGGATGATTGTCATTTCGGCATGCCGGGCACACAGGGTTTAATGCGCCTCGTCCCAATTGTTCGCGGCGCGGGCTTCGACATGCAGCGGCAACGAGAGCAGCACGGCCGGGAACGGCGCGTCCTGCATCACGTGCTGCACCACCGGCAAGGTGGCAGCGACCTCTTCGTCGGGCACCTCGAAGACCAGTTCGTCGTGAACCTGCAGCAGCATCTGCGCTGAAAGCTTCTTCTCGGCGAGCGCATCTTCCATCCGGATCATGGCGCGGCGGATGATGTCGGCGGCAGTACCTTGCAGCCTCGCATTGATCGCGGCGCGTTCGTTGAAGGAGCGGACCGAGGCGTTGGAAGCCTTGATGTCGGGGTAATGGCATTTTCTGCCAAACAGCGTCTCGACGTAACCGTGAGCGCGGCAGAAATCCCGCGTCGCGTCCATATAGGCGCGAATGCCCGGAAAGCGTTCGAAATATTTCTTGATATAGGCAGACGCCTCCTCGCGCGCGATGCCGAGCTGGTTGGCGAGCCCGAACGCCGAGATGCC
>Ga0306926_10007151_pt1 | contig 12092 bp, 9 predicted proteins | sample flu12Cox44000178_FD_203759 | JGI IMG/M metagenome (GOLD analysis project Ga0306926, IMG submission 203759) | Lab enrichment of tropical soil microbial communities from Luquillo Experimental Forest, Puerto Rico - flux8day.12C.oxic.44.000.178 (v2)... | ecosystem: Environmental > Terrestrial > Soil... | reverse complement strand
ATAAGCGCCGTTAAAAAAGAGGGCCCGGCTTGGACCAGCGTCTGCAGTACAGGGAGAAATGGATCAAGTTGGTCAATGGCCTTCGGCGACAAGTAGCACTTTGTCGGCTGGAAACGTCCATGATCATTGAAAAAGAAGACCGCGATAGCCGGTCCAATGTGAACCGCCACAGAATTCGATCGACTGCCCGCGAGCCTTTGCCAGCCGTTAGTTGCCATCAATCGATGAGCGAGAGCTGATCGGATGCGGACAGCTTCCTCTGTCTTCAAACCATTATTGTTGAAAAAAACTACGTCGATGCTGCGAAGAAAGCGTGTGGTGACATCGAAGAACGGCTCGTTTGGCAGAGATGTGATCGGTGTAAGTGCAATCGCATCGATGTCCGGCGCTTCAAGGCCCGGCAAACATTTCGCTAACAAGTCGTAATATGCGTCATTCCATTCGGTAGGCGGGTGGTCGATTTCCTCATTTTGGGTTAGTCCTGCGCCATTGGCTGCCGCTGTCCATTGGACGTAGGCCCGAACCAGTCCCCGCAACCACGGTCTTTTGATAACATCGGCCAAGGGGGCGATATTGCGAAGCCATAATGCCGCGGCTTGATGATCCGTGTACTCCTCTGGGGGCGCGTGGCGTGGGGGCGCGCTTGCAGGTTGCTCCGGTTCAAGGATGATGCGTCGTCGACGAGGGCTCGTCGAAACTGGTCGAAACTCTGGCCAATCAGGCTCGGAACGCTCGTCAGCGAGCCAAGCGACCTCGGCCTCTATGGCGTCTTGCACTCGCTGTCGCAGGCGATCCTCCCGAGCCTCAGTTTCTTCTTCTGGGACGCGCCAATGACGGGTAGGTCTTATTGCGGCGGTGAAGCAGCACCGTAGCACTGAGCGCGGTAACCGGCCGTCGATTTCGGCGAGGGTGAAAGCAGCCGCACTGAAACCGTGTGCCGCGGCAGGATTACCGCGCGCGGCCACCTCGAGTAATGCACGGACACGGTCGGGAGTGAGGGTATCCCTGAGCGAATGAATCATCCCCACAACAGCGATGGCTATCGGGTTAAACCGGAGGCCGGACCGGAAGCGATGAGCGGGGTCCTCCTTCGTCTGTAGCGCCTGGGTAAAGATGCCGCGCGCCCAAACCGCCTGCCGCGAGCGCAGTTCAGCGTCTCCGTCCCGCATGGCAATCATCGCTGCGGAGTAAATAGCCTCCTTGCGCATCCATTCTGCGTCTGTGTCATCGTCTGGCAAGGATGGCGCCACATCTTGCGCCCAAGCGATCGCCTGAGCCGCGAACGCCGGCGACGAACGCGAAGGGTCCTCGAGCGCAAGGCCGATGGAGGCCTGCATACTGGCTGCTGTCTGCCGTTCGCGGCCGTTCTCCTGCAAGCGTTCGAAATGTTGTCGTTCCGCCCCAGGTGGCTCGTACTTGCGAGCGGTTATCTGCGTCCCATCATTTCGTGTGATTGTGACTTCGGGCCAATTGCTGGGGTCGAGCAGGTTAAGCGCGTAAACGGCCATACGAGCGGGGTCGCCAAGGGTCGTCTGATCGTTTGGCGGACCAAGTCGCGCGGTCGCTCGGCGGAGCAAATCGCGGAGCGACTCTCGCAGCTCGGGAGGCCCAAAAGCTCCGTATTGGCCAATGAGATGATCCAACATATGACGTCGCGAAGGGTATTTTTTTAGGGTGGCGAGACTAACGGCACCCACCGGTTCTTTTTGCAGGGCGCCGAGACCGAGGATGTCCGGGAATTGATAATTGTCGTGGAGATGCCGCTCGCGGTCGAGACAGAGCAGTTCAGGGCACCCTAGAAAGGGAACCGCGGCCTCGCGTGATATCGGCCAATGCGACAGAAGAAGATCAACTGCAAGCAAGAGATAAGCTGCCGGTGCGTCGGGTGGTCCGAGGATGTCAGCAAGTACCTTGTCGAACGGCTCACCGGCCTGAATGCGCCGATGCCCCCAAGCCTCGAGGGCCATCAGGGTGGAGGTGACACATTGATGGAGCGCGCCGTCTCGGGACCATGTGTATGACCTCACCCAAGGGAAAGGGCGATCGCCGTCTTTGTAGGGAATAATAATAGCGTCACCATTAGCGCTACGGCCATCAGTATAAAACGAGATCGCGTGATCGACGAGACGGTGCACTTGCGAGAGGCCGTGTTCAGGGGCGTGAATGAGAAGCTCAAGAAATGGGCCCTGAGCCGGTGATGCCGGGATAAAATCGCGATCAGTAAAATTAAAGGGTTCTCTGATTTCGAACCGGCTTTGATATGGGTCCTCCTCTTCGTGCGTTTTTTCTGGGATCAATATTGCCGCAGTCAGTTCTGCGAGTTCTGCGGGGGCGGCCTGTGCAAGTGTGCCGCGGAATTTCAGGATGCTGTTTGCGCTTCTGTTACGATTTCGATGCTGAAGCAATGATCGCAGGTAGTCCGCGGCGAGTGTCGGCGTCCGATTGCAAAACATGAGAAACCCGATCCGCAGATCGGATTCAAGGGAGTCCGTCTGCTCGTGATCGAGCACGCCAGCGAACAACTGGCGATGCGGGCGAAACGCTCCAGAAGCGCGAGCCGCTTCGATCTCCCTGAGCCAACGATAAAGCCATTGGAGTAAGATGGGTGTGAAAGGATGGACACCGAGCATTCCGGCGGACCAAGTGGTGTAGAGGCCGACCACGTCCGGAATCGCAGCCGGAGGCAAGTTCTCTCCGAGGGATAGAAGCCAGACGATTAGGCGATGCCAAGAGGGTCCGCTTGGAACATTCATGCTGGCGGGAATTATCGCAGGGTCAAACCCGGCTCGAGCGAACAACTGCGATGCCGGCTGAACGTCGACCGCCATCACTGTTCGAATGAGGCCGCGGAGCAGCTTTGCTCGATCATCGAGAAGAAGCGGTGAAGCGCGGGCAAGCAGATCGGTACCAATCTCGGATCGAACGAGGGCCAGCACGACGGACCGGCGCCACGAGCCATGGATACCTTCGCGACTGAGCAAGTCGAGGAGTGCAGACCAAGATGCACCGTCGGAGGTGCGTTCGAGCTTGATGCGCGCGGCTAGCTCAACGCTCCTGGCCAAAACCGCTGGGGCGGGGCGGTTTAGAGGCAACCGCTGAATAGCGTCCGGATCGGAGTGGAGCAAATTGGCGATTGCCCATTCGCGGAGGACGTCGTGGCGGAACGTGATACGATCGTTCCCAAAGTCGCGCAGGGTCTCGCTCGCAACGAGGCCATCGACTGCGGCGGCAGGGCAGTCACTCACGTCAAACGCCTCAGCGCGCAACAGAAGAGCCTGTTCCGCCAGAGCCTTAAGGAGCCTGGAGCGGTCGCGATGATTGGCGTCGATCTTGCCATCGGCCGTCTGCCACCAGCGCTCGGCCATGTCGATTTCAGTGTGCGGGATGGGTTCGTCTTGCTGTTGGCTAGCGAGCCGAGCGAGGCGATACAGGTTACGGGTTACGTCGCGAGCGGGATGATGATCTGCCAGAAGAGGAGCGAGGGCCGGAGCGATATGGCGCAGCTCATCCACTTCTACATCGGTCAACTCGCCTATTATGATCGGCTCAGCACGTCCGAGGCGATCAAGCGCGTCCGCCGGCAGCCAGCTCGGTTCCTCGATGCCGAAATTCCGCCTTGCCGTTGCAATTACCGCGAGGCCAGAAACATTGGCAGCTTCGCGAACCAGGTCGACAACGGTAGTGCGCTCTTCGTTGCCGAATAGATCGAGATTGTCGATAAAGAGAAGCGCTCCACCGTCAATCGCGAGGTCGACCAAGAGGTCACGCGCAGAGCCGTCAAACCCGAGCACCGCGCGCAAGGCGATCCATCCCCTGGGGATCGTTCGCCCCGGGCTGAACACGATGACACGTCCCTCGAGGGCAGTCTGCTCAGCGAAATGCCTTAGGACGGCCGACTTTCCAACGCCAGCGTCGCCACGGATTTCGATGTAGCGGGCCCCGTCGAGCGCAGCGTGAATCGCAGCAACAGGTTCGAGACGCGTGAGCGTCACATTACCGACCCGGTCGCCTATGTCCGAAAGTGCGTCCCGAGAAGCTTCGGCGATAGTCGCGCGTGCAGAGAAATACCTCCGATGACCAGCTAGACGGAACGACCGACGGGTGAGTTCTTCAATTAGACTTTCACGGTTCCGTTCCCCAGCGTTTGCGCCGATTTCCAGCGCGAGCTCAGTCAGGGTGTTCCAAAGAGTTTCAGCTCGGGGTCTATCGTCCGGATGTAGAGCGCGGACTGCACGCTCTTTGGCAAGCTCCTCGGACGCAGAGGCTTGAGATGTGAAATCGAAAACGAGAATTCGGAGCCTACGCAGGAGCTGCCAGACTGTTTCGTCATCATTCACCACTCCGGCATCATGCAGATGCGACCTGAAAGTCTGCACGAACCTTCGCATGTCATCATTGGCAGAGCCGGGCCGCTGAATGCGGTCAAAGAACGTCGACGCCGATAGCAATTGTCGTGCCCAGGTTAGGACATCTTGATAGGCGCCATCGATCTTATGGGAGGTCCGAGCAGTCGCTATCGCGAGCTCGTAGCGGCCGGTTTGAAAGCCGGGAAGGTTTGCGGCTTGGGCGATCTGCCTCACGACGGTACGAAAGACTGGATCGCTCGGGGTAAATGCGATGCTGCGCTTAACCTGGATTTCGAGGACAGCCAGGTTTCCGCGTGGATCGTGAGCATGTACGATAACGTCATCGAGCGGGTGCCCCTCGGCCGCCCTCTGGAACTTCACGGAATCGATAGTGGTGCCCGGTAGGCCACGTGGTTCCGTCCCCACCAATAGCGATAGCAGATAGTGAGCTCCGACCTGACCCTCGAAATGACTGCCAGCCGGTCCGCTGGATGCCGGGCTCGTCGCGTTAGCTGTCAGAAAATCCTCTCCACACGCCATGGGTGCTGAGCAATCGCACTATTCATCATTAGTAATTTACCTTGAACGTCGGAGTGTCCTCGGGCCGCGACTTGCGGTGATCGTAGATGTCGTGTGGTTGCGATTTGGCATGGCCGAGCCTTTCTGCAATATCTACTGCCATATTCTACCCATAATACAGTCCGTCGTTTACTATAGAGGCGATCGGTAACCGTGGGATTTACCACCAGATCCTTTTGACCTCATTGTCTCTTGCGGTCGGGGCATGTCTTTTTACGCGTGTTGATCGCCCCAGCCAGCCTCACGTGCAAGCCGTATCAAAAGTTCCGCATCGCTCAGTGAGGGAATACGCGCCTGGCCACGAGCTGGCTGAAGAGAACCATCCGGGCGTCGCCAGACGAAGCGATAACCGGTTTCCGGTTCGTCGCCATTGTCATACTGGTATCGGCCCCACTGGAGGCAAAGGTGCCAGTCATTGGTGGGGTGCTCCGGGTGGACGATCTCGTTCAGGATAACGACATGCGTCGCCAAGCCTGCCTCCATGTGTCAGATGTTGCATATGCATAACATGTATCACATGCGTTGCCAAGACCAACTTGTAATCTAACATAAGGACGTTATGTTAGACTAATCGGCGATCCGGGGGGAGATCCGATGCGAGGGGTCGAATTCACCTATAGGGTGTCGCCTGTGAGCGGCGAGCGAAACACGGTGCCGGCGGTGATCGAAACCGCGGCGCTGGTTACGACGTTGCCGACGCTGCACAGTTCGCTCGCGGTCCCGTCGATGGTCGCCAATGCCGGCGAACGCGCATCGCGGCGGTTTCTCGATTTCTTCGCCGCCTCGATCGAGAACGATAATACGCGCGTAGCCTATTACCGGGCCGTCTGCAATTTCTTCGCCTGGCTTGAGCAGCACGGCATCGGCGAGCTCCCCGATATCGAGCCTTTTCATGTCGCAGCGTATCTGAAGGCGCTGAAGGTATCCGAGCCCGGCGATCCGACCCTAAGGCAGCGCGCTGCGGCGAAGCCGACCGTCAAACAGCACTTGGCGGCGATCCGCATGCTGTTCGATTGGCTCATCGTCGGCCAGGTGCTCGCCATCAACCCGGCGCATGCGGTTCGCGGGCCCAAGCACGTCGTCAAGCGCGGCAAGACGCCAGTGCTGAGCGAGGACCAGGCCAGACGTCTCCTCGAAAGCATCAAGGTGGTAAAGACGGTGGCGTTACCGGACGGGTCGGAAGCCGAAGTGCCGTGGCTCGTCGGCCTGCGTGACCGCGCGCTGATCGGCGTCATGGTCTACACGTTCGCACGGATCAGCGCCGTCGTCGCGATGCAGGTCGAAGACTACTTTCCCAACGGCAAGCGGTGGTGGATACGGCTGCACGAGAAAGGCGGCAAGCGGCACGAGATGCCAGCCCACCATAAGCTCGAGCATTTCCTTGATGAATACCTGGCCGCGGCCGGCATCGGTGATCAGGACAAGACCCCCCTCTTCCGCTCCGCAGCCGGCAGAACCGGGGCTCTGACGGACCGGCCGATGCACCGTGTGGATGCCTACGCGATGGTCCGCCGGCGCACGGCGGAAGCTGGCTTGAAGGGGAAGCTCGGTTGCCACGTATTTCGTGCGACCGGCATCACTGCTTACCTCGATGCGGGTGGCACACTTGAAAATGCCCAGACTATGGCCGCGCACGAAAGCCCGCGGACGACCAAGCTCTACGACCGGACCGGCGACGAGATCACGCTCGATGAGGTTGAGCGGATCAAGATATGAGACCTCGGAAAGCGAGAGTCGGCGGCACGGCCGTGATCAATGATCCCTTTCGGGGCCTCAATAAATCGAGTTTGCTAAGCACCACTCGCTTACAAATTCGGTGTCGCGATACGGCTGTGTTACTTGGGTTGGCGGTGGCCCGTTGCAGGCGAACCCGTCGCCCTCAGAGGCGCTTGCACGCGTAGACAAAATGGCGGCGCTCTCCTAGCGAGCAATTGACTGCGGTGCGGGACATCGCTATGTATAGGCGCATGAAACGGGTATCGCCGATGTGGACAGAGCCATGTCTGCCCGAACAACGGACGTTGTTCGGCTCGCGGACCTATGGGCTCGTCGCCGCCAATAGGCGCGATCCGCATCGGCGCGGAGGAGGAGTTCTCACGGGGTAGAAAACCCTGGACATGATCGAAGGATCAGCGAACCCCTCCGGTGCCGACCGCCCGAGAGGGGTTTTTCATTTTTGGTTGTCAGGCAGTCGTTGCCGTCGACCCGGCAGGTTCGTGGAAGCCCGAGCACTGGGCGCCAGCAGCGTGATGGCGGCGGCCGGAGCAGCGAATTTCGTTTTGAAATTTTCGGGCCATGGCCGCTGGGGCGACGGCGATCCTTGCAAGATCGCGCCAGCAGAGTTCGATTCTCTGGTGGTCCACCAATTCGCAGTCATAGCTCAATGGCTAAGAGCGCAGCGTTGCCAACGCTGAGATGAGGTTTCGACCACCTCTGGCCGCGCCAAAGTGAAGCCGTCAGCACTGGCGTGCAGGTGCCTTATAAGCGCGCGAGACCGGGCGGACTGCCTGGAATGGGACGGATCGAAACCGTCGGCGGCTACCATTCTTGGTGCGGCGTAGAGCAGTAGCAGCTCGCCAGGCTCATAACCTTGGAGGTCGGGAGTGCGAGTCTCCCCGCCGCTACCAATTCAGCCGAGCTGGCGTAGCTGGTGCGCGCGTCCGCCTGAAGAGCGGAAGGATGCCGTTCGATTCGGTGGCTCGGCGCCGCGGAGGTCGTCCAATGGTAGGGCCTGAGCCTTCCAAGCTCATGATGCCGGTTCGATCCCGGCCCTCCGCTCCAATGGCAAGTAGCTCAGCGGCAGAGCGGCTCCCTGTTAAGGAGATGGTCGTAGGTTCGATCCCTACCTTGCCAGCCAGTTTCATGGGGGTGTCGTTCAGCAGCTAGGACTCCGGTCTCCAAAACCGGCAACGTTGGTGCAATCCCAGCCGTCCTCGCCATTCTGTTGCGGTGGCAGAATAGCTATGCGCCCGCCTGCAAAGCGGGATGACGTCGGTGCAAATCCGACCCGCAACTTCAATCGCGGTGACATGAGGGAGCAGGCGAACCCGGCTGGCTGTGAACCAGTCTGCGAGCGGATCGATACCGCTATGTCACCCCAGCCCGGTTAGCACAATGGTAGTGCAGGAGATTTGTAACCTTCCGATCGAGGTTCGATTCCTCGGCCGGGCACCATTCTCTTGAGGGAGGCCTACATGGACGACGTTAAGCGGATGCTTGAGATCGCCGAGGCACTGGGCGAGGAATTGCTCGGAAGGCCGGTCACAATGATGGGGGTTGTCCTTCCAGAGAAGACGTCGGGCTCTGAACCCCAAGAGGCCGAGGCGGCATCGGCACCCGCGCCCACTGATTGATGCCCGCTCGTTCAACGGCAGGACGGGAGCCTTTGGAGCTCTCTATCGGGGTTCGATTCCTCGGCGGGCTGCCAATTCACGCGCCCATTCGACCACCATCTAAGTCGCCGGCCCCTCAAGCCGGAAAATCCGGGGCAGCACCGGAATGGGCGACGGGAGCATAGCCCAATAGCCAGAGGCAGCCGGCTTAAACCCGGTCCAGTGTGGATTGGAATCCCTCTGCTCGCACCAGGCGCGCGTAGCCCAATAGGCAAGAGGCACGAGGTCGAGGGCCTCGACAGTATGAGTTCGAATCCGATCGCGCGTACCAGTCTTTGCCCCTGTAGCCCAATACGGTAGAGGTGCCGCGCTTAGAACGCGGAGGTTCTCGGTTCGAATCCGAGCAGGGGTATGGATGCTGAACTCGGGCGGCCCCGAGCACCGCTTGGAAAGCGGTTGGTACCTCACGGGTATCCGCGTCGGCAGCGGCGGCATCCTCCAGATTTTGAGGGCGGTTAACCGGGACGGCTCCCGGCCTCGGCTTGAACCCGAGTGGTGCTCACAAGGGCATGGAGATCGACACTACCAGCCGCCCGCCAGTTTCAAGGAAGGTGAACCGGGCAAGCGTACCGGCGCTCGTTCGAAGCGAGATGGAGCCGAGAGGCTTGGCGAGCATGTCGTCCGCCTTCCGCCAGGAGAGTACAGCCGGTACGGTTGCCGGGCCTGCCTGCTAAGCAGTGCGTACCTGAAAGGGTATTGGAATCGTGCCCCAGGCTCTCCGCCATTTGCCGCCGTAGCACAAAGGTAGTGCGGCGCATTGGTATCGCGCCGATCGCGGTTCGAATCCGCGCGGTGGCTCCATCTATGGGGTCTTTATGAGAACACGTAAAGCCTGGAAGAGGCGTTGTGTGCAATGTGCTCGGCCGTTTTCCGCAAATGATCGCCATCGGCTCTGTCAGAAATGTCGTCTCGCTTTGAAATACGAATAAATGGGGAAGTGTCACCCGCGGGGCGCGGGACACCGGCTGTAACCCGGTTGCCGATAGGCGCGCTGTTCGACTCAGCGTTTCCCCACCACCCTTCCGTAGCTCAGTGGCTAGAGCCTGCGGCCGATAACCGCAAGACAGACGTTCGATTCGTCTCGGAAGGACCCGGGGGTATCGTCAAGCGGCTAGGACGCCAGACTCTTAATCTGGATACCTCGGTTCGAGTCCGAGTGCCCCCACCAGATTTCTGCGCATGGACCCGGCTAGTGAAGGGACTGCCCTGTCACGGCAGTACCGGCGAGTGCGATCCTCGTCATGCGCGCCACAGGGTGTAGCTTAGCGGCAAAAGCGTCGGTCTGGGAGACCGAAGAGCGCTGGTTCGAGTCCACCATCCTGACCAGTTTCATGCCCACAGCGCTGGGTCGCACGGAGGTTCCTAAACCACCGCAGCCGCGTTCGATTCGCGGTGTGGACTCGCTGAGTGTAGCGTAGCGGCCAACGCACCTGCTTTGGAGGCGGGGGATCGCCGGTTCGAATCCGGCTATTGAGACCACGGCGTGTAGCTCAGTTAGGCCAGAGCGCGCGGTTCGGGACCGCGAGATCGTCCGTTCGAATCGGATCACGCCGACCATTCCGCTCCGCTCGTCTAATGGTAGGGCCTCTGTTTTACACGCAGAAGATGGCGGTTCGATTCCGTCGCGGAGTACGGCGCGTTACACTTCCGGCTAGGTGCCCCGCCTTTCAAGCGGAAGAGGCTCGGTTCGACTCCGGCACGCGCCGCCAAATCGCCCCGTTAGCTCAGAGGAGCAGAGCGCTTGGCTACGAACCAAGAGGTGACAGGTTCGAATCCTGTACGGGGCTCCATCAATGCCCTACCCGCTGAGACGGGCCAGTGACTTCTAATCACAGGAAGCGGGGTTTGATCCCCCGGTAGGGCTCCGGTCCCGTAGTGCAATGGACAGCATCGGAGAATCCGAATCTCCAGATCCAGGTTCGATTCCTGGCGGGATCACTAGCGCGGCTGGGCAAATTGGTAAAGTCACTCGGCTCAAACCCGAGAGTTTCCCGGTTCGAGTCCGGGGCCGCGCACCAGCGGGGGTATAGCTCAATGACAGAGCAGCCGGCTTTTAACCGGTCGACCGCGGGTTCGATTCCCCGTGCCCCTACCATGCTCCGCTCCCGTCGGCCGGTGGCAGGCCACCGCCCTCGTAAAGCGGGAACGATGAGTTCGTTCTCTCCGGGAGCTCCAGCATGCACGCGACCCTCCTGCAGCCAACAAAGGCCGAGCCGAGTATCGAGAAACGAAAGTCGTTGCCGGCTTGCGCTCCCTCGTTTTGAATGCTGATTACCGGCCGTCGACATACCCGCCGAGCATCATCGCGGGCGCACGGGACGCGGTGTCAGCAATCTGGCACGAGCGATTCGACGTCGTCGAGACCTGGCCGGATGCGTTCTTCCGCTCCCCATCGGCGGCGATTTAATGTTGTCCAAGTTTGTTTGTTATCTTTGTCTTCCGTTACTGGCCCGGCGGGTTATTGCGTGTGTGCTTTCCTGCGGCTTTTTTTCATTACCGCATGGCGAACGGCGCTTCTCGCGGAACGGTGACGACGGACCACCGGGGTGATTGGCGCGGCAATGCCGGTGCGGCCGTCCCGGCTCGATGCCTCTCGGCGTACGGGACGGAGATGCCGTTGCGAGGATTACGGAAAGCCCTCCCCTGCCCTGCTCCGGCCAGCATAACGGGCTGTGGTGTTGTGGTGTCGTTGAGCGGATGCACCGTCTCCGATCGCCAGAGAAGCTTCTTCGCGTCGCTCGCTTGCTCACCTCGGCGACCGGCGGCTGTTTGGCAAACCCGACATTGAACCCAATCGGATGCTAAAATCGAATTCGCGGGACGGCGATGGCGGTAGTCTGGGCCGCCGTGGGGTTCCCGCGTGGAGACGCGACGCAGCAACGGTGCATAGGAGGGATGACGTGAGGACCCGCGAGTTCCACAAAATCTGGACGGAGCAGTGCGAGGCCACCCAAGACATCAAGCTGCGCTACGGGCCGCAGGCGGCATTCGATTATGTGGTTGCTGAGAAACTGTTGAATTTCGCCGAGACGGCCGCCCACCGGCCTGAGTTCGCGAGAGAGCTGCCCCGGTTTGTCGCCCGTGTGAGAGACCTGTTCACGCCCGAGGAATTGGAGACCCACATCGCTCGGATCGAGCACGAACTGATGGTGCACGAGGCCCTTTCACCCGAAATCGAGGAAGAGGACGACCCGTTCCGCGAAAATCCCGAGGCGGCCGCAGGGCGCGCTCGGCAATTCTCCACCATCAGGGAATTGTTGACCGCGACGCAGCTCGGCACTTCGTGAACGTCGGGCTGAAGCCGCGTCCAAACTCCTCGAACCGCGGAGAACGGTCAGTGGCAGGCGGAAGGGATTGGTACCGGTGACCCAAGGAGTGCAGGACTTGCGCTTGATAAAGGACGTTATCATGCGCGAGATTCGCTCGCAAGGGGAGGGGGCGCCTTGGTTTCACGAGCTGCTCGGAAACCAGGTGTCACCCGAACCGCTGCGCTGAGCGGAACGAACCGAAGCGCGACGGGGGCCCGCAATTCGGCGCCAACCTGGGAGGGCTGTTTGACATGTGTAGTGTACTTTGACCGATCACCCCCCTCTAGTGGATGAAATCTGATGCGGTGGACGACCCCTGACGGCATCGATGTGCCAAGCTCGGGCCGTTAAGTGCAACGAGCTGAAGGAGCCGTCCACCATGGAGATTACCACAGTCGGTTTGGACATCGCCAAGCGTGTCTTCCAGCTGCACGGGGTCGATGCAGCTGGCAAGGCAGTATTGCGGC
>Ga0306926_10007150_pt1 | contig 12093 bp, 8 predicted proteins | sample flu12Cox44000178_FD_203759 | JGI IMG/M metagenome (GOLD analysis project Ga0306926, IMG submission 203759) | Lab enrichment of tropical soil microbial communities from Luquillo Experimental Forest, Puerto Rico - flux8day.12C.oxic.44.000.178 (v2)... | ecosystem: Environmental > Terrestrial > Soil... | reverse complement strand
GCAGCCTTGCGTTTTTCGTGAACCTCAAGCACCGTGCGCGAGAACGGCGACAGCAGTTCAAACGGCGAGCAGAAGCGGACCGCGCCTTCAGGTGCTTTTTGATCTTCCCACTGCCCAAGTTCGATACCCTTGAAGGTGTAGGTCCCGGGCGACAATCCTGGAATCTCTTCGTAGACTCTCAGAGTAGCTGTTACCGGCTCAATATTCTTAGCATTCGCCCATTCCCAATGAAAATGCAGGAATAGCTGATTGTCTCCAAAGGGATTGACGTTCGGCTGCTCGAGCAAGTTCTTCCAACAATCCGTTGTCGCTTTCCAACCATCCGTCGTCACCTGATCGGGGGTCGGACCTTGCGGTGTAAATACCGCATCCAGAATCTTCCTTCCGGTCAGCAACGATCGGATGCTGTACGTATTCTCGGTGGCCCACACTCGGCTCCATTTCTTCCGATAACCCACCAGCCAGCCCAATAGTGTCGGGTAGAACCGGTTCAGCCGTAAAACCGGAAGATAGAAGAACCGGCAAATATATTTCTTCCCATCATCCAGCTCTATGTTGGGGATACCGACAAGAAACTCCAGGTAGGTCATGCCCGGGAAGGGCCAAAAGGCGCGATGCAGGTCCTGGGTGTAGCCAAAGATGAGAACGATCGGATGCTTGCCTTGATGTATGCGCGCCGTATCCAACGACAAGCCTTCTGGCAGCAATGCGGACAGGCGGTCGGCGTCCACGTATGTCCCGATCATGGACGCCAGGTATTTGCCACACGCATCACACGCCTCTGGCTTCACTGGAACATGATCTTCGGCCTGGGGAAGCGGGAACTTTGGTTCGGGTAACGATTGCCACTCCTGCCAATAGCGAACCGGCCACGCCAGGTTCAGTATCTTGTAGACCAACCCGAACAACGAGTCGAGCGGGGCCAGAGGAACCGCCACCACCCAGTGGTACGCACGATTGTCATATAACCAAATCAGTAGCTTGATGAGCAGGTTCCGTGGGGGTTGGGTCAATTTCCTGACAATAGTTTTCCCAATCGGCATCCTTCGCAACTCTACCTGCTGTGCTGTCGTCTCTTTCACGCTCATTTGACCCGTTCTCCTATGCCTTCGCTAACGCAGAATCCCCCGACGTGCATTGCGGTCAGCCGATTGGGACAAGCCACAAATTGCGATTGAAACCAACCATCGGACGCCGCGATCAATTCGCGCCCACGATCGGCGCCTAACAATTCGCCGGCGCGTCTGCGGACTGACCATGCGTAGCCCATCATGTCGAGACTCTCGTATTGTGCGGCGCTCTGGAGCAGCTCTTCAGCAGCTGCCGCGGATCCCCCTTCTATTTCGAGCATGGCCGCTCGCGCCACCGCCGCTCCTGCACGACCCCATCTCGTGGTTTCGCGCTCCAGTGCCCGCCGTGACTCCTTGACGATTCGCCACCCACGTCTTCGTTGTTCCGGAGTGCCGGTGACGGAGTTCGCGGCCGCAAGAGCGGTTCGAAAGCGAAAGTCAAGCCATACCACGCGCAGGTTGTCGAAACGGTGCAAATGGTTCGCCTGCATAAGGCGCCATTCTTGTTCCACGTAATCGAGGTTCCCCGCACCTCGACCCTCGTACAAGGCCAGCCATGACAAAGCCTGCGCCGCCATCGCATTCTGCAGGTGGTATCCGCGTACTGACCACCGTCGCAGGCCGCATTGCACCGACCGCAAGGCCAGGTCGGGACGGTCGGCTACAATTCGCGCCATCGGCTCACAAAAAGTTTCGACGTTGGCGCAGGAGTACAAATCGCCCAGCTCTTCCGCTTCTTTCAGAAATGGGCCACTGCGCTCTTGCAGCTCCCTGAACCTTCCAAGGGTATGCAGCGTGTACAGCTGCAGCGTACGAATACTCGCGAGTTCCCAGTGCACTCCCCTGGCACGCTTGGCGAAAATGTCTTCGGCTTCTTCCAGTAATCGCAAACACTGCAACCACTCGGCCTGCACATAGGCGACTGCCGCCTCAGTAAACAAAAGGGTTCCTCTCAATCGCGGATCGGTGCGGGTTGCGACGATCTGGCGAGCGCCTTCTATTAGCGCACGCGCCTGACTTCGTCCACTCTTGCCCTCGAGCACCAAGGCGTAGGCAGCTACTTGTAAGCCATAGACGAAGCGTTCGGGGTCCCCAGCCTTCATTGCGAGCAGCAAAGCTAACTTGCCGAAGCTCATCCCCTGGGCCGTGTTCATCATGCCCATGGGCGCCGCCACCGACCACGCAGCATCAAAGCGGTCCAGTGTGATGCGCGAGGTGCCAGAGGACTCGCGCTGCTCAAATCGTGCTCCCCGCAAGCGCAACCGAAAACCGTAAGACAACAGCGACAACACAGTGGCGGTTGAAGAGCTCGGAATTCGCAGCCCGACGCGGCCCAGAACTCGCTGGAACAACTCATTTCCCTCGTCGAGCCGGCCACTCGACGTGTAATGAAAAGCAGCCCTTCGCTGGAGTTCCAGCTTTGTTTCCGGGGCGCCGCGTTCGGCCGCCGTTTCAAACTCGCGGGCCGCATCTACGCACCGGCCTGAATTCACCAACGTCTCTCCGAGCTTGGTCCGCAATTCTGCCTCACGCTCGCCCGATGGCTGTAGCAGGTCCAAGGATCGGCGATAGTGAGCGGCAGCGCGATCAAAGGCCAGGGCAGCTGTGGCGCGGTCGCCGGCGGTTTCGTAATATCCGCCTGCTTTGGCCGATAGACCCGCATGCTCGAAATGGAATGCTAGGGAGTCCGGCTCGCCTCGCCCGGAAGCCTCCAGAGTGTCGGCAAGGCTGTTGTGATGAGCTCGCAGTGTATCGTCGGCCAAATCGTGCAGTGTGGTCTCTCGTATCCGGTCGTGATACGGCTCGACCTGGTCTTCTGCCCCCGATCCGCTGCTCCGGACAAGATTCGCGAACCGCAGGCTGATTAACTGAGTCGGGTCCCGGCCCGTCAGGCCAGCGGCACGATAGGCGTCGATTTGTGCTATCGGTCGTCCGTGAACCGCAATAATCTCCAGCAGACGGCGACTGTTGGCGGGCATTTCCGCTATTCGATTGCGCAGAACATCTTCCAGTCCGGGTGCAGATCCCGTATCTGCCGGGCGCCGGCTGGCATAACGTGCTAGCTCCAGTGCGAAGTATGGGTTTCCACCAGACTCCTCCGCAATGCGCTCAGCAATCTCCGCCATGCCGGGAGTTCGCCCGATCAGCTGCATAGCGAACTTACGGCTGTCTTCCGGCGAAAACGGCTCTACGGCCACCTCGAACCATCGCACCGAGTCGTTGGCTTTCTGCATGCTGAACAACTCGGCCAGACAACTGCTGCGGTCTGTGTACTCTCCGCGAAATGTGCAGAGCACCAGGACCGCTGGAGCATTTGGCGGTGCGAAGACCTCGCTCAGTAGAAGGACGCTGTCGACATCGCCCCACTGCAGATCCTCGATCACCAGGATCGGAGGCCGGCGGTGTCTTATCTTTCGCAGAAGCTCCCGCAGCGCCTCGACAGCTTTGCGGCGAATGCGCCGCAGATCGCTTGAATTATGCGTTGGGGTCCGGAGCGGGACTCGTTCTTCGATACGATCGAGAACCGGAAACAGTTGTGCCAGATGGCCGATGTCCGCTGGAAGAAGCTCCTGAAGTTCTTTCCTCCTTAGCCCGAGGAGGAACTCGCACAATGCGTCGATCGCACTGTCTATTGCCTTGTACGGCACCGATTCCTGCTCGTAACAACGGCCTCGAAAGATCAGCGCATCGCCTGCCCTGGATTCCAGATAGTGCCGCACCAGAGATGACTTCCCTACTCCAGGGGCCCCCTGCACAAGAGCGAAGGCCGGGGAACCCCCAAGCATAGCCGTCAGGGCGCGATCCAGCTCCGCCTCTTCCAGCCGGCGCCCGTAGAATGGAACCTCCCTTCGACTGCCCGCTGGCAACTTCATTGTGGCTGATATGTCATTCGCCAACTGGGCAAGGATGTCCGACTCGTTGGGGCGGTGCGCCGGATCGGCATTGAGCAACTGCACTGCCAACTGCTCCAACTCGGGGTCCACATCGCACGCGATCATGCTGGGCGCGACGAAGTCGTTAAAAAGCTTCGCCACTGTCATCTCCCGAGCGTAACCTCCAAACGGCAATTCGCCGCAGAGCGTCTGGAAAAGCATCACACCCACCGAATACCAGTCCGACGCCGCTGAAGGGGTCTTGCCCAACGCTTGCTCGGGCGCCATATAGGCCATCGTGCCGACATTTTCCTGGTGGTTCTCTGCTGCGCGTTCATCGATTGCCAAACCAAAGTCCAAGACCGTTGCATGTCCATCTTTGTCAACAAGCACATTGGACGGCTTGATATCGCGATGTAACTTCCCTGCCCGATGCAATGCCGCGATGCCTTCGGCTACTTGCAGCATCACTTCTCGAACACGCCGAGGCTCGGGCGAGGTACCTTTCACCAGCGGAGTAGGCGGAGTTTCGTGAGGATGCGCTACCTGAGCCGAGCCTCCCGGGATGAGCGTGCGGGTCTCAGAGCTACTACTGCCTAAAGCGGTGGCTCGCAAGTTGAGGTCGGGAAGACGAACCGCGGAGATATCGAAGGTCGCCGTCCGGCATCCCTGGCGCGTGTATTCTACCAACCCCACACCGCGCAGCAGTTGCATGGTGAAGAACCAAACTTCCGAATCCGCGAACAACTCATAGAGTGTAATGAGATTCGGGTGGGCGATGTCGGCAATCGATCGAAATTCCTGCTTGAACAGGTACAACGCCGAAGGGCTTACACGGTTCAGGGTCTTGAGCCCGACGGAAATGCCGCGATCGGCGTCGAAAGCCTCGTAAACCACACCCATCCCGCCCTCGCCTAACTTTCTGTCTACGCGAAAACGGACGGCCCCTGGAAGATGCGCTAGCATCGTCGAATCCTTACTCCCTAAAAAATGATAGAGGTAGTAGGAAGTGTATCCTCGGCACCCGACCCGCGCAAACAACCCGAGCAATGTCTTGACCGAGAATTTGGGAGTCCGATTCCGTCAGGTACCGAGTTGCAATGACAAGCACCTTATGAACGGCGACTTCTAATTGTGTTGCACGTACAGTGCCAACGAGCAGTCAGTGGTACTGATGTTGATCATCCGCGAGTCGCCAGAAGACGATTCACAGTTGGGAATCAGCCGCGCTATCCTTTTGGATAGTTGCTCTCGCATTTCAGATAGGACCTTCCGCCTTTTTTCATCCACTTCGACCGCCCACGCACGGCCCGAAACCTTTGGCGTTCAGCTTGTCGGCTTGTCGGCGTGGATGGTGGCGAGGCCTTCGGTGGTCGGCCTTTTCGGGACGCAGCTCCGGCCTGTGCTCGAGAGTGACGGATCTGACCCCAGACATGCGAGCGACATCGCTGGCGCCTTCGGGCAAGCCGGAACAGGTAGAAAAGTTTCTATCGCGACCCGAGGCAAGCTACCTCACGCCGTGCCGGAGGCGTGACTGGCAGCACGCCGATTACGTGGTACGTTCCGGCACCCTGGCAGGTAATCTTGAATTCCTTCAGCAGTGCACCAAGGCACTCAGCGATGCGGGTGTTCCCCTGGCGCTGGGGACGGATTCGCCCAATATCCCGGGAATGCTCCCGTGGTACTCGATTCACGACGACCTCAGAAACACGGTTCAGTCCGCCCTCACGCCGTACCAGGCGCTGTCCGCCGGCACTCGTGTCCCTGGCGAAATTCATCAAGAAATACGTGCCGGGAGCCGAATCGTTCGGAACCGTGCAGGTGGGAAACCGTGCCGATCTTCTGCTTCTCAATCGTAACCCATTGGATTCTGTCGAAAATGTACGCGAACCCGTCGGCGTGATGGCCGCGGGCCAGTGGATGCCGGCAAGTTGTCTTCACGACTGCTTGGACGATTTCACCAAAATGTTTGCTGCGGCCAAGCGTGGGGAGTAGAAGCCTCGGACGCCTCCGGCTAGACGAATGTATGACCCGTACATGGGAAGGCGACGTGGAATCAATTGCACTCGTGATGCAGGCAGGGGTGCCTTCGGCGGACCGGGCAAATCCCACGTCTGAAGGAAGTGTGGCTGTTGAGCCCAGATGCTCCATCCGCAGAAAGCAGACGCCCGAGGTAGGAAAGACCGATATCGAGAAAGCGCATTTCGGCTGATGAATGATCAGGGTCTGAAATCGTTATCGATATGGGGTCTTGCTCGATCGAACCTGATTCCCTAAGAAGGGCGCAATTTGTGGGGTTGGGAAATTCGGAGCCAGGACCCTTGACCGCCCATGCGCGCCGTCAGCGAAGATCGGTGGACCAATCACTCATGAGCACTCCAAGACTTGTTGAGGACTTCTACGAACGCATTTGGAATAAAGGGAACCTGGATGCCGCAGCGGAGCTGCTCACGCCGGAGTTCTCATTCCGGGGCTCACTCGGAAAGGAGATGCGGGGCCGCGAAGAGTTCAAGACGTATGTTCATTCCGTCCGCGAAGCTCTCGCCGACTATCGCTGCGAGATTCTTTCGTGCGTTGTCGAAGGAGACCAAGCATTCGCAAAGATGCGCTTCTCCGGTCGTCACATCGCGCCGTTTCGAGGTTACGAGCCTACGGACAAAATCGTGCATTGGCTGGGAGCAGCGTTGTTCCGGTTTGAGAATTCCGTGATAGCTGAATTGTGGGTGCTTGGAGACCTCGCGGGGCTTGATGCACTGCTCCAGGCACAGGCAACAGATCGTGGAGAGCAGCGATGAATGTGGAGCAGCGAAGCGTGAGTTTCGGGGGCACTTCGTCGGTTTCCTTGGTATTCCCTACTGATTTACAGGGCAATTCGGTGCGACCGGTGCCTTCTAATTAGGGCACTGCCCGAGGGTTCGTTAAGTGTCAAGCATTTCCGAGGGAGTTTTAGGAATTGACAAGGCTGCGGACCGTAGAGTGATTAGTTCGACCGATGCCGGCGAAAGCGGAACGTGATTGACTATGACGATGCGTTTGTAGCTACAGAAACGTAGGCCACGGAGATTCTGACGAAAGCGAAAGAATTCGCGGACGTGGTCGAGCAGTGGAACGCCAAGAATCATCCGTCCCTGAAAGCATAAGACCTTTGCCCATAGCTCAAAAGATCGATCTGCGAACGAGGGACCATTTGGGGACTGGGGACTACGGAGATTCCCTGCAGCAACTTACAGGTGCTTAGGTGTCATCCGTGTGCGTGTAAGTTGTTTTGTATCAGTTTCCCGCTGAACTCGTCACCCAACTCACGGAACAGCGTCAATGCGTCGTTCGTGCTCTTCAACGCATCTTCGTATTTCGCGTGGTCCGAATACAACGATCCCATGTTCATCAAGATTATCGCCGTGCTCGCTTATTGCCAATCTTCTGGAACCCCGCCAGCGATGCCTTATAGTTCGCAAGCGCTTCGGCGTCGTTTCCACTGGCGGGACGAGTGACAGCGCCATGTTTTCTTGCTTTCCCCGACCGGAATCATGGCGAGATGGTTCATTTTTTTTTGCGGGCTCACTCCACCCGGAGCGCCCGCATTGGCTCGACATTAGCTGCGCGCTGTGCAGGGATCACGGCAGCCAGGAGTGCGGCCAGGCCCAGAATGACAGTCGTGGCCACCAGCACAGCCGGATCGGCGGGACGGACATTGTAGAGCTTGCTTGCCATGAACCGTCCCGCAAAGATGGCCGCGGGGATGCCAATCGTCAGGCCGATGCCGGCCTGGAGAAAGGCACGGCGCAACACCATCCGCAGAATCCCACGGCGGTCGGCACCAAGAGCCATGCGAATGCCGATCTCGTTGGTGCGCTGCACCACGGAGTAGGCCGTAACACCATAAAGGCCAATCGCCGCCAGCGCCAGCGCAAGAAATCCGAAGACGGAGGTGAGCTTCACTAGAAGCTCCTGCTGCGAGAATTTGTTCTGCACTTGAGTGGCGAAGGTATCAAACCCAATCACTGTCAGGTTCGGATTGATCTGGTTAAGCGCCCGGCGCACCTGTGCCTCCAGTCCGGGCACGTAGCCAGCTGTCTGAATCTCTACCGCCCTCAATTCAAGGTGGGAGACATTTTCGAACATCATTGCGGATGGGTCATCGTATTTCGCCCACTGCGCTGCTGGCAGGAAGAACATGGGGCGGATATGGCTGTCGGGATCCCAGTACTGCGTATCCTCGGCGATGCCAACAATTTCGAAATTCCCGGCGTATTTCTGGTCCAAATCGCCGAAATGCTGGCCGATAGCGTTGCCGTTCTTGAAGAAGTGTTTTGCAAAGGTCTGATTCACGACAGCCACGTTGCGTGTGGAAGCGGTGTCCTGCTCGGTAATACCGCGGCCCGCGATTATCCGTGTGCCGATGTTCTCAAAGTAGCCTGCGCTGACACGATCCCACGATGCGTTATTGAAATTGCTCCCCGGCGGCGGAGGGGCCTGTCCTTCGACGTAGACGCCTTCATCCCAGTTGTCGCCTTCCATAGGACTGTAGACCGAATACGTTACCGCTCTGACGCCCGGAATGGCGGCCAGTGAATCGTGTAGTTGACGAAAGAAGGCTTCCGCCTGCGGAGCCTGGTACCCCGCCATTTGCGGATCGAGGTGGAGGATGTAGCGATTCCGCGTTTCGAAGCCAAAGTGCTGGTTCTGCAGATTCGTCAGGCTGCGGATGAGCAGCCCCGCGGCGCAGAGCAGCGCCAGGGAAACTGCGGCCTGCATCACGACGAGGATCTTCTGCATCCAGAGGCCACTTCGTTTCGTGGAACGGTTGGAGCCGCGCAAAGCATCAATCGGATCGGCGTGCGCCGTCATCCAGGCGGGTGCGGTGCCGAAGAGCACACCCGTGATCAGCGAGATGCCAAATGCAAACGCGAGAACGGGCAGCGAAGGCACCGCGTTAATTGGCAGGTAGCTCTTCCCGGCCACAAGGCTCAACAACAGCCGCGCTCCTCCGTAGGCAACCGCGAGTCCGGCAAGACCTCCCAGCACTGCCAGCACGACGCTTTCTGTCAGCGCCTGACGTACCAGCCGCCTGCGAGGAGCTCCCAGGGCTGAACGCACCGAAGACTGCGCCTTGCGCGCTGTTGCTCGCACCAGCATCAGGTTGGCCAGGTTCGCGCATGCAATCAGCAGCACGAAGGCAGAGATCCACATCAGCAGATGTAACCCGTCCTTGTAGTTCGCCTGCATCTGCTGCACGCCTCCGCCGCCAGGAGACAGGTGCAGCGTCTGTTTGGGGATGAGCCCCGCATCGCGCTTCTCGACCTTGCTCGCCGGGCTCAGCAAGAACTGGCGCAGCTCCACCTGTAGCTGGGCCTCTATCTTCTTCGTGTCGGCTCCCGGCTCCAGGCGGCCGATCAGGTTCAGCCAGTCGAGTTCGGGACTATCGAGCACATTAAAGGCGCCGCCCTGGACGATGGACGAATCACTGAGCGGAATCCAGAAGGAGGCAGGGTCGCTGGTAAGGCGCTCGCCAAAGAAGCCCGGTGGCGTGATGCCTACGATCGTGAAGGACTGGCCATTGATGAGGAACGATCCGCCGACAACCGAGGGGTCTTTGCCGAATTTCTGTTGCCACGTGCGGTAGCTGAGGACCGCCACTGGCGGCGCGCCCTTTTGATCGTCCGACGGGCGGAGCAGCCGCCCCGCCCACCCGGAGAGGCCAAAGGTGTCAAACGCATTGCCGGACACAAATTCGGCGCGATATGGCTCCGACGAAGTATTACTTCCCTGTCGGCGAACACCGATTTGCGTACGGCCTGCCTGAAAGGCCGCGAGACTCGAGAAGCCGGGCGTATGGTCACGGAATTCGCGGTACTGCTCGGTGGAGAAGAGCGACCAGTCATCCTGCATGCCGCCGTTGATACAGCAGTTCTCGTTATTGCCGATGCGGATCAGTTCGCTGGGCCGCGCAACCGGCAGCGACTTGAGCAATACACCGTGGATCAGCGTGAAGATGGCTGTCGTTGCGCCGATGCCCAGTGCCAGGGTAAGAACGGCAGTGATCGTAAATCCTGGCGTCTTGAGAAACTGCCGAAGCGCATAGCGTACATCGTCGAGAAGCATTGGGCTTGCCGGGCCTCCTTCAACAATATACGGCGGCTGGGAACCAACGGTTCCGGAGAGTTCGAATGGTCGCGACCAAACGGAGTTCTGCGCTCGAAGCATTCAGTCTCGTTCAGGATAGTGTCGGTATCAATACCAGGAAAGAGAAGTGGCGACGCGCTGTTCGCACTCAAGTTGAAATGGTTAAGGGCAGTCGTGTGCGCACTTCGCCAATTTGTCCTGACGTTGGATGGCTCTACCTCATCGGCTTTCCAACGAGGATGCCTGCGAATATGAGATCGAGGCAAAGTGAAGCGCGATCCCTAAGACGTCAATCCACACATCGTGCCCGGCGGTGTTGAGCGCGCCCGCCAGCTTCTCGACGAACCCGTGATCCTTACGGGAGTAGGAAATGAAAACGTCCGCCATCTCTGCTTGCGCCCGCCGACTATGGCAGAAGAGCTTCTACCCAATTATTGCCGGGCGCAAGACACAAAAGGGCGATTCACGGTGGTTTTGGGTGCCGAGTGCCGGTTCGAGCCGCTTTTTCTTCGAGCCGCAGCGCTCGCTGTCTGCTCGGCCCTCCAGTTTTTTATCCGGCAAGGCTCGGTATTGCAGGCAGATCATTTAGTCGCCAGATCTTCCGTCCGGCCTCTTGGTGTGGCGTCTACTGCTCGCGCAATGTCTTCATCGGATCCAGAAGGGCTGCCCGATATGCAGGCACGCCGCTCGCGGCACAGCTGACCAGAAAAAGCAGGACCACCATCGTTGCCAAGGTAAGCGGATCGGTTGGCCGAATGTGAAACAGCATTCTTGCCATCAGTCGCGTGATGATCACTGAGATCACCAAACCTATACCCACGCCAACACATGCCAGGGTCAGGCCGCGCCCGATGATCATTCGAAGAACATCCGACTTTTGCGCGCCAAGCGCCATGCGCAAGCCGATCTCGAGCGTGCGCTGCACAACCAAATATGAAAGCAACCCATACAGTCCGATCGCCGCAAGAGCCAAAGCAATCCCAGCAAAACAGGTCAGCAGGACTGCCTGAAAACGCGGTTGCGCCGCCGATTTCGAGATATAGTCTTCCATGGTCGAGACCTGGTAGACGGGCACGCCCTTATCGAGCTCATGAACTGCTGCATTGATTAAGCCCCGCATCGTTGCAGCATCCTGACCCGTCCGGACGACGAGGTACGGATTCGTCACGACTGCTTGAGCGTAGGGCAGGTAATACTGGGGGTCAGCGTCCGCTGTCAATCCCTTGCGCTTGATGTCGCCGACCATACCAACAACTTCGCGCATGGGATGCTCGAACACATCATCACCCGCGCGTACTTGGATGTGCTTGCCGATTGGATTCTCGCCTGGAAAATACTTCTTCGCGAATGCCTGATTGATGATGATGGTGGGTGGCCCCGCCAGTCCGTCATGCTCATTGAAGCTGCGCCCGGCAATGAGGGGGATGCGCATCGTTTCAAAGTAGCCGGGCATCACCACGCCAAGCGATTCACTCGGCTCGTCCCCTTGAGCCACAGGCCGGCCGGCAATGTTGAACGAGACGGTCGCAGAATTGTTACTCATCGGTAGCGGCCACCCGGCTGATGCGGATTGCACGCCACGCAATGCCGAGATACGCGTCAGCAACTGCTGATAAAACAGAAAATGCTGATCGTGCTTCAGCTTGTCAAACGACACTCCGATGCGGCCTGTCAAAACATCCTTCGGGTCGAAACCGGGATCAACATTCAGAATCTGGATGAAGCTGCGCATCAACAGGCCGGAGCAAATCAGCAGGACCATTCCGATCGCGATCTGAGCAATCACCAATCCTTTGTGAAGCCGATGCTGCCCTCTCCCTCCCGAGACACGGGATCCTTCGCGGAGAGCATTCGCTGGAGCCAGGTGTGACAGGCGCCACGCGGGAACTGTACCGAAAAGAATGCCGGTGGCCAAAGAGGCGATGAGGACAAAAAGAAGAACACCAACGTCAACGGTTGCCCCCTGCACGCGAGGGCTTTCGAGGGGCATAAATTCGACGATTGCGCGCCCCCCACCGATGGCCAAC
>Ga0306926_10007141_pt1 | contig 12100 bp, 5 predicted proteins | sample flu12Cox44000178_FD_203759 | JGI IMG/M metagenome (GOLD analysis project Ga0306926, IMG submission 203759) | Lab enrichment of tropical soil microbial communities from Luquillo Experimental Forest, Puerto Rico - flux8day.12C.oxic.44.000.178 (v2)... | ecosystem: Environmental > Terrestrial > Soil... | reverse complement strand
TCTGCACGTCGGAGAAGGTGGCCCTGAGCCTGAAGAGCCGGGACAAGTAGTATTCGACGGTCGCCTCGTCGTAGGCTTCCTGGCCGAACTGGCGGCTGAACCGTGCGACGAGGCCCGGTGCGATCTCGTGACCGATCGTGACCTTTACGTCACTGCCGACATCGCCAGGTTCGACGTCAAAAATGTCGATGCCAGTTTCGGTCGATATCGCCGAAACGACGGGCTGGGCCAGAAAGCCCGCCGCTAACACGCCCGCCCGCGCCACGAGCTGTTGCTGCTGCGCAGCCGACAACTGGTTGGTCGATGTGTTGAAGACGATCAACGAGAGAATGTCCGACTCGTCGAGAGGTGGAGTACTGGCGAGCCGCAACTCCGGCTGCTTGAGCGGGCCGAAGATGCTGACGCGGGTTTCGACGCTGGAGATGACCCGCGTCACCGTCACGTAGATTTCGGGATTCAGATCGCCCCGGAAGTTGATGGAGCTCGATTCGACGACATCGAAGCGCCGTCCCTGGAAGGCGTATGTGCCGGACACCTGATCGAACGAGCCGGTGATCGAAAGCGGCTGCGCCGGATCCTTGTAGAGATATAAATCGCCTGCGACGCGAAGATTGATATCGCCAAGACCGATCGGCGTGTCTTGCGACACGCGGACGCTGTCGCCGATGAGACGCAGCGTCGCGGGAACGTGCAGCGACAGGTCGAGGCCGAGCCGATCCCACGGATTGAGGGCGGCAACGGCGTCGATCGGCTCTATCGCCGTTTCCTCGGTCGAGTAGGGCTGGAACAGGGCGCGCGAGAGGATTTCGTCCACCCGCAGCGTGCCGCTGGCGATCGAAATGTCGCCGACGATTCTGGGCGATTCATATCGGCCCTGCAGCTGAACGGTGGCGTCGACGTCGATCGTCCCGAATTCGCCGCGCATCACCTCGAAGTGGCGCGCCGTTCCGTCGACCTGCAGGTCGCCGACGCGCAGTTCGTGCGTGCCCAGGCTGCCGTGAACCTCGAGCGCGTGACCGTCGGCATCCTCGACGTGCAGCGACTCCACGGTGATGCGTTCGCTGGCGAGCGCGAACTCAGCCCTCGTATTCTTGTATCGCGATCCGGTCGGCGTCACGAGAAATGCCGCGTCCGCGATCGCGATCCGGCCGTCGAGGTGCGGATCGTGGCTGGTGCCGACGACTCTTACGTCCAGCGTGATGTTACCGCTCACGTTGCGGACCACGTCGGTGATGCCTTCGATGAGGCCGAGGCTGATGGTGCTGGACTTCACTGCAAGATCGATCGGCTGCTCCGGGCTATCAGCGCTCATCAGGCCGAGCGGGACTTTCCCAACCGCCGTAATCCAGACGCCGGGCGACTGATCGAGCCGCGCGTCCACCTCGAACGTGTGCTGGTCGTAGCCGAAGTTGGCCTGAAGCTTCTGGTAGCTGACGCGCTCCACCCTGCCATTGGACAGCGTCAGGGAGCCCGATGCCTGCGGACGCTCTCGCGTCCCGCGGATGGTCCCGTCGAAGTCGAGAACACCACCGAAGCGGGTCGGCCGCTCAAAGGCAGCCTGCAGCGTGTCGAGGAACAGATGAGACGCGGTGATTCGAAGGCTGCCGTTTCCGTCGGTCCGCCACGTGCCTTCCACTGCGATCCGCCCGTCGGTATCGCCAGCGACAAACGTGGCTGGTGTGATCGCAAACTGATCGTCGTTCCACGAGACGACCGGTGGCGTCGTCGACGCCAACCGCCATGGCAGGCGGCCCATCGTGATCGTAAAGCTGTTCAGCGAGGCTTCCCGCCGCTCGGGCTGAAGGTCGACATTCCCCGCAAGCCGTCCTTGCCGGCCTTCGCGCTGCTGCAGCGCCAGGTCGAAACCGAGCCGCTCCGAGTCGTACGTGACGTCACCGGACACTTGCTGCAACGACTGCCCGAGAACGGTGATGAACTCACCGCGGCCTGACACGCTGCCTTTGGCGCGCGCCGGGTCCCCTGATGGCACGACAACATCGTAGTGCCCGTTCATCGTCAAGGCCTGCAGATCGAAGGCGTCGAGCTTCGCGATCGATCCATCGCCGACAGCGTGCAAAGCCGAGAAAGGACCGGTGAGCCGGCCCTTCGTTGTGAGGGATCCCCCGGCGCGGCGGCCGAGGAACGACTCCAGTTGCGCGAGGTCCGCGCGTGTGATCTCGTAGCTGAGATCGGTCGTGACGTCATCCGTCAGCGCAATGGTTCCACTGCCACGGCCTTCGATCGCGGGGGCGTGCAGTTCGAGTTGCGATACGGTCAGCGTCGAGTTCTTGAGCGCGGCGTCGACCCGGCCGGTATCCAGCTGCAGATCCTGGCGCCGCGACGCCGTCAGTGCCAGGCTGCCGGCTACGTCGTAGTCGGCGAGGGTCGGCGAGCGCGTCAGGAGATCCTGGATCGCGGCGGTCACCGTTCCTCGTCCGGTCAGCGACGACTCGAGCCGAGAGTCGCCGAAGGGCACAGATGGATCGATCGCGTCGAATCGTCCGTCATATGAGGCGCGCAGCGTGCCGTCTGCGATGGCGATTGAGACGTCCGCGTCCGACAGCGTGCCCTTGAAGAGGTCCGCGCGCGAAAGGTGACCGCCGCCCGTCAGCTCCAGGCTTGCCAACGTCGTGCCACTGGCGTCGACGCGAAAGTGCCCGGATAGAGTGCCAGCGTATTGTGGCTGCTGCAGCCAGCCGACGTCGAGTCCCTGTCCGAAACGCCGGAGGCTGATCCCATCGACCTCGCCGTCGCCGGAGTAGCGAATCGGCGACTGCAATGTGTCGATCGAGCCGACCGTGCCTTCGTCGACGGACGCGCCGAGAAACTCCGAGCGCGCAAACGTCGCTCGCCCCGCAATGTACGGTTCAGAGAAACGACCCGTCACATCGTATTCGAACGTCAGGACGCTCTGGACGTGAGGCACCGGAATCGTACGCGGCAGATTCCGCAGATCGATACTGGTGACATGCCCTTGAAAGTGAAACGGAAAGGGCCGGTCGATGCCCAGCGTGGAGTCCACGCTCGTGACGGCAGCACCGTATGCCGAGGCCGCGGCTTCCGTGATCAGCACTTCGGTGGTCGTAAGGCGTCCGCGTGCGCGCAGGTTGTTCGCCGCGTAGTTCATGTACATCGCGTGCGGGCCCTGGAAGGTGTACATGCCGCGGGGAAAATGGCGGCCGAGCTCGAGCGCGAGATCGAAGGTGACGTGTCCGGTGATGTCAGAGGGACGGTCCGCATTATCGAGCCAGCGTCCCAAGTTCAACCGGTCCACATCCACCGCGCCCGCGCCGTGCCAGCCCGGCACGGACGTATCCAGGATCAGTCGTCCCGTCACGCCACCGCCGGTGCCGGAGAGCCTCAAGTCGGTCACAAGGCGATCGACCGGACCGTTCAGTGACGTATCGAACGAGGCGCTGACCGCGATGCTCTTCAGGCCACGTAGCACGCCGGCCCATTCCTGAAACGCGAAGCGCTCGGCGTGCACCTGCAGGTTCAGGGTGGTCGGTTTTGTCCCTGTGTCGATCGTCCCATCGAGCGCGTAACGCGATCGGGCAGTCCGCACATCGAAACGCTCGAAGAACCAACCCTTGGGGCCGAGGCCGAAACGGCCGCTCAGCAGGTCGACGGACAGGTCCGGCGCGTGGCCAATCCACGAGACCCGCGAGAAGTCCAACGTCCAATGAACAGGCACATACTCGAACGAGAACAGCGCGTTCAGCTGCTGGAAATCGGTCGGCACGTGCGCTGCACCGAAGTCGAGCGGATCCTGCAGCGAGACCCGTCCATCGATGACCTCGATGGACTGCACCTGGATCGGCCGGTTCGGACCCGAGCGATTCTGCTCGCGCGAGTCGCGCTTGATGAGGGCGCCCAGGTCCCAGTGGCCGTCGGCCATCTTCGCACCGACGACCATGGGGTGGGTGATGCGGACGCTTCGAATGACGACGCCGCTTTGAAACAGCTCCCGGATGCTGTAGCTCACCGCGACTTCGTCGATGCGGATAAGTGTTTGGTCGCCGCGTCCGAGCGAGATGTCGCCAAGGCGCAAACCGCGAAGCAGCGATCCTTCAAGGCGGCCGATGCTCAGCGTTGCCGTCAGGTACTGGTTCGCCTGACGGACAATCAGGTCCCGAATCCGGTTCTTGGCCCACCCGGTCTCGATGGCAACGAGGACCAGGAGGACGATGGCCAGGACGACGGCGACCAGCGCGACGACGGCTCTCGCGAACGTGGCCGATACAGATCGTAGTCGTCGAAGGCGCGCCACCAGAGAGCCAGTGTATCAACGGGCGTGCCGCGCCCGGCTCAGCGGCAGTGGTCGCGAACCAGTTCGAGGAGACGCTCGAAATCGAGCGGTTTGTTCAGGAAGGCTTCGGCTTCGACGGGAGCCGCGCGACGCTGATCCAGCGCGGACAACACAATCACGGGAACCGGCGCGATTTGTGGATCGGCTTTCTGCTGACGCCGGAACTCCCAGCCATCCATCACCGGCATCATCAGGTCGAGGAGAATCACGTTCGGCTTACGGGTGGAGTGCAGGTAGTCGAGCGCCTCACGACCGTTGGCGACCGTCGCCGTGGTGTATCCCTCGATGGTGAGCATCTGCGCCATCATCTCCCGCAAATCCTCATCGTCTTCGACGATGAGGACAGGGCAGTACGGTGCGCGCGACGCATGAGCGGTTCGTCCGGAAGATTCTGCGCTATTCATCAATGTCAAGAATTGTTAAGCTGTGCCTCGCTGCCAAGAGTATCGTCCCGAACCTTCCAGATGCCAAAGGTTTCCGCGCATGACGCGGCTGTCACCCTTCTATCGGTCGTTTTACTCTTCGTCGTGCTGTTCTGGCGTCTCGGAACCCCGACCTTTTGGGATCCCGACGAGGCCCACTATGCCGAAACCAGCCGGGAGATGATCGCCACGTCCGACTGGACGGCTCCTTTCTACAACGAGGAGCCATTTTTCGATAAGCCAGTTCTGTTCCACCAGCTCCAGGGCACGGCCATGCGCCTGACCGGGAACCCTGAATTTGGGGCCCGGCTCGTGCCCTCCCTCGCCGCGCTCGGACTCGTCGCTATCACCGTCTGGTTCGGCACGGTCACCACGTCCCGCGATGTCGGCCTCGTTGCCGGACTGATGCTCGCTGCCTGCCCGGGGGTTTTTGGGCTCGCGCGATACGCAATTCTGGACACGCTGTTCACGATGTTCATGTTTGGCGGGGCGGCGTGTCTGGCCGTCGCCGCGCTGCTCGATCGGCCTCGCCTGCAATGGCTGGGCTATCTCGCCATCGCGCTCGGCGTGCAGGTGAAGGGACCGATCGCCCTCGTGCTTTGCGGCCTGACGATGCTGGTGTTGATGGTGGTGTCGGCGGACTTGCGACGGCGTCTCCTTGCACTGCGATGGGCGCTAGGCCTGCTGGTCATCGCCGCGGTCTCAGCCCCCTGGTTCCTGTATATGTACGCGCGGTTCAGGGACGGGTTCGTCAACGGATACGTGTTGGACGAAAACTTCCGTCTGTTTGCTGGGAGCCGATTCGGAAACCAGCCCGGCTTCTGGTTCTACTTTCAAATCCTGGCGGCCGCCCTGCTTCCGTGGACCGGCCTTCTTGTCGGGCGGCTGATCGACGACATCCGGGCGTGGAGGCGAGGCGACGGCGTCGACGGCGTCGAGACAATGCTCTGGGCCTGGACGCTCGCCGTCGTGGGGTTCTTCAGCCTGTCCACGTTCAAGCTCGATCATTATGTGTTCCCGGCGGCTCCCGCGCTCTGCTTGATCTGCTCGAGAGCCTGGGCGGACGTCCATGCGGATCAGATGGCGCCGCGCAATCACGCGTCGCGAATGGGGCTGTATTTGATAGGTCCCATCCTGGTGGCGGTCGGCCTCGGGTGTGGCTATTTCCTGATGGCGCGACTCGACCTGCCGAAGGGCGCCATCATGATTCCGATAATGCTGACGCTCTCGGGGGCCGGACTGTCCGCACTGGCCAGCATCCGGCGGGCACTACCACCGCGGATCCCCTGGATCGTGATGATCGCGCTCATCTCGACGTACGTGGGGCTCATCCTCTATGTGCTGCCGGCGCTCGAGGAGCGCAAGGTCGTGCCGGAGATGGCGCGCTGGGTGGCGGAGACGGCGGTCCCCGAGGATCGGATTGCCAGTTTCAGACTGAATCGATGGACACCGACGTACCGATTCTACGTGGGACGGCACACGACGTTTCTCGAGACGCCAGAAGAAGCGGAGGCCTTCTTCAAAGATCCGCGACAGTTCTACTGCCTGATGCGACGAAATGCCTTCGATGAATTCGTGGCTCGAGGAATACCGTTGCGCGTGCTCTACGAGCGCGAAGGAATGGGCGCCACGTCCGGCCGGGCTCTCTGGCGCACCTACACACCGTTGGTCCGGTTCGTCGTCGTCTCCGGCGCGCGGTAGTAAAATGGCGGGATGTCACGAAGATTCCGGTATGCGCAGTACCTGATCGTTTTCGTTCTTCTCCTGCTGCCTGTGATCGCGATTGCCCAACGGCAGGGCGGTGCGGCGCAGCCGACGAGCGCCGGGCCTTTCGGCGCGCTCCGCTGGCGCAGTCTCGGACCTGCGCGAGGCGGCCGCTCGATCGCCGTCGCCGGCAGTGCGATGCGGCCTTACGAGTACTACATGGGCGCGACCGGCGGAGGCGTCTGGAAGACGACAGACGCGGGCATCACGTGGAAGCCGGTCACCGACGCGCAGATTCACTACTCGTCGATCGGCGCGGTTGCCGTCTCTGCCTCCAATCCCGACGTGGTCTATATCGGCACGGGCGAGGCTGACATCCGCGGCAACATCATTCAGGGCGGCGGGGCGTACAAGTCAACCGACGCAGGCAAAACCTGGACGCACATCGGGCTGACAGACACCCAGGTCATCGCAAGAATTCGCGTACACCCCACTAATCCCGATCTCGTCTACGTCGCCGCGTTCGGTCATCACGCCGCACCCAATCCGGATCGCGGTGTGTACCGATCGAAGGACGGCGGGAAGACCTGGGACAAAATTCTCTTTCGCGACAACAAGACGGGTGCGGATGAACTGATCATCGACCCGAACAACCCGCAGGTGATCTATGTCGCTCTCTGGGAGGCCTACCGAAACGCCTTCGAGATGTCGAGCGGCGGTCCCGGCAGCGGCATTTTCAAGTCGACCGACGGCGGCGATCACTGGACGGAGATTTCGCACAATCCCGGGCTTCCGAAAACGATGCTCGGCAAGATCGGGCTCTCCGTCTCCGGTGCCGATTCAAACCGCGTGTACGCGCAAATCGAGGCCGAGGACGGTGGATTCTTCCTGTCCGACGACGCGGGGGCGACGTGGAAGCGGGTGAACGAGCGACGGGATCTCCGCCAGCGGGCGTTCTACTACTCGCGCGTCTTCGCGGATCCCAAGGTCAAGGACACCGTGTGGGTCCTGAACGTCAACATCTATAAGTCGACCGACGCCGGGAAGACGTGGAAGGCAAGCAACGTCCCGCACGGCGATAACCACGACATGTGGATCGCCTCCAACGACTCGAACCGCATGATCGAAGCCAACGACGGCGGCGGCACGATTTCGGTGAACGGCGGCGAGACGTGGACGCCGGAGCCGATGCCGACCGCGCAGTTCTATCACGTGATCACGACGAAGCACGTGCCGTATCACATCTGCGGCGCGCAGCAGGACAACAGCACGGCGTGCGTTTCGAGCCAGCCGGCTCAAGGTGGTCCCGGCGGTTCGGGCGGCGGCGCCGATGACGTGTTCTATTCGGTCGGCGGCGGCGAGAGCGGATACATTGCGAGCGATCCCCGGAACCCCGACATCTTCTACGCCGGCAGTTACGGCGGCCTTATCACCCGCCAGGACAAGCGGACGGGGCAGGAACGGCAGGTGAATCCCTATCCGGACAACCCCATGGGGTACGCCTCGGCCGACATCGCAGAGCGATTCCAATGGACATTTCCAATCGTGATGGCGCCAACAGATCCGCGAATCATCTACGTCGGATCGCAGCACGTCTGGAAGTCGACCAACGAGGGCCAGAGCTGGGAACGGATCAGCCCCGACCTCACCCGGCACGATCCCAAGACAATGGGGCCGTCCGGCGGACCGCTGACCAAGGACAACACCGGCGTCGAAACCTACGCGACCGTATTCGCGATCGCACCGTCCTCGAAGGATGGCAACGTGATCTGGGCGGGCTCCGACGATGGCTATGTGCAGGTGACGCGCAACGCGGGAACAAACTGGAAGAACGTCACGCCCAAAGGACTGGGCGACTTCGCACGAATCAGCCTCATCGAGGCGTCGCCGTTCCGCGCCGGCACCGCATACGTTGCGGCCAACCGCTATCAGCAGGACGACTTCAAGCCGTACGTCTTCCGGACCGACGACTACGGCGAGACGTGGACGGCGATAACCAGCGGCATCGAGCCGAACGATTTTGCGCGCGCGATCCGCGAGGACATCAAGCAGCCCAGGCTGCTGTATCTCGGCACCGAGCACGGGATCTACATCTCGTTCGACGACGGCGGCAAATGGGAATCGCTGCGCCAGAACCTGCCCGACACGCCGGTGCACGATATTGCCGTCGAAGAGCGCGACCTCGTTATCGCGACACATGGACGCGGCTTCTACGTCATGGACAAGATCGCTCCGTTGCGCCAGGGAGGGCTGCCGGCCACGAGCGCGTTCCACTTGTTCAAGCCCGAAGACGCCCTCCGCGGCCTCGATCGTAACGTCGCGATCGACTACTTCCTGAAGGAGCCCGCGCAGAAAGTGACGATGGACTTTCTCGATCCACAAGGGAAAGTGATACGAACTTTCACGGGGACGCCGGCCGATGCCGAACGCAAGCCGCCAACCCCGGACGGTTCGACCGACGATAGCCCGAGGCGGCCGCCGGAACCACATCCCGCGGTCGCGGCCGGCCTGAACCGCCTGACGTGGGACCTCCGGTACCCCGGCGCCACCGACTTTCCGGGGCTCATCATGTGGGCCGCCAGTTCACGCGGTCCGATTGCGGCGCCGGGCACTTATCAAGTCCGCGTGACGGCCGACGGGCACAGCGAGACGCAATCGTTTGCCGTCCGGCGCGAACCGCATCTCTTGAAAGATGTCACCGACCAGGATCTCCGCGAGCAGTTCGATCTGGCGATCAAGGTCCGCGACAAGTCGAGCCAGGCGAACGAGGCCGTGCTGCTGATCCGCGGTATCAAGGCGCAGATCGAGGAGCGTAAGAACAAGCTCGACGCAAAGTCGGCTGCCGTCGCGAAGTCGCTCGACGAATTCGCCTCGGCGCTGAGCGCGATCGAGAGCGAGATTTACCAAGTGAAGCTCCAGAGCAGTCAGGACCCGCTGAACTTTCCGATCAAGTTGAACAACAAGATCGCCGCGCTGCAGGGCGTCATTGAGAGCGCCGATGTAAAGCCGACCGAACAGGCCTATTCGGTGTTTCGCACGTTGTCGAACGCCCTCGACGACCAGTTGGGCAAACTCGATACGCGAGTGAAGGGGCAGATGCCCCCCGTCAATCAGTCGCTGCAGCGGCTCAAGCTCGACCCGATCAAGGCCGAAGCGCTGAAACCGCAGCCGTCGCAGCCATAGCGCGCGGCTGGTGACGCGGCGATTACCGATCCGTTAGAACGGTATCGAAAGTCGTCGGCGAAGAGAATCCATGCAATGGCTTAACCCCTTGAGCTGCGGACAGATCGTGTCCACAGCGTTCTTGGAACGGCACTTGCCACTTTTCCTGGCCTACCCGCCTCCCGGAGAACACGGCGATGAATGGAAAAGCGGCATACACGATCGTCCCACCCACGCCACGCGTGGGTGCCGTTGAGGACGAGTGGCCCCTGTTCGATCCGAATCAAGGGCCGGCGGGAAACGATAGCGCCTCTGAGCCCGGGCAGTGCGACGAGCTGCCCGAGATGATTTTTCCCGACGATCCGCCATCGCCAGTCCGCACCGCGCCTGTCGACGAATTGGCTGCCGCTCGACACGCGCACTCCGCACGCCGGAGCCCCGGCCCCGCGCGACTCGTGTCGCCGGGGGCGCCGCGCGACGAGCGTGTGTACGACCTGACGGAGCCGGACCTCTCTCCGTCTCGCGACACGCATGCGGACAGGGGAGTGGTCTACACCCTGGAATTTCCGACACGGTGTCCGCAATGCAGTTCGGAAATCACCGTGGTGCGCGTCTCGCGTTTGCTGCGTCGCCAGGTGTCGTTCACGTCGACCCTTCCGCGGAAGGGCTACGTCATCGTCTGTCCCGAATGCGACGGGATTCTGTCGGCAGAGCTGTCCGGATTGATTTGACTCGACACAGGACACGTATGGAGTTTCAAGAGTACGCTCTTCATGAAGTCTCCGCGCTAATTGATCGGCTGGTCTCCGACGCCGAGTCGCGCACCGAAGCCGTGCTCGCCGGCAGCCAGCGGGAACATGACGCCGCGATCGCGGCCATCCGCGCGCAGTTGGAGCAGCAAGCGCGCGAGCTGGAGCGGCGCATTCACGAAACCGAGCAGCTGACCGCAGACGGGGAAGAGATGTGTCGACAGCTGGCCGCTTTACGGACTGAGGCGGAGACGGATCGCGCGGAAGCCCAGCGCCGCGAGCTCGACCAGCAGCGCAAGCTCGCCGCCGCCACTGCCGCCGCGGAGAAGGAACGACAGGCCGCCCGCGCGGCGCTGGACGCGGTCGAAGTCGAAATGCGGCGTGTCGAGGCCGAGCACCAGGAGGCGCTGGCCGCTGCCAACGCGCTCGCCGAACAGGAGCGCGCGGAGGCACGCGAGCTGCTCGACGCCGCGCGGGCGGAAGCCGAGCGGCTCGAAGCGGCGCACCAGAAAGGCCTGGCCACAGCGAACGCCGCGGCCGAGACGTCGCTCGCTGCGGCGGGGGCGGCGCTCGAAGCGGCGCAGGCGGAGACCAAGCGCGTCGACGCGGAGCACAAACGGAGCCTTGCGGCGGCCAACGCGGCGACAGAAAAGGAGCTGGCGGCCGCGCGAACGGCCCTCGAGGCCGCACGGACCGAGACCAGGCGTCTCGAGACGGAGCACAAGCGAAATCTGGTTTCGACCACTGCCGCCTCGGACAAGGAGCTTGCCGCCGCGCGAACGGCCCTCGAGGCGGCGCGGGCCGAGACCAAGCGGATCGACGCAGAACACCACACGAAGTTGACAGCTGCCAGCGCCGCCGCGGAGAAGGAGCTGTCGGCGGCTCGATCGGCTCTCGAGGCGGCGCGAGCCGAGAGCAAGCGTCTCGCTGCGGAGCATCAGCGCAGTCTCGCGGAGGCTCACGACGCGTCAGGGCTGGAGCTTCGCGACGCACGGGCGGCGCTCGAAGCCGCACAAGCCGAGGCACAACGGCTGACCAGGCAGTTCGACAGCGCACTCGAGGAGCTCCGGCAGGAGCACGTCAGCACCCTGCAACAGCAGGCGGTCGCGCGCACGGCGCTGCCGCTCGACGAGCTCCTCACAGTGTTTGGCGCGCTCGCCAGCGCGTCTACTCCGAGCGCCGTGTTGACGAACGTCGTGTCCGGCCTCGGTCGCGAATTCGCGCGCGTGGCTCTTTTCCGCGTGCGCGGCGGACGTCTGGAGTGCGTCAACCACGTGGGGTTCGAATTCGAAGGCGACGTCGCCAAAGTCGTGATTCCCACCAGCGTCGATTCGCTGATGACGCGTGCGGTCAACACGAAACGCACGCAGCGGTTTGTCGCCGCCGCGGGCGACGAAGCCTGCGCGGTGCCGTTTGGCGGCGCGCCCGCCTGTGCCGTGGCGCTACCGCTCATTTCCGGCGATACGCCGGTGGCCGTGGTCTACGCGGACGATTCTGACCAGCTCGAGTTCGGCTCCGTCCCCGCGGAGTTGCTCGTCAAGTTTGCCGAGCTGGTCTGGCAGCACGCGATCCTGGTGCTGCAGCGCGCATCGGCTGCGCAGAAGATGCTTGCGGTCGCGCCGGTGCAGAGTTTCGAGCGGCCCGCATAGTCGTCGCGAGTCGACGTGTCGAGAACCGCTGGTATCCTGGCGATCGCTCGGACCGCGAAGCCTCGTCTGAGCCGCGTCAACACGAATCTCGGAAGACCAAGATCA
>Ga0306926_10007139_pt1 | contig 12100 bp, 6 predicted proteins | sample flu12Cox44000178_FD_203759 | JGI IMG/M metagenome (GOLD analysis project Ga0306926, IMG submission 203759) | Lab enrichment of tropical soil microbial communities from Luquillo Experimental Forest, Puerto Rico - flux8day.12C.oxic.44.000.178 (v2)... | ecosystem: Environmental > Terrestrial > Soil... | reverse complement strand
CTTTGCCCGCGTACCAGAGGCCGCGCTGATAGGCGGCCCAGGCGTCTAGGCTGTCCGGCGGCTTGCGCATTGCGCGGCGCCTTTCGGCGCCAGCGATCGCCGGCGCGATGGCGATTGTTACCGCCTCGGCAATCTCGTCCTGCAGTGCGAAGATGTCGGCGAGATCGCGGTCGTAGCGCTCGGCCCAGACGTGTTTGCCAGTCTCCGCTTCGACGAGCTGCGCGGTGACGCGGAGTCGATTGCCGGCTTTGCGCACGCCACCTTCGACCACATATCGCACGCCGAGTTCGCGCCCGACCTGCTTCACATCAACCGCACGGCGTTTGTAGGTGAAGCAGGAGTTGCGCGCAATGACGAACAGCGAAGGATAGTGCGACAACGCAGTAATAACGTCCTCGGCAATTCCGTCCGGGAAGAACTCCTGCTCGGGATCGCCGCTCATATTGGTGAACGGCAGTACCGCGACTGACGGCTTGTCGGGCAGCGGCAGCATAGCGGGCTGCTCGTTCGGCTGCGGCGGCACGCCCGATTCCTCGCCGGTGTCCGACCCCCTCGTCGGCAGAAGATCATCCAGGTGCCGGCCGGCCGAGGACTTGAGTACAACCCGACTCAACTCGGAGACCGGAAAACTGACCGGCGGGCGGCGCGGCGCTGCGGCGGCCTCCTCTGCGACCGTGCCGCGCCCGGCGCGATCATCGGAGCACGTGCGAAGCCGGTCGACAAGCGCCTTCGCCGCCCTGAGATCCGCCGTCTCGAAGCCTTCGGTAAACCGATCATGGATCGGCGCGAGCAGCTCAAGCGCATCTTTTGTCCGACCCCGGTCATGCCACAACTGGCAGAGGCTTGTGGCGGCACGCAATTCCCAGGACAGAGCGCTTTGGCGTCGCGCCCAGTCGAAGGCTTGTAAAAACAGATCCTGCGCCGTGTCTTCGCAGTTGTGCGCACCCTCTAACAGAACAAGCTCGCCTTTGATGCGCAACAACTCCGCCGTGCACCAATGTGCTTCGGTGAGCTCGGATCGTGCGAGAGCGTCCTCGATCGCGACAAAACCCTGAGCTACTTGCCCAGCACAGCCCAAGGTTTCGGCGAATGCACCGAGCAACCCCACGTAACAGTGGAGAAACCCGGTCTGACGAAGCTCATCAAGAGCGCCGCGGAGAAGTGGCAACCCAGTGACAACATCACCGCGCTTGATCCCCAGTATTGCTTCAAAGGTATGGGCTAGGGCATGCCAGGAGGCAAACCCGTGCCTTCCCGAGTGATCCAACAGCATCGTAACAAAGCGTTCCGCAGCCTCCAGATCGCCGGTGAAGAGGGCGATTGGACACGCCGCGTCGGCCAGCGCATTGCACAATGAAAGCGCATGATCGATTGATAGAGCGTCCTCGACATTGCTTTGCGCGGTGCGCATGGCCTGATCCGGAAACCCCTGGAGCCAGAGGATCCGGGAAAGCGTTGCGCGCGCTGTCACCCGCTGGTCAAACTGGAAGCGGATCGCATGCGGCCGGTCGGCATGGGCAACGTATCCGGCGAGCATGCGCTCGATATGATGCCGGGCGTTAGTTTGATCTCCCAGATAATGCAATGAGGTTCCGACCATGCGGTTGCCAATCAGCTGTTCTGCCGAGCCGTCTCCGACCGTGGCAACCGAACAGAACCTCTTAGCAAGCGTCAAAGAGGCCGGATACTCGGCGCTGTTCAAGTGATAAGCCCACAGCCCGCGAAGTGCCTGGAGTTGACATTCGGTATCGTCAAGCTTTTCCGCAATCTCCAGAGCACTCGTCCAAGCCGCGCCGGTCCCGGGCGTGGGACCTTTTGTGTAGATCAGCGACGCGCCGAGTGCGGTATGCAACCGCATCTCGTGGCGCGTGTCTCGGGTCGAAATGGGGCCGAGACTGGAAAGCGCTTGTTCGACACGTCCACGACACTCGTTCAATAGCGACAAATGCATCCACAAAGGCACCGACAGGACCGTCAGGGCCACACCGATCGACGTGTCGCCTTTTGACGAAAAGGCCCAGTCCAGCGCGGCACGAATGTTGTCCACCGCCGGCTGGTAAGCGGCCAGCCAATCGGCCGTGGGCTGCGTCTCCCATTCGACCTGGGCCCGCTCCAAGAGGTCCTGATGATATTCAGCGTGGCGCCTTGCGAGCGAATCTGATTCTCCGCTTTCCGTGAGCTTTCCGAGAGCGTAAGCGCGCGTCGTCTCGAGCATCCGATAGCGCATCAGGCTGCCGGCGGGTTCCGACGTGACGAGCGACTTGGCGATCAGGTTTGCGACGCCGTCGATGACATCCGCCGGGGTGATCCCGGTGATCGCGGCGACTGCAACGGCGGCCTCCAGGGTAAAGCCGCCAGCGAAGACCGCCAGCCGGCGGAGCACAACGCGCTCAGGCTCGGCGAGCAGCTCGTAGCTCCAGTCGAGCGTCGCGCGCAGTGTCTGGTGCCGCGGCAGTGCCGTCCGATGGCCCCCGGTGAGCAGACGGAACCGATCGTTCAGCCGCGATGCAACTTCCTCTATCCCAAGCGCCGCGCCACGGGCCGCCGCCAATTCGATAGCCAGCGGGATACCGTCGAGACGACGGCAGATTGCCGCCGCTAATGTTGTCGTACGCGTGTCTGGCCAGAGGTGCGGATCCGCCGCCCGCGCCCGGGTCAGGAAGAGCTGCACTGCGCCATGTCGCAGAAGCTCGTCCCTGTCCTCTGTACCCTCCGCCGGCACAGCGAGCGGTGGCACGCGGTAAAGGCACTCTCCTTCCGTCCGCAGCGGCTCGCGGCTCGTCGCAAGCACGCGCAATGACGGACTGGCGTGCAACAGTATCCGGCCTATTCTTGCAGCGGCTTCGATCACGTGCTCGCAATTGTCGAGCACTATCATCAGCTGCCTCCCCGCCAGTGCATTCGCCACACGCTCGGCCGACATAGCGCCGGCCCTGAGCTCGAGCCCGAGCGCCGTGGCAACGGCGTTCGGAACAAGCTCGGGATTGGACAGCGGGCCGAGCTCTGCGACTCGGGTCCCATCCGCAAACTCCGGCATGAGACGTCGCGCGACTTCGATGCCGAGGCGCGTCTTGCCAATCCCTCCCTCACCGATCAGGGTGACGAGCCGATTCGTCCGCATCAGATCCGCAACTTTGGAAAGCTCGGCCTCTCTGCCGATCAGCTCGGTAACGGGCTGCAAAAGACCGACGACGGTGCCGCGGCCGGCTTCAGGCGGGATCAACTCGGGGTCGCGCGAGCGGCGGGTATCGGTCCCGTCGGGCATTCCGGCAAGGCGCAGCCCTTCGAGAATGCGCTCGATCTCGTGCTGGTAGACCTGGCTGGTGACCTCAAGGGGGACAGACGACCGCTCCTTGACGAAGCGACCGACGGTCATTCCCGGTTCCAGCGCCATGTATTCGGCCAGATGCAATTGGGCGCGCTCGACATCGCCTGCTAGCGCCTCGGCGGCCGCCAGCCACGCCCTGCCGCGGACGTAACCGGGGTTGCTGTCCATCGCTTGAGACAGGACAGTCACGGCTTCACTGTCGTGCCCCAGCTGCATCAGCGCGCGACCAAGGCCCTGCAGCCAAGTCCAGCGGTCTGGGTCCCGCGGCGCGATCGCGTCGGCACGGCGAAACCAATCAACCGCGTCCTGCGTCTCGCCTAGATACAGTTTGTTGAGCCCTATTTCCTTATAGGCCGTCGGCTCGACGGGATTGCGCGCGATCAGGGCTCTATTGGCGACCAGCGCCTCGGAGAACCGGCCACGCGCCCGCAGCAGCAGGCCGCGCGCCTTCAGCAAGGCGAAATGGTCGGGCGACAAAGCCATCCCGCGGCTTACCATGTGCTCCGCTTCGTCGAGTAGCGCCTCTCTCTCTTCGAGCTGGTAGAGGTTGATCACCTGATAGGTGCGGGAAAGGGCAATCCCGGCTATCGCATTGACGTGGTCCGGGTCGAGTTCCAGGGCCCGCCGAAACAAATCGATCGCCTCTTCGGCGTTCTCTCTTTGCTTGACGTCGTGGACGAGCGCGCGCCCGCGCATGGTCAGGTCTTCCGCGTCTGAGCTGTTGGTGCTGGGGTCGCGTCGGGCGACTTCGGCGCGGACCATCTCCAGGCCAACGCTGCGCGACAGGCGGCCGACAATCTCGTCCTGGACCTGCCGGATATCCCGGCGCTCCTTGTCGAAGCGCTCAGCCCAAAGATGCTCGTCGGTCTCCGCGTCGATCAGCTGGACATTTACCCCGATGCGGCTCGCATCCGCCGAGACGCTGCCCTCCAGCGCATATCGGACGCCGAGTTCCGAGCCGACCTGCCGGATTCCGACGGACCGGCCTTTGTAGGCAAAGGCGGTGGAGCGCGAAATGACAAAGCTGCCCAGGACATGGGTCGATAGATCAGTGATCAGGCTGTCGACGATCCCATCGACGAGGTAGTCCACGCTCGGATCTTGCGACAGGTTCAAGAACGGCAACATCACGATGGACAACCGCCGCCGTGTCGAGGGCGAGGGAGTTTGCGCAGGACCGGACGCAATGACTTCCCCTTGCGGAGACTGCTGCTCCTGCTGCCATAGCCACTCGACCAAGCGGTTGACGCTGGTGGTCAGGTACCGGCGATAAGTGCTGAACGACAGGCTCAACCGGTCGGCCGCAGCTTCCTGCTTTGGCGCCGGATTGAAATAGGTCAGATCGAGAACGCGATACAATCTCTGGTCGCGCTCGCCCGCAAATAGACCCTTGGCGGTGTCCGCCAGCAGCGCCCGCAGCGCCTGCGGGGTCGCCGCTCCCCGTCCGGACTGAGCCAAGAGGCTCGCGTGCAACAGCGCGTGTCCGGCGAGCAGGTCGGGTTGAGTGTAGTGGCGAAGCGCGTCCTTGACCGCGCTTTCGAAATCCGAGCGTGTCAGCAACGCTGCGACTCCCGAGCGGTACGCCGGGGCGTCTATTCGGCTCGCGCTATACCCGACCGCCCGGTGGTCTGTCAACCAAGCCCCGGCCTCGGGCTCCGGCAGACTAAACACCTTCGCCCTTGTCGGTCCCGAGCAAAAAACGAGCAGATTCTGACGTGGAATCCGAGCAACTGACCGCCCCATTTCTGCCGCGCCGTAAACACGACAGTGAAAGGCTCTACGATGTCACTGCAAACCACGTTCGGCCCGGCGCGTGCCACGACGTGTTCCCCTCAACGTTGCGGTAGAAGGTGTGCCAGGGTGGCTACCTGGCTCCGACTAGCCCTGAGTTTGCTGAGAGGCTGGCGGGAACGCGTGCGGTCGCGCCGAGCGTTGCGCAACCTTTACGAGCTCGATGATCACATCCTGCAAGACATCGGGCTGACCCGAGCTGCACTCCGCTGCGAGGCAGAGAAGCCATTCTGGCGATAGCCGCTTCAACTCGCCTTCACGAAGGGAATGAAAATGACCACCGTCGAACGACTCGACTCGCCGATTTTGCGGCGCTCTGACTCAGGCGGAGCTGTCGACCGAACCGACGCTACGGACGACACTATTTCCTTGCGCCTGCGCGCAGCCGGAAGCTCGTTCTTTTCGGCAATGCAGCTGCTGCCATATCGGCGGCGCGAAGCGATGTACGCGCTTCACGCGTTCTGCCGGGAAGTCGACGACATCGCTGACGGCGATGCAACACGCACGCTGAAAAGTATTCTTCTGCCTGACTGGCGCAGCGAAATCGCTCTGCTGTACGTCAAACGCCCACAGCACACGATCACTCGCGCTTTAAGCGAGGCCGTGGACCTCTACGGCCTGCAGTGCCACGATTTCCTCGCGATTATCGACGGCATGGAAATGGACGCGCAGGCCGACATTCGTGCACCGAGCCTGGACGAGCTCGATTTGTACTGCTACCGCGTGGCCGTTGCCGTCGGGCGGCTTTCGGTGCGGATCTTCGGCGAGGAGACGCGGGCGGGCGAGCGTGTTGCAGCGGAACTCGGCCGCGCGCTGCAGCTCACCAACATACTCCGCGACCTCGTCGAGGATGCCCGGAGGCAGCGGTTGTATCTGCCTCGCGAAATACTGCAAGCGCACGGCATTCACGCTACTACCCCGAGTTGGGTGCTGGCGCACCCGGCGCTGCCGGATGTCTGCCGCGACGTGGCGATGCTCGCCGAACAGCATTATTCGGCGGCGGCGAAGGCCATTGCGGCTTGCCCGCGCCGGACAATGCGGCCGGCTGCCGTAATGCTCCACATTCGTGCCCTCCTGCACGAGCTGCTCGCACGCGGGTGGAAGTCCCTTGACGAACCGGTGCGCATCCCGTCCTGGCGGAGACTAGCTTTCGTGCTTCGTCACGGGCTCGTAGGCCGCTGAGGGCTATTGACCCTGCCTATCTCGCGTCAGCGGATGGGGAGCGGAATGCGTTGGCTCACCCGATCGGGACGGAATCGGGCAAGCCGGCCTCGACTTCCTCAGCCGCCTGTTCGGCCTGCCGACCCTGGCCGCTAGGCGCTGCCGCCTTCGACCGCATGGCCTTCGGCCCGCCAGCGCAGCATCCCGCCAGCGAGGTTGGCGACATCGGAAAAGCCGGCCTCGCGCAGAATCACGGTAGCCTGGGCCGAGCGGCTGCCGGCCCGGCATACGGCGACGATCGGGCGGTCGCGGGCCAGCTCACCGGCACGCTCGGCCAGCTCGCCGAGCGGGATCAAGACCGCCTTGCGGATGTGTCCGAGCGGTCCCTCGAACTCATTGGGCTCGCGCACGTCGAGGATCTGAACGCCCTCGGCATGTTCCTCTAGGCCGTGCGGGTCGATCTCCCAGATGCCGGCAAAGGTGTATTTGAGGTGCGCCCAGCCCGGCTCCGCCGCGATGTCGGGGTCGGCTTCGGGCCGGCCGCATTTGAGGTTGGCCGGCACCGCGACATCCATCTTCTTCGGGTGCGCCAGCCGCAGGTTCTTCATATATCCAGTGAAGTCGCCTTCACCGATCTCACCGCCGAGACGCGGATTGAAGCGGCGCTCCTCACCAACACTGGTGACCGTCAGCCCGCGGTAGTCGTGGGCGGGATATAGCAGGCACGAATCGGGTAAGCTGAAGATCTGCTCGCGCACGGAGCGGAACATCGCGCCTGGGTCACCTTGCTGAAAATCGGTCCGCCCGCTCCCCCGGATCATTAAACAATCGCCAGTGAAAGCCATGCTGCGATCGTCGAGAACATAGGTCACACAACCGCCGGTGTGGCCCGGTGTCGCCCGGACCTGCAGGTTGCGCTGGCCAAAAGCAACGATGTCGTCGGGCACAAGGTAGCGGTCCGCACCCTCTGCGCCGCCGGCGGCCGATACCGCGATCTGGCAGCCGGTCCGCCGCTTCAGCATCCACGCACCGGTCACGTGATCGGCATGGACATGGGTTTCGAGCGAATAATTCAGGCGCAGACCAAGCTCTTCGATCAGCGCCGCATCGCGGCGCACCTGCTCGAAGACCGGATCGACGATCACTGCTGCACCACTCCGGCCGTCAGCCAGGAGATAGGTGTAGGTGGAGGACGCCGGATCGAACAATTGCCGGAAAACCAACATCACGAAACCCCGAGCCGCGCCAATCCCGATCTGCTCTTATGTTACATCCGAAAGCGAAAAAGAGGGAGAGCGATCGCCATGGCCGACATCGTCGTTACTGCGATCAAGCCGCACCACCGGGCACGCTGGGCCGAGCTCTGGCGCGGGTACCTCGATTTCTACGAGACCCAGCTGCCGCCGGAGATTTACGACCATACCTGGCGACGCCTGATCGCCGCCGAGAGCCCGATCCGCGGGCTGGGCGCGCGCCTCGGCGGCACCGACGCGCCGCTCGTCGGGATCACGCATTACCTTTTCCACGCCCACGCCTGGATGACGCGCGAGGTCTGCTACCTGCAGGATCTGTTTGTCGATGATACAGTCCGCCGCCGAGGCTGCGGCACGAAGCTGATCGAAGCCGTCGCCGCGATCGCGCGCCATCGCGGCTGTGCCCGCCTCTACTGGACGACGAAAGAGGACAACACGACCGCGCGGTCGCTCTACGACCGGATCGCCTGGTTCAACGGCTTCATCCGCTACGACTACGCGCTGGAATAACGGCTCTCGCCGTCAGGCGCGTTGTCAGGCACAAACGCGGCGCTTATTTTCGCGACATTCGCGGCTTTTGCCGTCCTATCGCCGGGAGTGATCCCGTGACCACATTTCTGCCGCCCCTCGCCCCCTATCCGCAAACGCGCCTGCGGCGCAACCGCCGCGATCCGTGGTCGCGCAAGCTCGTCGCCGAAAGCGTATTGACCGCGGGCGACCTGATCTGGCCCGTCTTTGTCCACGATCAAGACCATAAGCAGCCGGTTCCCTCGATGCCGGGAGTCTTCCGGCTGCCGATCGCGGCACTCGTCGATGCCGCCGGGGAGGCGGCCGAGCTCGGCATCCCGACCGTCGCGGTTTTCCCAGCGGTTGCGGCCCATCTGAAGGATGCCGAAGGCAGCGAAGCGTTGAACCCCGGCAATCTCGTCTGCCGCGCCGTGGCGGCGCTGAAAAAAGCCGTGCCGGGGCTCGGCGTGCTGTGCGATGTGGCGCTCGACCCGTTCACCACGCACGGCCACGACGGCGTCATTCGCGATGGCTATGTCGCCAACGACGAGACGGTCGAGATCCTGCGGCGGCAGGCCGTGGTCCAGGCGGAGGCCGGGTGCGAAATCATCGCACCCTCCGACATGATGGACGGGCGGGTGGGTGCCGTCCGCGATGCGCTCGATAAGGCCGGGTTCCAGCACGTCCGGATCATGTCGTACGCGGCGAAATACGCCTCGGCCTTTTACGGGCCGTTTCGCGACGCGATCGGGTCGAAGACCGCACTCGGCAGCGCCGACAAGCGAACCTATCAGATGGACCCGGCGAACGGCGACGAAGCGTTGCGCGAGGTGGCCCTCGATTTGCACGAGGGTGCCGACATGGTCATGGTCAAGCCCGGTATGCCGTATCTCGACGTCGTCCGGCGCGTCAAAGAAGCGTTTCGCGTGCCGACCTACGCCTATCAAGTCAGCGGCGAATACGCGATGTTGCACGCCGCCGCGCAAAATGGCTGGCTCGACGGCGAGCGGGCGGTGATGGAGAGCCTGATCGGCTTCAAGCGCGCGGGCGCCGACGGTGTATTGACCTACGCCGCGGTCGACGCGGCGCGCCGGCTGAAGGCCGGATAACGCTTGTGGAAGTAAAGCTGACCGCGGAACAGGATGATTTTATTCGCCGCGCCGTCGCCTCCGGTCGGGTCCACAACGCTGAAGGCGCCGTGTAGCAAGCACTGGCCCTATGGGTCGAGCGCGAGCGGCGGCGCGAGGAAATCCTGGCTGCGATCGACGAGGCCGAAGCGTCCCTCGCGCGGGGCGAGGGCCTCATAATCACAAAATCATCGATGCGAGAGCTGGCCCAGGAGGTGAAACGTCGCGGTCGCGCCCGGTTGCGTGCGGAGGAAAAGAGCGGGCGCTGATGGCGCACCGCGTATCGTTGCGGGCTCGCGCAGACCTCGACGATATTTGGATAAGGCGGAGATACTTCCCGTCCTCCCGGCGCAGGCCGGGACCCATATGTGGACGGCCCCCGTTTCGCAAGGACGCGGCAGCGCGATGATGATCTGGTCGAATGCAGTCATATGTCCGGCCTTTGTGGTGCGGTCGTATGACCGCTGGCCCAGATGGGTTACGCGGATCGGGTCCCAAACATCGCGGTGATGTCTAAGCACCAATGGGTCCCTCGGGTTGTCCCGATCCTCGGATCGACCGATCGCCATCTTGCTGTTGCTGTCCTTGCCAGGTCTCGGTGTGCCAGGTTTGGGTGTGGGCGGGCTCAGACTGCCGTCGTACGGCGGTAGGTCTCGCCGCTCACCATCATGGCCCAGATGATGCGGGCCATCTTGTTGGCCAGCGCAAGCGCGGCGACCTTCTTCGCCTTGCGCGCCAGCAATCCCATAAGCCACGGCGAGGCGCGGCCCGGCTTGGCCTGCTGTATGACAGCGGTGGCGCCGAGTACGAGCAGCCGGCGCAAATCCTCGTCGCCTGCTTTGCTGATCCTGCCGAGCCGCTGCCGACCGGCGGTCGAGTCCTCGCGCGGCGTGATGCCGATCCAGGCGGCAAAATGCCGGCCCGAGTGAAACGCTTTCGGGTCCGGCACCTTGAGCGCAAAGCTGACGCCACCGATCGGCCCGATGCCGGGGATCGTCGCCAGGCATTGGCTGGTCTGATCTTGCCGGTGCCAAGCCATCACTCGCGCCTCGATCGCCTTCAGCTTGATGTTCAAGCCATCGAGCTGGCTGGCCAGCACCCCGATAATCTCGCGCGCCAGCGCCGGCACGTCCTCTCCGGTGGCCAAGCGCTGCAGCAGCGCGGCCACCTGCTTGGGTCCCTTGGCCACGGTGACGCCGAACTCTGCCGCATGGCCGCGGATGGCGTTGATCAGCATCGTGCGTTGCTTGACCAGCAAGTCACGCACCCCGAGCATCGTCAGCGCCGCTTGCTGCCCGGCGCTCTTGACCGGAACAAACCGCGTCCTCGGGCGGCCCATCGCCTCGCAGATCGCCTCCGCATCGATCGCGTCGTTCTTGCCACGCCGCACGTAAGCCTTGACGTATTGCGGCGGGATCAGCAGCACCTCGTGCCCCAGCCGCCGCAGCACCCGTGCCCAGTAGTGCGAGGCGCCGCAAGCCTCCATGCCGATTCGCGTCGGCGGCAGCTTGGCAAACACTTTCTCCACCTCGCTGCGCCGGATCCGCTGCCGCAAGACCGGCTGATCGTTCTCGTCAACCCCATGCATTTGAAAGACGTGTTTGGACGTATCCAAACCAATTCTGATAATCGTCATTCGGACGGCTCCCTTGGCTGCGTTGTCACAACATCACAGCCTGGCACATTCGATGCCGTAGGGGGGCCGTCCACCCCAACATCGACCCGCTGCTCGTGCGGCCGACGGGTGGGCCCGGCCTTCGCCGGGGCAGCGTTTGATGTTGCCCTATTTCCCATCCGTCTTGTTTCTTGCTAGGAGCGAAGCGACGAAGCAATCTCGACGAGATCGCTTCGCTGCGCTAGCGATGACGCAGCCTTGCTGGCGGTCGGTGATCGCGATTAAACAATGCTTGCGAGTTAGGTAGAGGGATTCGCGAACGTGGTGCAGCAACGAGACGGTTTGGCGGCGGGCACGGCGTTTAGCGAAGGCCATGTCGAGGCCGACGGCTTTCGCATCCGCTATATGGAAGCCGGGCACGGGGTGCCGTTGGTCCACCTTCACGGCGCAGGGGGATTGCGCCTGACACCCGGTCACGACCTGCTGAGCGAGAAATTCCGGGTGATCGCGTTCGAGATGCCCGGCTTCGGCCAATCGCCCGAGAATACCCGGACGCAAAGCATGTCCGAGCTCGCCGCGACCATGGGACAAGCCGTCCGCAGCCTCGGCATCGATAGCTTCAACCTGATGGGCACCTCGTTCGGCGGCAAGACTGCGCTCTGGCTGGCGATTCAGCAAAGCGAGCAAGTGCTCGCCCTGGTGCTCGAAGCCCCCGCAGCGATCCGTCCCGACGGTGCCCAATCGCCCTCCGGCTCACCCGAGGAGATGGCGCGCCGCCTATATGCGCACCCCGAGCGGCTCCCTTCGATCCCACTGCCCGACCCGGCCGTGCAGGCGAAGACCCGGCAGCTGGTCGCGCAGCTACGAGGCCCCGACCGCGATGCCGATTTCGAGCGCCAGCTAGCGGGTCTCGCGACACCGACGCTTGTCTTGTTCGGTACCATCGACCGCGTCATCCCGCCCGACATGGGCCACATCTACAAGGAGCTGATGCCGAACTGCCACCTCGTCTTCGTCTATGACGCGGGTCATGCGATCAGTACCGATCGGCCCGAGGCGTTCACCGAGGTGGTCGTCGACTTCCTCGAGCGCCACGAAGCTTTTGTCATCAGCCGCACCCCGACGGTGATCCACCCGTAACCGACGCCGCCCGAACCGCGAAGATCAGCGCCGCGTGCCCAGCGCGTGTTTCTTCAAGTAGTGGCGGAGCTGGTCGTAGGTGAGGCCGAGTGCCGTCGCTGTGCGGCGCTGGTTGAACCGGTTCGCCGTCAGCGCCTCGGCCAGCAGCTGGTGTTCGAAACCCGCGACGCACCTGACG
>Ga0306926_10007135_pt1 | contig 12103 bp, 10 predicted proteins | sample flu12Cox44000178_FD_203759 | JGI IMG/M metagenome (GOLD analysis project Ga0306926, IMG submission 203759) | Lab enrichment of tropical soil microbial communities from Luquillo Experimental Forest, Puerto Rico - flux8day.12C.oxic.44.000.178 (v2)... | ecosystem: Environmental > Terrestrial >... | reverse complement strand
ATTGGGCACGGTATCCTTGCTGCCTACCAACAGTTGTCGATCGATGGGAACGCGCTTCCGGTCCTGGGACTGCCTACCTCTAATGAGATAGGCTGGGAAAAAAATGGAAAGAGGGGCGTTGTGCAGTTCTTTGAGCGAGGATGCCTGGTCTATGACCCGGCTCATGCTGAAGACAGTCAGCCGGGCTTTAACGATGTCTACTTTGGCAAGACAGACCAGTTCTTGCCTTTTAAGCCGAAGTAGATAGATATTGCGCCGCGCCTCCGCTGGTCGCGCGCGGTACAGGTAAGTTAGAGGGGAGAGAGGCGATGCCCTCTTATAGGAAGCAGGGAAATGCCGCGACGGGTTGCACACGAAAACAGAAGACGAAAAGAGCGGGTTTAGTGGCTGCGGAAAAGAGCGGGTTTAGTGGCTGCGAGAGCTGAGCCGGGACGGGGCATTTTACCATAACATCCGTTCCGCGGCATCCGAGCCTGGAACTGATGGGTCGCATAAGCCCCATTCTGGAAAGCCCAGGCGTTGCAGAGGTCGTGATATCAATGCACCGGGGCCGAAGGTCCGGAACGGGTCGAGAGGCGCCGTCCGATCCGGGTACCAAGCGTATGGTTTGCATCACGAGGGTCGCCCGACGGGGTCAGTGCGGCATCTCCATCATGTTCCAGTTGAGGTTGGCGATAATCCAGATCGAGCCAACGATGACGAGAAACACAATCAGCACGCCGAAGGCGAGAGCCAGAATGTTGTTCGTGTGATCGGGCCCGCTGCCGAGGTGCAAAAAGAAGACGAGGTGGACGCCGATCTGCGCGAAGGCGAGCACAATCAGCCCGACCGGTATACCCGGAGGCCACAGCAAATTCGTTTGCGCTACGACAAACGAAGCGACCGTCAACAGGACTGCGAGCCCAAGCCCCGTCGTGTACGACAGTACGTTGGCCGTCGACTCTTCGTGTTCGACACCCGGTGTGCGGTCGTCGAGCAGGCGATCAACACTCTGCATCAGCGGGCTCCCATCAGATATACCAGCGTAAACACCCCGACCCAGACGATGTCGAGCGCGTGCCAGAACAGGCTGAAGCACAAATGGCGCCGAAGCACATGCGGGCGAAAGCCTTTGGCGGCGACCTGGGCCACCATATAGATGAACCAGATCAGGCCCGCGGTAACGTGGGCGCCGTGTGTGCCCACCAAGGTGAAGAAAGCCGACAAAAAGGCGCTGCGCGAGGGGCCGTCGCCCTTGCTCACCATGCCGGCAAATTCCGAGATCTCGATGCACAGAAAGGCCGCACCGAGCCCGAACGTGAACACGGCGCTGATATAGAAATGGCCGAGACGCCGCCGTTCGGCGGACAATGCCCCGAGCCCGCACGCGTAGCTCGAAAACAGGAGGCACATGGTCTCGATAAAGACACTGCGGAGATTGAACAACTCGGCCCCGGTTGGTCCACCGGCCGTGTTGTCCGACAGGACTGCGTAGGCCGCGAACAGCCCCGAGAACAGGACAAAGTCGCTGAGGAGGAAGATCCAGAACCCGTAGGCGACGACGGTCCGCGTCGGGGCCGGTCCACCGCCGCCTCGCCCGCGCGCGAGTTCGGTGGGAACGAAGTCGACCGTTGCGATCGTCATGCGGGCCGCCCGAGGCCGAGGCGCGCCCGTTCCATTCGCGCTATCTGGCTGGCCGGGATTTCGCGCTCGCGGTCCTCGCTCCAGCCGAACACAAGAATCGTGATCGCGATGGCCAGGAGGCCGAGGATCGCGATCCACCAGATCTGCCAGATCAGCGAGAAGCCGACGAAGAAGGCAAAAAACGCGATGACAATGCCGATCGGGCTGTTGCGCGGCATCTCGATGGCTTGGTATGCCGGCTCCGCAGCGGCCAGACCCTTACGCTTCATTTCCCAGAAGGCGTCGATCGTCTCGACGCTGGGCAGCACTGCGAAATTATAGGCCGGCGGCGGCGACGAGGTCGCCCATTCCAGGGTTCGAGCGTTCCACGGATCGCCGGTCAGGTCGCGGCGGCTCTCGCGCGTGCGGATGCTGACATAGAGCTGCACGATCTGGCAGAGGATGCCCAGGAAGATGACGATGGCGCCGGCCTCCGCGACCAGCAATAGCGGTTGCCAGCTCGGGTCTGAAATGTGCTGCAGGCGGCGGGTCATGCCCATCAGGCCCAGCACGTAGAGCGGCATGAAGGCGAGATAAAAGCCGATCAGCCAGCACCAGAAACTGGCTTTGCCCCACCCCTCGTCGAGTGTAAAGCCGAACGCCTTCGGGAACCAGTAATTGATCCCCGCCAGCGCCCCGAACACGACGCCGCCAATGATGACATGATGAAAATGGGCGACCAGGAATGCGCTGTTGTGAAGCACAAAATCGACCGGCGGCACCGCCAACAGAACGCCGGTCAAGCCGCCGAGGACAAACGTGATCATAAAACCGATCAAAAACAGGATCGGCGTTGTGAACACGATCCGGCCGCGGAATACCGTGAACAGCCAATTGAAGACCTTGGCGCCAGTCGGCACCGCGATGATCGACGACATGATGCCAAAGACGGAATTGACGTCGGCGCCTGCACCCATCGTGAAGAAGTGATGCAGCCACACCATGAATGAGAGGATGCAGATCCCCAGGGTTGCCCATACCATCGAGCGGTAACTGAACAGTCCCTTGCCGGAGAAGGTCGCGGCCACCTCGGAGAAGACGCCGAACGCCGGTAGCACCAGGATGTAGACTTCGGGATGACCCCACGCCCAGAACAAATTGGCATACATCATCTGGTTGCCGCCGGCCTCGTTCGTAAAGAAATGCATGCCGAGGTAGCGATCGAGCAGCAGCATCGCGAAAGTCGCGGTTAGAACAGGAAAGGCCGCGACAATCAGCATGTTTGCGGCCAGCGCGGTCCAGCAGAACACCGGCATGCGGAAATAGAGCATGCCCGGGGCACGCAGTTTGAGAATGGTGGTCACGAAGTTGACGCCAGTGAGTAACGTGCCGATGCCCGAAATCTGCAACGACCAAAGGTAGTAATCGACACCTTCATCGGGGGAAAAGGCGAGCTCCGACAGCGGCGGGTAGCCCCACCAGCTCGCGCGTGAAAAACTTCCAATGACGAGCGACACATTGATCAGCAGCGAGCCGGTCGCAGTCAGCCAAAAGCTGACCGAGTTGAGCGTGGGAAAAGCGACGTCGCGCACGCCGAGCTGCAGCGGCACAACAAAGTTCATCAGCCCGATGACAAGCGGCATCGCCACGAAAAAGATCATGATCGTGCCGTGCGCCGAGAATATCTGGTCGTAGTGATCGGGCGGCAGGTATCCCTGCGCGTCGCCGACTGCGATCGCCTGCTGTGTGCGCATCATGATCGCATCGGAATAGCCGCGTAGCAGCATGACCAGCCCCAGGATCACATACATGACGCCGATGCGCTTGTGATCGACGCTGGTGATCCACTCGCGCCACAGATAGGGCCACCAGCCCTTCACGGTGACGATCCCGAGCACGACGAGAATGACGATACCGACCACCCCCATCGCGTATAGCGGAAGCGGCTGATCCAACGGGATCGCCGCCCAGCTCAATCTGCCCAGCATCTTAGCCTCCCGTCTGCTGCACAGCCGGAGCCCAGGCCGCGCCGGGCCCCACCCTTCCCTCCCCCGCATGCGGGCGAGGGTTAGGGAGGGGGAGACCCGACACGGTCTGCTCGATGATGCGCTCGAAGAGCTTCGGCCCCACCGAGCGATAGGTCCTCGGCGGGACGGCAATGCTCGGTTTTGCCAATTCGGCGTATGCGGCATCGTCGAGCGCAGATCCCGAGCCGCGGACCTGAGCGACCCAGCGGTCGAAATCGCCGGCCGGCACCGCCTTGACGACGAACCGCATCTCGGCAAAACCGTCGCCGCTGAAATTCGCAGACAATCCCGGAAACTCGCCGGGATTATCCGCCATCAGGTTGAGGTGCGTGGTCATCCCTCCCATCGTGTAGATCTGGCTGCCAAGCTGCGGCACAAAGAAAGAATTCATCACTGTCGCCGATGTGAGCCGGAAGCTGACCGCGGTTCCTGCCGGGATGACCAATTGATTTACGGCCGCGACGCCCTGATCGGGGTAGATGAACAGCCACTTCCAATCGAGCGCCACGACCTCCACCCGGAGCGGGTTGGCATTCGTTGGGATTGGCGCCCGCGGATCGAGCTGATGGGAACTGATCCAGATTACCCCGCCCAAGAGGATTACGATCAGCGTCGGGATCGACCAGAGGACGAACTCGGTGCGCCCTTCATAGCCCTCGTCCGTGCTGCGGCCGGCTCGCGCGTTTGATGATCTGTACCACCAGGCGAACCCCAAAGTAGCCAAGATCACGGGAATCACGACGACGAGCATGATCGCCGTGGAGTTGAGCAGGAGAAGCAGCTGCGCCGATGCGATCGGCCCCTGCGGATCCAGAATGCCCTGCTGTTGACAGGAAGCGACCAGGATGGCTGCGCATGCGACAGGCCAGCGCACCCAGCCCGAATGCCGGGCGCGGCGCGGCGGATCGGATGTGGGCCCATGTGGCGCATCAGCGGTGGGGGAACGCCGCTCGTGCATGAAGGCCTCCGTTGCAGAGGGTGGCACGAAAGCGCCCCCCAACGTGACGCCAAACTCTCGGCGATCGAGTCTAGCGAAAACGAAGCTGCCTGTTAACGCCTGCGGCACCGTCGCTTCTCCTGAGGTGACGACACGCAGCTGCTGCGGCGTGACGGGTGCGACGGTTAATGGAGCATCGGATGCTGTCAGCAGCTTGCTTCTCAGGAGACCGCGGCTCGCGGCTCCCTGGTCTGGAAATGCGGGATCACCTCCTCGCCAAAGAGGCGAAGGGTGTGGAGCACCTCCTCGTGCGTTGCCGGCCCGACGGCACACAGCAGAATGGCTTCCTCGATCCCGAGGGCTTCGTATAGTTCGAGAAAGCGGATGCAGTCTCGGGGCGTGCCGACGCAGAATTTCGTGCCTTCTTCGCGTACCTCCTCTGGCGTCGGCTCGCCCGGATGCGGGCCGCTGGCGAGGCGCTGGTCGCGCGCGTAATAACCCTGGTAGTCCGGCGGCACGGTGGAGGGATCATAGTCGCGCCACACCAGGCGGGCGCGCTCGCGCTGCTGCTCGATGTACCAGCCGACGAGTTCGGTGCCGCGCCGGGCGACAACCCGCGGATCCTCGTGGCAATAGCCCGCCGTCATCAGCGCCGCACGCGGCGCCGCGCCAGCCCGCCTGCCCGCAGCCGTCCGCAGCGCATCTCGGTAGAGCGCCATCAGCTGTCGTACACGGTCGGGGCCGCCTTCGCTGCCGAACAGCCCGCCCATCCCGAGGCTCCCGGTCAGACGCGCGGTCTCGTCGCTGCCGCAAGCCGACCACAGCGGCGGATGCGGGCGCTGCACCGGCTTCGGCAGGACCTCGCGGCGAGGAATGTGGTAATAGGTCCCGTCGTGCGAGATCTCCTCTTCGGTCCAGATGCGCGGCAACACATCGGCAAATTCCTGCCACATGCCGCGGGTGTCGCGCAGATCAGTTCCATAGGGGGTGAGCTGGTAGGGATAGCCGGTGCGGCCGATCCCGACATCAACGCGCCCGTGGCTCAAAATATCGAGCGTCGCCATGCGCTGCGCGATATGTAGCGGGTGGTGGATCGGCGCGAGCACGACGCCGACGCCGAGGCGGATCGTGCTGGTGCGCTGGCTGACTGCCGCCAATGTCAGGTCAGGCGCGCTGTTGTGCGACCACACCGGGCGGAAGTGGTGCTCGGAAAACCACACGCTCTCAAAGCCCATCTTCTCAGCGTACGGGATCTGCTCGAGCGCTTCGTAGATGCGTTGCGATTCACTCGACGGGGTCCAGGGCTTAGGGACCTGAATCTGATAGAACAGGCCAATTCTCATGGGACTGTCTCCTGATGAGTTGCCCCGTCCCTGACCGCCGAACCGGACGCAGGCGGAGCTGCTTGCGCCGCCTAGCTTCTCTGTCCCAATGGGCGGTCGTGAGGAGATTCGTACCCGGATAATCCCTTTTCCGACGGGAAGCCCGACGTCGCACCAGGTACGCTGACAGAGATTTGCTCAAACTGATGCGTCGGAAAGACACACAGCAAGCGGGCGGGTTCTCCATAGCGGTTCAGGAACCCGTGCGGGGCTCCGGCCGGAATCAGCACCGTATGGCCAGGGCCGATTGTCATCCGCTCGCGGCCAAGGACCGCGTCCAGCCTTCCCTCCAGAACAATTATAGCCACTTCGGTGTGGGGATGGATCGATCTTGGAATTCGCGCATCGGGCGCAACCGTCACTTCTTCGATGTGGAGAGACTGGCTGCCTTGATCGGCTCCCACCAGGACGCAACTCTCCATCCCTGGGGCGGCCCCTACTCTCTTGGGCAGACCCTGTTTGTCAATGACCGGCACCTCTACCCCTTTCATCACCTACCGGAGGGAGTGCTACACCAATGATGCGCCGAGACATTGGGAGAGCCCCGCATGTCGGGGCTCTTCCGTTGCTACGCTGGTTAGTCAGGCGTTCAACATCTCGTAGCTGCGGAGCAGCTTCCCGGGTGTCGCGTGCGTGCACACGCTCTCCTCGAACGTAACGGCACCATTGACGATGGTATAGCGAATGCCTTTGGCCTTCTGCACGAGGCGGCGCTCCCCTCCCGGGAAATCCGTGGCGTAGACCGGGCTGTCATACAGAAAACCCAGCTTCGCCTGATCGTAGACGATGATGTCGGCAGCATAACCCTCGCGCAGAATACCCCTGTCCGTGAACCCGGCAATCCAGGCCGGCAGGCCGCTGATCTTGTAGTGAGCCTTTTCGAGGCTCATGATCTGGCGGTCGCGAACCCACATCGCGAGGAAATTCACTGGCCAGGTCCCCAAAGTCAGATATCGGACATGCGCCCCACCGTCCGAGACGCAGGGGTGGATGAAGGGGTGATTCAGGATCTCCGCCACCGCGTGCGGGTCCGTACCGTTGGTCGGATCGGTGGAGAATTCCGTGCGCAAATCTTCGTCGAGTGCCAGATCCAGCATCGCATCCATCGGGTGCTTGCCGGTATTTTCTGCCAGCTCGGCGATGGTGAGCCCTTCATACTGGAAGTTCCTCGGGTGCCGAACCTCGACAACGCGCATCTTCGCCCAGTTCGACACGGCATCTGCCTGCCCGCCGGTACCTGTCCACGCGCCGACATCCCGACGCATCCGATCGCGCACGCCGGGCTGTTTCAGCTTGGCGATCCGTTCTTCGGGGGTCCCGACAAATGGATCGATCCAGTTCGGCATCGCATCGAAGCCGTTGTATTCGGCGAGCTCGAAAACGGGCGAAGGCGGGTTCGACGCCGTCTGAGCATACATCCATGCCCCTGCCGCATGCGCACGTTCGAGAAAGGCGAGCTGCTCCTTCCAGCGTCCCGGAGCCACTTCGCTTTGGCTCACGGCGCCCCACTGCAACGGCCGCCCGCTCGCCAGGCACATCTCTATGAGGAAATCTTCGCGACCCTTGCCGGGTGCATCGCCTTCGACCGGATCCATCTGAATGCCGGACCCCGACGGCGCAGTCTCGCCGCCGAGCAGATCGGGCTCGCCGGGCGGGAGCGGCCGTTCGGCGGCGCCGCGGGTCCAGCCGATGCTGCCGACACCAAAATCTGAAAGCACCTGCGCCAGAGCCAGGTATTCCTCGTTTGACGCGACCTGACTGGGTATGAAGCGACCGTCATCGGGGCGGTTGATCAGCGTCTTCATCGACGACCAGCCAAACGCTCCCGTCTTCATGGCCTCATGAACGATGGCCTGCATCTGGCGGGTTTCGGCTTCCGTCGCATGCACGCGTTGCCGCGACTCGTCCATGCCCATGACGTAGAGACGCAGCGGGTTGAACGGTACCAAGGCGCCGACATTGACGCCCAGTGGATGCTTGGCGAGGCTGTCCATCCACTGCGGAAAGGTTTCCCAGTCCCATCGCAGACCCTGCTCCATCGAGCCGAGCGGCACCGCCTCGATGCGCGTCAGGAGGCGCATTGCGGCCTCCTGATCTTTTGGTTTGCACGGAGCAAAGCCGAAGCCGCACTGCCCGATCGCCACCGAGGTGACGCCGTGCCACCCCGACATCGTCGCATACGGGTCCCAATTTAGTTGCAGGTCGTAGTGGTTGTGCAGATCGACGGCCCCCGGCGCAACGATACAGCCCGTTGCGTCGATCTCTTTTTTCGCGGCTGCCTTGATGCGGCCGCTGATCATGGCGATCTTTCCGTCCTTGATCGCCACATCGCCGCGATAGGCGGGTATCCCGCCCGTCCCATCCACGATCGTGCCATTCCGGATTATCAGATCGTATTCGGCCATTTCCTCTTCCCTCCTCACTATCGCGGCTTGGTATTGACGCTGACGAGCAAGAACATTTCGCCGTTAACGCTACTCTAGCGCTGCCCGCGGGCGTGGTCAAAGTCACCCGGTCGACCCCTCGGCGACCCGGGATCAAGTTGGCCGGTAGCGCACGGGCAGGCGCGTCCTATATCCTTTGCAGAGAGACTTCTGGAGGACAGCATGATCCATCACCTTTCGATTGCCGCACGCGAGCCCAAGCGGGTCGCCGGAGTCTTGGCTGAGCTCATGGGCGGCTCCGCGGTGCCGTTTCCGCCCAATCCCGGAAGCTTTTTCGCCCTTCAGCTCGACGATCACGGATCGGGTGTCGAGGTCTATCCCGCCGGGACCGAGCTTCGGCCAGGCGGGATAGACGGCGGAGGCTTTGAGAAGAGACCGGACGGCGGGCGGGGTTACGGACCGACCCATTTTGCCCTCAGCGTCGCCACCGACGCCGACACCGTCGAAAAGATCGCGGCGCGCGAAGGCTGGCAATGCTTCAGCTGCAACCGGGGGCCTTTTCACGTGATCGAAGTCTGGCTCGAGAACGAGACGATGGTCGAGATCCTGCCGCCGGAATTCGCTCGCGAGTACCTCGCGTTCACCCGCCCCGATAAGGTTCAGGCAGCGATGGCGGCAGCGCCTGTCGCCGCCGCCCGCCAGCGCTAGCGCACGTTTTCCTGCCGCGCCAGCGGTGGCAGGCGCCAACCGCTACATCGGCAGCCCGGTCCGCCGCCTCGAGGACCGGCGTTTCTTGCAGGGCCGCGGCGAATATGTCGGGGACCTCAGGCGCGAGGGCCTGCTGCACGCAGCGATATTGCGCAGCCCCGTCGCGCATGGCCGCATTCGCTCGATCGACCCGCGCGCGGCGCTCGCGCTGCGCGGCGTGCACGCGGTCATTACTGCGGCAGATATCGGCGCGGTGCCGCTGATCCCGTTGCGGCTGCAGACTTCGCCTACCACCGAACCGTTCCGTCAGCCGGCCATCGCTTCGGAAAAGGTCCGTTATGTCGGCGAGCCGATGGCCGTGGTTCTGGCGGAGAGCGCGGCGATCGCCGAGGACGGCGTCGATGCGGTCAAGGTCGATATCGAGGAGCTGCCGGCGGTCGTGGATCGCCACGCCTCGGGAAAGCACGAGACCTTGCTGTTCGATGATGCCGGCACCAACCTGGCGATGAAATTCACCGCGATCCGCGGTGACGCAGATGCGGCGTTTCGCGAAGCCGAATACTCGCGGCGCGAATACTTTCGCGTGCAGCGGCACACCGCATTGCCGCTGGAGCCGCGCGGCCTCCTGGCCGAGTGGGATGGTGGGACGGGTCGGCTAACGGTGTCGGGCGCGGCCAAAGTCCCGTTCTTCAACCGCCGCGCCCTGGCGCAGATGATCGGGCTTCCCGAAGCGGCGATCGATCTGATCGAGAACGATGTAGGCGGCGGCTTTGGCGCGCGCGGCGAGTTCTACCCTGAGGATTTCCTCATTCCCTTTGCCGCGCGCCATATCGGACGCCCGGTGAGATGGACCGAGGACCGCCGCGAGCACCTCCTTGCCACCAACCATGCGCGCGAGATGGATTGTGAGGTCGAGATCGCCTGCAAACGCGACGGCACGATCCTCGGCCTCCGCGGCGACATTTTTGTCGATCTCGGCGCCTATATCCGCACTAATGGGCTGACCGCGCCGCGCAATGTCGCGCAATTCTTCAGCGGCCCATACCGCATCCCGCACATCCGCCTCTCGTCGTCGGCGCTGGTCACCAACAAGACCCCGACCGGGACCTATCGCGCCCCCGGCCGCTATGAGGGGAGTTTCTTCTGCGAGCGACTGATAGAGCTGGCGGCGCAGGGCCTTGGCATCGACAGCGTCGAGATGCGGCGGCGCAACCTCGCCGCCGATGCCGAGATGCCCTATCCCCTCGCCCGCATCGAGCCTGGCGATCTTTATGCCCAGACCGCATGCGACAGCGGCGACTATCGGCACGCTCTCGGCCGCTGCCTTGCCGAATTCGGGTGGGAGGAAAAGCGGAAATTGCAGGGCCAGCGGATCGACGGCCGCTACCACGGGGTCGCGGTGAGCTGCTTTATCGAGGGCGGCGGCGCAGGGCCCAAGGAAAATGCGCGTCTCGAGCTGGAGCCCGACGGAACGGTTGCGGTGTATGTCGGCTCGGCGGCCGTCGGGCAGGGGCTGGAGACGATCATCGCGCAGATCGCGGCCGACACTCTCGACATGACGATCGACAACGTACGGGTGTTCCACGGCTCGACGACCTATCTCGACGAGGGGTTCGGCTCGTTCCATTCGCGCGCGACGGTGCTCGGCGGCTCAGCGGTGTTCGAGGGCGCTGCGGCTCTACTCGAAAAGATCCGGACAGTTGCGGCCGACCGCCTCGGCTGCGCGCCGGCCGAGATCGAGGTGGCCGACGAAAGAGCGTCTGCGAGCGATGGCCGCTCGATACCGCTTGCCGAGCTGGCGGCCTCCGGGCTGAAGGTCGAAGCCAGCTTCGAGAACCACCACAGGCATACCTACGCCTATGGTACTGCCGCCGCGCATGTCGCAGTCGATCCGGGCACCGGCCGGGTCGAGGTCCTCGACTATCTCGTCGTCGAGGATGTCGGGCGCATCGTCAACCCACTGACCCTACATGGCCAGGTGCTCGGCGCCACGGTCCAGGGCCTGGGCGGCGCCTTCATGGAAGACCTCGCCTATGATGGGGACGGGCAGCTGCTGGCGGGCACGCTTGCGGATTACCTGATCCCGGCCGCGGCCGATTTCCCGAACATCCGCGCCATCGCCCTCGAGCACCGGCCGTCGCCGACCAATCCGCTCGGGGTGAAAGGAGCTGGCGAAGGCGGCATCATCCCGGTCGGCGGGCTGATGGCCAATGCGGTCGCCGCCGCGCTCGCGCCGCTCGGAGCCGCGCCGCACGAATTGCCGCTGTCGCCGGCCCGCGTCTGGCGTCTGATAGACGCCGCCGGCAAGTAACAAGAACTCGGAGATCGCCGGAATTCTCCTGCAAAGAATGAGCGTATGCAGCGGCGTCACCGGCGAGGTGTCGCGGACCCCGTAGGCGAGATGGTTTCTCGCGACCATCCGCTCCTCGCCCACCAGGCAAAATATGCAGCCTAATCAGGTCGTCCGGCTTGCCACCATTGTCAGGCCGGTTGCTTCAGGTGGTAAGTCTCGTTTATCGCCAGGACAGTGTAGCCGTCCGCCGAGAACTCGATCTCGTTGATCGCGCAGGGGTCTTGCCCGAGCCGCCAATAGCGCGACAGCGGCAGCTCGAGCGCGTGCAACAGCATCACCCGGTTCACACTGTCGTGCCCGACCAGCACCACCGTATCGCCCGGGTGCCGGCCGATCACGTCGCGCAGCGCGGAGACCGCCCGGGTGAGGACTTGCTGCAGGGTCTCACCACCCGGGATCGCCACCCGGGTCCGGCGCCCGGTACCAGGTGGCGAGCGGCTCGGGCCAGCGGGCTCTGACTTCATCCGGGGTCAGCCCCTGCCATTCGCCATAATCGATGTCGACGAGACCGTCGAGCGTCATCGGCGACAGGCCGAACGGCCTCGCGATCGCCGCTGCAGTCGCCCGGCATCGGCCGAGCGGACTGGCGTAAACGGCAACGGGCGTCCAGTTCGCATGGATGCGGTGCGCGGTCGCCCCGGCCTGCCGAAGGCCCTCGGCCGTCAACATCAGATCGGCACGGCCGCGGAACCGTTCGGGCGAGATGCCTT
>Ga0306926_10007133_pt1 | contig 12105 bp, 8 predicted proteins | sample flu12Cox44000178_FD_203759 | JGI IMG/M metagenome (GOLD analysis project Ga0306926, IMG submission 203759) | Lab enrichment of tropical soil microbial communities from Luquillo Experimental Forest, Puerto Rico - flux8day.12C.oxic.44.000.178 (v2)... | ecosystem: Environmental > Terrestrial > Soil... | reverse complement strand
CCAGGCTGTCGCCTATGCCGCCGCCGCGCTGGGCGTTCCGGCCACCTTGGTCGTGCCGGACAACGCGCCGCCGGTCAAGCTTGATCCGGTCCGGCGGCTGGGCGCCCGGATCGTCACCACCCGGCCGTCTCTGCCCGCGCGGGTGGCGGCCACCGAAGAACTGGTCCGCCAGCACGGTTACGCGCTCATCCCGCCGTTCGACGACCGCGCCGTCATCGCCGGCCAGGGCACCGTCGGCCTGGAGATCGCGGCGGACTGCCCCGACGCCGGACTGGTCGTCGTCCCCGTCGGCGGCGGCGGCCTCATCTCCGGGATCGCCGCGGCCATCCGCGCGCTGTGCCCGGGGGCGCGGGTGATCGGGGTGGAGCCGGAACTGGCCGCCGACGCGCGTGATTCGCTGCGCAGCGGCCAGCGGGTGGCATGGCCGGCGGAGGATACGCAGCGGACCATCGCCGACGCCCTCCGCGTGGAGCAGGTCGGCGCCCTGCCCCTACAGCACATGCTGAGCCAGGTCGACGACATCGTGACCGTCACGGAGGACGAGATACTCGAGGCGGTACGGCGGACCGCGGTGCAGGCGCACCTGGTCGCCGAACCGGGCGGAGCGGTCGCACTCGCCGCCTGCCTGCTTCGCGGGCGAGAGCTGCCGCCCGCCCGGCCCCGGGTGGCCGTGTTGTCCGGCGGCAACATCGATCCCGCCCTGCTGGCGGGCATTCTCACCGGCAGCCGCCGGGGCGCGGGAGCGGGCAGGCCGCCACCGGAATAGGCTGAGTGCGTCATGCGCGCCACATTCGCCTATACGACAGCACGGATCCTGCTGTTCGCCGCCGCCACCGGCCTGTGCTACCTGGCCGGTGCCCGCGGTCTGCTGCTGCTCGGGCTGGCCCTGCTGGTGAGCGGGGCGGCCAGCTACGTGATGCTTTCGCGCCAGCGCGACGCGATGTCCGGTGCGCTGGTAAACCGGCTCCGCACGCTGCGGACCCGGATCGACGCGGGCGCCAAGGCGGAGGACCGGGACTAGCCCGGTGCCGGCAGTGGCCCGCGCCGCGGTGGCCGCCCGTGGCCCGCGCCGTCCCGTGGCCGCGCCGTCCGTGGCCCGCGCCGTCCTGTGGCCGCGCCGTCCGTGGCCCGCGCCGTCCTGTGGCCGCGCCGTCCGTGGCTCGCGCCGTCCGTGGCTCGCGCCGTCCGTGGCCCCCCGCCGTCCGTGGCTCGCGCCGTCAGTACCCCCCGCCGCCCGCCCCGCGGGGTTCGGGGGAGTCGTCGCCGGGCAGCCACCCGCCGGTGGCGAGCAGGCGCAGCACGGCGTCCACGGACTGCTGCCGCGACGTTGCCGAGGTGTCGATCGTGACCTCGGCGTCGGTGGGCTCCTCGTAGGGGTCGGAGACGCCGGTGAAGTTGTCGATCACGCCGGCCCGCGCCTTGGCGTACAGGCCCTTGCGGTCCCGCGCCTCGCACACCTGCACGGGCGTGGCCACGTGGACCAGCAGGAAGTCGCCGACCTCGCGGACCATGCTGCGCACCCGGGCGCGCGCCTCAGCGTACGGCGCGATCGGCGCGCAGATGGCGATCCCGCCGTGCCTGGCCACCTCGGTGGCCACGAAGCCGATCCGGGCGATGTTGAGATCACGGTCCGCGCGGGAAAACGTCAGGCCCGCCGAGAGCAGCTCCCGTACGAGGTCGCCGTCGAGCAGTGACACCGAGCGGTCGCCGCGCTCACTGAGGGCGTCCCGCAGCCCTCTGGCGATCGTGGACTTGCCGGATCCCGACAGGCCGGTCAGAAAGATGACCAGGCCCCGCTCGCTGCGCGGCGGCCGGGCCCGGCGGAGTTCGGCCGCCACCGCGGGCGGGGTGAACCAGGCGGGCACCTCCTCGCCCCGGTCCAGCAGGTCCTCGAGCTCACCCATGGCCAGGTCGGCCCGCTCGGTGCCGGGCTCGATCAGGGCCAGCGGGCGCCAGACCTCGGCCGCCCGGTCGTAGGCCCAGTCGCCGGCCGATACCACCGGGATGGCGGTGGCGACGCTGGGTGCCTCGGGCTCCTCGGTGAACAGGTGGGTGGCACCGTATGCCGCCGCGACCAGCGCCCGGAGCTCGATCTCGCGCTGCGCGCCGACGTCGCGCGCGGCCAGCGCCAGCGGCACGACCAGGGTGCCGGGCGGGAGGTGCCGGGTGGCGGCCCGGACCGTCCGGACCAGCGCCTCGGGCCGGACGACCACGTCGGCCTTGCCCGTGACCAGGGGGAGCAGCAGCAGCCGGGCACGCAGCTGGCCCGCCACGTGGCGTAGCTGGCCGATCTGGCGGGCGTTCAGCGGGCGGCGGGTGATGAAGGCGAGCACCGCGCCATCGCCGGTTTCCTCGCGCACCTGGGCCGGCGTCCGCCGCAGCTGGCGGAACGGGCCGTGCTCGGGCTCCCGGCACTGGATCACCCGGCCGCTCAGCCGCACCAGCCCGGTCGCGGCGGCGCCATCGGCCCCGGCGGCCCCGGCCCGGAACGACGGCGCGGGCGGCGCCAGGTCGGTGAGCCGCGCATGGCGGCCGCGCCGGCCGGCCTGCGCCGGAAGCAGCGGCAGGGCGGGGGACCGCTCGTTGACGTCGAGCACGGCGAGTGGCACGCCCTCGGGATCGTTCAGGGCCAGCCGCCGCTGGGCCGGCGGCACGGCGTCCTCGGGCACGTCGAGCGTCACCGGGACCGGCCACGCGGTCCCGTCGGCGAGCGTGCCCGACTCGCTCACCGACGACACGTCGGCGGCGGTCATGAAGCCGGTCAATGGCGCGAAAGCGCCCGAAAGCAGCATCTCCAGGTCGGCGAGCTGGTTCTCGTCGAGAGTCCAGGAAGGGAGGCTCGCGAAGCCCGCAGCCAGCCCGGTCGCAGCCTCAGCGGTCACGTCCACCTCCGTCCGGCCGCGTCACCCTGTCCCGGAGGGCTCGCTGCGCGGGCCGCCTCTTTCCGCCAGACCCTGCCTGAGGGTACTCCGGCGCTGGCCGGCGGGCCACTGGGTAGCCGGGCCCACCCTCCTGCCGGCGGCGGCCTCGGAGGTACCCGGCCAGAGGTCAGAGTATCCTGGCGAACCGGTCCTCCGGTTTCCGCAGGACGTAGAGGAGTTCCTCGTGCGCGGCGGTCAGCCGGCCTCGTGAGAGCCAGGCGATCAGCTTCTGGGCGGCGAGGAAGCCGGGCGGCCCGGTCAAAGTTCCCGCCAGCCCACCCAGTGCCCGCCGTTCGGCTATCACCAGCTCGCGCATCAGCGCATAAGCCTGAATGCCGCGAGCCGACGACAGGCGCTCATAAACGGCCGGGTAAGGCCCGGGCTGATCGGGCCGCCGCTGCCGCCATACCGCCCGCCTGGCCGCCGAGGGCAGCACCCGGTCGAGGAAACCCGCCGCGCTGTCCCGGTCACCGAAGTGCAGCAGCAGCAGCCCACCGGGCCTGATCGCGGCGACCAGCCGGTCGAGCACCAGTTCCGCGTTGTGGATCCGCTGCAGGAGCAGGGAACACAGCACGATGTCCTGGGACCGCGGTGGCAGCGGCACCCTGCGGAGGTCACCCTGGACACAATCGGCCAGGCTCCCGTCCATGCCGAGCGCCGCGCTGGTGACCGGCTGGTCGTCATCGATGAGGCTGACGACGATGTCGGCGCCCGTCTCCCGCAGCCCGCCCACGCCCAGGTCGTCGTCGGCCGTCGTGCACCCGGCCTCCAAGATCATGACCTGCCCGTCCCGTCCGGCGACGTAGTCGCGGGTGTACCGGGCGAACAGGCCGGCGTCGGGGGCAGCAACGGGCCGGCTGTCCGCGGCGGGTGTGGCCGCCGTGGCCGGTACGGCGGGGCCCGTGCTGCCGCCCACGATGACCATGTTCGACGGCGGATCGGCCTTGCGCCGCGCGCTGGCATCCGCGACCGGTCCGCGCCCGCGCGCGGCGCCCGCTGCGGCGCTCTGTGCCCGCGCATCCTCGGCCGTGGCGGGCTCGGCCGTGGTGTGCTCGGTAGTGGCGGGCTCGGTCGTAGTGCGCTCGGCCCTGGTGCGCTCGGTGGTGGCGGGCTCGGCGGCTGTGCGCTCGGTGGTGGCGCTCTTGGCGGTCGTGCGCTCGGTGGTGGCGCTCTTGGCGGTCGTGCGCTCGGTGGTGGCGCTCTTGGCGGTCGTGCGCTCGGTGGTGGCGCTCTTGGCGGTCGTGGGCTCGGCGATGGCGCCCTCGGCCGCAGCGCCCTCGGCCCTTGCCCGCTCGGCCTTTGTGCGCTCGGCAATCGTGCGCCCGGCCGCGGCGCGTTTAGCCCTCGCCCGCTGCGGACCGTTCCCGCGTGCGGCCTCCGTACCAGCCCCGGCCAGCCTGCCCACCGACATAGCCCAACCTTCTTCGATGACACCGACAGGGGAGGAGCCCCCGTATTCCCGGCATCTTGCCATAGCCCGGATGGGCTAGGCCACGAGGGATGGGCTGGGGCCGATAGGGATGGGCTGGACCATGAAGGTTGGGCAAGGCCGTAAGCTGGAAGTGTCCTGCATCCGGCCAGCCTCTCTGGCAACGAATGCGGGCTATTTGTGTTGCCTATCAAAGGACACCAGTGAGTATCGGCGGACTACTCAGCGTAATCACCGGCGATCCCGCGCTGGAGGAGGCACTGGGCTCGGCCGCGGACGCCGGGCCGGGCGCGGGCCCGGCCGCCGCGGAGACGGGGGGCGACTTCACCGCCCCGCCCGCGCTCCGGCCATTCCTGGCGGCCGCTCTCACCGGCCTGCCCGGGGAGCGTGGCCAGCAGGCTGGCCAGGACCGCCGGTTCGTGCTCGCCGTCACCGCCAGCGCCCGGGAGGCGGAAGCGCTCACCGACGCCCTGACCTCGCTGCTGCCAGGCGACGGCGTGGCCTACTTCCCGGCTTGGGAGACCCTGCCGCACGAGCGGATCTCGCCCGGCCCGGACACCAGCGGCCGTCGGCTGGCGGTCCTGCGCCGGCTCGCGCACCCTGACCCGGCCAGTCCCCGGACCGGCCCGCTCAGCGTGGTGGTCACCCCGGTCCGTGGCCTGCTGCAGCCGATCGTCGGCGGGCTCGGTGACATCGCGCCCGTGGCGCTGCGGCCCGGCCAGGCGATCGGTCTCGACGAGGTGATCGTCGGCCTGGTCGATAACGGCTACACACGCACCGACCTGGTGGAGCGCCGCGGTGAGATGGCGGTGCGCGGCGGCATCGTCGACGTGTTCCCGCCCACCGAGGAGCATCCGCTGCGGGTCGAGTTCTTCGGCGACGAGGTGGAAGAGATCCGCCAGTTCCGGGTGGCCGACCAGCGGAGCCTGCAGACCGTCGACGAGCTGTGGGTGCCGCCATGCCGCGAGCTCCTGCTCACCCCGGCCGTGCGGGAACGGGCCAAGCAACTGGCCGCCGATCATCCGGGCCTGGCCGACGTGCTTGGCAAGCTCGCCGACGGCATCGCCGTCGAGGGCATGGAGGCGTTCGCGCCAGCCATCGCGTCCCGGATGGAGCTTCTGCTCGACTACGTCCCCGCCGGGGGCCGGGTGCTGGCGTGCGATCCCGAGCGGATCCGCGCCCGCGCCGCTGACCTCGTCCGCACCAGCCAGGAGTTCCTGGCCGCGTCGTGGGTGAACGCCGCGGCGGGCGGGCAGGTGCCGATCGACCTGGGCGCCGCCGCGTTCCGCTCCATCACGCAGGTCCGGGCGGCGGCCGACGGCCTGGGGCTGCCGTGGTGGACGGTCACCCCGTTCGAGAGCCCCGGCGCGGCCGGCGCGGACGCGGACGAGGCCCGCCCGGGCGGGCGCGGCGCCGGTGGGCGCAGTGACAGCAGGCGCGGTGATGGCAGGCGCGGTGATGGCGGGCGCGGTGATGGCGGGCGCGGTGATGGCGGGCGCGGTGATGGCAGGCACGGTGACGGTGCGGCCGGCGCCGCGGACGATGGCGAGCCGGGCCGCCCGGCGTTCCGCATCGGGGCCAGCCCGGCGGAAGGCTACCGCGGCGATACCGCCCGGGCACTCGCCGACGTGCGCCGCTGGCTGGCCGGTCAGTGGCGGGTGGTGCTGATCACCGAGGGGCACGGGCCGGCGCAGCGGCTGGCCGAGATGCTGCGCGCGGACGGCCTCGGCGCCCGGCTCGGCGACCTGGACGAGCCGCCCCAACCCGGCGTGCCGTACGTCACGACCGGGCTCATCAGCAACGGCTTCACGTGGGAGGCGGCCCGGCTGGCCGTGATCTGCGAGGCCGACCTGGCCGGGCAGCGTACCGGCGGCCGGGACACCCGGCGGATGCCCAGCCGGCGCCGCGGGGGGATCGATCCGCTCCAGCTCACCCCCGGCGACTACGTCGTCCACGAGCAGCACGGTGTGGGCCGTTACCTGGAGATGACCAGCCGCAGCGTGCAGGGAGCGGTCAGGGAGTACCTGGTCATCGAGTACGCACCCGGCAAGCGCGGCCAGCCGCCGGACCGGCTGTATGTGCCCACCGACCAGCTGGACCAGGTGACCAGGTACGTCGGCGGCGAGACGCCGGCCCTGCACCGGCTCGGCGGCGCCGACTGGGCCAAGACCAAGGGGCGCGCCAGGAAGGCGGTCAGGCAGATCGCCTCGGAGCTGATCCGCCTGTACTCGGCCCGGATGGCGTCGGCCGGCCACGCGTTCGGCGCCGACACGCCGTGGCAGCGCGAGCTGGAGGACGCCTTCCCGTACGTGGAGACCCCCGACCAGCTCGGCGCCATCGACGAGGTCAAGCACGACATGGAACGCCCGGTCCCGATGGACCGGCTGATCTGCGGCGACGTCGGCTACGGCAAGACCGAGATCGCGGTGCGGGCGGCGTTCAAGGCGGTCCAGGACGGCAAGCAGGTCGCGGTCCTCGCGCCCACCACGCTGCTCACGGCGCAGCACTACAGCACGTTCAGCGAGCGTTATGCACCGTTTCCGGTGGTGGTCCGGCCGCTGTCGCGGTTCCAGAGCGACGCGGAGGTGGCGGCCACCCTGGCCGGCCTGGCCGACGGCACCGTGGACGTGGTGATCGGCACCCACCGGCTGCTGTCGCCGGAGACCCGGTTCGCCGCGCTGGGCCTGGTCGTCCTCGACGAGGAGCAGCGGTTCGGGGTGGAGCACAAGGAGTACCTCAAGCGGCTGCGCACCGAGGTGGACGTGCTCGCCATGTCGGCCACGCCCATCCCGCGCACGCTGGAGATGGGGGTCGCCGGGATCAGGGAGATGTCCACCATCTTGACCCCGCCCGAGGAGCGGCATCCGGTGCTCACCCTGGTCGGCCCCTACGACGAGAAGCAGATCGCCGCCGCCATCCGCCGCGAGATGCTCCGTGACGGCCAGACGTTCTTCGTGCACAACCGGGTCGCCAGCATCGGCAAGGTGGCCGCCCGGGTCGCCCAGCTGGTCCCGGAGGCCAGGGTCGTAGTCGCGCACGGCCAGATGAACGAGCACGAGCTTGAGCGGATCATGGGGCAGTTCCTGGACCGCGAGCACGACGTGCTGGTGGCCACGACCATCGTGGAGTCCGGCCTGGACATCCCCAACGCCAACACGCTCATCGTGGACCGGGCCGACGCTTACGGGCTGGCCCAGCTGCACCAGCTACGCGGCCGGGTCGGGCGCGGCACCGAGCGCGCCTACGCCTACTTCCTGTTCCCCCAGGAACGGGAGCTGAGCGAGACCGCGTACGAGCGGCTGGCCACCATCGCCCAGCACACCGAGATGGGGGCGGGCATGTACGTGGCGCTCAAGGACCTGGAGATCCGCGGCGCCGGGAACCTGCTCGGCGGCGAGCAGTCCGGGCACATCGCCGGGGTCGGCTTCGACCTGTACGTGCGGATGATCGGGGAGGCGGTCAGCGAGCTGCGCGATGCCGGGCCGGCCGAGCGGCCCGAGGTCCGGGTGGAACTGCCGGTCAACGCCCACATCCCGCACGAGTATGTGCCCGGTGAGCGGCTCCGGCTCGAGGCCTACACGCGCATCGCCGCCATCGACTCCGACGAGGACGTCGCGGCCGTGAACGCCGAGCTCGCCGACCGGTACGGGCCGCTGCCCGAGCCGGTCCTCGGGCTGCTGGCGGTCGCCCGGCTGCGGGTGCGGGCCCGCCGGGCAGGCCTGACCGACATCACTCAGCAGGGCACCCACATCCGGTTCTCGCCGGTGGAGCTGCCCGATTCGCGGCAGGTGCGGGTGGCGCGGCTGTACCCGAAGACGGTCATCAAGCCCGCAGTGCGTACCATGCTCGTACCGGTGCCCAGGGTCACCCCCGGCCTCCGGCCCTCAGCCCCAGCACCGCCTGGTGCGCCGCTGCTGCGCGATCAGGAACTGCTCGCCTGGTGCACCCGGCTCGTCGAGGCGGTGTTCGGTGAGGACCGGCCGGCCGTGGTGACCGAACCTGCCGGACCTGACGCATGAAGACGCGCATGAGAAGGGACGTCGCGGTGCGCCGCACTTCGATCACAGCGAGCGCGGGCATCCTGGCCGCGCTGACGGCCCTGACCGCCTGTGGGCCCGTCCAGATGGGGTCGGCCGCGATCGTGGGCGACCAGGGCATCTCCGCCTCCACCCTGACCAGCCAGGTCAGCAACCTCAAGGACGCCTACAACGCCAACAGGGGGTCGATCCAGCTGCAGTACCCGCTGTCGCAGGCGCCGCAGCAGGTGCTGAGCTGGCTGGTGCGGTTCCGCATCCGGGACCAGATGGCGGCCCGCAACGGCATCACGGTGACCCGGGCCGAGAGCGAGACGGCTAGCCGGGCCATCTCGGCGCAGGCCCGGCAGAATCACGTCAAGCTGGCCGATCTCGCGGTGGCCAACGGGCTGCCGCCGGACCTGCTGCCGGAGCTGGGCCGGTACGAGGCGATTCAGACGGCGCTCGTGCGCAAGCTCGACGGCGGCATGCTGCCGACCTCGCAGAGCGGGCTGAACGCCCTCAGCCAGAAGTTCGGCGCCATCCAGTGCCACGCGGCCAAGAGCCTCGCGATCAGGGTCAACCCGCAGTTCGGCAGGCTGGACTACAACCAGCTGGCCATCATCCCCGCCGCGCTCAAGCTCTCGGCCCCGCCGGGCGGCGTGCCGACCCCCTCACCCAAACCGCAGCTGACCCCCCCGTGCTAGGGCGTGTCTCGTGGATCCATGCCGTCGCGAGCGGTCGCCGGCGGGATGGATCGCAAGGCGGAGGAGGAGACGATAGCGGAGCTATCGCCGACGACGACAACCTAGCGAGCCGCCCGTCCGGCGGACGCGCAGCAGGCTGGAGATCCACGAGACACGCCCTGGGACACGCCCGGGCGCGCGCTGGTCACCGGCTGGCGGCGGGCCGCCGGTGACCGATGACAGGCCCGGGGCGGCCCTGCTGCGCCTGGTTGAGGTCATGGATACGCTCCGGGTGTCCTGCCCGTGGGACGCGCGGCAGACGCACGAGTCGCTCGCGCCGCACCTGCTGGAGGAGTGCTACGAGGCCCTGGAGGCGCTGGAGGGCGGCGACCCGGCGGCGCTGCGGGACGAGCTCGGCGACGTCCTGCTCCAGGTGGTGTTCCACGCCCGGATCGCTGCGGAGGCGACCGACGGGACCGGTTACACCATCGACGACGTAGCCGAGGGCATCGTGGCGAAGCTGATCCGGCGCCACCCGCACGTGTTCGCCGACGTCATCGTCTCCGGCCCGGAAGAGGTCAAGCGGAACTGGGACGCGATCAAGGCGGCGGAGCGGGCGGAGGCGGGCGATAGGTCCGCCTCGGTGCTCGACACGGTCCCGTTCGGGCAGCCGGCGCTCACGCTCGCCGCCCAGCTCCAGCGCCGGGCCGAGCGGGCGGGCGCCCCGGCCGAGCTGGCCAGCCTGCCGCCCGGCGCGGCCGCGGCGGACGCGGCGGCCGGGCGAGACGCGGCGGCCGGGAAAGACACGGCGGCCGGGCGAGACGCGGCGGCCGCAGAGAACGGCGCGGGCGGGAGCCAGGCCGTCAGCGACATCGGCGCCGAGCTGTTCGCGCTGGTGGCCAGGGCCCGCGAAGCCGGGCTCGACCCCGAGCTCGAGCTGCGGGCGGCGGCCCGGAGCTACCGGGACCGGGTCCGCGCGTGGGAACGATCTGGCCGCCTGGGCGGCGCGTGATGAGCCGGTCTTCCGGCCGCGGGCAGCCAAAGCTCATCCTGCTGGGCCGCTGATGTAGCCGCTGACGGCGCTGCTCGCGCTGTCCGGCCCGGCAATTGTCCTCCGGCCGGTGCGCGGTCGGGCTCAGGCCCGCGCCATCGGCCGACCGCCCTGGAGCGCGCTCTCGGCGTGGCCGGTGCGCCGGGCCTGGGCGGCTCCATTAGGCTCCAAGAACCGACATCTCCGCGCAACCATCAGGAGTCATCCGTGGCTTCCATCGAAACGGTCTTCGCCCGGCAGATCCTGGACTCACGGGGCAACCCGACCGTCGAAGCCGACGTGATCCTCGATGACGGCACGCTGGGCCGGGCGGCGGCCCCCAGCGGCGCCTCGACCGGCGCGTTCGAGGCGGTCGAGCGGCGCGACGGGACCAGCGAGTACGGCGGCAAGGCGGTCACCCAGGCGGTCCAGGCGGTCATCGACGACATCCAGCCCGCGCTGATGGGTTTCGAGGCCGAGGAACAGCGGCTGATCGATCAGGCCATGATCGACCTGGACCGGACACCCGACAAGTCCCGGCTCGGCGCCAACGCGATCGTCGCCGTCAGCATGGCCGTCGCCAAGGCCGCCGCCACCGTGGCGGGCCTGCCGCTCTTCCGCTACCTGGGCGGCCCCAACGCGCACGTGCTCCCGGTGCCGATGATGAACATCCTCAATGGGGGCGCGCACGCCGACAACAGCGTCGACATCCAGGAGTTCATGATCGCCCCAGTGGGGGCGGCGACCTTCGGGGAGGCCGTGCGCTGGGGCGCGGAGACCTACCACGCGCTGAAGTCCGTGATCAAGCAACACGGGCTGTCCACCGGGGTGGGGGACGAGGGCGGGTTCGCCCCCGACCTCGCCCACAACCGGGCGGCGCTCGACCTCATCGTCGAGGCGATCGGCAAGGCCGGGTACAGCCCCGGGACCGATATCGCGCTGGCCATCGACGCCGCGGCCACCGAGTTCTGCGCCGACGGCTCGTACACGTTCGAGGGCAAGCCCCGCACCGCCGAGGAGATGACCAGCATCTACGCGGAATGGCTGGACGCGTACCCGATCGTCTCGCTGGAGGACCCACTGGACGAGGAGGACTGGGGCGGCTGGCAGGCGCTGACCGCGGCGCTCGGCGGCCGGGTCCAGATCGTCGGCGACGACATCTTCGTCACCAACCCCGAGCGGCTGCGGCGCGGCATCGCCGAGAGCACGGCCAACGCGCTCCTGGTCAAGCTGAACCAGATCGGCACGATCACCGAGACGCTGGACGCGGTCGCGCTGGCGCAGCGCAGCCGTTATGCATGCATGATCAGTCACCGGTCAGGCGAAACGGAGGACACCACGATCGCCGACCTCGTGGTGGCGACCAACTGCGGGCAGATCAAGAGCGGGGCCCCGGCCCGGTCGGAGCGGGTCGCGAAGTACAACCAGCTGCTGCGGATCGAGGAAGCCCTCGATGACGCCGCTGAGTACGCGGGCGCGGGCGCCTTCCCCCGGACGCCATCGGGGCAGTGATGGCCGAGCGCAGGCGGCCGCAGCCAGCGGACCGGGCCCGGTTCACCAGCCGGGCCGCGGTGCTCGCGGTGGTCATCTGCGCGGTCGCGCTGAGCCTGGCCTACCCGGTGCGGGAGTACATCGCCCAGAGCCGCCAGATCGACCAGCTGCAGGCGGAACGGCAGATGACGCTGGCTCAGCTGCGGACGCTGGAGCGGCAGCAGCAGCGGCTCGGCGACCCCGCCTACGTCGAGCAGCTGGCCCGGGACAAGCTGCATTTCTGCATGACCGGCCAGACCTGCTATGTGATCATCGGCGGGCCGGGGTCCGGCTCCGCGTCGGCTGCGCGGGCCGCGGGCACGCCCTGGTATGACCGGCTGTGGCGCTCGGTGCAGCAGGCGGACCGGGGCAGGCCGGGCGGGCCAGACCATCCGGCCCGGCCGGGCGGGTCACGGTGACCACCGACGAGGCAGCGGTCGAGCAGCAGCTGGGCCGCCCCCCGCGGTCCGTCCGCCGGGTCGCGCACCGGTGCCGG
>Ga0306926_10007131_pt1 | contig 12106 bp, 19 predicted proteins | sample flu12Cox44000178_FD_203759 | JGI IMG/M metagenome (GOLD analysis project Ga0306926, IMG submission 203759) | Lab enrichment of tropical soil microbial communities from Luquillo Experimental Forest, Puerto Rico - flux8day.12C.oxic.44.000.178 (v2)... | ecosystem: Environmental > Terrestrial >... | reverse complement strand
CCGACCCGACAAACCCGCCGCAGCGGCAACAATCCCCCATGCCTGCCGCTGCCAATTGCAATCAAAACGTGAGTAATTCAATTAACGTTACAGAGATGTATTTTCCTCGTGCATCGATCGGGCTAGTTGTTCCGCCCTAATCAGCAAATGCCTAGGAAGCTTGTATCGTCGCCCATCGAACTATTTGGTGCGGCAATAGCCTTCTTGCTAATAGCGGCGAATTGCTCCCAATTCCCGCTGACGAGCGCAGTGGTCATCCCACCGGTACCGGCGGGCGCCTCCCGTATCTGGATCTATCGAAACGAGGGACCCGGCGAAGCTAGCGACACCCCGTATATCAGGTTGAGTAGCCAAATAATCGGGGTCGTCCAGCCGGACGGAGCCTTTTATCGCAACATGCCCCCTGGGCACTATTCGGTTACCGTAGACAGCTACGGTAGTCCCCTACCCTGATCAGTTTGCCCAAGTCGACCTCGGCGCTGGCCAGGAGGCCTTTGTCGAAGTCTTGTCAAAACGGGAAAAGGTGGGGGGCCCCGAGGGGTCGCGCGCCGCCTACTTTACCGAACTCGTACCGGCCGACCTCGCCTGGGCCGCCATAGGCGCCATCCCGTTTTACGGCGGCGGCTAGTCCTTCCCACCAGGCAGCGAATGCCAAAGGCGATGAGTTCGCGGCTCATCGGAGGTTTCAGGCGGCGACCGCCCTCCTGCTGGTCGGGGCGAATTGCACCGATCGCCGCCGACAAGCTCGGAAGCATTCTAATGACCCTACTCAACCTGCTGATGGAGACAATCGAGGCGGACCGGCAAACCGTACTCGCCGCGCATCGGCCTATTGCGCGCGATCCTCGCCTAGTTCAGCGAGATGGGACCGGTACCGCCCGAACTCGCGCAGAGGCTACGGCGCTATGCGCCGCCTCCGTCGGCTCGGCCCGCCGACGCCCGCGGAGCGCGATCCCAGCCGGCGACCGGGCCAGGTACGCCGGACCGGTAAGGCGGTTCGCCGCGGTGCCAAAGGTCCTATGGCGGCGCGCCACATCTGGGGGCGTGATAAGCTTGGCCGGGAATATCAATTTTTTGGCGCAAATTATCAAGCGTGCGGATGGCGGGTGGACCACGTAAGGAGCATCGCAACGGACAATCCTGCCCGTCCAACCAAGGAGGCGATGCGATGTCCACTGTCCCGGTAACACAGCTTTCGACGGTCAAGCTGCAACGCATCGTGGACAACGCGTGCGGTCGGCATGAAACCGAATCCGATCTGCATCGCCGCTTTCGCCGAGATTGACCGCCATCATCGCCGTCAGTGGACGCCCCTCGAACAGGCGTTTCTGGCGCAGCTGATGAGCGACTACACGATGTTCGCGGTGCAGGGCTTTCACTCCCAACCTTATCGTCAGGGCATCACCGGTGGCAAGTCCCGCCAGGGCATCCAGATCGACCCGATCGACTACATCCACAAGAAGTTGGAGCCGGGCGAGCCGATCGACGGGTTGCAGCGGATGGTTCGCGGCTTGGGTTTGGCAAACGCCAACATCTACTCGCTCGAGGGCGCGCGTGACGGAGCCACGCTTCGCCGAGTTTTTCACCGAAGCCGAGAAGACCGAGGCCCGTCGCCGCCTGGACTTGATCAACGGGCGGCTGCGCCACAGCCTGCACCGACAAGAGAACGAAATAGTAGGCGTCAGGTGGGGCATATTCTCCGAATCTGCACCGCCCCGCTCGTGTAATGTGACGACGTAAGTGAGCGCTGTGGGGATCCATCCGGGCGATCGGGAAAATGTATGCGATGGATAGCTTTTTCGAGCGGCCCATCTCGACTTACCATAGACCCCTCCTGACCGGGATTGCGGAACGCTCATCGATCACGATGTAAGCGGCGTCTCACAGCCCTGAGGCCACTGTCAAAAAGAGGACAGTCGGCGAATGAAAATCCGAGACATTGGGAGTGCTCCGGCTCGTCCGCGAACTCGCAATGCTCAACGAGCCCGAGGCGATCACCGATCAGCCCCAACCCAAGCGGGTCCGCAAGTCCAGGGCCGCGCCCGAGGTCCAGGCGGATTGGTTCGCTCGGTGCTGCTCTTCTCGCCCGACAGTGCCATCGACGGCCGGAACGAGCACGAAAATGCCGATGACGTCGGCCGGCCCGCATTCCATGGCCGATTATCGCTTCCCGACCGTTGACATCCGCAGATGCCAGTCGAACGGAACCGGTGAGCCCGCGTCGCGGCCAGACGCCTGGCTGCGCCTGCGGCGGCACCGACCGCGCCGACGCCAACGGTCGCCTCGAGACATTAGCACCGTTACACCGCTTTGTTGCACGGCTCAGGGGCGGCAGCAGATCAGTCACGTCTAGCAGCAGCCGAGGCAAAAGAGACCGTGTGGAACCCCGGTCTGTGCCGCACCGATAGTCCCCACTCTGACGCTTGAGCCGCGGCTGATCTTTGGCGTAGCCGGCGCGGCACAGATCGTCGGGTGCCCTTGGACCGATGAAGACAAGGTTGATCTCGTCAAGCCCGCCCCGTTCCCAGCGCCTTGAAACCACAACTGCCCGCGTGTTAACGAAGTCGAACCCGCAGAGAGGGGGTCGGCCGTGTCCATTATCGTCTGGATAGTGCTCGGACTAATCGCAGGCTTCATCGCCGCTAAGATCGTCAACAAGAAGGGCGCGGGCTTCTTCCTCAATATCGTTCTTGGAATTGTGGGGGCCGTGGTCGGCGGGGAGATCTTTACAGCGCTCGGTGAGAGCAGGGTCACTGGGTTCAACCTATACAGCCTCGTGGTCTCGGTGATTGGGGCGATAATCGTACTGGTCATCTACCACGCGATTGCCGGGCGACGTGTGCTATGAACCGTCGTGATCGTGGCGCTCCCCCGGCCCTTGGAGCATGTGAGCCCGAAAACGCAGTTCGCTCGACTCGCCGCTGGAGGGAGATGGATTCGAACGATCGGTTCCGCGGCAAAATGGCGCCGGGACGGGAACACAGATTCCGTCCTGTCTGGCTGTTGCGGCCGCGTCTGTCAGTTGGTTTATTCGCGCTTCGTCGCCATAGTTCGGATGTCAGCCCGTCGGCTGAAATCGAGGAACATTAGGCAGATTTGGTCACGGGCTCGCGCTTTGGCTCGCCGATGCCGCCTGGAGCTGCACCTTCGGGGCTAGTCTAAAGCTGGTGCCAACGCAGCGACGATCGGACCTTCGTTGGCGGAGCTTGCGACAGGTGGCCGTCCCCACGCCTCCGGGCGCCTGTTTGTAAGTGGGGGCGATTAGCGGTGCGCGGACTTCAATGCCTGCACTACCTTCCGCTCCATCTCGGCGCGAGCTTCGAAGCTCTGCAGCGGCGTCACCTTCCATTCGAGGACGCCCCAGGTGGGCATCTCGCGGACAATGCGGTCGGCCTCGTCGTTTGATGCAGCCTCTATAATGCACACGAAGGCGCGGTCGCCGACTGGCAAGCCGCCCGCCAGCACCTTTCCCTCTGCCTTCAGCCTGCCCACGTAATCGAAGGCTGGTATGACCACCTCTTCGAGAAGTGCAATTGCTTGCTCGGGTGACGGCGGCAAGGGGCCGCGTGTGCCTTCGACCAAATATTGCATGTGTGCCTCCCTGCAGTCGCCGGCCTTCCCCGACCGACGGCCGCAGGTTGTACGCCTGTACGCAGAGGTGCACAAGCCGGGCGGCTGCACCGTTTGTGGCCGCCCACCGAGGCAGTGGGTGTCGCAAACCACCGCCGCGATTAACCTCGCTTAGCCTCACGCTCCTGCGTTCGGTCTCGCGCCCGTAGCATAACCGGGCGGGGAGCCCCATGTTGAAGGCGCCTCAAAAGGATGGCGCCGATTGGAATCGGCCGTCGTGCCCTGCATCCACCGCAGAGCCGCTGGAGATCGCGCAGGCTATCCTGTCCTGACCGGCACAGCGCGAACCGATCCCGCCCAGCTCGCCGAGCGACCCGGCGCTTTTCCTGATCGACGCCATCATGGACGCTGGGCACTGCCTGCGGCAAATCGGGCTCGCGCCGTAGGTAAAAAAAGCGCCCTAGAGGCGGCAGAAACCCTAGGAAGTTTCACACCGCCGTGTGAGATCTTGTATGGCTGACTGAAGCCTCGGTCGCCTCTGGTGCGCCATGGCCCAGCCGTTCGCGCCGTAATTCTCGTTGAGCCAAGCGGATCTTAGATTAGTTAAGAACCACCGTGAAGGAAGCGAAGGCCATGAAAGGGACCTGCTTATGTGGCGCAGTGCGGTACTTGGTGACAGGCACTCCGACCGCCTTTGACCTTTGTCATTGCTCACGCTGGAGAGAGGCCAGTGGCTCGGCATTCATAGCCGAGCTGGTATTCGAGGCCGCAAAATTCGAGTGGGTTAGCGGGCGATCGCTCGTCAAGACCTACGAGGCGCCCGTGCGCGTGAGACCGCCGGGGTATCGACGGACATTCTGCGGGGTATGCGGTGGACCGCCGCCTACTATGGACCGGGGCGACATCCACATCCCTGCAGGGACACTCGAAGATGATCCCGAAATTCGGCCACAGCGTCATATCTTCGTAGACTTCAAGGCGGTCTGGTTCGACATCACCGATGGGCTGCCTCGCTTCGCGACAAAGTACCCGATTACACAGCCGCCTGGCCGCATCCACTCGTTAGGCGCCCGGCTCGCGTGAGCCCGGTCCATGCGGCCGATGCGCGGGCGGCGCTCGCGGAGGTGCTGGGCTGACCTGAGTAAGTGAAGCCTGGGGCTCCTGAGCCCCGGTGGAACTGGAGTTCTAGTGCCTGACTGGGGGTTGCCCCGTCTCTATCCGCAGTCAACCCTGAACCGCTCACCTCCGTCTTGGTCAACGCTCGGTGAGAATCCGGAACGTCCCAAGGTCCGGGGGGACGACCGCGCGCACGACCATGTGGCGTGTCGGGAGGCGTCCAATCATAGGGCACTGGCTGCGCCCGGTAGACCGTGTTCGCCTGAACCTTCTTGCCTGCGGGTCCGAACGGCTGCGGGCCGAAATACGGGCTCACATACTCCCAGACGATCTCACCGTTGGGCGTGATCTGGAAAAAGAGGCCGTTCATACCCTCGTTGATGAGGGTGTTGCCGTTGGGCAGGCGGCGGGCATCGCTGATGAACGAGCTGTAAAAGGTCCATTCGGGGCGTCGCTGTCGCTGCCGGTATATTCCCAGACGATCTGCTGCTTTACCGGATCGATCTCCAGCGCACGCGAGCCGGGGAAGACCTTGAGCGTTCGCACCAAGACCAAGAGCCCACAAACAAACGGTATTTGCGAGCGCTTCCACCGCACTGTGTTGGATGAGCTCTACCGGGTGGCATTCCGCCAAAAAAATCTACCGCTCGATTGACGAGCTGCAGACCGACCTTGATGCATGGATCACCGAATACAACGAGCACCGGCCCCACCAGGACCGCTGGTGCTTTGGTAAGACCCCGATGCAGACCTTACTTGACGCGCTACCACTGGCAAAGGAAAAACTCATGGCGGCATGACCACAGGCGACAGCCCAATCGGTTCAAACAACCAACACCGTCTGTCCGATCAAGTCTCAGCTAATACACATCATACTGATCGTCCCCACGCCTCTGACCTCAGGGGCGAAAGCAGACGGGCGCTTCGGGAAACAGGACTTCATCTATCAGCCCGAAACCGATACCTATCTAAGACCGGCTGGCAGATCGCTCGCGGCTGAACGAGCCGAGGACCATCGCGCTGCTAGACGTAAGTCGGGCTTATTAGGCGTTTGATGATGTCGGCCGCCGAAACCCTGTAGCGGGGTCAATGGCCCGCAATCCGGTGGCGGCTCAGCGTGGCGATCGCGGCAGATCGAAAAAATAGGGGCGAGTCAGCGACTGATTTGCCGGTAAGTCATCTCGTCGGCCCGCCGATGCCCTTCCGAGCGAGAATCTCCTTCAGCCTGTCGAGAGGGAGCGCGTCGAGGCGGTGATCATCGACGCCGGTAGTTGAGGTGGCCTGGAGCATCGCGTTGTAGACCGCCTCCTCTGTCGCCTCAGCGACAGCCTGGAAGAGCGGCGAGATCTTGTCGTTGGGCAAGTCCTCGATGGTCGCCGCCTCGCGCCGGCGCGCCGGCGTGCGACGCACCACTTCAGCGGTCGCGAAGGCGAGCGCGTAGTCGCCCGAACCATTGGCCATTGACGAGCCAGTGTTGCCGACGCCGATGAAGGCGCGACGCGCGAGCCGCCGCAAATTGCGGTCGGACAGCGGCGCATCGGTGGCGATGATGATCACGATCGAGCCACCTGACTGGTAGGCCTGCTCAGCGTCCATAAGATAATAGCGGCCCAACTCCTGGCCGACCGGCGCCCCGGCGACCTTCAGCACGCCGCCGTAATTGGTCTGCACCAGAACGCCGACAGTGTAGCCGCCCATCGGCTTCGGCAAGATTCGCGAACTCGTCCCAATGCCGCCCTTCCAGTCGAAGGCGCGCGTTCCCGTGCCGGCGCCGACGCAACCCTCGGCGACCGGGCCCGTCGAGGCCGCCTGGACGGCTGCAATCACGTCTGCTTTGGTCACGCGCCGCGCGCGGATGTCGTTGAGGAAGCCGTCGTTGGTTTCGCCGACGACGGCATTCACCGAGCGCACCTGCTCGTTGCCTCTCTCCTGGAGCGTCCACTCGACGAGCCCGGCGATGCCCTCGGCAACAGAGAGGGTATTGGTGAGGACGATCGGCGTCTCGATCTCGCCGAGCTCCTCGACCTGCGTGGCACCGGCGAATTTGCCGAAGCCGTTGCCGACTGTGAGCCCGGCTGGGACCTTGTACTGAAACAGATTGCCACCGTGCGGCAAAATCGCGGTGACGCCAGTGCGGATGCTCGGGCCCTCGACGAGCGTAACGTGTCCGACGCGCACGCCGCCGACATCGGTGATCGCGTTCAAGGCGCCAGGCCCGCAGCACGCCGGGCGCCACGCCGATGTCGCGCGCGCGAGGCCGCGTCTCGATCGATTGCGCGGCCTGCGCCCGTGCTTCGCTGATTACTGTGCCAACCGACATCTGGCATGCGATAGCCGCGATCAGCAACTGCCGCAAGTATTGCGTGGGCACGTTTCTTTCCTCCCTCTCAAGCGAGACGACTCTTTGGTAGCATCAAAGCATACGGTCGACGTTCATCCTGACGACGATGTGCGACAGTCGGCGCCTCACAACCGACCAGCAGGTTTCACGTGCTGACCTACAACCTCGGCAACTTCATGAGGCCGTTGGCGATGCCGAACCCGGCGGAGCCGTGGTCGCTGACCAGCCTGTGTGTGGTGCCGCACCTTCGCCGTCAACGCGGTGCGCCTCCACCGTCGCGACAAATGTTCCCTGATATCCGTTCGCTGACTGCCCGGCTCCGGGCACCACCTGCGCCCGCATGGGGAGCCAACGACGTCAGCTGCGGCAAGTGACGACAGCGGTTGTGCGCCTTGGAGCAGCCCGGTACAGCGCTCCAGCGTGGTCAATGGCGGCTTTGAAAGCCTCTTGAGCGACGAGCGCTGTTGCCCATTGCTCAGGTCGTTCAAAAGGGCGATCCTGGCCTCAAACCCGCCGGGAATCTGGCGAATGTCGGGTCAAAGGGTTCGAATCGATGGTCAACAGCGTCTACAACGGCTGGCGGTTCGAAGACCTCTGGCTCGACAAATAGTCTTCGGTCTCGGATTATCCAGGAATTCAAACGGCAATGAACCGAGCGCTGCAAAAGTGCGCCGCAGCGGCGGCGCTATCGGCTGCGCTGATTGCGGCCGGACCGGCCGCCGCGCAGAAAAAGGGTGGTATCCTGCGCACGGGTCATTTTGACAGCCCGGCCAGCATGTCGATGCTCGAGGAGTCGACGCTTGCCGCCAACCGGCCGATGATGGGGGTCTTCAACAACCTGGTGATGTTCGATCAGTGGGTGGCGCAGAACAGCCCGCAATCGATCGTTCCGGATCTGGCCGCGGGGTGGAGTTGGAATGAGGAGGGCACCGAGCTGACAATGGCGCTGCGCCGCGGCGTCAGATGGCACGACGGCCAGCCATTCACCGCCAAAGACGTCAAATGCACCTGGGATCTGTTGGCCGGCACAGGGAACGACAAGCTTCGCATCAACCCGCGCAAATCCTGGTACGACAATCTCGCTGACCTGACCGTCAACGGCGATTTCGAGGTGACCTTCCACCTGAAACGGCCACAGCCTTCGTTTCTGACGCTGCTGGCTTCGGGATGGTCGCCGGTTTATCCCTGTCACGTGCCGGCGCGCGATATGCGCATTCATCCGATCGGCACCGGCCCATTCAAATTCGTGGACTTCAAGCCGAATGTGTCAATCACGCTCACCCGCAATCCCGATTACTGGAAACCGGGCAGACCCTATCTCGACGGCATCGAATGGACCATCGTCAAGGATACCTCGACGCGGCTCTTAAGCTTCATCGCCCATCAGGCGGATGTCTATTTCGGCGTCACCTTCCCGCAGCTCCAGGACGTCAAGGGAGAGGTGCGGATGCGCTCTGTGACGATTACCTGGTGAATGGCAGCCGCAATCTGATCGTCAATCGCGGCACGCCGCCGTTCGACAACCCCGAGCTGCGGCATGCGATGTCGTTGACGTTGGACCGTCAGGCGTTCATCGACATCATCGGCCAGGGGCACGGCGCGATCGGCGGCCCGATGGAGCCGCCGCCTGAGGGATTGTGGGGCATGCCGGCCGAGATGCTGAAGGCGCTGCCGGGCTACGGCCCCGATATCGCGCAGCGGCGCGCCAAGGCGCGACATATCATGGAGACGCTCGGCTATGGCGCCGACAAGCGGCTCGCTGTCACCGTTGCTGCACGCAATGTTCCGCCCTGGCGCGACCCGGCGTTGATCCTGATCGACCAGCTGAGAGAGATCTATATCGACGGCGAGCTCGAGCCGGTCGACACGACGCAATGGTATCCCCGGCTGATGCGCAAGGATTACAAAGTCGGGCTCAACGTCACCGAAAGCGAGGTCGACGATCCCGATGCGCAATTCTATGAGAATTACAAATGCGGCGCGCTGCGCAATTACACCGGATATTGCAACGAATCGGTCGACGAGCTGATCCAGCGCCAATCGCGGGAAATGAATGCCGACAAGCGGCGGCAGCTGGTTTGGCAAATCGAGAGGAAGCTGATCGAAGAGGATGCGCGCCCGGATATCTTATACGTGCGCGGCATCACCTGCCGGCGGCCCTACGTCGAGGATCTGATCAGCATGGTCAACAGCATCTACAATGGCTCGCGGTTCGAGGATGTCTGGCTCGACCAATAGCGCGGTGCGATGACCGCCGTGAGATATGAGGCACTCGATCGCCATCGGTATCTGCGTCGCTATCGCCGCCGGGATCGCCTCGGCGCATGAGGGCACTGATCCGTTGGCGGTTTGGTATCGCTCACTCACTACGGCAGACGGCAAATCGTGCTGCGCGATACACGATTGCGCGCCGGCCGAGGCGCGGATCAAGCAGGGCCATTGGGAGGTCTTGATCTTTCCCTACAATGCCGATTATGCCCGCTGGTTCCCGGTGCCGGATCACGCTGTACTGCGGCGCGAGAACCCAGACGGCCGGCCTATCGTTTGCCGCACGCCAAATGGATTTATCCGGTGCTTCGTCCCGCCGCCCGGCAGCTGAGACCTAGGTGGGTTACGACGCCGGCAAGCAGGTGAAGGGTCGCAATATCCACGCCCCGATCGATAGCGAAGGGCTGCCGATGCGGCTCGCCGTCCACTCCGCCGCGATCCAGGACCGCGATGAGGCCGGACTGATCCTCGACAAAATACGCCGTCGCTGCCCTCGGCTCGAACTGAGCTGGGCCGATGGCAGCTACAACGCGTGGCAAGTTGAAGCTGCGGAGCAAAAGTACCGCGGCCCCCACGGAGATCGGCAAGCGGAGCGACGACACGAGGGGCTTTGTCGTTCCGCCGGCCGCTGGGGTCGAACGCACCTTTTCCTGGTTTGGACGAAACCGGCGTCTCGCCAAGAATTTCGAGAACCTTGCCGAAACCCTGCCACCTTCGTGACGCTTGCCTTCATCCAGCTGTCCCTCAGGCGGCTTGCCAGCGCGTAGGTCGTGAACTCGACAAACACCCGTTGCGATCATGGAAGTCTGCAACTTGAGCGGTACCCGTTACCAAGGGCGAACGGCCGCTGTGGGTTCGGTGAGGGGACCTTCACCGGAACGCGCCGCAACGACGGTGTTGCGCCGAAAGCGGTCACTGTCCCAGTCGTTAAAAAACCGGCAAGGGTCGCCGGAGGAACTGTCCCTCTGAAGCTCGGGAGGTGCCCTCATGAACCGCGTTTGGCGGCGACGGGTGCCACTCGCTCGTCAATCCGCGGAAGTTCCGACGAGACGAAGACTAAGCACGACCGCGGCGAGGGCGCCGACGGCGGCGAGAAGGCATACGATTGCAGCGCCGGTCGGGAAGTCGTACAGCGCCGAAGCCAGCAGTCCTAGGACATAACCCGCCAAACCGATGGCGCCTCATGTATTTCTTGTAACGCAACTCGCCTGGCAGGTGATCGCAGTTTAGCGAGGGACGTTCCTTTCGGCTCATTGCCAGAAAGCCTCAGTTTCTCCGTTCAGTATAGAGGCGCCATTATCGCACTGCAATTTTGCGCTATATTTCATGGAGTCGTTTCCGGGTGAGAGGGCTATAAGAGTATCCCTAAAGGGATCGCATCAACTGCGGTGCCTGCGCCAGAACTAGTGCTGAGAGGCAGAGGTGGTCGCACTGGTCCTGATCGGTTCCGCAAGGCAACGCGAATTTTGCTCTCTCCGGGGCCCTTCAAAACTCTCAGGGTTCCGCCGCAAAATAGTGGCGCGGCGATGGGTACTAATATAGCTTGGCACAGGGCTCTTTCAAAGCATTGAAGATCTTGAGTCTTTTGAATGTGATCCGACCAAATTCTCTCGACTTCAAGCGCCAGATGCGCGTCCTGCTGGTGCCAGCGATCCCGGCAGCGAGGCTGACGATCCCTGTCTCGGCGAGAGCCGTCAGAAACCGCTCCCGGCGCTCTCTGGTGAGCTTAAGCCGCTTCATCGGGCAGCTCGACCGGTTTCCCGGCGCGTAGAGCGCGGCGGATCGTGTCCTCGGTCCCACCGACGAACCCCGGCAGCGCCGAAGAGAGGCGGGGATCGAAGCCAGCAGAGGCGAACGGCCTCCCGAGGGCTTCGATGTTTCCGAAACAGCCAGCGGAAAATCCACGCCATTGCAGAGTGAAGCGCGGCGAGTCGTTCAACCGAAAAAGGTGACTTATGGCGGCGCTACAGGCATCAATGCAGTTAGCATTGCGTCTTCGATCAGGCGTTGTGGATTTGGATCGCCGCCTTGCCGTGTATCTCTCTACATCCCCGTGATAATAAATGCTAAAATCCACCTCCCCCCACCTTCCACCTATGTCTCATATAGCCCCTATACAAAATATACCTCTCTCTCCCCCTTTTTCTCATTTTTTTGTCTTCATGCTGTAACCCCACCTCCGCGCCTCCGCACCTCCGTACGCTTCTGTAATTTCTGTAATCTGTAACCGGCGACCAACCCTGCTGGTGCCGTAGATGACGTCGCGCGGCAGGTCGCCGGGCTCGAGGTTCACGCTCGGGGCCGACGCCCAGGGGACCAATTCGAGCCGACGCTATTTGATTGACATGGCCGTTCAGGAGGGGGTTATATCAAAATCGAATGATGCATGTTTTTTCAGCATCGACCAAATCTACAATCGGCGACGCCTCCACTCCGCGATCCGATACCAACCGCCCGTTGAGTTCGAAGCCGAATTCCGCCAGCACGGCGGACATCTCTGCGTAGGAGGAACGACGATGATTAACAATTCTCAGAGAAGCTTGCGCGCTCTCACCATGCTGGCCGCGGTATTGGTCGTGTTTGCGGCGCTTCTGGGTCGGACTGCGAACGCAGTCGACACAAAATCGCTTTATGAGCGCCTCGGCGGCTATGACGGAATATCGGCCGTCGTAGACGAGTTCGCAGACAGTCTCTTTGCTGATAAGCGCATCAACGAGTTCTTTATCGGGATGAGTGATGATACTCGGGCACAGTTCAAGCAAAAGAACAAGAATCTATTGTGCAATGTGACCGGCGGACCGTGTAAAGTGA
>Ga0306926_10007127_pt1 | contig 12110 bp, 10 predicted proteins | sample flu12Cox44000178_FD_203759 | JGI IMG/M metagenome (GOLD analysis project Ga0306926, IMG submission 203759) | Lab enrichment of tropical soil microbial communities from Luquillo Experimental Forest, Puerto Rico - flux8day.12C.oxic.44.000.178 (v2)... | ecosystem: Environmental > Terrestrial >... | reverse complement strand
CGGCTGGCAGCGTCGTTTGGGAAGAAGGGGCGCGACTACGTGGTGCTTTCGAAGAACGGATTTTACGTGCATTAACATGGGCGTTAATGGCCACCGAGGTATAAGGAGAGAGCCTCATCAGGATGCGACCGTCATGCTTCGAGAGCCCGAGTTGTGATGCTCTAGAGTTCATAGTAGTCGAGAAGTTATCCCTAGGACTGGGAAACAAATTGGGAAACAACCGCGCCTAAACTTGCCTAATATTGCTCAACCCGAAACGGTGGAACCGCATGAAAACTCTAGATTTTGGCCATTTCGGGCCAAACCGAAACAATCAGCCTGTTCGAGGTTCGAGTCCTCGCCGGTTCACTACTTTTTCAACTCCTAGGGATCTACTTCCACTAATTTAGCCGTTCGTTCAGGTTCTTGCCCGAAGCCGAAGGGTCCTCGTCTCTCCGGGGCCAACTCAATCGCCGGGAGGTGTCTTCTTCTCTGCGGTGCGCACCGCCTCGGCGTCAGCTAAATCCTGTGGCCTCCCTGCCGCCAACTTGGATGCAATCAGATCCTTCGCAGAAATGAAGAATGCCCTGACTCCCGTTTGCTCGTCCACAACCGCTTCGACCCGGCCATCCCATGCCGGATCAAATTCGACGCCTGCGATCTCCGGCAAAAGATCCACCATTACCGGCTCGCGACCGATGCGAAAGAACTCGCCCGGCTTGGCGAAGTCCGCTACCGTCAACCCCTCTAGCGGCGCGCCGAATTCCCCTAATGCTTCATACAAAGTCTTCGCATTCGTTGGGTCAGGCTTCACCAAAATATCCAGGTCCTTGGTAGCACGCGGCTGCGCATGAAAGCCGACGGCATAGCCGCCGACGATCAGATATTTAACGTTGTGGGCGTTGAAGATGGACAAGAGTTCTTTGAATTCTGGGAACACTCGCGTCGCGCTCCTTCCGTCCATAAAGAGCGGAGGTAATCTCAAAGATTGCCGTCATGCGCTCGTGGGCAGGTCGGCTCTGCCAGTAGGCGTGTTCCTCCGCCTTCATCGCATCGAGGCTCCTGAAGCGCCGGATGGTCTTATCCATGGTTTTATTTTACCACTCCCAGCCAAGAGGTTCCCATTGAACCTCCGTTGGAGGGCTTGCAGAAGGGCCAAGTCCAGTAACCTCCCGCATGCGTGTCAATTTCTTCCCGACTCTTCCGGATTTCGTCGAGTTGGACCACATACGACGACAGTGTGCCATAGCCCAACCTCAACGTCGGTACGAGGCAACGAGAACTGGGAGACAAAATTAGGAAACAACCGCTCCTAAACACTTGCCTAATATTGCTCAACCCGAAATGGGGAAACCGCATGAAAACTCTAGATTTTGGTCATTTCGGGCTGCCGTGAAACTAACAGCGGGTTGGAGGTTCGAGTCCTCCCCCGTTCACCAGATTTTTCAGGGGTCCAGCCCGGACACATGGGTGACACTTCTCGGCCGGCCGACTCTGTGGGTAGATTCAAAAGTTGAATTTCAGCGCCAACTGGATAATCCGGGGATTGTTGCTTGTCGAGATGATGCGACCAAAGCTGCCCGCGCTGATTACCTGCCCGGTTGTGGGGTAGATGCTGGCGGCATTCAGGTTGCTGATAGGATTTGCGAGATTTGGATGATTGAACAGGTTGAAGAATTCGGCGCGAAATTCCAAGGCCTGGGACTCGGAGACTGGGAATAGCTTCGCCAGAGAAAAGTCCAGATTTACTTGCTGGGGGCCGCGCAGGCAATTCCGTCCGACATCGCCTATATCTGTGCCAGTAGCGCTGGCCGTCGCCCTCCCCCCAGAACTTGGGATGGTTTGGTCCTTTTGAACAACTGGCCGAGCAAAGACACTCGAGTTGAAAAAATAGCCTGCGGGTACGTTCTTGATGGCGTCTGTGCAGGTGGTTCCGGTAATGAGGCTCGGACGAGCCAGAGCGTTTACTCCATTCGCCAGCCCGTAAAACGAACCTGCCCCCGTATCGACTACGTCGATGGGAAGACCGGACATGGCGGTGAGAATGGCCGAGATTTGCCAATTCCAGATTACCGCGCGCCCGCTGCGCGATTGCCCGGCAAATGACGGATTCGGGAATCTCCATATGTAGCTCAACACAAAACGATGCGTGCGGTCGAAGTCCGATAAACTCCGGTTGGCCCTTGGATCGTTTTGGTCGCCAAGGATTGAGCTGGAATCATTCAAGGCTCCGGTATTGACCACTCCCGAGATTCCAGCGCCTCCGCCCACGCCTGAAGCATTATCTATTGACTTCGCGTAGGTGTAGGCAGCAAGGAATTGCAAATGATTCGAAGACCTCACAGTGGCGCTGAGCTGCAACGAGTCGTAGGACGAAGCCGCGCTGGATTCGGTGAGACTGAAACCCGTGATCGAAACACCTTGTAACGGCGCCCGAAGCTGCGCGTCCGCGGGAGAATTCGATGTCAATACCTGTCCCGTCACGGCATTCGTCACCGGATTCTGCGCACTCGCAAGCTTAGCTTGATTGATGGCCACCTGACGAAACAGTTTCCTGCCGCCGGCCCCGACATATGCCGCTTGGAGGACAAGGTTCTTGTTCAGTGCGGTTTCCAAACCCAAATTGTATTGCTGCACATAGGGAGTGCGCAGCCCGCGATCAAACGCGGGTCCGGCTAGGGGTACCGGAGGAACAAAGGTCGGGAAGGCGTCTTGGAGAGGAGCATTGAAGAACGGAGCTTCGAGCTTGGCGCCGTTCTTGACTCCGAGGACGAACATTGGGGGCAGTTGGGAACTGGCGGACGCGTAGGCAAACGTCGCACGCGCGTAGTAAATGCCGTAGCCAGCTCGCAATACGAACCTGCCGGATGGCAAAGCTGAGTAAGCGAGCCCGATGCGAGGAGCAAGATTATTCGGGTCAATACTTCGAACAATATATTTGCTTACGTTCGGGACACCCAGCAAGTCAAAGCGCGGAATTACATTTCCGGCTTGGACAAATCCTCCGAGGGGCGGCCCGATGGGAGCACCATTCTGGGCACGCGGAAGGTAAAGCGCAGGATCAAATGTTGTCAGCCGCCCACGCGTGTCATAAGGCGGAAGATCCAGCTCGTAGCGAAGCCCAAGATTCACCGTGAAGGATGGAGAAATTCTCCAGTCATCCTGAACGAAAAAGCTGTACTCCCAAGCGCGCTGGCTGCGATCGTTGAGTCCGCTGCCAAACGTCGAGACTTGTGTGCTCCCGGTCAAGAAATGCTGGAAATCCTGGAAATCAATCTGGCCGCGCGTGAAGTTCTGGGCGGTGAAATTCACTCCGTTGTAACGAATCTCCATACCAGCGGTGAACGTGTGCCTCCGTCTCAGCATTGTGAGCGAATCGGCCAGGGTCCCTGCAAACGGCTTCGCGGGAATGATGCTCGTCGGCGTACCGATGATCACGCCTCCCGCCGTAGGTGCGATTCGAATCAGCGACAAACCCGGTAGTTCCTCGGAATTTGGCCTCGAAATTCCTACTTCAGCGTCGGTCACCGGTTCATTAGGGGTCGTGGTGTTAGTATTGAGCGCATAGCCGATGCGGACTTCGTTTGTAATCGTCGGACTGAACGAGTGGACATCCTGAATAGCAATCAGCCGATTGTTAAATGTTTGGTCCGTTCCGAACCCTGGAACGTTCGGTCCTGTACCTCGAAAACTGGGCAGCGCTAGAAATTGCCATGTATTGGCAAAGAAGAACTTGGCGGCCAGCGAGTTATGGCCAGAAAGGCGGACATCGGTACTTGCGTTGAACTGGTCTTCCTGGAAGCTTGACGGCGACGAAGCGGAATATCGCCCGTTCGCTTGCGGTGTTGGGATCAAAAACTGGCCATTGGGGAGCTTTGCATTGAGTAGCTTGAGCGAAGCGGGGTCAATCGAAGCGATCTGATATGTCGATTCCAAGGTCGTCGTGGACCTGTCATCCGTGAGTTTCGGATCCACCAGAACGTCAGAGGAGATGCTGTTCACTATGGAAGCGGCATTCCGTTCCCGAGTGCCCTGATAAGACGCAAAGAGGAAGGCCTTGTCTTTTCGGACCGGGCCTCCCAAGTCTCCCCCGAAGGCGTTTCGGCGCAGGACGGGCCGTGCCTGCCCGGCCGCCTCTAGGAATGGATTGTTAGCATCCAGAGCCTCATTCCGAAAGAATTCAAAGGCGCTCCCATGAAGGTTGTTTCCCCCACTTTTCGTTACAAGCTGGATGTTTGCGCCTCCACTGCGACCGTAGCGAGCGTCGTAAAGAGAAGTCTGAACTTTGAATTCTTCGATAGTTTCGGGTGCCGGAACAGCGACAAGGATCGCCCCGTTCGTCCCCATCGTCGTGGCATCGATGCCATTTATCTGAAAGAAATTCTGAGTAACCCGAGCGCCGCTGACGGAAATGGCCTGTGTGTTGCGGCCAACCGCCGTGCTGTCGGGCAAATAGGCAGCCGTCCCCGGCGAAAGAGTCAGAATCTGGGTGAAATTGCGGGACGCGAGAGGAAGATTGGCAATCCGCTGAGCGTCAACCGCTGCCCCTAATTGCGGGCCATCCGTTTGAAGCAACGGAATTGAATCGCCCCTCACAAAAATGGTCTCGGTCCGAGGCCCTATCGTCAGAATAATGTCAGCGACAGTTGTTTCTGTGATTCTGACGGGAACATCCGTAAGAACTGCCGTCTTAAAGCCGTCTGCCGCAATTTCGATCCGATACAGTCCGGGAGGCAACAAGAAAAAGGAATAAGTGCCGGCTTCGTCCGTGGTTGTTTGCGATGTTGCGTTTGTAGCGTTACTGGTAGCTTGGACGCTCGTATTTGCAATCACGCCGCCCGCGGGGTCTTTGACGACGCCGACAATCTGTCCTGTAGTCTGCGCGGAGGCACAGTGGCAGCCGCAAGCGACCAGCCACAAGACGATCGCATTGCGAAATAACAGTTTACCGGGCACACCCCATCCTTGTCCCTGAGTCTAAACCCGCCGTGACGGTTCTTCACGTTATACGTGCGCTCGAAAATACTCCCACTGTTTCTTTTGTTCCGTGAGGAAATTCAAAAAGCCAGGATCATTCCTCAAGTGATCGAGGTTGGAGTCATGCTCGAACAAGGGATAACATGGGAAACCATCTTCCGCTGCCATCTGCAGGTAGTGCAGGGCTTCCTCTCGCTTGTGCAGCAGCGCGTAGGCTGACGCTATGGCATAAGCAACATGATGAAAATGCTGGTAGCCCTTTCCTTTTGCAATAGCTTCCTGAATCTTGCGTTGTGCCAAAGGAGCATCGCCTGCGTCTGCTGCCAGCAGCGCTTGCATGGAAGATAGAGACCCACCGGGGTCAGTCGGAATCGTCTTGAGCATCCTAGAGATTCGCTCTTCCGCTTCTTGCCGCCTTCCGAGGTGTTGCAGAGCGAACGAAGTCTGGAATGCCCACAGCCCAGGAAGCATCTTTTCGGAATCGCGCAGCTCAGGGATGGACTCCTCGTATCTTCCCCGATAGAGCAAATTGACTCCGACTCTGTAGCGAATGCCCGTATTCAGGGGGTCGATTTCAACAGCTTTCTTGATTTCTGCGTCGGCCTTATCCAGGAGTCCCACATGGTTGTACACGTTGGCGAGTTGGTGATGAGCCTCGGCAAGGTTTGGGTTGAGCTCTAGCGCATGTCTGTAATCCGTGACGGCGCGTTGCACTGCCCAATCGTTGGCAGGTGACCACAGCAGGTAACCTCGGGACACGTAGCCCTCGGCCAAATTGGGATCCAACGTGAGCGCCTGCGTCACGGCGGCGTTTGCTTTCTCGATCCATTTTGGATCATGTACCTCGACGCTAAAAGCCCGAACCCGATAGGCGGTTGCCAGCGCTGCGAAGGCTGGCGCGAATTGCCGATCAAGCTCCACGGATTTTTCGAGCAGGGCAACTGCTTGCTCGTTGGCTTCGCGCTTCTCGAGTCCATAGTAGGCGGCGGAGCGCAGGTAGAGGTCGTAGGCGTCCGAGTTCACTGTGAGGGCTCGCACTGAACGGTCACCGGGCGGCAACGCAACTCCAGCACCAACTCTGACCGCGATGTCGTTTGCGATTTGGTGCTCCATATTGGCCGGGTCTGTCGAAGGCCCTTCATATTCGTGTGCCCAAATGTGGCTATCCCGTTGTGCGTAAATCAATTGTGTGTTGACACGTATGCGGCCCTTCGATCTGGAGACCGAACCCTCGACTACGGCGTCCAAACCAAATTCCTTAGCAATTTCCGGCAGCGGCTTTTTCGTTGCTTTGAGCAGAGTAGCTGAAGTACGTGATATAACTCGTAAGCCGCGCAATTGAGCGAGGGATGTGGTTAAGTCATCCGTCAGTCCAATAGCAAAATTGTCCTCGGACGGGTCACCGGACAGGTTTTCGAGCGGCAATATCGCTATGGACTGAATGCGCATGGCTGCGCTGCTTCCGAATGGATGCCTATACCTCAGGAGCACAAAAACCAGTAGAGCAACAGCCACAGCAGTCCCGGCCAACAGCCAAAGTCTGATCGGACGTCGGACTGGTTGAACCGACCGACTCTTTGCAATCTCAGATGTCCCCGGCGTTGTACACGAGGGTTCAGCACTCCCACTGGGTTCTACGGTGGACGCGGTCTCGGCCCGTAAGTCAGAAACCGTTTCGTAGCTGACTTTCGCAACAAAGCGATATCCGCGGCGAGGCAGTGTCTCGATGAATCGGGGTCTATCTGCCGAATCGTTCAGCGCCTCGCGCAGTCGGTTGATGGCGTTATTCAGCCCGTGATCGAAGTCAACAAATGTATCGCCGGGCCATAGTTTCTGCCGCAATTCCTCTCGTGTGATCGCCTCGCCAGGATTTTCAAGGAGCATTTCCAGAACCCGAAGAGGCTGATCTTGCAATCTGATTCTTCGGCCACTCTTCAGCAGTTCGCCGGCGCGGAAATCAACCTCATACACACCAAAGCGGGCTTTGCGCGTGGTTCCAGAGGGACTGGGCATGATTATTAACCAGTGTGGGTGCGAGTGTATCACCTGAAGTAGTGGCCGGAAAGCACTAAGGGTTTCACAAGCCTCGTATAACATGCTGGTTTTTCATCGAGATACCTCGGGAGATTCAAAGGCGTAATTCGAGATCTCCGGGGGATTGCTTCCCAATTCCGTTTGGCTGACAGTCACCGCGTTACGACGGCGCCCGCTACCGCGTGATCGGGACATGGGCGACGAAAGGATCAGAAGAATGTTTTCCAGAAGAATTGCTTCACTAGCTTCAATCGAAGACACTGATACGCGGTGGATCACAGAAGGGAACGATCCTGGTTCCGCTTGCACGCTTTCGGACCCTTTGGTGCCGTTGCGTGGCTCCGATGATTGGGCATTCCTGCTCGGGAACATAGCGGCGGGCACGGCTCTGGAAACGGACGCGGCTAGTTCTGGAATGCCATCACTGGGAGAACCCAAGCTAGACGTCGACGTGGCGCGCCAACGCCATGTGCTGTTCGCCGTACGTCCCGCTCCATTCGCGATTCTCACCACCTGCCCTGGCACGCCCAAGTCCGTCCCCGCGAGCAGGGAAGGTTCATTCAGCGTCGCTCTCCTTGCCACGGACGATTTCGACGTGAACGAAGTTGACCTTTCCAGTTTGCGTTTTCATCACGCTCCGCCTCTCAGCACGAAGCTGCGCGATGTGAACAACGACCGCCGACCGGACTTTGTCATTGAAATTTCGCGGGTCCGACGTTCGACTTGCCAAGGAAGCGAGGCGCGCGCGTCTCATGGGCTGGCTGAACAACAGTCAGACCTTCATCGCGGAGGACGAAATCCCTGTGTGTTCCGACGGACAAACTGGTTCATCGGTGCACCTCTAGTGTTCTAGACATTCCACAAGCTTGTTGACCGCTGCGGTCTCGGATCTTTGCCGACGCCAACGACGGCAGCTACTTGTGTCTTTAGAAGGATAAGGAGGAGCAATGACCAACAACAGGAAAGTCTGGCCTCGTCTCGTGATAGTTCTCGCGGCGGTGCTAATCACTTCATTAACGGCAAGGGCGCAACAGTTCTCGGACTGGTCGGCCCCTGTCAATCTCGGCCCCCTAATCAACTTCGCTGAAAGCAATCAGCACCCGGCTATCTCAAAAGACGGACTCAGCCTGTATTACAGCGCTGGTCCGCTAAACTCTCTCGACATCTGGGTGTCGCAGCGCGCAAGTGTCGACGACGAGTGGGGACCTCCACAAAAATTGGGGCCGAATGTGAACTCGGACTACTCCGACCTGAGTCCGAATTTCACTCCCGATGGGCACTGGATGTACTTTCAGAGTAATCGGCCGAGCCCCTGCGCCAACCCCGCCATATTGACGCTGGACCTCTACGTTACCCACAGAAAAGACAGGCGCGACGACTTCGGCTGGGAGCCCGCGCAGAATTTGGGTTGCGTCATTAACGGCCCGTATGACGAGGGCGGTGCCACGTACTTTCAGGATGACCAACTCGACGTAACGCTGCTTTATTTCACTAGCACTCGCCCCGCGCCCCCGGGCGGTGGCGATTTTGACATTTATGTCAGCACGCTGCAGCCGGATGAAACCTGGGGACCAGGAGTATTCGTGCCGGAATTGAGCGGGCCTGGCCGGGACACGCGTACCGCCATTCGCAAAGACGGCCTCGAGATGTTCATCTCCGCTGGCCGGCCTGGAGGCGTGGGCAGCCAGGACATTTGGGTGTCCACTCGTGCCACCACGGCGGATAAATGGTCCACTCCGGCGAATCTCGGGCCGGTCGTCAATTCTACGGCTTTCGACGGGGCGCCCGCGCTCTCCTGGGATGGCACCACGCTGTACTTCTTCTCCGAAAGAACCGATGTGACCCATTACGGCAAGCGCGATCTCTACGTAACCACGCGGACAAAGTTGCCCGAGTAAGCGAATGCGGTCAAATCCCCAACCGAATCCCGAAAAGCAACGATGGAGGTTTTGGGGAACAAAGACAGTGGCGAAACGATTTCTACAAGACTGCTGGGGAAAGGGACTCAAATACCATCCCTTTCCCCAGACGCCTTTTCCTACTTAGACTCACAAAAAGACTCTTACGAAATCGGAAACTGTGTCCAAAAATTTTGTGCTATCACCCCAAAGGCCCGGGCCCAACTCGGTTCCAAAACAACCCCGAAGACCGTGATATAGGAGCACATAAGACACTATCGCGGCACTGGGGTCCATCTTCGGCGCGTGGTATGACTCGGGAAGAAACCTCTTGCGGCTAGGCTTTTGCTGCTATCTCGCTGTTGAAAATAGTACGCTGGCCACCCAGTATAAGTTATTCTCGTAAGTCCTACTCATCTGTTGTGACGCGACGGTTCTTTAAGTTGACTTTTCCATTCGCGGAAGAAGCTGACGAATTCCGCGAACGGCTCAGCAACCCTCGCCGCAATCGCGTTCAGGTCGCCCGATTCGAGGATGACCCTCGCATAAATGAGATGCTGCATGAATGAGCCTCTAGTACCCACTTCTCCGAAACGTCGGTTACCAGGCGCAGTTTAGGGCTCCTAGAACCGCCTGCCTCTGAAACGTCACTGTAATGGCTTTCTCCTCAGGCATCGAGCCTGCATACAAACGCGATTGCGGTGTAAACTTTCACGATTCCTAGGAAACCAATGTGACGAGATCCTCCTCCGTATATCGGTTCGGAATCTTTGAACTTGATCTTCGATCGGGGGAGCTGCGCAAGAACGGAACCAGGCTGAAAATCCAGGAGCAATCTATCCAGGTCTTAGCCCTACTGCTCGCGCATCCGGGTGAGCCGGTGACGCGCGATGAATTGCGCAATCAGCTTTGGCCCGCTGACACCTTCGTTGATTTCGACCATAGCATAAACGCGGCGATAAAAAGGCTTCGCGAAGCGTTGTCGGACGACGCAGAAAATCCCAGGTTTATAGAAACTCTACCTCGGCGCGGATATCGTTTCATTGCTCCGGTCACTTCTCCCGGTGGTGAAACGCCAGAAATTTGGAAGACACACAATCTTCCACAGCCGATTTTCTACTTGTTTACTTTCCTGGCCGTCATTGCGGGGGTAGCCGGGACAGTTTGGCTCTACTTTGCACGTGATGTTGAGTCAAGGCTCCCACCCGTTAGGGTCGTGCCTTTGACCTCCCTTTCGGACCGAACCCGGGATGGTTCCCTATCACCCGACGGAAATGAATTGGCATTCAGAAGAGACAGCGATTTGCCCGGTGTCTCGGGGATTTACGTTAAACAGATCGGCAGTGAGCACCTGCTGCAATTAACTAGCGGGACAGCAGACGGTGCACCTTCATGGTCACCAGACGGACGCTCGATCGCCTTTTCACGGTACGAGAATGGACTTCATGAGATCTACGTGGTGGGTGCTATTGGCGGCGCGGAGCGCAAGCTATACTCGAGTGAGCCATCGTATCCGGACCTCAACTGGTCACGCGATGGCAAATTCATCGCTTTCTCGGCGAAAGAGCCGAATCAAAACACTTATAGCATCAACTTACTTTCAGTCGAGAATCTGGAAACACGCAAGCTGACCGAACCAATTTCCGAACAACAAGACTGGGGACCTGCCTTCTCGCCGAATGGTGAGGAGCTGGCTTTTGTTCGCAGCAACGGTGCTCTCACCATCGCCGATATCTTCATTTTGCCCGCGAAGGGAGGGACACCTCGCCGACTGACTTTCGACAAGACAGGGCATAGTTAGCCCGCCGGCGTGGACACCAGATGGAAGATCCATTGTCTTCTCCTCGCCGCGCAACAGTATCCCCGCGCTGTGGAGGATATCGGTATCTGGCGGGGCCACCGTTCAGGTGCCGGTTGGCGTGGTGACCACGCATCCTTCTATTTCTTCGAATGGGAATCGACTCGCCTACGACCAAGTCGCAGGCACCTCGAGCATTTGGAGTCTGGCGTTAGCAAGAAAGGAGTCTCGTCAAGTGACGGCCTCTGGTGGCCGGAACTGGGCGCCACAATTCTCGCCTGATGGCCAAAGAGTCGTTTTGCTCTCAGATCGCTTAGGAACGATGGAGATTTGGGTTTGCAAGAAGGATGGTGCCGAGCTCATGCGATTGACAAACCTCGGAAAAACAACGTCCACGGGGCCGCCGCGATGGTCGCCGGATGGGCAGAGCATAGCGTTTGATTTTTCGTATGGCGAGCACAATGCCCTTTTCGTAATGAAAGCGGAGGGCGGGGTGCCTCGGCCTTTGCTGCATGATGACTCCGATAATGTGAATGTCAGCTGGTCGCATGACAAAAAGTGGATTTACTTCAGCTCGAACCGCGCCGGGAGTTGGCAAATTTGGAAGATTCCTAGCGAAGGTGGCCAATCGCTGCAACTGACTAAATTGGGGGGATTTGCAGCTTTTGAGTCGGCGGATGGAAAATCTGTTTACTACGCCAAGACTCCGTCGGACCCGGAGATTTGGACGGTGCCAAGCTCAGGGGGTGAGGAAGCCCCGATTTCTCCTCGAATCCGTCTGCAGCAATGGAGGGATTGGGCGCTCGTCAATGACGGAATTTTCTTCTGTCCGGAGCGATCAGTCCGCAATTCGGCCGTAAAGTTTTTGCGTTTTGCGAGCGCGACGATTGCTGACATCACAATCCTTGAGAAGCCCGGCGACTGGATTTCGGCATCAGAGGACGGCCAATTCGTTCTCTACAACCAATCCGATCGCTGGGACAGCAACATCATGATGTTGGAGAATTTCCGCTGACCGAGCTTGCCAGTAGCGTGAGGGGTTCGTTTTGATTGAGGCCTTAGAACACAGCACATTGCCGCTCGTTTCAAAATGAGTGAGCCGGCTAAATCGATTTTGAGGAAAAGCGCGAGCAGTGGCTTCTTTTTACTGGCGGTGACATTTCACTTACCAGAGGCACGTCCACAGAGGTCAGAACAAATGTCGTTTCATCAGAAAGGTAAGTTGTTCTACCGAGGGTAACGCGCTTTCGTCCCTGAACGATGACCGCTAAGCCGGTTTCGTACTCTGCCGCGTAACAGGCGTCGTCAGAGCCTTGATACGAACACTAGCTACTTTCCGTCGCAAAAATAAGGCATCGTAGCCAAGCATTTATGGACTTTCGGTTTGTAGTGCGCTGTTGAAGTGTAGCTTTTCGTGTTGATGC
>Ga0306926_10007126_pt1 | contig 12111 bp, 10 predicted proteins | sample flu12Cox44000178_FD_203759 | JGI IMG/M metagenome (GOLD analysis project Ga0306926, IMG submission 203759) | Lab enrichment of tropical soil microbial communities from Luquillo Experimental Forest, Puerto Rico - flux8day.12C.oxic.44.000.178 (v2)... | ecosystem: Environmental > Terrestrial >... | reverse complement strand
CGTTCCGCTCCACTGGCTCTTGTTTTCCGCCAGCATCTTCGCCGTGCCCAGGAACACCGTCATGTGCAAGTCGTGCCCGCAAGCGTGCATCACGCCTACCTCGCCGCCGGGCCGTTTCACTTTGACCGCGCTCGCATAACTCAGTCCGGTCTGCTCCGTTACAGGCAGCGCATCCATATCCGTGCGCACGTACACTACAGGCCCGGGACCGTTCCTTAGCACTGCGACAATGCCGTATCCTGCGAGGTCTCGATTTTCGTACTGTCCGAAATGGTCGGTCACCTCGTACCCCATTTTCTTCAGTTCCGACGCAAGCAGCGCCGACGTTTCCTTCTCCTCGGTCGAAAGCTCCGGATTCTCGTGCAAATGCTTGTAGGTCCCAACCCAGTCTTGAATGTTGCTGTCGATCTTGTCGTTCAAAGCACTCTGCGCTGACACCGGCATGGCCATGCTCAGAACCAGCGAGCCCAGGGCCATCCACCTCGCAAATATCCCCACCATCCGCATCCTCCTTCGAAAGACTGGCATCTTAGCAAATTCCTCTCCGCCGCGGTCAGCGTTCCTGTTTCCCTTGCTGTCAGGCACCCTGCGGGCTACACTCACCGGCGACGAGAAGCACTGCTGTTTATTTTTTCCGGAGGAACATCATGAATCGTCGTGTGCTTATTCTTACCGTAGTGCTAGCGGCGGGAGCTTTCTTCGCGGTCCATGGGGCGTTCTCGCAAAGCGACAGTCAATCGAAGCGTCGCGTCATCAACTTGCCGGACCGTTCGCCCCAGGCCCCCTTCAGCAATGCCATTCTTGTGGGCGACACACTCTACATCTCGGGCAACATCGGCCTGGACCCGAAAACCGGCAAAGCCCCCGACAAAATTGATGACGAAATCAAGCTTTTGCTGGACTCCTACAAGACACTCTTGACCCAAGCCGGTTTCACGATGGACGACCTCGTGTATGTCCAGATTTCCTGTACGGACCTTGCCTACTACGACAAATTCAATGCCCTGTACAAGACTTACTTCACAAAAGACTTTCCGGCTCGGGAGTTTATTGGCGTGGCATCGGTTTTGCGCGGCGGCCATTTTGAGATGCAGGCAATCGCGGCGCGGCACTAGTTGCTCGTCTGGGGGACCGGGCGAAAAAAGTCTTGACAGCCAGCTGGCTATGTAAATATACTTAACGGTGTTAAGGAACTACCTTGGGCGTTAAAGAGCGTAAGGCGCGACAGAAAAAGTTCCTCCGCCAAGAGATACTCGATGCGGCCAGCGAGCTCTTTGTCCAAGAAGGCTACGAAAACGTTTCCATGCGCCGCATCGCCGACAAGATCGAGTACTCCCCCACCACCATCTATCTGTATTTCAAGGATAAGGCCGAGCTGCTCGAACAGGTGTGCCACGAGACCTTTGCTCGGCTCTCCCATGTGCTGGCACGCCTTGAGGAGTTGCCCGGCGATCCGGTCGAGCTCCTCAAACGGGGCCTGGTTGCCTACGTCAAGTTCGGGCTCGAGAATCCCCATCATTACCGGGCCACTTTCATGATGCCCATTCCCGACGAGTTTGACGAAGAGAAGCTCGCGAACCCCGATTCGCCCGGCATGCAGGCGTTCGACTTTCTCCGTCGACGTGTTTACGACTGCATCGCGGCGGGTAGGTTTCGGAAGGTCGATCCCGAACTCCTCAGCCAGACCTTATGGGCGGGTGTGCACGGCGTGACGTCGCTCCTGATCATCCATTGCAAGGGATTCCCTTGGGTCGGTATTGACCAACTCATTCATTCCATGGCAGATACGCTCATCGCCGGGGTTTCGGCGGGAAAGCGGTGAGCCATGGGAAAAAATTTTCAACAAAACTTAACAGTGTTCAACGAGAGAGCGCTGTTACTTTTCTCGCCCCTTATTCGTAATTCTCTTACCAGCCGGCCGAGGACTTCGCCATGACGCTGCTTGCTCGCCGCAACCTGTTTCACGACCGCGTCCGCTTCGCCGTCACGCTGACGGGCATTGTGTTTGCGCTCGTGCTCATCATCGTCCAGTTCGGCCTGTTCCTCGGCTTCACCACGACAACCTCGAACAACATTGACCACTCCAACGCCGACATCTGGATCGTTTTTCATGGCGTCGGCTACTTCGACACCGGGCGCATGTTTTCTGAGCGCAAGTTCTACGAGGTTCTTTCTGTCCCTGGGGTGCAGCAGGCGGAAAAGTACATCCAGAATTTCGCGTACTGGAAAAAGCCCGATGGCGGTGTCGAGAATGTCCAAGTTATCGGTTTCCATCCGGGCAGCGGATTAGGCGAACCATGGAACGTCACGGAAGGCAGCGCTCTGGACGTGAAACTCGAAGACGGCGTGATTGTCGATGAGCTCTACAAAGAAAAGCTCGGGGTCAAAAAGATCGGCGACCGCGTGGAAATTGGCGACCATCGCGCGCGCGTTGTCGGATTCACTCAGGGCATTCGCTCGTTTACGACTTCCCCGTTTGTCTATACCTCTTTCAAGAATTCCCTGAACTACACCCGGCCGGAAGCCCACGAAGACCAGCTCGCATACATCCTCGTGAAGGTGGCGCCCGGCTGTACCTCGGATGAGGTGCTCGAAAACTTACGCGCGCGTCTGACGGATGTGGACATCTATACCAGCCAGGAATTCAGCCGCCGAACGCGCTTCTACTGGATGTTCACGACCGGCGCCGGCCTCGCCGTTCTTACCGCTGCGCTCATGGGATTGATTGTGGGCATCGCCGTCGTCGCCCAGACCATTTATGCCGCCACCATGGATCACATCCGCGAGTACGGCACGCTCAAAGCCATGGGAGCCACCAACGGCTATCTCTACCGCGTGCTGATCGAGCAAGCGGTCTGGAGCGCCGTACTCGGCTACGGTTTCGCCATGGTCGCAGCTTACTTCATCGTGCAGGCCAGCGAAAAAGGCGGTGCGCTCATTCTCATGCCCCTTCCCATGAAGATCGGGATGCTGTTTCTTGCAGTCTTCATGTGTATCGCAGCCGCGCTTGTTTCGATCAACAAAGTCACCCGACTCGATCCCGCGATGGTTTTTCGAGGTTAGCAAGGAAAGGAGTTTCGTATGTCTCGAGCCACCAGCATTTCGCCGATTCAATCGGCCTTCGTCACCGGGGCAACCGGACTGCTCGGGAACAATCTCGTTCGCCTGCTCGTAGCTCGCGGCGTTCGTGTCCGCGCGCTGGCCCGTTCCCGCGAAAAAGCCGCGAAACAATTCGGCGATCTTCCTGTTGAAGTTGTCGTCGGGGACATGACCAACGTCGCCGCCTTCGCTTCTCATCTCGAGGGCGTGGAGGTCATTTTTCACACCGCCGCGTTCTTTCGCGATAACTACAAGGGTGGCAAGCACTGGAGGGAACTGTACAACGCCAACGTCGCTGGTTCGACCGATCTGCTTTCTCGCGCTTACAGCGCCGGCGTACGCCAGCTTGTGCATACCAGTTCCGTTGGCGTGCTCGTCGGCAACCCGGGGCAGTTGATCAACGAAACCATGCTGCGAACGGCCAAAGACGCGGACGACTACTACCTCAGCAAGATCCTTTCTGACCGCGCCGTAGACGCCTTCCTCGAGAAGCACGGCGATATGTGGGGCTGCATGGTTTTGCCCGGCTGGATGGTGGGCCCGGGCGACTTGGGCCCAACCTCGTCCGGACAAGTGATTCTGGACTATCTGCACAAAAAGCTCCCTGGCATTCCGCCGGCAACATTTTCCGTCGTCGATGCTCGAGATGTGGCCGAGGCACACTGGCGCGCTGCTTTGCACGGCCGCCGAGGTGAGCGTTATCTTGCCGCGGGACGCCCTATGTCCATGGGCGAACTCTTCCGTATCCTGGAGCAGATCTCGGGCGTACCCGCGCCTCGCTTTAATGTGCCCTTTCCGATGCTCTATGCTCTCGCGGCGGCCAGCGAGTTTTGGGCGCGCGTGAGCCGAAAGCCCGCGCTCGTCAGCCTGGCCAGCGTTCGTCTCATGAAGAGCGAACGCGACCGCACGCACTTCAACAACGACAAAAGCAAGCGGGAACTGGGGGTCGCTTTTCGGCCTGTCGAAGCGACCCTCGGCGACACGATCTCGTGGTACGGCGCGAACGGTTGGCTCGAAAACTTGCATGCCCGTGACACAACGTTTCGCCGCGCGGGAGAGTCGACATGCTAGACCGAACCAGACCCACATGGCAGGGCGGGGCCGTCATCCGCGCCAGGGCGCTCAGCAAAGTCTACCGCGATGGTGCGGCCGAACTGCGTGCGCTCTCGAACGTCGACCTTGAGATTCACTCCGGTCAGCTCACCCTGCTCATGGGTCCGTCTGGCAGCGGCAAAACCACGCTGCTCTCCATCCTCGGCTGCATTCTGCGAGCTTCCGCCGGCCAGCTTCAGCTTCTTGGCGAAGACGTCACCGCGCTTCCCGAAAAGGAATTGCCTCGTGTACGCCGCGAGCTCATCGGCTTTGTCTTTCAAGGTTTCAACCTGTTTCCCGCGCTCAGCGCGGTTGAAAACGTCAGCTTGGCGATGGACGTGCGGGGCGTTCGTCCCGCCGAGGCACGTCGGCGTGCCGAAGAACTTCTTGTTGAAGTGAACCTCGAGGAGCGCATGCGCGCGTTTCCCGCCGATCTCAGTGGCGGCCAGAAGCAACGCGTTGCCATCGCGCGCGCACTCTCGGGCGATCCGCCAATTCTACTCGCCGACGAGCCCACCGCCGCGCTCGACTCTAGCAGCGGCCGCACCGTTATCGAATTGCTCCAACGGCTCGCGCACCAGCATGGCCGCGCCGTCGTCATGGTTACGCACGATCCGCGCGTTCTCTCCGCCGGGGACCGTATTTTGCATCTCGAAGATGGCCGACTCGTGCGCGAAGAAGCCACCGGTGAACCCGTTCGAACACCCGAGCTTCCTCGCGTCGAGGCCGTCCCGAGCTTCTCAGATTCGGCCTCGTCTGAATTCCGTCAAGGAGCGCTGTGATGAAACGATCGAACTATGTTCTTTTCGCTTCTGCATCCCTCTTCCTCCTCTCCTCCGTCCAGTTGCTTCGCAGCCGCAGCCATTCTGTCAAAGCTGCGCCCGCCGAGCCTCGCACCTTTTCAAACGAAGGCTTGATCACCGCTCCCGGACGAGTTGAGGCCGTGTCCGAAGAAATCCGCGTCAGCTCGGAACTGAGCGGGCGCCTCGAGAGCGTTCCCGTTGAAGAAGGAGATCGCATCCACAAGGGCCAGGTACTCGCCCAGCTTGAAAATAAAGACTACGCCGCTCGTGTCCTAGCCGCGGAAGCGACACTATCCGAACGCAAGGCCGAGCTGCTTCGTACTGTCAACGGTGCACGCTTGCAGGAGCGCCGCGCTGCTCAGGCCAACATGCAAGCCGCCCAGGCGGTGCTCGAAAATGCCCGCAAAGAAGCGGAACGCCGCCGCAATCTGGCCGACCGCGATATGGTGTCTCGCGATGAAGCCGAACGCTACGAGCGCGTCTACCAGGTTGCGCGCGCTGAATATGACCGTGCGACACAGGAGTTTTCGCTGGTCGATGCGGATGCCCGGGAGGAAGATCGTCGCCGGGCCGAGGCTGCCGTCGCTGCCGCCGAAGCTCAGCTTGCCGAAGCCCGAGCGTACCTCGAGAAAACGTACGTGCGTTCGCCGATTGACGGCGTCATCCTGCGCAAATTCCGGCACACCGGGGAGAGCGTCTCGACACAATTTGATTCTCCAATCGTCACCGTCGCCAATGATTCCGTGCTTCGAGTCCGCCTCGATGTGGACGAAACCGACGTAGCCCGCCTGCGCGTGGGCCAGCCGGCGTTTGTCACCGCAGAAGCCTACGGCTCACGAAAATTCACCGGTCGCGTCATTCGTGTAGGTCGTATTCTCGGCAAAAAGAACGTGCGCACCGACGAGCCAAGCGAGCGCGTGGATACGAAGATCCTCGAGACCCTCGTCGAGCTCGATCCGGGCCAAAGCTTGCCTCTCGGTTTGCGTGTGGATTCCTACGTACGAACCGGACCACACGAGACGGCGGATAGAGCGAACGAGTAGGGCAACGCAGCAGCGGTGGTTGCCCATATAATGGCATATAGCGAATGCTATCTAATGGGCATGTGCTACCATATAGGCATAGATCATATTGGGACTCCGCCGCCGGAGCGATATATGCACATGAAAACAAGTGGTTTACACGAAAACAAAAAAGCTTCACACGTGGTCGTCTTCTTGCCTTCTGACTACACGATTGGGAATGCGTGTATGCTTCGGATTACGACAGAAACACGGCGCGGGAAGACCGTTCTGAGCGTTGAAGGGCGCATCGCGGGCCCCTCGGTCTCGATTCTTGAAGAGTGTTGGCGCGACTTGTATGCCGCCTCTCCCCGGCAAAAGTTCAGCGTCAACCTGTGCGGTGTCAGCTTCATAGACAACGCTGGGAAGGTGCTTCTTAAGGAGATGCACCGGCACGGAGCGGCTCTTTTGGCGGAGGGCTGCCTGAATCAGGCGATCGTTCAGGAGATCGTGGAGTCGGAAAAAAATGCGCCGCGAAACAGCAAGAGCGGCAAAGGCGCCCCGATCATCTTCTATATTGCCCTGCTAAGCGTAGTTCTCTCGACGCCGCTCGCCCGAGCGCAGGGGAGTGCTGCCCTGCCAGGTCCGGCCCCGACGGAGACACTGAAGCTAAGTCTCGAGCAGGCCGTCGCCCTGGCCATCAAGCAAAATCCGACCGAGCAAATCGGTCTGCTCAACGCCGCCGAGAGTGTCCAGGACAAGAACATCACGCTCTCCGAGCTGCTGCCCCAGGCCGACCTCAAAGTCTCCGATTCTGCCAATCGACAGAACATCAGGGCTTTCTTCGGTGGCAAGCCGTTATTCCCCGTCTCCGTACCGGGATTTTCGATTCCTGGGCACGTTGGCCCTTATCAGCAGTTCTCCGCTGGCCCCACGTTCGGTAGTCCCGTTTTTGATCTGACGCTTTGGAAGCGCTACAAGGCGTCGCGCAGCAATGTAGACGAAGCGAATGCCAATAGCCTCGCGACCCGCGAGCAAGTCATTCTGCTCGTTGTTTCGCAGTACATCGGGACACTCCGGGCCGTCGCTAACGTGGAGGCTTCAAAATCTCGCGTCGACCTGGCGCAGGCGCTCTATGACCAGGCTGCCGACCTCCAGAAAGAAGGGGTGGGCACGGGCATCGATACCCTGCGCGCCAACGTTGAGTTACAAAACGAGAACCAGCGCCTCATTGAAGCCGTAAACGACCGCGAATCGTCGCTCTTTGGTCTGAGCAAGCTTTTGAATCTTGACCCCCGCCGGAAAATTGAACTCGCCGATACCTTGAGCTTCTTTGAGACTCCCCAGCCGGAAGTCCAAGCCAGCATCGACCTGGCTCTCTCAAGCCGGCAGGAATGGAGAGCCATCGAGGCCCAGGAAAAGTCAGCAAAATTTCAAAAGGAGGCTGCGCAATACGAACGTCTGCCTTCCCTTCGTTTTGACGGCAATTGGGCCTACCTCGGGACAGAGAGCACCAACGGTATCCCGACGTACCAATATCAGGCCACCGTCAGGGTGCCGCTTCTCACGAGCGGCCGCATCAAGGCCGAAGTCGCCAAGGCGGACTTGGAACTCGAGAAAGTCGAAGAGCAGAAGCAGGATCTGCGGAACCAGATTGCTCTCGATGTGAAAACAGCCTTGCTCAATCTGGAGTCTGCCCGCAACGAAGTGCAGGTCGCAAACCTCGGCGTTCAACTGGCGCGCGAGGAAGTCGACCAGGCCCGCGACCGCTTCAAAGCCGGGGTTGCCAACAATATCGAGGTTATTTCCGCCCAGGATTCTTTCTCCCGCGCCAACGACAACCAGATCGCCGCGCTGTACCGCTTCAATCAGGCTCGCGCCGACTTCGCTCGCGCGATTGGGGAGATGGAAAAGACGTATGCGAAATGAGGACACGATGAGTGTGGACATCGAAGTCGAGTTGGAAAACGCGGCAGGCGTCCAGCTTCCCCCACAGGAGCCGCTAAAACAGGAGCCCCGACCGAAGCCCTTGACCAATCCGAGGGTTCGCCGCGCCTTGATCGCCGGAGGCGGTTTACTCTTCGCCGTGCTTGTCGGCCTGTTCATTTATTTTCACGACCGCGAGTCCACCGACGACGCTCAGGTTGACGGCCACATCACACCCATTGCTTCGAAAGTCTATGGGCGCGTCGCGGAAGTATTGGTGGATGACAATCAAGCCGTTAAAGCCGGGCAGGCGCTCGTGAGGATCGATCCGGCGGACTATCAAGCCGCCGTTGACCAGGCCAATGCCGCCCTGGCTTTGGCCGAAGGCGAGGCACGTTCTGCAGGAGTCGATGTTCCGCGAACCAGCGAAACCGCGAACAGCAATACCTCCAGCGCTCAGGCGCAGCTGCTCGGCTCACAGGCGGACCTCGCGCGCGCCCAAGCCGCCTTTGAACAAGCGCAGACGGCGGATCTCGCGGTGGCCCAGGCCAACGTGGAGAAGAGTCGCGCCAACGCCGAGCTCGCAAAGGCTGACCTCCAGCGTTACACGCCACTCATGGAAAAGGGCGAGATCTCCAAGCAGCAATATGACGCGGCAAAAGCCAATGCTGACGCCAGCTCGAGCGCGCTGGTTGCCGACGAGCAGCGCCTCGCTCAGGCTAAGCGCAATGTCGATATTTCCCGCGCTCTGCTTGAAGCTGCCAAGGCGCGCGTGGCTCAAGCTTCCGCTGGCGTCCTGTCTGCCGAGGCCGACAAGAAGCGCGTGGCCATGCGTTCTGCGGATGCGCAGGCCAAAATCGCCGCCGTCGATCGCGCCGGCGCTCAACGCGAAGCAGCGCAACTCAATCTGAGCTACTGCAACATCGTTGCCCCGGTCGACGGCGTGGCCACCCACAAATCCGTGGAGCCCGGCCAGATCGTGCAGCCGGGTCAGGGCCTGCTCGTTGTCGTACCCCTGCAAAATGTCTGGGTCACAGCCAACTTCAAAGAAACGCAACTTCGGGATATGAAGCCCGGCCAGAAAGCCTATGTGAAGGTGGACACCTACGGGAAGACTTTTTCCGGGCATCTCGATTCCATTGCCGGTGCTACCGGCGCCGTTCTCAGTCTGCTACCGCCCGAAAACGCCACCGGGAATTACGTCAAAGTTGTGCAGCGCATCCCGGTAAAGATCGTTTTGGATCCTATTCCGCCGGTCGTTGCTGTCCTGCGCCCGGGCATGAACGTCGAAGCAAGCGTAGTGACAAAGTAGGTGCGGGGTTCGTTATCAGGCTATGCTCGAGAGAATCAAATCAAGGTTGCGGATGCCGGATGGCTCGATCAATCCTTGGGTCATCGCTGTTACGGTAACCCTCGCAACGTTCATGGAAGTTCTCGACACTTCCATCGCCAACGTAGCGCTTCCGCACATCGCGGGCAATCTCTCGGCGAGCGCCGACGAATCGACCTGGGTTCTCACTTCCTACCTGGTGTCTAACGCCATCATTCTCCCGCTGTCGGGGTGGCTCTCCTCGGTCGTGGGCAGGAAGCGCTTCTACATGGCCTGCGTCGCCATCTTTACGCTCAGCTCTTTCCTGTGTGGTTTTGCTGCGAGCCTCGGGATGCTCGTCATATTCCGGATTCTGCAGGGTGTGGGCGGCGGCGGCCTGCAGCCAAGCGAGCAAGCGATTCTGAACGATACTTTTCCGCTTTCGCAGCGCGGCATGGCCTTTGCGGTCTACGGAATCGCCGTGGTCGTCGCGCCAACCATCGGACCATGGCTCGGTGGATGGATTACCGACAACTATTCGTGGCGCTGGATCTTCTACATCAACGTCCCTGTGGGGTTGCTGTCCCTGCTGCTCACCTATTTCCTGGTCTCGGATCCGCCGTACATGAAGCGCGTCAATCTGAAAGACGGTTTTCGCGTGGATTACGTCGGACTGGGCCTGATCAGCCTGGGCCTCGGCAGCATGCAGATCATTTTGGACAAGGGGCAGCGCGAAGATTGGTTCGCTTCCGATTTGATCCGCTTCTTCTTCGTGCTGATGCTGCTTGGTGTGATTGCGGGAGTGATCTGGGAACTGTACGCGAAAGACCCGGTGGTCGATTTCCGCATGCTTAGAAACCGTAATTTTGCCATCGCCACAACCGCGATGTTCTTCCTCGGTTTCGTGCTTTACTCGAGCACCGTGCTGATTCCTCAGCTGCTCCAGGAACTGCTGGGCTATCCCGCGGAACTGGCCGGCTTGGCCCTCTCGCCTGGCGGCGCCGTCATTATGCTCATGATGCCCGTTGTGGGGATACTCGTATCCCGCGTGGATACGCGGTGGCTGATCGCGTTCGGCTGCACCGTCTCCGCGACATCTCTCTTCGTCATGGCGGGTTGGAACCTGAACCTCGATTATCGCCACGCGGTGCTTGGGCGCATGCTCCAGAGTTTTGGTCTGGCGTTTCTATTTATTCCCATCAACGTGGCGGCGTTTGCCTACGTTCCCAAGGAAAAGACCAACATGGGAACCGGCATCATCAATCTGGCGAGAAACATTGGCGCCAGCGTCGGGATCGCGACGGTAACCACAATGCTTGAGCGCCGCACGCAATTCCACATGGCTCAGCTGAACGAGCACGTCAATCCCATGAGCGAGGCCTACCGCAGATTGCTCGCATCCCTGACTTCGGCGTTTTCTTCCGCCGGTGGTTCGGCGACGGGAGCCGCGTCCCGGGCTCACGGGATGATCTACAACATGATCGAGCGTCAGGCCACGATGCTTTCGTTTCTTGACGATTTCAAAATGTTGGGAGTGGTCTTTTTTGCGATCATTCCGATTTTCTTTCTCATGCGCAGGCCAAAGATGAGTGGGGGGAGCGTGCCGGTGCATTGAGGCGATGGTCGCGTTTGTAACTTTTTGGGTCCTGGTCACTCTTATGGACCTACTTGGGGGGAGCAAATGGCAACGCAACTGATAAGCACCATGCAAGTTGGTGAGCAAAAACTGATCCGCGCCGGTCAGCGCGGTGATACCCAGGCGATTGAGACTCTCTTTCGCCGCTACCACCGCCCGCTGTTCCAAACCGCTCTGCGCGTGCTCGGCAATGCCGAAGACGCCGAAGATGCCCTGCAGGACGGATTGATTTCTGCCTATCGCAACCTCAAGCGCTTCGAGGGCCGTTCGCTATTCTCCACTTGGCTTACGCGAATCGTTATTAATGCCGCCCTTATGAAGCGCCGCAGCGCCAAGGCCCGGCCGGCGGTTTCGCTCGATGAAACGCATCACGAGGATGAGCTGCCGGCCGCGGAGCGCTTTGCCGACGACGGTCCGGATCCCGAGCAGCTCTATGCCGGGACCGAGATCCGCGAGATCATCAACGAGAACCTCGAGGAACTTTCACCGCTGCTCCGCACGGCCTTCGTTCTCCGCGAAGTCCAGGGCTACTCGACCGGTGAGGCGGCCAAGAAGCTTGGGGTCACCGAAAACACATTGAAGGCTCGCCTGTGGCGCGCACGCCACCAGCTCGCCGAGCGACTGGGCCACCGTCTGCGCCGCATGAAAGACGACATGTCTAGCAACATGCAGGGCGACGAGGCCTGCAGCTATTGCTAAGCTCGGCCGCTAAGTCCCTCAAATGAGCCTGAGCTGGTCCGGGCTTGATACCCGGCCTTCTCAGGCTCGCTGTGTTTTCCGTCACTGAGTCTATCCCTTCACGCGGGTACAGTTCCTCTTACGGAGGTCTGCCCCTATGCATATTTCTATCCGCCTCTTCTTCTGCGCCGTGCTCCTCGTCGCTTCCGTCGCTCTCCTCAGTGCTTTGTATCTTCCGGCCCACGCGCAGTCGGCCGCTGCCATTTCCACCGCGATCGTGACGCCAATCGGAAAGCCAGTCCACATCAACGCTCCCCTCGGCTTGCCGCCGGTTCCGATCCCGCCAGACAATCCTCCGACCGAAGAAACGATCACCCTGGGCCGCCGGCTCTACTACGATCCGAAACTCTCGGTCGACGGCACAATTTCCTGCGCTTCTTGCCACGCTCCGCAATTCGCCTTTTCCGACAACGAGCCGACTTCGGAAGGCGTGGGCAAGAAGCACGGCACTCGCCATGCGCCCACGGTGATCAACTCGGCCTACAACACGCTGCAATTCTGGGATGG
>Ga0306926_10007125_pt1 | contig 12112 bp, 9 predicted proteins | sample flu12Cox44000178_FD_203759 | JGI IMG/M metagenome (GOLD analysis project Ga0306926, IMG submission 203759) | Lab enrichment of tropical soil microbial communities from Luquillo Experimental Forest, Puerto Rico - flux8day.12C.oxic.44.000.178 (v2)... | ecosystem: Environmental > Terrestrial > Soil... | reverse complement strand
TAGCCCGACTGGTCGACCTGTAGTGCCGCCTGCGGCACCACCAGTCGCTGTTCCTCCACCTTCTCGCGGATCATGACGGTGACGAACTCACCGTCCTCCAGCACTCCGTTAGGATTGGGCAGCGTGGCGCGGATGATCAGGCTGTCGGTCTGCCGGTCGACGCGTGGCTGCGTGAAGTTCCACGTCCCCGGGTACTGATATTCCCGGCCATCGGACAGGCGCACGCGAATCTCGATCTTGGCCAGCACGCCCTCGACGCCGGCAGGGCCTGCGGCGTCGCGCCTCGCGTCACGGATGATGTGCAGATCGCGCACGCTCACCGGAAATTCGACGTAGATCGGATCCTGGCTGACGATGAGCGCCAACACGCCACTCGCCGGATTGACGAGGTTGCCGATCGTGTGCCGGATGCGGCCGATGCGGCCGTCGATCGGCGAACGAATGTCGGTGTAGTCGAGGTTGGCCTGCGCCTGCAGGAGCGCCGCCTTGTCGTACAGGAGCTTGCCCTTGGCGTTCTCGAGCTTGGCCTTGTTGGTATCGACCAGCGCCTGGGTGCCGAAGTTCTGCTTCGACAGGTCGAGGCTGCGGTCGTACTGGACCTGGGCGTTGATCAGCTCGGCTTCGTCGATCGCGATGTTCGCCTTGGTGCGGTCGACCTCGGCCTGATACTGCACCTTCTCGATCTGGTACAGCAGCTGACCGGCCTTGACGTGCTGGCCCTCGGTGAACAGCACCTTCTCGAGGAAGCCCTCGACTCGGGCGCGCAGCTCGACCTCGTTGATCGCCTTGATACGCCCGACGAACTCGAAGGAGCGGTTCACGCCTTTCTCGGTGACCACCTGCACACCGACCGATGGCGGCGGGGCCGGCACCGCGGCCTGCGGCTGGCTGGCCAGGTTACGGAACGCAAACCAGCCGATGGCGGCAACGACGGCGACTGCCACCGCAGCGGCGACCAGGATCGGCCGCTTTTTCGGCGCAGGCACAGGCAAATCGGTCGAGATGGCGCCTCCGTCTCCGGGCCCCCCGGCCCAGCTGCCCAGCATCTTAGGGCAGTCTGGCCTGAGGAAAACAGCTACCTTCCGCGGGCCGCCGATGCTGATATCCGCGCCCGGAGGAAGCCATGGGCAAGACCCTGTTCGACAAGATCTGGGATAGCCACGTCATCCGCGATCTCGGCAACGGCTTCGTGTTGTTGCATATCGACCGCTTGTTGCTGCACGACCTGTCAGGCGCCCGCGCGCTCAGGGAGGTGGTCGAGAAGGGCTACACGCCTGCCCAACCGCGCCTGATCTACGCCACGCCGGACCATGCGGTCTCGACCAAGCCCGGCCGCACCGACGAGACCTTCCCGCCCGGCGCGCCGCTGCTGCGCGGGCTCAGGGAGAACACCGCCAAGTTCGGCATAAAACTGTTCGACATCGGCAAGGACGGCAACGGCATCGTCCACATCATGGGGCCCGAGCAGGGCCTGTCGATCCCGGGCGCCACGCTGGTGTGCGGCGACAGCCACACCTGCACCCATGGCGGCATGGGCGCGCTCGCCTTCGGCATCGGCTCGTCGGAGCTCGAGCATGTGCTCGCGACCCAGACCATGGTCCAGCGCAAGCCCAAGCGCTTCCGCGTGTTCTTCGAGGGCAAGGCACCGCAGGGCGTGACCGCCAAGGACATGATCCTGCATCTGATCGGCGATGTCGGCACCGCCGCCGGCACCGGCCATGCCGTCGAATATGCCGGCTCGGCCGTCCGCGACCTCTCGGTCGAGGCGCGGCTCACGCTGTGCAATCTCTCGATCGAGATGGGCGCGCGCACCGGTATGGTGGCGCCCGACGACACCACCTACGACTATCTCAGCGGCCGCGACTATGCGCCCAAGGGCGCGACGTGGGATCGCGCCGTCGCCTATTGGCGCACGCTGCCGTCAGATGCCGACGCTGACTTCGATCGCGAGCACACGATCGACATGGCCAAAGTGGCGCCGCAGATCACCTGGGGTACCAGCCCCGAGCATGTGATCGCCGTCGACAAGCCCATTCCCGACCCGGCGAAAGGCCCGGAGGAGAAGCGCGCCGCGTGGGCCGCGGCGCTGCAGTATCAGGGGCTGGAGCCCGGCAAGCCGATCGAAGGCACCAAGGTCGACTGGGTGTTCATCGGCTCCTGCACCAACAGCCGCATCTCCGACCTGCGCGCCGCCGCGGCGATCGCCAAGGGCCGCCACAAGGCGGCGCATGTGACAGCCTGGATCGTGCCCGGCTCCGAGCGCGTCAAGCGCGAGGCCGAGGCCGAGGGACTCGACAAGGTATTCACCGAGGCGGGCTTCGAATGGCGCGAACCCGGCTGCTCGATGTGCATCGCGTCGAATGGCGAGCGCGTGCCGCCAGGCCAGCGTAGCGTCTCGACGTCCAACCGCAACTTCGTCGGCCGCCTGGGCCCTGGCGCACGCACCCATCTCGCCAGCCCGGCGATGGCCGCGGCGGCCGCCATCAAAGGCGCGATTGCCGATGTGAGGAAGCTCTGATGGAAAAGTTCACCAAAGTGACCGGCGTCGCGGCGCCGCTGATGCGCCAGAACGTCGACACCGACCTGATCATCCGGATCGAGCGGCTGGTCAGCAATACCGGCCGCCAGGGCCTCGGCCCCTATTGCTTCGAGCAGATCCGCTTCAAGCCGGACGGCTCGGAGAATCCCGACTGCGTATTCAACCAGGCGCCCTACCGCGGCGCGCCGATCATCCTCTCCGCCGAGAATTTCGGCTGCGGCTCGAGTCGCGAGGGCGCAGTGTGGGCGCTCGCCGGCATGGGCGTGAAGGCCGTGATCGCGTCCTCCTACGGCGACATCTTCTACAGCAACTGCTTCCAGAACGGCATCCTGCCGGTGGCGCTGCCCTTGCACGAGGTCCAGGCGCTGGCCGACGAGATGCGTGCCTCGCCCGGCAATGCCCGCATCACGGTCGATCTCGAGAACTGCACGGTCGTGTCGCCGACCGGGCGGGTGATTCCCTTCCAGATCGACGCGCGACGCCAGCACGCTCTGCTGAACGGGCTCGACGACATTGCCCAGACCATGACGCACAAGGACGAGATCGCGGCCTGGCAGAAGTCGGACCAGTCCGCTCGGCCCTGGACCTGGCTATGAGTCGTACTTGAGGCCGCTGCATGTAGCGGCGGCCCTGCTGATCGCGGCGACCTGGGGCCTGAACTTCACCGTCATTCGCTTCGGCCTCGACGAGCTGACGCCGCTCGCCTTCGCCGGCTGGCGCTTCGTGCTGGGCGCCCTGCCCGCTCTGGTCCTGCCGCGACCGAAGATCTCGTGGACGGTGCTTTTGGGCATGGCGGTGTTCTTGTTCAGCGGCCAGTTCGTGCTGCTGTTCCTCGCCATGCAGGCCGGCCTGCCGCCCGGGCTCTCCTCGGTGCTGGTGCAGTTGCACGGCCCGCTCACCCTGGTGCTGGCGGCGCTCTTCCTGCGCGAGCGCGCCACCAAAGGACAATGGCTGGGGCTCGCCATCGCAATGGTCGGCGTCGTACTGATCGCGCGCTCGGTCGAGGGCAGCGCCAGCGTGCTTGCCGTCGGCATCGCGCTCCTGTCGGCGCTGAGCTGGGCGACCGGCAATCTTTTCCTGCGCAACACCCGCGGCGCCTCGCTGTTCGCCGTCACCGCCTGGGCCTGCCTGCTGCCCATCCTGCCGATGCTGTTGGTGAGCGCGCTGCTCGACGGCACCGCTGCCGCGTTGGCGCCGATCCTGGCACCGACTTGGAAGATGTGGCTGTCACTTCTCTACAGCGTCGTGCCGGTGATGTGGCTCGGCTACTGGCTGTGGGGGACTTTGCTGCGCAGTTATCCCGCCGCAAAGGTCGGGCCTGTGTCGTTGCTGGTGCCGTGTTGCGCGCTTGCTTTCGCCTCGCTGCTGGTCGGCGAGACGATCGGCGGCCTTCGACTCCTCGGTGTTGTCGTGGTGCTGGGCGCCGTCGCGGCGGGCATGTTCGCGACCATGCGGCGCTGGCACTGAAAATGCGAAACGGGAGCATTCGGCTCCCGTTTCACTCCCCAATGGGCACCCCGCAGCGGCCAAGCCGGCACACGGGATGCAGTCCCATACTGGCTACCCTACGACCAGTGCATGCCTCGGTCAATCCGCATCCGCGATGCAGACGAATTCTAAACTGGCGGTCAATTCTGCATCTAAGCCTTTGAAAGGCCACACCATTCGGCGATGAACAAAGCCGTCGTTTGGGTGATTTTGCGGACCGATTCGAGATTCACGCGCTCGTCGAAGCCGTGAATGTCGTCCGATTGCGGGCCATAGACCAAGGCTGGAATACCAGCATAGAGGCCGAAGAAGCGATTGTCGGCCGTGCCCGTCGACGTCTTGTCCTGAAGCGCCGAGCCGAACACCGTCCGATGCGCATCGGCCAAGACAGCCCGCACCTGCTCGTGATTCTTGAGCACGAACGGCTCGGCCTGAAAGCCCTCCCAGCTCACCGTCGGCGGGTTGTTGCCGAGGAACGGATCGTTGGCCGCGGCATGGCGAATCACGTCTTCGACTTCCTGCCGGCACTCCCTGAGGTTCTGCGACGGCAGCACACCCACGCGCATGTCGAAGGTGCACCACGCCGGCACCGAGCTCGCCCAGTCGCCGCCGGCGATCTTGCCGACGTTGAAATTCACCGGGTGATGGTGATCGCAGAAGTGCGCGTCGTGCGCCTTCTTCTCGTTCCACTTCTTCTCGAGCTCGCGCAGCGCCTGGATCAATCGGAACGCCGATTCGATCGCGTTCGATCCGGCATCGGCCTTGTAGACATGTACCGGATGGCCGGTGACCTTGACCTGGAACCACATGACGCCGACCTGGGCGATCGTCAGCACGCCCGATGACGGCTCGGGGATGAGGGCTGCATCGGCGCGGTAGCCGCGCTGCAGGCAGGCGAGCGCGCCGTTGCCGGTGCATTCCTCCTCGACCACCGACTGCTGATAGACGTCCGCCGCGGGCTGCCAGCCCAGCGCACGCAGGGCGCGCAGGGCATAGACGTTGAGGATGAGGCCCGCCTTCATGTCGCCGGCGCCGCGACCGTACATCCAGCCGTCCTTGATCGCTGGCTCGAACGGTGGGCGCGCCCACATCTCATGCGGGCCCTCGGGCACCACGTCGATATGGCCGTTCAGGATCAGCGTCCGTCCTTTCGGCGAGCCGGGCCGCCAAGCGCCGACCACATTCCACGCATCGTCATAGTCCTGGCTGTGCGGCGAATAGCCCGGCAGGTGTTTCAGGTCGTCGATCTTGATCTGCCAGCGATCGACGCTGAGGCGATCTTCCTTGAACAGGCGCGCCATCATGTCCTGCGCCGGTGCCTCGCGAAAACGCGTCGACGGGATCCTCACCAGATCGGCCAGCACCTTGGTCTGGTCGTCGAACTGGCGGTCGACCTCGTTCATGATCTTGGTCTTCACCTCGGCATCGAGCATGCGTCACTCCACTCCCTTCAGGAACCAGTCGAGAATTCGCGCATTCTCGTCGCGCGGATAGGTGTGCGACAGATCGGCGATCTCGCGATAGACGACGTCGACGCCCGCCTGGCTGAGCGTGCGCTCGGCCGACCGGGCGATCTCGGGCGGGAACATCCAGTCCTGCGTGCCGTGCACGATATGGACCGGCAGGCCGCGCAGCCGCTCGGCATCGGCCGAGATCATCATCATGGGATGGAAGACCGCGGCGACGGGCGCGAGATGGGTGAAGCGGCAATCGCCGCGCAGGCCGAGGACATAGGTGAAGGTGCCGCCATCGCTCATGCCGGTCAGCAGCTGGCGGGCCGGATCGAGATTCCAGTCGCTGCCGACCTGCTCGACCATGCGGTCGATGTTGGGTCCGTCGACGTCCGGCTCCATCAGCGACCAGGTCTGGCCGCGGGCGGTCGGCGCGATGACGATGAAGCCACGCGTGCGCGCCTCGCGCAGCCAGCTCCACAGAAAGGCGCCGCCATTGCCGCTACCGCCATGCATGCCAACCACCAACGGCCAGGCGCGCGCCGGATCGTAATATTCCGGCACGTAGAGCGAGAAGGCGCCGCGCGTGCCGGCCGGGCCGCCGACATGCATGTAGCCCACGCCGCCGCGCGCCGGATCGGCTGACGCGAGCTTGGCCGCCAGCTCGGCGTCGTCGCGTGCGGCGGCTTCGAGGAAGAACTGGCTGACCGGCTTCAGGTGCGCGGACAGCGGATAGATCGCCTCGGCCGCCCGCGCATAGCCGCGCAAGGCGCGATAGGCCGCCAGCATGGGCTGCACGTCTTCCTCGGCGCGCAGAAACGCCGCGATGCCCTCGGCCGCCGCGTCGCCCGATTGCTCCAGGCACGCCCGCACCGGACCCAGCCGCTCCGGCCACTGCGCGGCGCGCGAGGCGGCGAGCGCCGGCCCGAGATCGTCGTTTCGCCCGGCGACCGCCTTGACGAGCTCGCGCAGCGTGCCCGGCGAGATATGCCGGCTGGTGAATTCCAGCGCGTGCAGGGCGCGCAGGATGGCCGGCGTCAGCCGGGCGATGATGTCGACAGAATCCTCCTCGCCGCTCATCCCGCCTCCGTAGCCGCCGGAACCGCTCAGCTCCAGGCCAATCGGCGGGCCCGTCGCTGCGAGCGCGACAGCATGGCGGCAGGAACCATCGCCACCAGCCCGGCCGCGGCGATCACGATGAAGGTGTCGGAGAAGGCCAGCATCTCCGCCTTCACGTGCAGCATCTGGCCGAGATACTCGTAGGCGCCGGCCTTCTGCTGCTGGAACGGTAAGCCGCCGGCGCGCTGCATCAGCTGCTCGACGAGGGTGACCAGGCGCTGGCTGGTGAAATTGCCCCAGTCCTGGGTCGCGGTCAGCGCCTCGGCGTGGAAGTGGGTGCGCACCTCGAAGAAGGCGACCAGCAGGTTGGTGCCGAAGGCGCCGCCGAGCTGGCGCATGAAGTTGGCGATGCCCGCCCCCTGGCGGACCTTGTCGGCCGGCAAGGCCTTGAGCGAGGAGGCGTTGAGGCTGGGATTGATGAAGCCCAAGCCAAGCCGCGAGATCATCACCATGCCGACCAGGGTCCAGAAGGTGGTGTCGATGTCGGCGGTGCACATGAAGGCAAAGCCGGTCGAGAACAGCACCAGCCCAGCGATGATCATGGTCGAGGCCGGAATGACGTCGGCCATGCGCCCGGCGAGCGGGAAGACGAAGGCGAGCATGATGCCGGCCGGCATCATCATCAGGCCGGCCAGCAGCGGTGTGAAGCCGATGATGGTCTGCACGAACACCGGGATGACATAGGTCGATCCATTCATGCCGAAGCCGAACACGAAGGCGATCATCGCCGCGGCGGCGAACTCGATATTGGCGAAGATGCGGATATCGATCATCGCCCTGGGCGTGTGCAGCTCCCACAGGATGAAGCCCGTGGCAGCGACGCCGCCGACAGCGAGGCGCAGGACGATGGTGTCGGAGGCCCAACCCTCGCGCTGGCCGTCGGCGATCCCGGTCATCAGTCCCAGCAGTGCGGCACAGAGCAGGAAGAAGCCCAGCCAGTCGAACGGCGGGATCTGCCGGGGCATCGGCCGGCTCGGCATGAAGAACAGCCCGAGGACGGCGGCCAAGGCGCAGAATGGCAGCGAGATGTAGAAGACGTACCGCCAGGAGAAGTACTCGATCATCATCCCGCCAAGCGTCGGGCCGATCGCCGGCGCGAACACCACGCCGAGACCGAACACACCCATCGCCATGCCGCGCCGCTCGGGCGGGAAGACCGAGAAGATGATCGCCATCACCAGGGGCTGCGCCACGCCGGCGCTGAAGCCCTGCACGGTGCGGAAGATGATCAGCACATCCTCGGTCGGCGCCGCGCCACCCATCAGCGCGCCGACCGAGAAGAAGAGCAGCGCGCCGACGAAGGTGCGGCGCTCGCCCAGCACGCCGGTGATCCAGGCGTTCATCAGCATGCCCGCGGTCATCGCCGCAGCGTAGGCCGACGACATCCATTGCGCCTGGTCCTGGCCGATGCCGAAGGCGCCCATCACGTCGGGCACCGCCACGTTGACCGTGGTCATGGCCAGCACCATGGAAACCACGCCGACCATGCCGGTGATGGTGACGTACCAGCGATAGTTCGGGCCGTAGCGTTCGCCCAGGACCTGGGCGCTATCGTACGTCAATTTCGATTTCGACCATCATGCCCGGCGTCAACGGCTTGGGCGGATCGACGATGTCGATCTTCACCGGCACGCGCTGGGTGATCTTGGTGAAGTTGCCCGACGGGTTGGGCGTCGGCAACAGCGCGAAGCGGGCGGTGGTGGCGCTGCCGATGCGCGTCACCTTGCCGGTGAACTGGACGCCGGGATAGGCGTCGACGGTAACGTGGACCGGCTGGCCGAGCTTCACCTGGCCGACCTGCGTCTCCTTGATGTTGGCCTCGACCCAGACCTCGCCAGGATCGTGCAGCATCAGAATGCGCTGGCCGGAGGCGACGTACTCGCCGGGCAGGACGAAAGTGCGGTCGATCACCGCCGGCACCGGGCTCTTTATCGTGCGGTCCTCGACGTCGACCTGCTGCTGGTGCATCTGCGCGGCGAGATTGGCCACCTGGGACGTGAGCGCCTCGATCTGCGCGTCGATCACCTTCAGCCGCTCTTCGCCCGCCTTTGCCTCGTCGAGGCTGCCCTCGGCCTGCTGGTGCTCGGCCTCCATCTGCAGCTTCTGGACCTCGAGCTTGGTCACTGCGGTCTGCGCCGTCTGCAGCTGTTTCTCGTTGACCACCTTGGTAGCGAACAGCTTCTTAGTACGCTCGAGCTCGAGCTTGGCGAAGTCGAGATCTTCCTGCAGCGCCTCGCGCGCCTTCTCGCGCACCGCGACAGCCGAGGTGCGCGTCTTGATCGAGGTCTCGACCTGCTCGCGCGTGAAGCTCCGCTCGGCCTTGAGCCGCGTGCGCTCGGCGCGGACGCCCTCGATCTGCGCCTTGAGCGAATCGATCTTCAGCTTGGCGATGCGGTCGTCGATCTTGACGACGACATCGCCCGCCTTGACCCGCACGCCCTCGAGCGCCGGCATGTCGACCACCCAGCCGTCGGCGCGGCTCGAGATGGTCACGATATCGGCGGTGGCGCGGGCGTCGTATTCGTAGATGTGGGTGAAGCGGAGATAGATCTCGCGGCCGGCATAGGCCAGCACCAGCAGCGCGACAGCGGCGGCGGCGACGACCTTCGGCCGCAGGAAGCGATGGCGCGTACGGGGCGGCCACGCCAAGCGGGATGGCGTCACGCCGATCTGTGGATTGGCGGCTTGTGGGGGAGGCGAGACCGATTGGTCCAAAGTCCTACTCGGCGGCCCGGGCGGTGCCCGATGTCATTAAGAGAGCATAAGACCGAAACATCCATTCTACACGCGCTGAGGCCGATTTGCTGTATCGCGTTGCCCGCATGGCGGGTAGCGGCCCTTGCAAAAAACCGCTTCCCAAGGGACCCTTTCCCCTCGACTGCATTTTACTCGCACTGCAAAACCCGTTGAGTCCCTTATGCCTGACGCTTCGCATCCCCCTTCGCGCCAACTCGACGTCGCCATCGTCGGCGGCGGCCTTGCCGGCCTCTACGCCATCCACCGCCTGCGCTCTATCGGCCTGAAAGTCCGCGCCTACGAAGCGGGCTCGGGCGTCGGCGGCACCTGGTTCTGGAACCGCTATCCCGGCGCGCGCTGCGACGTCGAGAGCCTGGAGTATTCCTACTCCTTCGATGACCAGCTCCAGCAGGACTGGAAGTGGCCGGAGCGCTACGGCACGCAGCCCGAGATCCTGAAATACATCAACCACGTCGCCGACCGCTTCGACCTGCGCCGCGACATGCAGCTCAACACGCGCATCAAGAGCGCAGTGTTCGACGGCACGGCGAACGAATGGACGCTCGTGACCGATGGCGGCGAACAGATCCGCGCGCGCTATTGCGTGATGGCCGCCGGCAACCTCTCGACGCCGCGCGTGCCCGACTTCAAGGGCCTCAGCGGCTTCAAGGGCAAGTGGTACCACTCCGGCCTGTGGCCGCATGAGGGCGTCGACTTCAGCGGCCTGCGCGTCGGCGTCATCGGCACCGGCTCGTCGGGCGTGCAGATGATCCCGCTCGTCGCCGCGCAGGCCAAGCATCTCACGGTGTTCCAGCGCACCGCCAACTTCAGCCTGCCGGCGCGCAACGGTCCGATGGAACCCGAGCGAGAACGCCAGCACAAGGCCGAGTATCCGGCGCGCCGACGGGCAGCCCACGACACCCCCTTCGCGATCGCCGGTTATCCCAAGCCGACCAAGTCGGCAATCGACGCGCTCGACGAGGAGCGCGACGCCGCCTACGAGGCCAAGTGGCAGGAGGGCGGCTCGATCAGCTACCTCTACGCCTACACTGACCTCTTGGTGAACAAGGCCTCCAACGACACCGCGTCGGAGTTCGTGCGCAACAAGATCCGCGCCACGGTGAAGGACGAGCGGACCGCCGAGCTGCTCGCGCCCAAGGACCATCCGATCGGCACCAAGCGGCTCTGCCTCGATACCAACTACTACGAGACCTATAACCGCCCGAACGTCAGCCTGGTCGATGTGCGCAGCGATCCGATCGAGCACATCACCGCGGCCGGCCTCAGCCTCACGTCGGGCGCGGCCTTCGAGCTCGATGCCATCGTGTTCGCCACCGGCTTCGACGCCATGACCGGCGCCCTGCGCGAGATCGACGTGCGCACCTCCGCGGGCGCGGTGCTGCGCGACCATTGGGAGGGCGGGCCGCTCACCTATCTCGGCCTGATGGTGGCAGGCTTCCCCAACATGTTCGTGGTCACCGGCCCCGGCAGCCCGGGCGTGAAGACCCAGATGATCGCCTCGATCGAGCAGCACGTCGACTGGATAGCCGATGCCATCGACCATCTCGGCAAGCGCCAGCTCGACCGCATCGAGCCGACGCCCAAGGCCGAGATCGACTGGGTGCACCACGTCAACCAGGTGGCCGATTCGACGCTCTATCCGCTGGCCAACTCCTGGTACATGGGCGCCAACATCCCGGGCAAGCCGCGGGTGTTCATGCCTTATGTCGGCGGCTTCGACCGCTACAAGAAACGCTGCGACGAGGTTGCCGCCCATGGCTACGAGGGCTTCAGCCTGACGCGCCACGCCACCGTCGACGCTTGACGGCGCAGTACGTCCATCATCGCATCGACGCCGCGCCGCACCAGTGGCAGGCGGTGGCGCAACGTCTCTCCACCCAGGGCGCGCAACGCATCGCCGGCGAAGGCGGCGCGCTCTACGGCATCTGGCGCAGCCAGATCGGCCGGCCGCGCGACGAGCTGCAGGCGCTCACCGCCTGGCCCGGCGCGGTGCACGCCGCCGACGCCGAGAGCGCCCTGCTCGAGGGCGAGACCGACGTCTGGATCAAGCGCAGCGAGACCCTCGAGCCGACGCTCCGGCCCGGTGACAGCCAGCCGCCGACCCGCCAGGGCAATTACGCCTTCCGCTGGTTCGCTACGCCCGAGCGCCACTGGACCGAGTTCCTCGATCTCTGCACCCGCGCCTGGCCGGGCTTCGAGAAGGCCTACGACAGCCAGGTGATCGGGCTGTGGCGGGCGACCGGCGACCGCACCGGCATCGAGAGCGACGAGGTGACGGGCGCGGGCTTCCATGGCGGCGTGCGCAGCCTGCTGCTGACCCGCCGGCCCAACCTCGCGATGTGGGAACGCTCCAAGCTGCCCGAAGGCAAGGACGAGGCGAAGGTGCGCACCCTGCTGAGCCGCCGCTACGACCTCTGCGACTGGACCGTGGTCTCGACCGCGACGCTCCTCACGGCGCACGACAAGCACGACACCGCGCGCTGGACGTAGCCTTGCGCGACCACACAACATGTTCGGCGGTTACTCGACGGTAACCGTTAAAATAAGGGAAAAATAATGGGGGTCCCTTTCCGACCCACTAGTGGTGGTGCGGGTGGTTACCGCGCGGTAACGTTTAAAATAATGGAAAAACACGGGGGATCTCCTCCGCACGCTGTCTGTACGCAAATAGATCAAGAATATACGCTAAACGTCTGTCCCGGTCAACGGGTGGTCAGAACCTCGACGATCCGGGATCAAGCCCGAGGCCGACCCGCCC
>Ga0306926_10007123_pt1 | contig 12112 bp, 12 predicted proteins | sample flu12Cox44000178_FD_203759 | JGI IMG/M metagenome (GOLD analysis project Ga0306926, IMG submission 203759) | Lab enrichment of tropical soil microbial communities from Luquillo Experimental Forest, Puerto Rico - flux8day.12C.oxic.44.000.178 (v2)... | ecosystem: Environmental > Terrestrial >... | reverse complement strand
GCGTACTGACACCTTGCCTTCGTCATTGAGCGAGAGGAGCGGATCGTAGGCGGTAAAGGGGTCCCAGCTGGCCAGGGTGTCGAAGACATCGGAATCCTGGATGTTGGGCGTTCCCGGAATGACGAAGCCGCCCATGTCGACATTGGTGGTCACGCCGACGCTTGCCGAATAGGCCATTGCGTCGAGCATTCCCTGCCTCTTGTCGGCGAAGGTCTGAATCGCGCGCAACGCGTTCAGGGCGGCCAGCGAAGGGCCACCGGCGCCGATATTGCCGGCCGTATCGGGCGTGATGCCCTTGCTGATGAAAAAATTCCTTCCCAGCGTGTTGGTCACCGAGGGCCCGGTGAACGAATTGAACACGAGCACCGGATTATTCGGCGCGGCGGCATCCAATTCCCCAAGTGTCGGTAGGCGGTTTTCAGCGAATTGCGCGGGCGTCCACCCGCCCATGGCGGTGATGAAGTCGCCAGGCTTCACGGTTTGGGTGCGCGCGCTGATCGCCGCCTGCACGTCCGCGATCGAGGTCGCGGTCTCGAGCCGCGTGTCGTGGCCGGGACGCAAACCGAGCAAGACGAAGTGATTGTGATTGTCCACGAGCCCGGGAACGGCCGTGCGACCGCCGAGATTAATCACGCGCATGCAGGGGCCGCCCCCTCCGTCACCGCCGACCGCCGTGAACTTCCCGTTCTTGATCGTCACCGACGATACGATCGAATTTTGAGCGTCAAGGGTGTGAATCTGTCCGTTGACCAACTTCACATCGCGCGCGCCCGTGCAATCGTCTCCGTCGCGCGCCAGAGCAGGAACGATCATCGCCACACCCGCCAGCAACGCCGACGCAACTAACAATGACACTGGACATCGCGCATTCATGACGCTTCCCCCTTCATTGCTGCCGTCAAAGCGTAACCCGGATTCGCACATCGAAACAAGCGAAACGAGCTTTCGCGCTCAGAACCATTTCTGGCTTGTGTCCCAGCCATCCACGCCTTCAAGTTTTGGCAGAAAGGCGGGGCAAGCGGAAGTCCATTCGCGATCTTGCTATCTCGCAAGCGTGCCAGATTCAGACATGGCAGGCGTCAAAGCCTTTGATTATCCTCGCCGACCAGTCAGTGGGCTGGCTGACAGGTCCTTGCGACACGCGATTTGGTGAAGCCTTCCCACTTGAGTCGATTGGGGTGAGAGCACGCATGCGCCTGCGCAACTGTCACAACTTTCATGATTTCCGGCAGCTGGCTAAGCGACGGCTGCCCGGTCCAATATTCGATTACATCGACGGCGCCGCCGAGGACGAAGCGACCCACCGGCGTAACACGAAGGCCTTTGAGAGCTGTGACCTCGTGCCCCACGTCCTGCGCGGTGTAGAGAAAGTTGATCTCTTTCGTCACCGTCATGGGCCAGAAGCTGGCTCTGCCGGTCTATTGCTCTCCTACCGCCTTGCAGCGTCTCTTCCACTATCAGGGTGAACGTGCCGTCGCAGCTGCCGCTGCGAAATACGGCACAATGTTCGGCGTGTCCTCGCTTGGCACGGTGAGCCTTGAGGAGTTGCGCAAGGCGTACGATACACCGCAGATTTATCAGTTTTATTTTCACAAGGATCGAGGTCTGAATCGGGCCATGCTGCAGCGGGCCAAGGACGCACGTGTCGACATCATGATGCTGACCGTGGACACCATCACAGGCGGCAACCGCGAACGCGATCTACGCACCGGCTTTTCGATACCGTTCAGGATGACGCCTGCCGGTATGCTGCAATTCGCGATAAAGCCCCGATGGGGGATCAACTACGCCACTCATGAGCGGTTCAGGCTGCCCCAACTCGACGAGCATGTCGATATGAGCGGTGGCGCACTCTCGATCGGCCGTTATTTCACGGAGATGCTTGACCCATCCATGAACTGGGATGATGTGGCTGAGATGGTGCGGCAATGGAACGGCCAATTCTGCCTCAAAGGCATTATGTCCCCTGCCGATGCCAAGCGCGCTGTCGAGATCGGCTGTAGCGGTATCGTCGTCTCCAACCATGGCGGCCGGCAGCTGGACGGCTCAAGGGCATCATTCGACCAACTGGCCGAAATCGTCGATGCCGTGGGAGACCGGGTCGACGTGCTCATGGATGGCGGGGTGCAGCGGGGGACCCATGTCCTGAAGGCCCTCTCTGTCGGTGCCAAGGCGGTCGGCATCGGCCGCTACTATCTCTATCCCTTGGCTGCGGCCGGCCAAGCTGGCGTCGAGCGAGCGCTCGGCCTAATGCAAACTGAAATAGAGCGCGACATGAAGCTGATGGGGTGCACCGCGTTCAGCGAGCTCTCGCGCGACAATCTGCGGTTCAGATGAGTGACGCAGTGTATCGAAGTGCTCGCAACAACCGCTCCTGGTGCTGCGCCGACTTGCAAGCTTGAGTGTCGAGGCTTTGCGCATGAGCCTGTTGCGGTCGGCCGTTACAGCGCCGACGATAAGGCGCCATCAGTGTTCCAGCTCGCTTGGCAGTTCTTTGATCTGCGGGTCGCGCAGAAGCTCAACCTACTGGCAATGAGCATACAGCAAAGGCGCGCGCGCTTCGTTTGCGGGAAGCAAAGGGGACGCTAGACGAACTGGTCGATTCTAAGCAGCATCGATAGGCGGCATTTGATAGCCGCTATCACGGTGGTTGCTCAGTGATGGAGGCGGCCAAAAGTTCGCCGCCATCGTCGGAACGACCGCGTCGTGGAGAGAATGTGCTCCGCAATGCAATCCACGGCGCGACCATAGCCGATGAGATACTCGAAAATGGAAAGCACCACATGCGAACCAAGCGCCAAGCCGCATGGGAAACGGCCGCCAGGTGCTCAACGCTGGCGCAGGAAGCAGACGACCGCCAAGAGCGCGAACATTATGCGGGATGCCTGGGTCACGCTGGCGAAAAGATGCGAGGATTTCAATTTTCCTGAAGTGACGGGGCTGATCATGAACGCCATCGCGACCAGCACGCTGCGCTCCGCCTGCTGGGCGCGCGCCGCGAGCGGCCTCGCGACCGCGCCGCCCGATCGTTTTCAACTTGGGTGCTGGGCGCGCCTGACTATCTAAGGATGGAAATTTGCTGCGGGCCAAGTGACGGCAGCGGGTATCGCCTGGCGCCAGCCGCGGTAAGCCGGCTACCAGATGAATTAAAAAAATATTTCTACGGAGTGTTACTCATCTGCGAGAGGGGGACCACGGGCCTCGGCCACATTAACTCATAGACCGTTGCCCCAGCCAGAAACAAAAGCGCAGCAGCGATCGCGACAGCAACGTAGGCTACGAGTCGAATTAGGATCGAACGCAGCGCGTTGCTCATCTCATTCCCCATTCTTCGCAGCGGGTCGTGCCTATTCATTCACCTCGTCGGTGCGGACGGATAGGATCGTGGGCACGGCAAGCAGTTCTTCACTCCAAGCTCTGTGTACTCGCTCGCGCTGCGATCACATCGGCGGCGTTACACCATCCCGACCGACCCGCCACGCGCGACCTTGCAACGTTCCGTCAGGCTGCTTGATCGCGGCGATGAAGACTTTCGCACCAGGCTTGAGATCGCTCTTGTCCCCCGGCACGTAAACAACAATGGGCGTATTGGCGGGGACAAAGATCTTCTTTTCTCCGTCCTTGTATTTCAGCGTCAGCGTTTGCCCATCAACCGCGGTGACAACCTGTTCAACGTTCGCGTTGGTCATTGTGCTCTGCGGCCGAAGGTCCCATGGATAGTGTCCTTCTCCGGTTCCGCGCATGGCCTCAGGAAAGATGTGTACTTCCAGTGCGCTTTGGCTGCCGTCAGCCCGCGGCATCGCCGTGACGCCAACGAACGAGCCCTGCTTGATGTCGGAAAGCGATGCCTTGATCACGCCGGCGATCTGCGGGTTGTCGGCGAGTGCCACCTTTAGCTCGGCGCCATCGCGTGCCTTGACCATATAGGTCGAGCCATCGATACGTTCGATAGTTCCGCGCACACGGACTGTATCTTGTGCCAAGGCCGTTGCGATGACTGACAGCATCATCGCCAGCGCGCCAAGAATGACGCTCACAAGAGCCGGCATTTTGTGATTAGCTTTCATAGCTTCCTCCTATTGATTGCCCGCCCGCCCGCGCGCACTCTTATCCACCACCTTCCTTGAGAGCCTGGCGGCAAGCGGAACTCAACTGGCGCTGGTGCGCCTTGAGACAGTCCGCTATCGCATAATCGTCCCGATCCTGCATATCGCGACAGTGTCTGAGCACATCGGGTCGACAAGCCCGCTGCTGTTGCAAAGTGCCCCGGTGGCCTGCGGCGCGTCCGTCCTGGGCGAGCACACTCGTCGGTAGGACGGCGAGCGACAGCATCAAAATCGATAAATATCGAAGCATCGTAACCTCATCCGCGCTTACCTCGATAGGTAATAAAGTTACGCGGTGCTCACTGGTTCCTTTTTAGCTCCGATAAGTTAGGCGACGTCCCCTCCACCGCGCCCGTTCGGTGGAAATGGCCGCTGGAGTCGATCATCGGCCATTTGCAACAGGCCAAGCCCCTTTCTCCCGAGGCGGGCCCATCAGGGCGGGCTGGAACAACACCGCCGCCGCCATGGTGCATAGCAGCGCCAGAGCCATCAATTTGCCCATGCTCGAAGTACCCGGATGGCTGGACATCCACAGACTGCCAAACGCCGTCGCCGTGGTCATGGCGCTATAGATCACGGCTCGGGTGAGGACTGATTGCAATAGCGCGGTCTTTCCCGCCCTCCAGGCCATGATGTAATAGATCTTGAATGCGACGCCGACGCCGAGCAATAGTGGCAATGCGATAATATTGGCAAAATTGAGCGGAAGCTCGAAGACCACGCACAGCTCGAGGGTCACGACTCCCGCGAGCAGCAGCGGCACGAGCGTCAGCAGGACATCGCCGAGCCGACGCAGTGTGATCCACAGCAGCACGGTGATCGCCGACAGCGCGAAAATTCCTGCTGCGATGAAGGCTCGGACCACGGTATTGCCGGATTCGTAGAGCGCCACCGCCTCCCCTGTTGCATTCGGCTCGATCGCTAGCACCGCCGACACGAAATCGCGCAGGACTGCAGTATCGTTCGGATCCCCTTTCGGCAGCACTTGCACTCGCGCACGCCCGTCCGGGGCGACCCATTCCCGAGCGAAGTCGCGGGGAATGGCCTCCGTGCTAATCCGCTGCGGCTTGAGCTCTTGCCTGAGCTGGTCAAGCGACCTGCGCAGGGGCTCGATGATGGCGGTTTCGACCTTCTCACGCACCGAAGGATCGGCATGCGCCAGCTGCAAGAGCGCGTCCGACAGCCGCCTTGCCGCATCCGCTCCCGGCCCTTGCTCGCTGCCGGCAACCCTTGAGAGAAAATCGGCTGTCGAAGTCAGCGCTTCGATGTTCTCGCCGTCGGTCGCAGGCGGATTGGTCTCCTTGGGATTGAGTGATGGATCGATTGCGTCAGCGGCCTCGTCAATGAGCTTGAGCTTTGCGTCTTGGTCGCGGGGCACCAAATTGCTCAGTGTGATCGTCTGCGAGACCTGGGGTAGCTCCGAGAGCCTCTGCGCGATCACGTTTGCCGCGTCGAGGTTCGGCGCCATGATCTCGACCGCATTGACTCCGGTCTGCGGGTCCTTCCTCAGCTCGAGAAACGTGGCGACTGATTCGACCTTTGGACTGCGCAGGTGCAGGGGATTAAAGTCGAACGGCAGAAACAGCAGCAGCGGCGAAAAGACCAAGACGACGAGAACGGTGAGGACCACGACCACGATCCGGTGGCGTTCCAGAAACCGATCTGCCGGTGCGAGCGCCGCAAAGCCCATGGAGCGAGCCTCCCCAGGCGGCCCAAGGAGCGCCAGCAATGCCGGCAACACGGTGATGCTGGTGAGGAATGCGATGATCATTCCAGAGCCGGCGATCTGCCCGAGCTCCGATAGACCGCGGTAGTCGGTGGGCAGGAACGAGGAAAAGCCGACCGCAGTAGCCGCCGCGGCGAGCGCCAATGGTCCACCGGCCTTCATCGCCGTGCTGTGCAAGGCGGCTCGTAGGTCGTCGTAATCGTGACGTTCGGCACGATACCGAACGCTGAACTGGATGCCGAAATCGATGCCCAGCCCGACGAACAGCACAAAAAAACCCAGCGAGATCAGGTTCAGCGCGCCGACCAGGAACAGGCCCCAGGCTGCGGACATCGCCAGACCGAGGGTAATGCTGACGGCCACTGCGAAGATGATCCGCGCCGAGCGCAGCGCCAGCCACAGGATAGCTAGAACTGCGAGCAGCGATAATGTGGCGTTCAGCCCGGCGTTTTGCTTGACGGTGCCGAACTCGTCGTCATCGATTGGGATCAGCCCGGTCAGGCGCACACGCGCGCCGTAGTCGGCGCCAAGGTTCAGATGTGCCACGGTTTGCCTGATTGCATCCGTTGCGAGGCGACCGGGCTCGAGCGCGCCAAAATCGAGCCTGGGCCGGACCTCGATGAAGCGCTGCAAATCATGCGCTTCTGCCGGTTTGCTATTGACGAGCATCCGCCAGGAAAAGGTCGCGGGTTGGCTGGCGAGGGTGGCCTCAACCGTATCGGCGGCCATTGTCAGCGGTCGCGTCATGTCATCGAGCGTGAGCTCTTTGCGCTGCACGCCTATGAGGCCGAGCGACAGCGCATCGAGCGTTCCCCGCAGGCTCGGGTCAACAGTCAGTGTCCCGATCAGGGGATCGGCCCGCGTGAGCCAGTCCGTCACCCGCTTCACCTCGTCAGTTGGCAGGTACAGCAATGCGTTGCGCTCGAAAAAACTGCCGCTTTGCGGCTGGCGAACCGCAGGGAACACATCCGGCCTTGCTTCAAGAGCCTGCTGGAGTCTGGCCGCCGCTTGCTCGACAAGCTCCGGTGTTGGAGCATCGATCACGGCAAGGACTTCCCGTTGCGGAAATGCGTCGAGGAATTGCTTTACACGCTGCGCCCAGGGCAAATCGGGCGAGATAAGTTCGTTGATATCGGTCTTGATGGCGAAATGCCGTTCGGCGCAGACGGCGGATGCCGCCGATAAGGCCAGCGCCAACACGACGACCAACCATGGTCGCCGCGCGCTGAAGTCAACGATGCGAACGATGGCTGATTTTAGCATGGAGCGGGACTGCCGGTCGGTTTCGCAGCAAGTCAGCACGTGTATAGGCAATCGCTGCGGATTTAATCAAAACACAATCCAATGGGTTGAAGTCAATTGAAGGCCAGTCACCGCGGACCTCTCTCAGTAGCTCATATCGCGCGGACATGGCGGCGAGCCCGCGCATCAGATAATCACCGGTTCGCGCCGCATTCTCAATCAAGCCTTCGGATGTTAGAACGTCGAGCGTTGCAATGCCGGCCGCCATTGCGAGATCGTTTTTTCCGAAGGTTGATCCGTGCACGACGGCTCGATCCATACGATCAAACACTTTCTCGAAAATGTGTTTTTTCGTCAGGACTGCTCCGACCGGGACGTGGCCGCCAGATAGAGATTTGGCAAGCAGCACGATGTCCGGTTCGACATCCCAATGCTCAATTGCGAGAAAGCGACCGGTACGTCCCAGTCCGGTCTGAATTTCATCAACGACAAACAAGGTCCCATAGCGGCTGCAGAGTTCCGCGGCGCTCTTGAGATAATTTTCGTCAGGCATGTTTACGCCCTTGCCTTGAATAGGTTCGACGATGAAGGCCGCCATCGTGCGCGGACGCAATACCTTCTCGAGTGCGAAGAGATTGTTGAAAGGGATGCGGACACAGTCGGGCAGCAGGGGCCCAAAGCCGCTGCGAAATATGTCATCACCATTGAGAGACAATGCACCACAGGACAGGCCATGGAATGCATGGTCGCAGTAGACGATGCCGGGCCGCCTGGTTGCCGCTCTCGCAAACTTAATAGCCGCCTCGACCGATTCTGCGCCGGAATTTGCGAAAAAAACCTTGTCCAAATAGCGTACGCGTGCGAGCAGCGGCTCGGCCAAAATGCCAGCCAGCGTCGATACATCCATCTGTACGAGATTGGGAAGCTCGCTGTCGAGCACGCTTTTCAATGCCTCGCGCAGAGCAGGATGATTGCGTCCAATAGCGAATACGCCAAATCCGCTCAGCAGATCGAGATAGCAAGCCCCCGTTCGGTCGTAGAGATATTGACCACTGCCTCGACAAAACCCGACATCATAGCCGATGGTTCTGAGTAGCTTTGACCATCTGCTCATCGAGATGACGGACGTGCAGCGTGTAACGATCACGCTCGCGTTGTGCGAATAAATCTGTGATATCGTAGGTCATGGACCGCTCCGGTCCTTGATTTTCCCTGCCCCCACGACCCCAATGGCAACCTGTTGCTGTAGCTCTCTCAATCAGGCAGCCCGAAGCTTGGACCAAGAAACTGACGGCAGCGAAGCAGGGCAGCTAGGCCGAACGCCGCGTCAAGGGCGGTCCGCAGCAGCATCGGTAATTCACTCGGATCTTTCATCATCGAGCGGATCACCGCGGCAACGTCTATGGTCCCGTTCGCGCGCATCGCAGCTAGTGCAACCGGACGAAGCTCGCGACTGGCAGAATCGGTGATGACCCTGACGGCGGCCATGGGGAGGGCCCGCGCTGCAGCGACGCTCGCCACCACATGTGACTCCATATCGACGGCCAGGGCACCGGTACTGACATGCAGAGCACGCTTGGCCTCCGTTTGGGCGATAGGAGCAGAAATACCGACAATCGCACCATAAACGGCGCTGGGAATGGCTTGCAGGAGGTTCCGGGACCAATTCCAGTCAGTCATGAACCGGGTCGTTCCCGACGTGATTACTGATCCCACCACGCAAGTCCCCGCGTGGAGCTTTGGCTCAAGGCCGCCCGCGACGCCGAAACTAACGAGCCCGCGGCAATCTCCCGCAATGGCGCATGCGAGCGCGGTCGGAAGCGTCAGGCCATCGCCACTGCAGATGACGTGCGTGTCCTGTCCCGCAGCAATGCGGGCCTCAAATGCCAATCCCACGACTCCGATCACCGCTGCCATTAACTCCTAACACCGCTGCCAAAGTCGCGTGCGGAAGTCGCAGTTCCAAGTATTTTCGGTTTTTTCTTGCGCTGCGACAGTACGCGTAATACACGTATGTTTATTGTCTGGCGTCAGGATGAATGCCCCGTCATCCGTGATGTTCCGGCAAATCTTAAATAACTTATGCGTTAGTTTCTGACAAAGAAGTTAGCTTTGAGACTCGGTTGTCGATTGGGAGAGATGTGTACCTTGATGGCAGGTGCCGGCCGGCCGTTTCAAGGATAAGCGGATGTGGCTGTTAACGGGGTCGTCACGCCATCCCTGATCGTCAGTGCCACAGATTCTCATATCTCAGGCGGTCGAGGCGGCTGACGGCGGATTGACAGAACAGCCCTCTCGATGAAACGAATGGTCGAAGTTCCAGAGTTCAAGCAGGTGCACTGTCCTTCGCGACTCGAAGTTGTCGGGCGTGAAGATCTGGCACAATTTCCGTGCTGGCGGGGCGCATTCGCTAACGAACGCAAGGATCATCGCTATTACGAGCTGATTGACGATACGCTCCATTCCGAGTTCGACTATCACTATTTCGTCATAAGGGACGCGAGTGGCGAAGTTCGCGCCGTGCAACCCTTCTTCCTACTTGATCAAGACCTGTTGGTCGGGGTGGGCCAACGATTTAGTGTGCTTGTCGGTGGCATTCGTAATATGTGGCCGCGCTTCATGCGGGCGCGCACCCTGATGGTTGGGTGCGCCGCGGGCGAAGGGCATCTTGACGGGGATGAGGCCTATCACCGCGGACACGCGCAGCTATTGGCCTCGTTGATTACAGGTCATGCCCGGGCGCTCGGAGCAAAGCTCATCGTGCTCAAGGAATTTCCGGCACGTTACCGATCGGCGCTCGACTGTTTTCTTGACAACGGATTCACTCGCATCCCAAGTTTGCCGATGACCCGGCTCTGCATCGATTACGCAAGCTTCGACGACTACATGAATCGCGCGCTAAACAGCGCGACTCGTAGAAAGCTGCGCAAGAAGTTTCAGGCGACGGAACAGGCCCCTCCAATCCAGATGAGCATCGTCGATGACGTGACGTCGGTCATCGCTCAGGTCTATCCGCTGTACCTCCAAGTCTATCAGCGCTCTAAATTGCATTTCGAGAAGCTGACAGAGCAATACTTCTGCGAGTTGGGGCGTCGAATGCGAGACAAGGTTCGATTTTTTCTCTGGCGCCAGAGCGGGAGGATCGTCGCGTTCGCGACGTGTATGATCCATGAGGGCGCGATCTATGCAGAATACATCGGCCTGGACTACGACATTGCACTCGACCTGCACCTCTACCATCATGCCTTCCGCGATATGGTCAGCTGGGCGATCGCCAACGGATACAAATGGTTCCGCAGCAGTGGCCTCAACTATGATCCAAAACTGCACCTAAGGCACCAGCTCGATCCGATCGACCTTTACGTTCGGCACACATCCAGGCCGATCAATGTCATAATGAGGCGCTTCTTGCCGCTACTCGAGCCAACGCGGTATGACAAGACACTTGCGAAGTTCAGCAACTACCCTGAGCTTTGGGCAGCGCGCTGAGATCGGGAGCGGTCATGGTGTACAGGCCGTACGAGGCCGGAGACGAGGAGCCGAATTACGACACGATCAATGTAGACAAGGTTTTGAACGCAAAGAGGCGGAAACGCCATTCACGGTCACGACGTCGCGGCCAACGGAAACCGAATCCGAAATTTGAGGCCCGGCGCGTTATCCATCATCTCGACACCAGCGCCATGGAGACGGGCAACCGCAGCGACAAGGCTGAGTCCGAGCCCGTTACCTGGAGTGCGGCGGTTGCGTTCCAGCCGGTAAAAGCGCTTGAAGACGTTTTGGCGTTCATTGGTGGGAATTCCAGGCCCGTCATCGGCGACTGAAATGACCGCACTGCTATCATTCCGAGTAACCTCCACAGTCACGCGACCGGCTTCGTCGCCATATTTGATGGCGTTGTCCACGAGATTGGCCACCGCGTCGAACAGGAGATCCCTGTCTCCAGTGACGAGGACGCGTCGATCCACGACCGCGTCGAGATGCACACGCTTGTCTTCGGCGGCTGCATCGAAAAGCTCCACCACCTCGGTCGCGATCTCTGCCAGGTTTACGGTGCGGAACGCCGAGGTTCGATCGCCCGTTTCGATTTGAGATATTCGCGTCAGCGAGGAGAACATGCGCAGGACGGCATCGAGGTCCACCATCGTGTCGCCGATCAGCGCGTGGTCATAGTCGCTGTTATGCTGGCGGTGGTAGGCCTTCTCCAGCCGTCCGCGCATGCGGGTCAGAGGCGTGCGCAAATCGTGCGCCACGTTGTCGGAAACCTGCTTCACCTCCGCCATCAACGCTTCAACCCGGTCGAGCATCGAATTGAGGTTCTCGGCGAGTTGATCCCATTCGTCGCGTGTCCCGCGCAGAGGTATGCGCTTGCCGAGGCCGCTTTGCATGATGGAGCGGCTGGTCGCGTTGATGGCTTCGATCCGCCCGACCGTGCGCCGCGTGACGGAAACGCTGGCCACCGCCGCAAGAACGAATATCAAAGAGACTCCCAAAAGCAGGGCCCCCTCGATCTTGATCGTGAACGCATCGAGATCGCCCGCGTTTTTTCCGACCAGCAAATGATAACCATCGGGAAGGGTGTCGAACGTCGCTCGCAACACCGAATGGTCCGCCGCATCGGGCTTCCATTCGCGTGCACTGACGTGGTACCATCCTTTGGACTCTTTCAAAGTCGCCGGCCACGCCTTGAGATTACCCGCCACGGGAGCAAAGGAAGGATCGGCGAGCAGGTAGACGCCGCTTTCGAAACGTTCAGGCGCGACTCGATCCTTGATCGCGGCAATCAGACCGTCACGTCCCTCGCTGTCGTAGACGTTTCGCAAGATTATCTGCTCCGCCGCGATGGCGCGATCTGCCCTGTCGCGCACATAAGTCGCAGTGGACCAATAGACATAGCTCAACAGCGCAAGGACCAGGGCGCCGAAAATTCCTATCCAGATCAGCGCCAACTTGAACGTCGACGACCGTAGGGTCTTAGCTAGGAGCACGGACACAAAACCCGACGCCGCGGATGGTATGAATGAGCGGGTAGGCCTGC